>Ga0315293_10000030_pt1 | contig 110659 bp, 101 predicted proteins | sample YL17G13_20_MG_FD_203071 | JGI IMG/M metagenome (GOLD analysis project Ga0315293, IMG submission 203071) | Sediment microbial communities from Yellowstone Lake, YNP, Wyoming, USA - YL17G13_20 | ecosystem: Environmental > Aquatic > Freshwater > Lake > Sediment | place: USA: Wyoming | collected...
GCAAACAAGCACCAATTTGATTTTATCGTTTCGCCGAGCATTTCTTCTTTGGCCACAGAGCACGACTTTTTTATTTAGCCACAGAGAATAAATAATTTTTTAGCCACAGAGAACACAGAGGACACAGAGATAAAAAGCTTGTAAAACGGTTGCGGTTGCGCGGCTCGTATCGGTTGCGTCAAACGTAAATCGTCGTTTAATACGCAACCTCAAGCCGATAGACGAAACGAGCAGCGTAACCGAGAGACGAAACACGTAACCTCCATGTCTAAAATCAACGGTGTCAATCTGTGTCTTTAACATTATCTTTGACAGTCTTAACCAGCTTATCAACTACTTCTTCGATAGTCAAATTAGTGGTATCAATGATGATTGCATCGGCGGCGGGCTTCAATGGTCCGACAAATCTTTTTTCATCGCTGGCATCTCGCTGCTGAATTGCCAGGCGAATTTGCTCGGCGGTTTGTTCAATCCCCTTGTCCTTCAGTTCCGCCTGCCTCCGTCGTGCCCTTTCATCGAGGTCGGCGGTCAGGAAAAATTTCACATTCGCATCAGGAAACGCGACGGTTCCCTGGTCCCTGCCCTCGGTGACAATCTTCTCGTGTTTGGCGGCGAATTGTCGCTGCATTTCAACGAGGCGCTGGCGGGCGGGGGCAGAAGCAGCAACATAGCGGGCATTGGCGGTAACTTTAGGGTCGCGTATCTTTTCGGTGACATCGACGCCGGCTACGTGGACCAGCATCCCGGCTTGCGTCGCGGTGAACGTGAACTGCGTATTGTCCAGGACTTCGATTAGCTGTCTCTGGTCAGTCAGGTCCACACCTTTCTGCATTGCCACAAGTGTGGCTGCACGATACATAGCGCCTGTATCGAGAAACGTCGCATTGAGTTTCTCGGCCAAGAGGCAAGCCACCGTGCTTTTGCCGCTGGCGGCGGGACCATCAATAGTAACGACCAATTTGCCACAGAGCATTCTTTTTTGTTTAGCCACAGAGCACACAGAGAACACAGAGAATTTCAACCGGCTAACGCGTGAGCAGGTCAATTGCTTTTGTGACCCTGACGACGACCATACTCGTGTCATCCACCTGTCGGGCGAGGCCTACAAAGCGTCTTCTAAAGCCGAGGATGTTTTTAATCACCTGGTCGGCGGTCTTTGGCGCGGTGCATTTAGTGAACGTTTCAAGCAGACGCTCCCTGCCCCAGGTGTCGCCGCCAAAATTAGCGGCATCAATGAGGCCGTCGGTATAAAACAGCAGACAGTCGCCGTCGTTTAGCTGAACCGTTTCGGACAGATACTCCGCCTGCGGCAGGACGCCGAGAACAAGACCTCCTTTCTTCAAGTCGGTAACCCGCCTGTTTCTAATTAATGCAGGCGGCTCGTGTCCACAATTGCAATAGGTTATGGTCCGTTTTCCAGTATCAATTATGCCGTAGAACAGGGAGATGAATTCTCCGGCCCGGCATTCTTCGCAGGCCATTTTGTTGAGCCGCCTGACGATTTCGAGCAAGGCGTCCGACCAGCAGTGGCACTCCGAATAGGCCCTAAGCGCCCCGCGAAATGAGCTTGTCATAATTGCCGCCGGCATTCCCTTTCCAATCACGTCGGCAATGGCGATGCCGATTCTATTTTCATCCAGCCGTAAGAAGTCGTAGAAGTCGCCGCCCACGTCGAAACAGGGAATATAGGTGGCGGCAATATCGAGCCGCGGGACCTGGGGCGCTTTTTCCGGAATCATACGCCGCTGAATATGCCCCGCGAGGCGAACCTGCTCGGTAATCCGATGCGCTTCAATTGCCTCGGCATACAGTTTGGCGTTGGTAATGGCGACGGCACATTGTGAGCCAATCGCCCTTGCGAGTTCGATATCGTCATCTTCAAAGTGGACGGGCTTTCCACTATAAAGTCGCAGGACGCCGATGGGTTTATCCCTGAATTTCATCGCAACGGTGAGCTGGCCGACCAGCCCTTCTTTAACCGTGGCTTCTTTGAATGAAATCCTGTCATCGTCCTGCATATCGTCGAGGACCACGGCCTCGCCTGCAAAGGCCGCCTTGATTACGGGGTCGTCTTTGGTGACAACGCCCTTGTTGCGGTATTCTTCGCTCAGCCCGTAGGTGCTGCGCATCTTGAGGTCGCCGGCCTCTTCGTCGACTAAACGTATCGAGCAGGCCTTGAGGCCGGTTATCTTGACCGCGGCCTCGGCCAGCTTATCGAGCACTTCCTGTGGCGTAAAACGGCCCGCCACCAGCGTGGTAATCTGGTATATCCGCTCGTCTCTTTCAATTTGTTCTTTTGTCTTCGTCGGCATAAGAAATAACTACTGATTCCGCCAAGCCCTTGTGCTAAAAACACCAACATTCTCAGCAAGAGGCAATCGAGGGATTATACCCGACGTCCTGGCAGACGTGAACATCAAATTAGCCGACAAGCGGCGCTTGCACAAGACCGGCCTTAAGATTAGTATTGAGTTGTTGGGATTCTGATTTTTGTAATAAGATGCAGAAAATAGAACTCGTGGCAAAACATATTGTGTTTTCAGGCAACGTGCAGGGCGTGGGTTTCCGCTTCACGGCGTTGAACATAGCCAACCGCTGCCACCTGACGGGATACGTGCACAATCTTCCCAACGGCGCAGTGGAGATGCTGGCTCAGGGGCCGGCGGAAATAGTGGACAACTGCGTCCGCGACATCCAGGATTCGTTCGCAGGGTACGTCCGCCAGATAGACGTCGAGTCGGCGACGCCCGACCCGAAGCTCACCGATTTTAAGATTACCTTCTAATCAACGACTTTTACAGCCCCAGGAACTGAATAGCCAGGCCGCAAATCAGAATCGTCGCACCCGCTATGGCGTGAGAATATCGCTGCAGCGAGGGGAACTCGAGAAACCCAACTCCTCGTCGGGCGAACATAACAACAACGAGCATTGTGCCTATAGTAGTTGCAGCAAAGACCGCGGTAACAACAAACATACCTGACAGACTGTTTTTGGCCGCCGGATACATAAGAAGCGGGATTAATGGCTCACAAGGCCCAAAGACAAATACGATAAAAAGGACCCATGGCGTAATATTCACCTCACCCTGGTAGTCGTGAAGATGAATGTGGTCCCTGTGATGGTCGTGGTCGTGTTCGTGCTCGACACCGGGCGTATGCAAATGAATATGCCTGTGTGACTTGTTCCTGTAGGCCACACGAAGACCCCAGACAAGATAGGCAATCCCAAAACCTATCAGCAGCCATGCGGCCAGATTCCCGCGAACAGATTCAAACCATTCGAGCTTTTTAACAGCTATACCGAGGCCAACCCCTATAAGCCCCAAAATCACTGAACTTGCAATGTGCCCGACGCCGCACAGGAAGGTTACTATCATTGTCTTAAGGCCGGACCATTTTCTCGCCCACGCTATCATAACAAAGGGCACATAATGGTCCGGGCCAAGAAGGGTATGGAAAAAACCTATCGAAGCCGCGGTAATGCTCAATGCATTCAACTCAACTTCCATAATCAATCCTCTTCATACAAGCAAGGTTGCGATACAGCATAAAGATATGAAATTATTGCTACCGAGTCAACAGGGAAATTTCATAAATTGCAAAAAAATTAACAAGCCGGCGTTTATGCGTTGTCGAATAAGTGGTCGAAAACCGTCTTGAACCGGAGCTTGTGTCCGGCCTCCTCCTGAGCAATCGCAAGCAGCATTTCTTTGGAATCGTGGTCGGTCGTCATACCCGCCATCTCGACATAAAGCCGAAACGACGCCTCCTCCTTCTGCATCCCCATTAGGAGTATATTCTTGAAATCTATCTCATATTCGAGCGGCGTATAATCGGGTTGGTCATCCTGCAGTCCGAGCGGCACCCTGCTCGTATCTACGACCCTGCCCGTCTTCATAATCTCCAGCTCGAGTTTGGCTTTGTGTTCGAGCTCCTCAGCCGCCAATTCCTCGAATATTTTCCGTATATCGGGATTTTGTGTCCTCGCCACAAGGGCCAGGTAAAACCTGTTGGCATCGACCTCGCGGGCAATAGCCATCTCCAGAATTTCGTTATCAATAAATTCAGCCATAAACAGTAGCGCTGCTTTTACAGTGCGAAACAGGATACATAAACAACGCAGAGCCGTCAAAACAAAAACCGGTCTGCAAAAAGTGATAATTACAGGGACACGCAGGCAGGCAAATATCGCAGAGGCAGTATTTCCCAAAGGCCGATTCAGCCCGGCAAGGCAACGCTGCACCCGGACTCACAAGGAAGGAAACTTACCGGCCAGCTTTGGGTTTGGGGCCGGGTTTTGGGTTGGGACTGGGACTCGTGGAAGACTGTTTGGCGGGCGCAGGTTGCTGCTCCCAGACCGACGCCGGCGGCGCCTGGCCGACCGCCTGTTTCCATTTCTTATCCTGCTTTTCAAACTCCACGTAGTCAGGCAGGACTTTGAGCACTTTAACGCCGCGTATCACGTCGTTCTCTCGCACAATGTCACCAAACACAAGCGCGGCGCCTTTATTCTCGCAGAAAACGATGCCGGTTACTGCGCCCGCCGTCAGGGTCGTGGCCAGCAGACGAGGTTTGGATTCAACCGGCTGGCTGGACGCGACGGTTTCCATCTCGCGGGCCTTGTGCTCTTCCAGCGACTTTACCTCCTGCTCGGCCCTGGCCCGAATGGCCTTCTCATTTTCCGCGCGTTGCTTTTCTATCTCAGCAAGCTCTTCTTCTGAAAGCAAGCTGCCGGACGGGACTTCGTGAAGGTCCTCAAGGTATCTGTCCCTCTTGACGGCCTCGGCCTTTTCTCGCGCGGCAAGCGCCGTCTCGTTGACTTCTTTAATCGCTGCGTCCGCCCGCCCTTGAAGCCCGGTAATCTCGTAATCCTGCTGCTGAGCATCAATGCTCGTATCAGAATCATCAGCCGCAAAACCGACGTTTATAGAAAGCAGGCCCGCACAAACCGCTACTGCAAAGGTTACGAACATCCGATTCCCCAAAACCCCGTCTTTCATTGCTATACCTCACCGAAAAACTTTCACGAACCTCCTTGTTCTGTTAAAACCACACTATATTATACAATACGGAAAACCATCAACAAAAGTTAAGCACTTTTACGGGTGGCGAGCACATAAACTTCCGCCATCGATAATTTCAACGTCAAGAACGCGGCCTGCGACCGTTCAGACTCCAGTCAATAGTTTTCGCTGGCAGCCAGGCCAATTATTATAGGATGAAGAGCAGCCACCAAACACAATCAAATCGCCATCAGGCCCCAGAGGATTACGGCTATCTTCGCACGAAAAGATTGCCCGGCAGCTGCTTTATCAGCCCCTTGAGTCGAAGCAAGACAATCGCCGCGTTGACGCTTCCTGGGGAAAGTTGCGCATCTGAAATAACCTGCTCTATGTGAACAGGGTCGCTGTGAAGAAAACCATATACCGACTTTTCCGCAGGCGTCAGATTCAATCGACCGATGTCGAATAAAGGCATATCGACTTTAGCCGCAACCCCCGCAGCCACGCCGTTTACATGCTCTTTTAGCCGGGAACCTACGCTGCCGAGCGCCTCCATTATATCCTCAACCGAATCAATCAGGCGAGCCCCCTCTTTAATCAGCCGATTGACACCCCTGCTAAGCGGCGAGTCGATTTTGCCGGGTATGGCCATAACCTCGCGATTGTTTTCGAGGGCCATTTTGGCGGTAATAAGGGCGCCTGAATTGCTCCCTGCCTCAATAACGATTGTTCCGAGCGACAAGCCGGCGATTATTCTGTTACGAGGCGGGAAATTTTCCGCTAACGGCTCGTAACGAAGAGGATATTCGCTAACACAGGCACCGGATTCAGCTATCGCCTCGAATAATTTCCTGTTTTCCGGCGGAAAGACATTAGCCAAGCCGCAGCCCTGAACGCCAAAGGTGCGCCCGCCTGCGGCAAGAGCGCCCTGATGTGCAGCGGTATCGATGCCATAGGCCATTCCCGAGCAAATCGTAAAGCCCGCGGCGGCTAATATATGTGCAAAACATGACGACTGTTCGCTGCCGTATAAACTGCACCGACGCGAACCTACAATCGCCACGCAAAGGTTATCCGCCTCTGTGATTGTCCCCTTGACATACAAGACGGGCGGCGGGTCGTAAATCTGTTTTAACAGGGCCGGGTAACGCTCATCCTGCAGGTGGACAATCCAGACACCGAGCTTTGCAGCCAACTCAAGCTCGGCGACGGCATCCACGCTGTCACGACTCGCAGCTATCCGTTCAGCGGTGCGAGAACCTATGCCATCGACTCTCGACAATTCACCCACCGACGCTGCCAAGGCGCGCTGGGGCGAACCGAAGTGACTTAACAACTTGCTGAAAGTGACAGGGCCGATGCCATCTGCACCTATCAGTTTCAACCACTTCTCAATGTCGGGTGAATTTGGGTGGGGATTCAACATCCTCAGCTCATCAACAACAAACACAGGAACTTGCCGGGCAGTATATTCGCGCATTTCGGCAGGTCAAGTCAAATCGCCCTGCTGCCCCCCATCCGCTAACAGTAAATGAACAAACGGCCCAAAAAATCGTATTTTGAAATGTTAACGCTTATCGCAGGCAAATAGAGGCAACATATAAGCAAAGATAATCACTTATTTAGGCCTTCTAATATCATGTCCTGCTTGCAAGAGAATAACTAAATAATCATCCAGTGTTCAACCTTTTTGGTAATAAGAAGTTATATCTCTTCAGAACAGAGAAAGAACTGCTTTTTATGCGAATAGTGGCTCCGAGAGATTGAAATGCACGAGATATTGTGTTATAGTGAACATTTTATGGCAAAAAACGCATCCAAAACTCGGAAGAAACAGGCCAAAGGCCGCGCAACCAAGCTTGCGGTAGTTACCTCACACAAGCCCTTCAGGGCCTACGATGAGGCAATCAAGTATCTCTATAACAGGACTAATTACGAGCAGGAAAAGCACCTGCGGTACAACGTTGACACATTCAACCTCAAGCGAATGGAGCACTTGCTTTCGCTGGTGGGCAATCCCCACACGAAAATCGATACAGTCCATATAGCCGGCACAAAAGGCAAAGGCAGCACGGCAACAATGCTGGCAAAGATGCTCGAAGCGAACGGCTATAAGGTAGGCCTGTATACCTCGCCACACGTGGTCAACCTGCACGAGCGGATTATGGTCAACTCTGAAATGATAAGCAGGACCGCGATGCTGGGGCTGCTCAACCGCATATACAAACCCGTTGAAAAAGTCTCAAAAAACAGCAACCCCACCTTCTTCGAGATAATGACTGCACTTGCCTTTATGCACTTCGTGGACGTCAAGGCAGACGTTTCGGTCATCGAAACCGGCTTAGGCGGCCGGCTGGACAGCACCAACGTAATCAAACCCAAGGTGGTTGGCATTACCAATTTGAGCATCGACCATCAACGGCAGTTGGGAAGCACGATAGAAGAAATCGCCAAGGAAAAGGCGGGAATTTTCAAGCACGGTGTCCCGATTGTCACGGTGCAGCAGGACCCGAACGCGATGCGGATTCTGAAAACGCAGGCGGCGGCGGTCAAAGCACCGCTGAGCGTAACCGGCGTGGACATCGACTTCTCACACCGGTTCGAGACGTCACCCGAGCACGGGCCGCACAATCGCGTGTGTCTGACAACGCCGACCAGCAGATTCGAGCACCTTCGCGTTCCGCTGCACGGAATACACCAGGCGATAAACTGCGGCCTGGCGCTTGCGATGCTGGACAAACTAAAGGGCTGCGGGTACATCATCGACAACGACAAAGCAGTCGAGGGACTTTCGAAGGTCAAACTGCTCGGTCGTATGGAGATGATTTGCGAGGACCCTCGCATTTTGATAGATGCGGCCCACAACGCCGCCAGTATCCGGGCACTTATGCACGCGATAGGGCAAAACATCCCTTACGATTCGATGATAGTGATTTTTGGCTGCAACGAAGACAAGGACGTCAAAGGAATGCTTCGAGAGCTGCAATTCGGAGCAGACAAGGTGATATTTACCCGCAGCACCTCCGCCAGGGCGATGTCGCCGGATGAGCTGGCAGAAGCATATGTCGCGATATCCAGCAAGATGTGCCAAAGCGCAGCCAATCTCGGAGAGGCGCTGCGCCTGGCAAAAAGCGCGGTGGGCAAAGAGGACCTCATCTGTATTACAGGCAGCTTCTATTTGATAGGCCAGGCCAAGGTCCGCTTCCAGGCAAGCTAATCGCCCTGCCCCATTGCCCTGCACACAAGCAAGGAACCGGATGAAACTATCCATCGTTATACCGGCATTTGACGAAAGCGGCAAAATCGGAGGCGATATCGAATCCGCCTGCCAGTTCCTGCAAACAAACGGCTTTGAGGGCAAGATTATAGTCGTGGACGACGGCAGCAAAGACACCACGGCAGATGAGGCAGGAAAAGCGGGGCGGAATTGTCACGGCACAATCGAGGTGACGGTGATTCGCAATACACATCACCGGGGCAAAGGTTATGCTGTCCGCAGCGGAATAAAACAGACAACCGGCGATTACGTGATGTTCGCAGACAGCGGCAACTGCGTTCCCTACGAAAATGTCCTGCGGGGACTGAAACTGCTTGCGGCCGGCCAGTGCGACATAGCACAGGGGGCTCGCAAAATGGCGGGCGCTAACATCATAAAAGACCAGGGACTCTACCGGCGCATCTGCTCGTCAATCTTCCACTGGTTCGTAACACACATAATGAAAATCCCCGCCGAACTCACCGATACACAGTGCGGCTTCAAGATTTACCGCGGCGACGTCGCCCGCCGTCTGTATGGCGAATGCGTAACAGACGGATTTATGTTTGATATTGAGGTAATCCTGCGGGCACTGAGCCAGGGTTATCGGATAAAGGAGTTTCCCATCGACTGGAGCTGCGACGCCGACAGCCGTTTGTCCCCTACGAGAAGTCTTCGGCGAATTCTCGTGGAGCTAATCAGGATAAGAGCGGCGCTGAAGGCGGACAAATAAAGTCGGTTTTGCCCCATTGTCCAAATCGCAACAGACGTCCGCCAACCTTTTTATTCACCAGCAAAGCAGCGGTATCAGGATGAGTCGAACAAAAAGCCCTGATTTTATCAACGGACATCACCATAAAAGCGGTTGACAAAGCGTCGGCGGCGGCAGCGGTCTTAGCGGCCGACCAGGCGGCAAGCCGGGCTTTGGCGGGTTTGCCTGAACGAGGATCGATTATGTGCGGGCCTTTGCGTAAACCCGAGGCGCTAAGGGCCTGACCTGACAGATGAATCCTGGCCAAGAGCCGGCTGTAATCAGACGGGTCCGACAGCGTCAGAGGCCAGCCAAGCAATCCCGCCGGCGTTCCGATGGGCAGAATTGAACTCCGGCCCGCCGAAATAAGAGCGGTATCTATGCTCCAGTCGCAAAGCACCTGTCCCATTTTGTCGGCGGCGTAACCCTTGCCGACGGCGCCGAGGTCAATCCGGACTCCTTTGGTCTGCAATTCAACCGTGTGGTCGTCTTCATTGAGCTTGAGCAGATTACTGCCCGTATGCGAAGAGCCAAACGTTATATCGAACGCCCCGTTTGTTTGTTTATACATTTCAATACTTATCTGGAGGCACTCGAATGTCTCAAGGCCGATTTGCAGGGGATGACCCGGGGCAAGGGAGTTGATACGCGAAACGTCGCTATTTTCTATGAATCGGCTGAGATTGCTTTCTATGCGGTCAAGCTCCTCGAACGCGGCCCAGGCGGCCTGTTCGGCATATACAGCGTCCTGATGAACCACAAACACGTCAAATGGCGCCGCCATTGCGTTGTGCCTGAAACGGCGAAGGTTAGCAATACCACAAAGGTCTTTGTCAAACGAGATGTTTTCGGATTGCGATTCGGTCATACTCTGATATCAGCGGCCAGCATTTTGTTGGTGGTATTGGTCCCGGAGGTCCTTTGTAACGTAGCCGCGAAGCTCGACGCCGGGACGAAGCTCGACGTATGTATCGAACAAGGGGACATAGAGGTTCTTTTGGCCCGGCGGCGAGAGGTCATAAAGCCGGGTGATAAGCCGACCCTCAAATGCGGGAGATGCAATTACAACAGGGGCAGGCGAGCCAATTTCATTAACGTCGTCATACCAGCCGACGTTTTTGAATGAACGAAGATACCACGGTAACGGCCAGTAATCATCCTCGGGGCAAACAACGAAGACCGGCATTTCCCGCCGGGCGGGATGAGCATCTGAGACCTGCTCGATTCGCGCCGCAATTTTAAGGATGTCGTCAGTCGGCTGGGAATAAACATAAGGGTTGCTGAGGTCGGCATAACAAACAGTGCTTGCCAGAAACGCCTGCAACCCGAGGTCCGTCGCGACCGTTAATAAAATTGCAGCGACAATTACGCGAGTCAGAACCCGCCCAAGCAAATTTAGTATCGCAACGATACCAACCGCGGCCAGCAGTATCATCCCGTGATAGAAGCTCAACAGACACCACGGCGTTTTGTAAGGTATTGCCGAGTAAACCACGAGCATAAAACCCGTGTACAGGGCCAGAAAATCAAGCAGGCGGACGTCAAGTTTGCCCAGACCTTTTCTCGCAACAATAAGAATGATACCGACCGCAGCCAAAATAATGACTGACGCCTCAGTCCAGGGAGGACCGGTTTCGGACTTGGAATAGAGCAACGTCTGAAGGTAATAATACCACGGATGAACGTGATGCTGGTTATTGCCAACTCGGCTGAAATAAGTGGCATAAGTTCTGAAAGAGTCAAGCACACCCGAAGCGTTTTTTAAGAACGAAGAGAAGAAAACGGCTGAGACGCAAAACGCCAGAACTATTGCCGCGACAAGATGAATGAGTTTTGTCCTTGAAGGCAACCCAATTTCAGAAACCGAACTGCGCCGATGAATCAGTATTATCAAAAACAAAGCAAGGAGCATCGAGCCAAAGGCGATAAGACAGGTTTCTTTGGTCGCGTGGCAAAGGCCCACAAAGAGACCCATCAGCAGCGCCCATATCACCTTTCGGCTCTTTGCGTATTTATAGCCGGCTGATATTACTGCGAAGGTAAAGCAGGCAAGCAGCATCTCCTGGATATAGTATCGACTGTAGAAAACAAAGGCGGGTGAAATCGCGGTAATCGCCGAGGCAATCAGTGCGGCGGGTCTGCCCAAACCGCTGGCAAGTAACAGCGGCATTATAACCAGCAGCACCCCAAAAAAGACCGGCACAACTCGCAGCGTCGATTCGGTAACGGCGGTGTAAGTGTGTCTGCCGCAAAGCCGGGCGGGAATCAGTGTAAAATAATTGAGCGTCGGCCCGTGAAACTCGTGCGGGTCATAACGATAATAGTTTTCTTCGAGCAGTTGGCCGAACTTGTAAGCGTGCACGGCTTCATCGCCGTGCATCGGGCGGATGTCCAACCGCCAGGCACGCAGCGCAACGGCGACAATCAGGACAGCCGAAGCTGCACACAAAAATTTCAGCGGCCATTTCATTTCGCCGGCAGGCCGTAAACCTCGACCTCAGTATAATTGTTCATATCATTGCTGCTGTTGCCGTTGCTGTAACACCGAACATAACGGGCCACAACGCCCTTGGCGTCGATTAGTTTGCCTTCGGCGGTCTCGACGTAACTCTTGTCGCTTCCTATTCCAAGGCCCGACGAATTATCGTCGTCATCATTGAAAACGGTCCGGACGTTTGTGATGAAGTCGGGGTCATCGGAAACCTGCACAATGACATCCTTATAAACACGGGGCTGCTTATGGTAGTGCCACATAACGATTGCGTAGATGCTGTGAGGCGCTCCGAGGTCAATGGTTACATACTGCTTACCCGGCCCCAGCTCGACGTAGCTGCCGTCAGTTGCCTCCTTGTCCCCATCGGTAATCATTTTTATTTCGCCGATGATGGGTTGTTCATCCGAACTGGTTGCCGGCTTACCCAGGGCAACGTTGGTGGTCCATTTCGGGGCGTAAAACGGGTCTCTGGCTCTGCCTAAGGGTTTTTCAAGATTTGTGATGCCCTGAATGCGCTCCGGCGTGCCCGTAAATCTCGGCTTGGGCAACACCAGAGGAATCGGCTCCACGTCGCCGGCGGGTTTGGGTTGGGCAGCAGCGGCGTTGGCATCCGGCTGGACAACGGCAGGTTTGGGGACAGCGGCAACATTGGCATCCGGCTTAGCAACGGGTTTAGGGGCCGGCGTTTCAGCTTTTGGGGCCTGCACACTCGCGGGCTTTGACGCCTGCGGAGCGCTTTTTTTGCAGGAAGCGACAACTAAAACAAATCCCAAAAGCATTACTAAACTGATATTGGCGGCTATATACATTTTTCTGTGCTGCATTTGTTTTTTCTCCTTCATAAAATCTATCTAACTCAACGCTACATTTGCGTTTATTTATACATCTCGTCGAAATACTTTTGGGCGGCAACGACGGCAGTCCGCATCATATCCTCGGCCTTGGCGGTTTCTCGTTTGGCGAGTGTGGCCATCAGCTTTTTTGTATCCAGCTCTTTGGCGGCCTTTTCGCAGGCCTCCCAGCTCAATACACTTCTTATGACTCGGTCAATACCCTGCTCGGCGTTGTCATACGCCCGCGTCTGCATATCGTGGCCCTTCCAGCGGGCGTAACCCGCCTGCTGGATAAGCCCAGCGATTGCAATATTCATACCGTTTACTCGCGCGCCGTGGTCAATATCGTACTTGCCCGGCCCGCCCAAAATGATACCGTCGTTGTAGCCCTGACTGTTAAGGTGCATATGCACCATCATATCGTTGTCCAGCTCTTCGACGGTGTCGTATATATGGTCGAGCCCTATCATTTCCGAATGGCCGAACTCTTTGTTCACACCCTTATTTTTTCTCGAAACGCCGAACTCCTCCTCTATTCTCCTCCAGAACAACAGTGCACTTGCCACCGTCGGTATCAACATCGCAGGATGTCCCTCGTTGGGCTTCGGCTCGAATCCTATATGGAGGTTGCCGCCTTTTTTCTGCTCGTATTTGCACAGACCGGCCACGCTCTCCTTGAGGTTCTGATACATCTTCTTCACGCCCACCGTCGCAATATCGTATCCGAACGAGCCATTCCATATAACAAACGCCGGCGCTTTTTTAATGTCAGGATGCCACGCCTTCTTCAGTGTTCCGTATGCCAAATCAACTGTCTTTGTCCCCAGGTCCTCGGCTGCCCTTCGCTCACTGGGGTCAAGCGATGCGATGCCACCATAAGCAAAGTGACTGTGCGCACCCGGCGTTATCATCGCCAGATACAACTTGTTGCCAACCAGCGCATCAGCGACAGCTGCGGCATTTTTATCATCGACCTCTGCGTCATAGTGCATTTCAATACCCAATTCGATATTGTTCGGCAAGCAGGGGCGAACCTTGTCGGCCGTTAATTTAATCATTTCCGGTGTTCCGAATTTGCCCCCCCACTCAGGCCTCATATCACCGGGCACAAAACCACCCTTGCCCGGATTAAACGTCCATCTGCATATACTGTGCAAAGACGCCATTTCATCTTCTCCTTTCAAATCCCATTACAAACACCTGATATTTCGATACATATAAGATAACTCAGTCGTTACCGTTTTTCACGTCTATTTTTTTATTCGAACCAGCACAACCCAATCATTATTCGGCTCTTCGGGCGGCTGGCCAATGGATACCTCGCCCGGTCCGCTTACTTCCTTAATTGACCCGCTTGTCAGATTTCCTCCATTGCGCGGGTTAAACCACTCTACAGAATACCTTCCCTCGCTCAACTGTATATTCGAACCGCCCCCTTGCGGCAGATAGACACAATAAACCTCACCTTCTTTCGCCAAACACCACCCGTTAGAAACCAGCCGGTCGTTTGGCGTCATCTCAGCAAACGGCAGATATTTCCTGAAGAACTCAACCGCATAACGGGTCAAATCCCACATACGCTCACGGCTTCTGAAGTCCTCACAGGTGCGGTCGTTGTTCGGGTATTTGTAGCCGAAGTACCATTCGCAGCCGGCGCCGCCGGCCATTAAGTTACCCCACAGCGCATACTTTCTGGGCCTGTCGTGCTGGTAATCATTAGCATCGGGCATCACGCCGGTATCAGCAGGCCCTATTTCATCAACACATACCACCCACTTTCGTCCGCTATTCGACGCCTTGACCCATTTGAGGGTTTCGAGGTGCGCCCTGTTCACATCGCCCATCTGCAGCGACGGCCCTTCAAAATCCTCAAAATTCAAAAGCGGCTTATAAACCATTTCATACTGGCCGGGGAAAGTGTGCACCACAATCGGATGGTCGTAAGGGTCGTGCCACCTTATGAAGCCGGCAAAGTCCAGTCGCTGCTGATGAGTATTTGTGTTTTCTTCACCGAGGTTCCATTCAATAGCCAGATGATGGGCAAATCGGGCAATCAGCTCACGGTAATAAAGCTTGCGATGGATACCAAGCTCGCCGCCGTCTAATCCCTGGTCGTTCTCCGTTTCCTGGGTAACGACGTGCAGCGCTATGCCGAGCTTATCCATATAGGAAAAAACGATTTCCCACTGGTCTAATTTGCTGCAATCGAATCGCAGTTTTTCATTCGGCTCCGTCCAGGGCCAGGTGTCCTTGCCGTCGCCTCCGTCAACGTTGTAAGTAAGAAAATAGACGCTGTTGACGCCTTTTGAGGCCAGATAGTTCAACGCACCGATTATATTTTTGCCTTTTCCATTTTTCCACGTCGGGTCGCCCGGCCGCCAGTCTGCTGCGTGCGGTGCAAATTTATGAATGAATTCGGTATCTGCCCCCTCAGTCAGCCCCCGCATCGCGCCGGTGTCATAAGTGCCGTCAAAGTCGGCATATCCAAGGAAATTCTCGGGGCTGTCTGCGCCGGCCTTTAGAAAGTAATCGGCCGTTTCGGCAAACTGCAGATAGTGTTTGCCTACATAGCGAAGCATACCTTTCGCACGATGGTCGGGCGCCGTTTTGTCCGTCGGAGCAATTTGAAATGTCCCCGTCAGTCCATCAAGCAATCCTGCGCTGCCGGCGTTTGGGTCAGGCGACAACGCAACACTTGCGCCCGTGCGAAACGACACACGATAGCTCCACAACCCCGTCCGGTCAGGCACAAAATAAACCCGCCATTTGTTTCCAGCATTCGCACTTGTCTCACCGGCATTGCCGTCCGCGGCGTAAAAACCCTCAACGGTGCATGACTTTTCGGCACTTGTAAAGGTGACGGAAAGCCGGTAATCAAGAAACGGATTAGGAGTCGCGTTCTCGCCGCTGTCAGGCCCCTCAAAAGTCAAAGTAACCCTGTGCCACTTCTTCAACTCTCCTGAGACAGTAACTTGGCCGGTTGATGGCAGGGCTACACTGACGGGAATCAATAAGACAAAGAGAATGACCTCAACAAGGAACCTGCACAGATTACTTCCGCAATTCATTTTCGAGGACTTCCTCCCACGCGGCGTATGCCTGCTTATAAGCCGACCGCAAACGTCCAGAAGGTTCGATGGTTTCAATCGGCTTCAGTCCTGCAAACGCATCTTTGGTATCCCTGTAGATTCCCGCACCGATACCTGCGCCGCGAGCTGCCCCCTGTGAGCCGTCGGTATTGAAGAATTCCACAGTTGCGCCTGTAACCGTCGAGAATGCCTTGCCGAAAAGCGGGCTTAAGAACATATTGGCCTTTCCCGCACGAACTTTCTTAATCGTCACGCCGGCACTGCGCATAATCTCAAGTCCATAGTTGAGCGCAAATACGATACCTTCCTGGGCAGCCCTCAAAAGGTGCGACCTGTTATGGATATTGAAATTCAGGCCGTGAATCGAGGCGCCGATATTCTGATTTTCCAGTGTGCGCTCCGCACCATTGCCGTAAGGAAGAATAACAAGCCCGTCTGAGCCGACCGGCGCGTTTTGGGCCAGCGCGTTCATCTCAGGATAGTCAACTGTCCCTGTATTATGTTTGAGCCAACTATTCAGAATACCTGTGCCGTTCAGGCACAAAAGCACGCCATATCTGGGCTTGGCCGAGGTGTGATTGACGTGGACGAATGTGTTGACCCTTGATTTGGGGTCGTATTTTGCCTTGTCCGTAATACCATAAACGACGCCGGAGGTGCCCGCCGTAGCCGCTATCTCGCCGGGGTTAAGGACGTTCAGAGACAACGCATTATTCGGCTGGTCGCCAGCCCTGTATGAAACAATTGTTCCCGCTTTAAGCCCCAGTGCATCAGCCGCCTGTTTGGTGAGATGCCCCTGCACTGAAAAAGTCGGCACCGGCTCAGCGACAAGGTTCTGTGATATGCCGAAATGGCCAAGAACAATATCAGCCAACCCCTCACCCTTGAAGTCCCACATTATTCCTTCAGACAAACCTGAAGGCGTAGTCCTGATTTCGCCGGTCATTTTCATTGCAACGTAATCGCCGGGGAGCATCATTTTGTAAATCTTCGCATATACCTTCGGCTCGTTGTCCCTGACCCATTTGAGCTTGGAGGCCGTGAAGTTGCCCGGCGAGTTCAACAGGCGGGTGAGACACTTTCGCTCGCCGATACTTTTCATCGCCTTTCGACCAATTTCGACCGCCCTGCTGTCGCACCAGATTATGGCCGGTCGAAGCACCTCATAGTTTTTATCGACGATTACCAATCCGTGCATCTGGTACGATATGCCGATTGCCCTTACATCATCAGCAGCAAAGTTCGTCTGGGCCTTTATCTTTTGTGTCGCGGCGACCACATTTTCCCACCAGGTCTGCGGATGCTGCTCCGCCCAGCCGGGTTTCTTTGCGATGATTTCCAGCTCCTTGTCGGGCACAGCCACCGCCGCGAGCACCGTGCCCGTTTCGGCTTCCATCAGCGTCGCCTTTATCGACGAGCTTCCAACATCATATCCTAATAATAGCGCCATTTATCCACTCCATAATGATTATTTCACAAACGCCACGGCGACCGCATCGGCCGCGACAACATTTTATTCGCTTCTTCGTCTTCTATAAAGCGTTCTTTTGCCGGGTCCCACCGCAATTTGCGACCGAGTCGAACCGCAATATCCCCGAGGTGGCAAACCGTTGCCGTGCGATGACCAATCTCAACGTCGGCGGCCGGCTTTGTCCGCAGCCGAACGCAATCGAGAAAGTTTTGATGGTGGTCAATGCTGCGATAAAGACGGACCTCATTTGGGCCGAGCTTCGATTGAACAAGCCAGGATGGCTGGGAAAAGAACCTGTCCCGGCTGACAAATATCCAGCCGTCAGTTCCTTCAAAACGAACGTGCGTCTCCGGGCCTGCGGGTTTGCAGGTCTGACACAATAACCGAACGCCATTAGCGTAAGTAAACTCTATATCGTATCGTAGAGGCGTTTCAAACAAACCCTGTTTTGGAAACTCACCCATCCCTCTAATCTCTACCGGCCCGGTTAAATCCGTGTTGTTACCCCACTGAGCGATATCAATCATATGAGCGCCCCAGTTTGTCAGTTGCCCCGAGGCAAAATCGTAGAGAAAGTGCCAGTTGTAATGACAACCCAGTTCGATATATGGTCTGTATGGCGCGGGGCCGAGCCACAGGTCGTAATCAAGTCCTTTCGGAGGCGATTCAACCTTCCAGGCGGGAGGATTCGGCTGGCTGTTCTCAGGTATTTCAACTCTGATTGTATGCAGTTTTCCGATTCGGCCGTTTCGCACAAGCTCGCAGGCGAGCCGAAAGTTCTTGTCCGAGCGCTGCTGCGTTCCTGTTTGAAGGACACGCCGGTATCGATTTACCGCGTCGCACAAAGCCCGGCCTTCGGCGACGTTATAGGCCAGCGGTTTTTCGCAATAGACGTCTTTGCTGGCTTTAGCGGCCGCGATTGAGATTAGGGCATGCCAATGGTCAGGCGTGTTTACCACGACCGCGTCTATATCCTCTCTGGCCAACAGTTCTCGAAAGTCGCTATATGATGAATCCGGGGGTAGTTTAGCTCTTTTTCGCGCCTCCTCCCGATGATTCAAGTCAACATCGCAAACGGCGATTACCCGGCTGACAGGTTTGCTCATAAAAGCGCGAAGATTGCTGATACCCTGAATGCCGGTGCCGATTATACCAATAGTAATTTTGTTACTCGGAGCAGTTTCGCCAAACACAGATGATGGAACAATAATAGGCAGTGCATAAGCTGCACCAGCGGCAAGACTTTTTCGCAGGAAGGAGCGTCTCGATAATCTGTTACTCGCTTTACTCATCGTTTTTATATTACACCGCCTGCTCAAATGTAACGGCAGGGACCTAAAAGCCCAGGCCCCTGCCGGATAATACTATTTCAAAATCCAACTCCTCAATAACGTCTAAGTTTTCATCTCGACCTTAGGCGACTGCAGGCCTGCCTTGGCCGCGAGGAAGTAAATAATAGCGCCAACGAGCATAGCCCAGACGGGAGCCAGCGGCAACGGCAATCCGAGATTCGGCATAATGCCGATTGTAAAGCCGAATCCCCACGCCAGCCAGCCGGCCGGATTGAAGCCCGCTCTCGGCCCGGCCCACTTGCAGCCGTTGAGCATATAATCGACGGCCATCGCCCCGCAAATCGGTCCAAACGATGCGCCGATGATATTGAATACGGGAATCAACTGCCCCGCCAGCCCGAAGACCGACAGCAGTATCGCCACAGCCGTGCCGATACCTACCGATATAAACGGGTTCACCTTCGACAGGGTTGTCTTGAAGCTGTTGGCGGCGATAAACGATGAGAAGCACGCCGCGGGAAAAGCCGACACCGCCAGCAGGAACTGCACCCATTTACCCCAAGTCGTCCCCAGCACATAGGGTATCAGGTTAAACGCATCCATTGATATTTTCCCGTCCTTTGCTGCTGCCGCGGCAATATCCTGTTTGCCGTAAGCCCCGGCGACAATCAGCATAGCCATACCGGCGGTAAAAATGATAGCTACCGCTATGCCCAGAAAGCCGCCCATTTGAACGTCGCGTTCATCCCGGCTGTTTGTGCCGAAGTCAACGCCGGCGGCGCCGGCGGTCGCGAAGAACCCGACAACGTATGCGACCACGAATGCCACCAGACCAAAGGCGCTCAGGGGCGCCGATACGGCGGGGACCGTCGCCTGGTGCAGCTTCACAAACCCGTCAGCATCGAAGCTGCCGAGCCCTTTTACCGTCGCTATGAACATTACGACAAGCGTGGCCAGAGGTATTAACGGCAGATATGTGGCCACACGGGCGACGTACTGAATGCCCTTGAGACCCATAAACGCGGCAAGAACTCCCCACACAACCATTATAATCTCCGGCCTGCCCGGTATAACGGCGCTTAAGGCCAGCGAGGAAAAATAGATATTGACGCCCAGCCAGCCGAACTGCAGCACGCCCATCAAAAATCCAGGGAGAATGAAACCGCCGCTGGTCCCGAACGTGGATGTCCCCACGATATACAGAGGGAACCCGGTTTTCTGGCCCATTATGCCAAGCACGACATAGTAGAAAGTATGGCACAACAGCGCGGCAAGCGTTAAACTCACAATCGGCGCCCATACGCCATGGGACAAAACTCCGCCGGCGTTCGGCGCCCCGGTGGACCCCATCCAGAACACAAACCACAGGAATATACCTGCGTATGTCGGGGCGGTGTTTTTGTACCACGGGGCGCGATTCCCGGGTGGATTTGGCCTGGCCATACTGATATAGTTTGGCAGCATTCCATTACTCATAATTGGTTCTCCTAACTCTATAACCCTTATTTACACGACCCGGCACACAGCCGGGGACATTTTTCTCTACCAGCCGATTGCGGTCTTGCAGACCAGCTTTTACGCTCATCGCGACGAAGGCATTTCGGCAATGCTCATCACACGGCGGCACCATTCTGCGGCTCCGCTTTTTGGCCCTTGGACTTCGTCTGGGCCAGCACCGTTTTGTAGTATTCCTGCGGGTGGTCGTGCATCATCTCTTCGCTGGATATCTTCCCATGCCACCACATTAACGTCCCGGGAAAGCGGGAAGGGTTAAAGTGAACATTATAGAAGTGCCAGATGAACAACGCCAGCGCCGCCAATATGGCCTCATCGGCGTGCACTTCCGCAGACAGCTCGTAAGTAAGCCACGGAACGTACTTGGCCGCGACCTCGGGAAACCACAGCACCAGCCCCGTGCCTATCATAATTACACAACCCCAGTACACGGCCCAGTAGTCAAACTTTTCATAGTAGGTGAACCGGCTGAAACTGGGGCGATGCTTTATTAAGCCGATAAAATACAGGGAGTTAATAGTAACGTCTTTGACGTCCTGAAAACGGGGCAGCAACTGGATGAATTCACGCCGGCCTTCCCTAGTGAACATCGTATAATACAGATGATATATCGAAACCAGGATGAGGACAGCCGCACCGGCGCGGTGAATATATCGTATCTCCTCTATGCCTCCGAAGGCGTTTACTACGGCCTGACTCCAGCTATACCCGGGTCTTCCCAGGCACCACAACGGTATACCCGTGACGATTAGGGTGATTGTGCTCAGGAATAGAAATATATGTTGAACGCGGAACTGCAAACTGAACCGCTGAAAGAATTCGCTCATCCCGGCAAAGCGAGCCGGAGCCGGACGTTCTTCCGCCTTTGCGCCGCTTGTTTGTCCCATCATTTTTGTTCACTCCACGTATCGCGGATTGAGGACTACCTGAATTTCTTAGCCAGCCACAACAGTGCACGACGATACAGGTCGCCCATAATGTGCATTATCAAAAGAGTCATCACCCCGATAATCAGCAGCTTGAAAAACCAGTTGACTCGCACATATACAGGGCCGCCAGCTTCGTACATATCCATCATCTTTATAAAGGCGCCGCCTTTGCCCTGGACAGGCGAGTCAACCCACACTTTGCCGAAGAAGAACGGCGAATCGGTCGAGTGACAATCCTCGCATCGGCGGACCCCGAGCGACTGCGCCGCAGGTCTGACGTCGTGGGCAATCGGCCACAGGTAAGGCGCCGCCATCTTGTGCTCAGAAGACGCAAGCCGGCCGGCCTCATCCAGCGAATACAATTTACCCCCCGCTATATAAACGGGCTTCGCTCCGGCGGAGACCTGTGAGGCCAGCAAGGTCAGAATTTTGGCAATATCCTCTTCCTTCAAACTCGGCCAATCCCAGACCTTGGGCAGGGCGGTCTTGGTAATAACCTTCGACGTTGCAGCTTTGACGGCGTCCATATTCAAGGGGATAACGTTATCATCGGTCATTGCCGCCCAATAGGCGGGCCAGAAAAGTTTGAACACGCCGATTTTGCCGTCCTGTCCTTTTGCGAACACCGGATACGTCAAATGCGGGAGGACATCGCCGGGCTTTGCCCCCGCCACGCCCAAGGCATGTGCCCTTGCTGTCTTTGTCCGAATGGTCTGTGATAAAGGCCAGGGCCCGGAATGGCAGGCCGTGCAGCTTAGCTTGTCCAAATGAGTCGGCGGGATACCCTTATGCTTCGGCACAGGAGCAGCAAACCGCCCGGCAATGGGCGTTGTAGAGTTCTTGCCGAGGTGACAGCCCTCGCATGATGACTTTACCGCCAGTATATTATTGCTGTCACACGGCTCAGCGGCATAGCCGCGTGTGATGTTATGCTGCAGGCCGTGGCTGTGGCAATTCACACAGGTCAGGCCGGCGGCTATATGGACATCTTCATCCGCCTTCCAAGGTTCTGTTTTGCCGTCAATGATATCAACGTTTGAATGGCAGAAATAACAACGTTGCTTGGGCATTTCTTTAGAGACGTCAAACCGAACCCAGTCGTTATGGCCGAACACGCCTTTGTTATATTCGACAATGGGTGGTTTTACCTTCAAATCGCTTGAAACAAAAGGCGCCCTGAAATCATAATTGGCCAGGCCCTTGGTTGAGCCGGTAACATAAGCGAACTCACAAGAGGCGGTTGCGGCCCAGCGGTAATTGCCGCGGATAATAACCTGTATGGCATAACCGGCGGCGCTACCCATATCCTGGCCCGGATTAGTGTTGTGACAGGCAAGACAGTTTATCTCCAACTGTCCCGTTATACCAACCCGAAGCGATTCATCGGGATTATCAGTCCTGTCTAACATCTCGCCTATGCCTCCCCCGGGCATCTGCCGACCGAAATGCTCCAGAAATCTCATCGGCGTCAGGCCTATCTGCTCGGGCCTGAACGTTCCCGGCCAGGCCCTGTATGATAGTGGAATCTGAGTAGCGGCGGTCGGGTCGGCAAAAATCCACGGCTGGCCTTTGCGGCCGGGCGCGACGTTGGGGTCAATTGCGTTAAAATGCCAGCCGGAGCTTATTGTATCGTAACTGTGGCAGGCCCCGCAGGTCGCCTTGGTCGAAAAAGGCAAAACTGGTTCGTCCCCGGGATGAATCTGGTCCGGCTCTTTGTCGGGAATCGGTTCGACAAGCAGCGGTATAAGGTGAATTGGCGTCGCCCGGCTGCCGTCGGTAACATCGCCACGCTTTTCGCTCTCGGCGGCAACGCATATCGTCGCCAGTATGACTACCAAAAGAATCGCCTTGGCCATCAATCCGTTTTTCAATGCTCGAACAATCCTTTTTAATCAGACCTTGAATTCTTCCGGCTTGAATTCGAGTTTGCAGCCCGCCTCGACCGCCTGATTAACCTTGAGCACGGTCACGGCACTTTCATACCCCACCTCAGCAGGGCAATTCAGTTTCCCCTGGCCGCGAACAGCATTGAAGAAATTCACAAGGTGCGGTTTATGATACGGGTCTTTCAATTCGACCGGTAGTTTATACTCCTCAGGCGTAGGCGATTCACGGACATCCACCAGGGCCCCTGTATCTGATTTCTCTTCCTTCTTTTCCGGCGGGGCATTCAGGTAGCCGTTCTTGACCCATTTGGCCCAGTCAGGCGCCGCCTGTTCGCGATAGGCCTGTCCCCTGCTGCCTGCCTCGGAAATAACCAGCGTCCCCTGGTCGCCCATAAAGACCTCAAAAAAGCCCTGGCAACTGTTGGTCGTGATTGTCTGGTAGAACGCCCTGACGGTTCCCTTTTTGGTTTCGTAGGTGTAAACAGCCATAACGTTGTCATACCACTCGTGGTCTTTCTTGTCGTAGTAATCGGTCCCGCCGGTGGCAACGACCGATTTCGGCGTCGCTTCAAGAAACCAGTTGTAGATGTCTATCTGGTGCGAGCCGAGGTCAACAATTGCGCCGCCGCCCAGGCCCTTATACCAGCGCCAGTCGCGGAATTGCTCCATCGACTTGAACCCGTATTTTGCCAGCGTCGCCTCGTCGATACCCTTGTCCTTCGGGTAAGCCCGCGGCGGCTGAACAGAGCGGTTCCACTGGCCGTTGACGGTCGTTATTCGCCCCAGAACCGAGGCGTCCTTTAACAGCTTTTCATAGCAATGAATATACCGCGGGTTGCTGCGCCGCTGATGGCCTATCTGAAGGAGCTTGCCGGTTTCCTTCGCAGCCGCAACCATCTGGCGGGCGCCCTCCAGCGTATTCGACATCTCCTTCTCGCAGTAAACGTGCAGCCCCGCCTTCAGGCACGCAACCGTCTGCTCGGCGTGGCAGAAGTCCGGCGTCGCTATGATGACCGCATGGAGGTCCTTTTCCTTGTCCAACATCTCCTTGTAGTCAACGTAGTCATTGTGCTCCTGCTTGTAGGCCTTGAGAAACCGCGACTGGTTCTGCTGGTTCCACGCGGTCCAGATATCGCACAGGGCCTTGAAGCGAACGCCGGGGATTTTCACCGCCGACTCAAGCAGTATCCTGCCCTGGTCGCCCACCCCGATGATGGCCACGTTTATGTCGTCCGTCTTTGCCGGGCTGGTCTCGGTCTGGGCCACTACCATCGGTGAGAAAATCAGCCCCGCGCCAACCGCCGCGCTTGAGTGCATAAACTGCCTTCTGTTAATTTTGCTTTTATTCATCTTACTCCGCGTCGCTCCACAAATTTCAATAAATTGTTCTTATAAATACGTCGGCTGCTGTAAATACTGGATTTTAACCAATTTAGTGCCGTAAGACAACTACAAAACCCACCCCTGGCGATAGTCGCGCCGGATGAATTTGTTCGCCTCAGGGATATTAGTAACCTTTAGAGAGTCGCTGTCCCATTTGATGGATTCTTTGAACCTTAGCGCGACGTTTCCCAGCAAAAGGGCCTCTGTAATAAGCCCGGATACCTCGAAATTCGCTCCACCCGGCTGGCCCCCTTTGCACGCCCTGAACCATTCCTTGTCATGGCCAATCGACCTCGGCAGCGTCTGCGGCGGCTGTTTATATGCCTGCATTTTCGAGTCGGGTATGATTCTTGAATTACTTCCCTGGAAATCGCAGAGGATTTTTCCGTTATCGCCCACAAACAGGATTCCGCCGTTGCCGTCGCCCATATCTTTGCCCGCCTCAAGCTCTGCGGGTCTGGGCGGTTTTCGCCCGCCGTCATACCAGGTGAGTTTCACAGCCGGCATATCGCCCCTTGCGGGAAATTCGTATGTGACCACCGATTGACGCGGATACGTCTCGGTATTGAGACCGCTGGAGTTTGCCTGGACAGTATCGGGAGCTTTAAGCTTCAGGACGCGGAAAATCGTATCGAAACTGTAACAGCCCATATCGCCTAAAGCGCCTGTCCCAAAGTCCAGCCAGCCGCGCCAATTAAACGGATGATAAGCAGGATGGTAAGGCCGATACGGGGCAGGCCCAAGCCATAAATCCCAGTCAAAACCCTCCGGTACGGGCGGTATATCCTTTGGCCGGTCAATGCCCTGTGGCCAGACAGGCCGGTTTGACCAGTTAATGACCTCACGCACCGGGCCTATCGCGCCTGCCCATATCCATTCGCACAACTGCCGCGTTGATTCCGACGCCTGAATGGCGGTAAAAACCTGCGTCGCTACCTTGTATCGTTTCGCCCCCTCGGCAAGTTGTCTTGCCTCATAAACAGAATGCGTCAGGGGCTTCTGGCAATGAACGTGCTTTCCCGCCTGCATTGCCGCCATCGAGACAACTGCGTGTGAATGGTCCGGGGTGGCGACCAGTACCGCGTCAAAATCCTTCTGTTTGGCAAGCATTTCGCGGTAGTCGTTGAAAGTCGCGCAACCTTTGTATGCGCCGGTAGGGCTTTGCTCGGCGTAAAATTTTTCGACTTCCTCTTTGCCGGGTTCCCGACCTTTGATTTTGTTACCGGGATATTTGCCCGACCGATTAACGTCGCAGACGGCCACAATATGCACCTCGGGCATCTTCAAATACTCCTGCATCACCCTCATGCCCTGGTCGCCCACGCCTATACAAGCCAGGTTAATCTTCTCGCTGGGAGGCACATTGGCGTCTCCGCCTAAAACGTATCGCGGCACTATCGCAAACGCCGACAACCCGCAGACGCCCCGGACAAAATCCCGCCGGGAAATGTCTCTGCCGCGTCCATTTTTTCTCATCTTCACCTCTCAGTCGAGGGATTTTATCTTCAGGTTCCTGTACCAAACAGGCATGCCGTGATATTGCAGGCCGATATGACCCTCACGAGGCATATCCTTGTAAGCCGTTGTGAATTTGTTCGGCGAGCCGTCGGGATTCTTATGTGCCTCTTTCCACTGGTTCAAATCCATATCAATAATTGGCTGGCCGTTAAGCTCCACGTATATCTTGTTATCTAAACAGGTTATTACATAGCGGTTCCACTCGCCGGTTTTCTTCAGGGCGTTTTTGGTCGGCGACAGGCAATCATAAATCGCACCGCACTGCCCGTGCGGCGTCCCGTCGGTTGTCTCGTGAATCTGCACCTCGATGGCGGTGTTAATCCAGTTCTGAATACTGCCCGTGCGAAGAAAAACGCCGCTGTTGGTCCCTTTATCAACCTTAAACTCAAGGTCCAGAACGAAATTGCCGTATCTGTCCTTCGTCCATATATCGAGGTCATGCCCCTCGCCGCCTTTAGCGGTCAGGACACCATTGGCATCAAATATCCACGAGCCGGGCTTGTAAGAAGCGTTCGACAGGTCTTTATTAAGCAGGTCTTTCCATTCGGCGTGGCTCAATTCAGCCGAGAACTTGTTAAAATTCTCAATGCACTTGGCAAGTTCGGGCATACTCTTGTCCCAGTTGTATTCGTATTCTATCGTAAATACGCCCTTGAAGTTCTGCTTGTCAAGTTCGGCTAATATCCCCTTGAAATCACCCACACCCGTGCCCCATATTACGTCGTGGGCGCTGGGCTCGCCGAACTTGTTAAGGTCTTTTATGTGCAAGCTTATGATTCGCCCTTTTAGCTTCTTAATCGCCTCAAGTGGATTAATACCCGACCGCATCCAGTGGCCGGTATCGGCGCAGGAGCCGATATATTTGCTTCGTCCCTCGCAAACCTTCAATACCGTATCGGGATTCCAGTAATGCGACGGATTTGGATGATTGTGAATCGCGATGTTGATTTTGTATTCCTGGCAGAGCTTATCCAGCATATCAAACGCCTCTTCGGGCGGCTCTGAAACAATCGTCTCGATTCCCATTTCCTTGGCGAAATCAAAAAGCTTCCGCCATTCGGCTTCAGTGCTCTCGGTCGGCGTAACAACTCCGTAATTGATAAGTGTTATCCCCGCCTGCGCAAGTTTGTCTTTGATTTTCTTTTTGGTGTCCGCCGACATCGTATAACTGGTGTTTTCCTTCGGCTCTTCTTTGCTCAACGGCTGGTTGCCATACGCCTCGATATACTTCAAATCCAGCGCCTTTGCATTATCGACGGCCTCATAAAAGGTTCCGTTGTGGAACGTCCAGGCCTGAACAGCTATTTTCCACCCCTTATAAACCTCTGCCGATTGACCTGTAATCACTTTTTGCTCCTCCGCGAATACCGTGAAATTTAACGCCCCCACCGCCAAAACAACCATCTTTACAATGTTTTTCACAGTCCGTCTCCTTAACGAAACCTTAACCTTTTATAGCCACAGAGTTTTTTAGCCACAGAGAACACAGAGGACACAGAGATTTAAAAATTCTGAATTGTGCCCCGTTTCGCATAATATATCACCAACCTCATCGTAAGTCCAAATCCCTGAAATACTCTTTTATCGCTTTTACTGCTTTGTGAGGAGCTTTATTGTCTGACGTTCTTGGATCGGAATATAAATCCAAAAGCTTTGAATCAAGCAAGATATGCTGTAAACTTTGTCGCGCAAAGAGAAATGCATCGTCTAAGATATTTGGCTCAGAATCTTTAATAGTATCAATCGACTTTCTTCCATGCACAATATCACTTCGTCCTTTATAAACATTCCTGGCTCTTTCAAATATGTCTTTTCGCTGTTCAAAGGTCTTGTCCTTGCCTGTAAGATTTGCCAATCTTGTCGCAAACTGATATGTAATTTCTGTTTCCTCGACAGTATATAGCGTTTCCAACGCTAAACAGATTGAGAGAAAAGAATGAAGCAAAGGTAATTGGATTCCTTTGAAAAACAAATTAAGCGCCCTTCCTAATCGCGTTCGATTAGAAAATATCTCCTCTTGTTTTTCCAAGAACACTTTTTGAAAGCACTCTTTGTAATATTCCTGCCATAATTCCGTTTCTCGTAAAGACGAAGCAAACAGTTTACGGTCTTTTTCTGGAATCTCCAAAAACGTTGGATTTGTCATTAGAAGGTCAACTATCTTTTTTGTTGCATCTTCACCCGCTTTTATGTCGCAATCCCGGAAAAATTTAGCGTCGCTTACTAAAGTGTTCGCAATATCCAATTTACTGAATTTAATAAGGACAGACCATAAATCTGTTAAGAGTTGAAGGTCACCTATTTTGAAGGTTTCCGGAAGATAAACATCAGGTTCTTCAGATTTTTCACCATAAGGGTCGCCGGTTGTATCTACATCAACTATAGAATCATTGTTTATTATTGCTGGAAATTCAAAAGCACAAATTGCTTTTGTTGAGCGAACAAGTTGCAAACAGAAAAGAAACGAATCAACAATTGTCCTTTGCAAACTATCGGAAAACGATACGCCTTTTTCTTTTACAGGAATACGTTCATCGACTTGCAGCCGAGGCATAGACAGAAACCAGTGTGTATTCTTTCGAACATTATCAAGGCCTTCTGGATTACCGCCGTAACCATCTCTATCTATCCCAGCTATGTCATTCAAGGTCTTTTCATCTGCTTTGATTAACTGGACACCTAATTCAAAAACAGGAATGTTCGGTGGCCAATCATCTGTTTCAAAATAAAGGATAGGCCAAATTGTTGATGAATATTTGTTTTCCATTTTTTAATTCTCTGTGTCCTCTGTGTTCTCTGTGTTCTCTGTGGCTAAAAATCTCTGTGGCCACTGTGGCTATCACAAAGCTACACGTTTAACGCCATCTATCAATCTTTTCTCTCCAAAATTCACTATCAGCCCTCGTTTAAGATTCGTCGCTTTAAGATAAGACAGCGTCTGAGCCAACGCGACTTCCGGCATCTTGGAAAGCGATTTTATTTCCACAACTACTTCATTCTCAACGAGGAGGTCAAGCTTCTGTCCTTTGATGACTTTGCCTTTGTAAACAATATCAGCAGGCACTTGCCTTCTATGTTTTATCCCTTGCAGGTCAAATTCATAACATAAGGCCTCTTCATAAATTGCCTCAAGAAGCCCAGGACCTAACTCACGATGAACTTCGATAGCTGCTCCTATTATTTTCTCTGTTAAATCATCAGACATTTTCCTTTTAATCTCTGTGTTCTCTGTGGCTAAAACCTCTGTGGCCAAACTCCTTCTATAACGACCAGCCGTCACGATACTTGCGGCTGATAAGCTCATTGGCTTCCGGCACGTTTGTTACCTTCATATTGGGGCCATCCCACTCAAGAAGCTTGCCGCCCATACGAACAGCAACGCTGCCAAGGAGGACAATTTCCGTCAGAGGCCCCGCGTTATCGAAATTTGAGCACGCCGCAGGCCCACCCTTGCAGGCGTCAATCCAGTTCTGCTCGTGTGTGCCTTCTATTCGAGGTATGCTCTTTGGTGGGCGAGGCATATCCTTCATTTTCGACTCAGGAATAAGCCGGCCCTCCGCTATCACGCCTTTATCGCCAATAAACATAACGCCGTTTGTGCCGAGGTTTCGATCTTTTTCAAGCTCGGCGGGCCGGGGCGGCTTCAATCCGCCATCAAACCACGTCATTTTAACAGCCGGCATATCCCCCCTTGCGGGAAAGTCGTAACGAACAATCGAGGCATCCGGATAGGTCTCCTTATTTTCCACCTTCTCCCAGTTCTTCACGCACCGCGCGGAATTATACGCCTCAACGGAAATGGGATGCCCCAGTTTCAGCGCCCAGAACGCGTGGTCCATTATGTGACAGCCCATATCCCCCAAAGACCCTGTTCCGAAATCCAGCCAGCCCCGCCACACAAACGGATGATATGCCGGATTATACGCCCTCGTCGGCGCAGGCCCTATCCAGTTGTCCCAATCGAGGTTCACCGGCACAGCAGGCGTTTCGGCTGGTCGCCCGATACCCTGCGGCCAAGCGGGTCTGTCCGACCAGGCATACACCTCTCGAACTTTGCCTATCGCACCTGACCAAATCATCTCGCACAATACCCGAATTTCTTCGCTCGAATGACCCTGGTTGCCCATCTGGGTTGCAACTTTGGCTTCGCGGGCCGCCTCGGTTAGTTTACGCGCCTCTTCAATAGACCAGGTAAGCGGCTTTTGAACATATACGTGCTTACCCGTCTTGATGGCCGCCATAGCAATTACCGCGTGGGTATGGTCGGGCGTCGCTACTATAACGCCATCGATGTCTTTCTGCTCTTCGAGCATCTTGCGATAATCTTTATACTTTTTCGCGTTCGGGTAGGTCTGGAAAACCGGCCCCGCGAAATTCCAGTCCACGTCGCAAAGCGCAACGATATTCTCGCCTTCGCAGGCCTTTAAGTTTTCCTTGCCCTGACCGCCGATGCCGACCGCGGCGATATTGAGCTTTTCACTTGGGGCTTTGAATCCCACGCCCCCTAAAACGTGGCGGGGGATAATCGTAAAACCGGCGACCGCCGAAGCGGCGCCGGCCATAAAACTGCGTCGAGATATATTTTTATCTTTCATTTACAGCACCCATCCTTCCCGATACGGACTCTTGACGAATTCGTTTGCTTTATCGTTATTGGTAAACCGCATCTTCTCGCCGTCCCATTCGAGCAATTCGTAGGGATTCAGCAAGGCGAGATTCCCCATCACGACGGTTTCCGTAAACGGCCCGGAATATTCAAAATTGGAATTGGCAGCCGGGCCGCCCTTGCAGGCGTCAATCCAGTTCTTTTCGTGTCCGTCCGTGCCTTCTTCGATCCGTGGCAGGGTCTTTGCCGGCCTCTTGTATTCCTGCATCCTGCTTTCCGGTATCAGGCGGGGATTGCTGCCGTAACATCCGCACATCAGCTTGCCCTTGTCGCCTACGAACAACACGCCCCCATCCGGGTCGCCAAACGCCATACGCCGGCCTGGTTCAAGCTCTTCAGGCCTCGGCGGCATCAGTCCGCCGTCATACCAGGTAACCTTCACCTCCGGCATCCCTTCGCGTGCCGGGAATTTGTAGCGGACAATACTCGCCTGCGGATATGTCTCGCGCACACCGACTTTTTCCCATTCCTGGCCGGCCATTCGCGTCGAACTGCATGCCTCCACGCTGACCGGATATTTCAGCTTCAGCGCCCAAAACGCCGGGTCGAGAATGTGGCACGCCATATCGCCAAGCGCCCCGCTTCCGAAATCCACCCATGCCCGCCAGGCGAACGGATGATAGGCGGGATTATAAGGCCTCATCGGCGACGGCCCTATCCACAGGTCCCAGTCCATCCCCGCCGGCACTGGCGGCGTATCTTTGGGCCTGTCTATCCCCTGCGCCCACACAGGCCTGTTCGTCCAGGCATGCGCCTCGCGCACCGGCCCAATCGCCCCATCCCAAATCCATTCGCAAACCAGCCGTATGCCCTCACCGGAATGGCCCTGGTTACCCATCTGCGTGACGACCTTATGCTCCCTGGCCGCCTCAGTCAGCTTCCTCGCCTCATACACCGTCCTTGTGAGCGGCTTTTGGCAATAAACGTGCTTTCCCATCTTTATCGCCATCATCGCCGCCACCGTGTGCGTATGGTCGGGTGTCGCGACTATCACCGCGTCGATGTTCTTTTCCGTTTCAAGCATCTTGCGAAAATCCTTGTATGTCTTGGCCTTCGGATATTCGCTGTAAACAGGTGCGCCCTTTTTGTCGTCAACGTCGCAAAGCGCGACGATATTCTCGCCCGCGTCGGCGCACCGTCTGGTATTGTTTCGACCCATCCCGCCGGCCCCAATGGTTGCGATGTTGAGCTTTTCACTGGGCGGCTTTTGGCCATTCGCACCCAATACATAGCTCGGCACAATCGTAAAGGCGCCCGCGGCAACAGCCGAACCCAGCAATTGGCGCCGTGAAATGCCGCCTCGATGTTTTTCTTTGCTATCAGCCATAATAATATCTCCTACACTAATAAAAAAATCGTTACTTGCCCTGCTTAAGTACTTTCTGCGCCTGCTCGCGCACGGAATCATTGGTAGTGCCCGCCAGAACCTTTTGAAGCAGCTCTTTGGTTTCCTGTGGACGCTTTTGTATGGTCGATTCGGCGATTTTTGCCACGGCCGCTTCTGCTTCCTGCTTAAGCTCGGGGTCATCGAGGTAGCCGGCAGCCATTTGCAGCGCCTCAAAAGACTTTGCGTTCCCCACGCCTGACAGAACCATTCGCTTCTCAGCCGCATTCGGCGCCAGTGTCATCGCCTCCTGATACATCTTGATTATCTCTTCGGCCGGCTTGTCGCTTTCCAATCCTATCAGCCGAACGTAACCCCGCAGCGCCAATGTCTTTTGCACCTGGTTTTCAGAGCTTTGTGCAATCTTCAGCAGGTCCGCCGCAGGCGCCGCCGTAGGCCAATCCGACAAGGCACGAACCGCGGCATCCTTCACCTTGTCCTCCTTGTCCGCAATCGCCTCTCGCAAAACGGGCAATGCCGCCGGGTCGCCGATTTTCCCAAGCACGCTCATCAACGAACATCTCGCGTCCAAATCCTTGGCCGCAGGCAGCGCAGCAAGGACCTTTTCAGCAGGGTTCTTGTCTGCCGGAATCTTTCTCGCCACCGCAACCACGGTCTTCTCAATCTCGGTCCTGTCCGCGCCCGAGGCGGCCAGTTGCAGGTTTATCAAATCCGCCAGGTCCTGCGGGCCGGCAACGGTTCGCAAGGCCTTGATTGATTCAGTCCTGACCTGACCATCGGCGTCTTTAACGGCCTTTTCCAGCGCCGGCACCGCAGCCATTATGTTACGCTGGTCGCAACTACGAATCAGCTCGACCTTCGCCTTTGGTTCGGCCTGCGGTGAGCCCGTCGAATCCGCATCGGCCAGCTTCTTTATAATCGCCTGGTCAACATCGGCGCCGCGAAGGCGATACAAACTGTCCTGGGCGGCTTTTTGCTCGGTGCCCTTTGTTGCAGCAGCGGTTTGAACAAGCAGGTCAACTGTTGAGGCGTCGCCCAGGGTCCCAATTGTAGTCATCGCCGCGACGCGGACCGACTCATCCGTGCTCTTTGCGGCCGTTAAAACCGCCGGCATCGCAACACGGTCGGCGCAATCCGCCAGCGCCGCGAGCAACTGGGCCTGCTGCACGGCCCCAAGATTCGGCAACTGCTCCGACGCCGCTTTTACCACGCCCGCCCTGAGCGAGGCCGAAGGGTCCGTCTTTGCAACGTCCTTCAGTGTCGCTATTGCAGCCGTCTGAATCGGCTTGTCTTTTGACTTTAAGGCCTCGACAACCGTATCGCCGGTCTTGTCGCCTGAAGTCATAATCATCCCCCGCACCGCCGCGACGCGAATCGGCATCGGCTCACTCGTTGCATATAGCTGCTTATATATAGCCGAAGCCGCGTCTTTTTGACCCTTGGCTGCAAGCCGGTCCGCACACCGCAAATAAGCATCAAGCACACTCGCCCGCAGCGCCCCCGTCGTTTTGTCTTTCGCCTTGGCAAGCGCCTCCGTCGCGCCGGCGTCATCTATCCTGCCTAACGCCGCAACGGCTGCAACCGCAAACGTCTGATTGGGGTCGCCAACCAGCTCGGTCAAAAGCCCGACTGCCTTCTTGTCGCCGCGCACCCCAAGCGTGTTTATTATCCCAATCTTTGCGTTGCCCTCGGCCTTCGGCAGCGCCTCACGAAGCGCCTTATCAACGGCTTCACCCGGTATCCTCTCCAGAGCATATCTGGCAGAATCAGCGTTCTTCTCGTCCGTCAGCATCGACGCAAGCGCAGGCACGGACGCCTCGGTGCCTATTATGCTTAGCTCCCTGCACACAAACTGCCTGGCGGCGTATGTGGCGTCCGATTTAAGAAAATCGTCAAGCTGTTTTTCAATCCCCTTTATCTCAGGCGTGGTGCTGGCCTGGCGAATCATATCGCTGATTGCAGTCAGGTCCGCACGGCTCTGGCCAAAATCATACGTCTTAATCTTGCCTAACAACTGACTAAAGGCGTTTGCATCCACCGCCGCGTTCGCCCCCCTGCTGATAAATCCGCAGCAGAGAATGACAGTTATCATTGCTGATATTTTGATTAACCGACTCATAATTCTTTCCTTTCGCTACTTATCAATTTTCTAAGGTTTAATCCCTATTTCTTTTCTAAACTTTTTGCCGCTGGCCTGGCGTCAACCACTAAATCTCCAATCGCAAACTGAATACCGTCTAAATAATGCTGCAATATCTGGGGCCTGAAAATAACTTCGTTGTTGTGCCCAAGCCCGCAATAAAATACCCTGCCTTTATCGTAATTTCTTAACCAGCTAACCGGCATATCACGGTCGCTTTCGAGTGCCCCTTTTGCGTTTTTGGTAGCGGGGTCGTCTAAATCAAGTGCTAAAAGGACCCGGCAGTTCTCTCTAAGCTTGAGCAGCTTCTGGCGATAAATCTCATCCTTTATCTTGAAACCCTCGCCCTTAAACGCTTCGTTGAGAGGATGGTTCGGCTCAACGTTTTTAATTGCCCATGTCCCCCCCGCCGTCCAGGGATGATAGACAAATTGTCCTCCCATCATTTCCGCCGCCTCGGGCCAAGTATAAAAATTGTCTGTCGCGGCGTGAATGCCGATAATGCCCTTGCCGCCTTTGACAAAATCCATAAGCGCCTGTTTCCGGCCCGGCTCGTTAAATTCCAGCTTGGTGGTATTGTTAAACACCACCGCGTCGAATTCCGCCAGCTTGCCGGAATCGAACATATTCATATCGTCGCTGAAAACCGCTTCATAAGCGCCGGTCTTCTTTCCCATAAGCTCAAGTGCCTTGTTTATCACCGGGATGCTCTCGTGGAAATAACCTTTGCAAAGCCAGAACACTAAAATCTTTCTCGGTTTGACTGGTTTCGCCTTCGCCTGGGCTGGTATCGCCTTTTCCAATAACTCCATCTCCTTGGCCGAAAGCTCCTTTAATTGCTTCGGCGAACCATCCGCACGGACGTTTCTCGTAAAAGTCATTAATAAAGCGAACACAATCAAAACAATGATACCCGCCGACAAACCCAAACCTATTGCTCCACGATTCATTTTTCACTCCTTCACATCTTTTAGCGAGGCGCCCCGAAGAGCAAGCAAATCAAGGTGATAAGGTGATTCACCTGCCGCCCAGGCCATCCCCCGCAACAACAATATCCGAAAATACGGGTCATCAAACGTCCAGGTATTATGCCCTAAAACACAACCGAACACACGACCTTTGCCGTATCTGTGCGTCCAGAAAATCGTCTGTGGTTTAACATCATTAGCGTCTTTACCCACTTTTTCATCCGACGTCGCCAGCACTTCAATATCCACCACTGGTGTGGCGGGCCAATATGTCTCGTCGTCAAACCTGATTTTCTCAGGCAGGCCGAAGCAAATGGGGTTGTTGGAATCAGAAATTTTCAGCTCAACGAGTCCGTGACGATAAAGTTTATATCCACCCACCCCAAATAGCTTTGCGACCTCTTCTGAAGGTTCCGGCTTCGTAAAGGTCGCCGGATGAACAACAACAAAACCGCCGCCTCTCGACAAAAACTGCTCAACTTGTTTGAGCCGCTGTGGATCCCATTTCAGATAACAATAAGCGACAATAACATCGGCGGCTTTAAACTGTTCCTCGCTTGGCCACTGCCACGCGGTTTCCACTTGAGCATAAGGCCTGCTCGCAGCGAATTCGTTATAATCCCCGACCGCGGGGCCGAACAGATTCACCTGCGTTTCGCAGGCATCTACGGCGTTTTTACCACCCAGCAGCAACGCCCATCGCTTTTGCCACAACGGGTAATCGTGCTCGTTCTCGCCGTGGTCTTTTACATCCGCCAAAAACACAATCCTTATATTCGGCTCAGCATTCGTCCTCGGCGCTTTCTCCAGAACCGCTTCAACCTCCACGCGGTCACGCGCCGCTGGCGCGTTTTTTGCGTTAGCCACAACCTGCGGCAACATCACAATCAAAATCCCGAATATAATTTGCAGGGTGTGCTCCGAACACCAAATTCTTTTAACAGTGTTAATCAGTGTTAATCCGTGTCTAAAAATTGCAGTGTTAATCTGTGTCTTCTTCATAATTTCCACGGGCTTCGCATCGGCCTGCTGAGGAACCGGTCTGCTTCGGCATCATTTATAAAACGCTCAGCGACAGGGTCCCATTTTAGAGACCTGCCGAGCTGATTCGCAATAACGCCTAAGTGACAAACCGTCGCCGACCGACAGCCGATTTCAGCGTCACATATCGGATTTCGCCGACTGCGAATGCAATCGAGCCAGTTGGCATAATGATTTTCGCTTTTATACAGCCGGATATCGTTGACACCGATGCGCTGTCGAACCAGCGATTCGGGCTTTATGCTAAGAAACTCCCGGCTGACCTCGACCTCGCCCTCGGTGCCGCTAAATAAAATCGAACGATACCGCATAGTGTCGTCCCTGGCTACGGTAACGCCGTTGGCATATTTGTATGTCAGCATCTTGAAATCTTTGCCGTTCTCCGGATAAATCTCAACCGGCCCGCTCGCGTCCATCCCAAGTCCCCACTGGGCAATATCAAAATGATGAGCGCCCCAGTCGGTCATCAGCCCGCCTGCGTAATCATAATAGTCCCGCCAGTGCGGCCAGCCCGGAACATCCATCGGCGGTGCAATCCGCGAATTATAAGGCCGCCACGGCGCAGGCCCAAGCCACATATCCCAGTCTAAGTAATCCGGAACCGGCTCAGCGGGCAAATCACACGCGACGGGATAAATAGGAAACGTCGTCGTCCCTATGCACAACCTGACGTTCTTTACCTGACCGATGTAGCCGTTGCGAACCAGCTCGCAGGCCCGGCGGAACTTCATATCCGACCGCTGCATAGTGCCTGTCTGAAAAACACGCCCATATAGTCCGGCCGCATTGACTACCTGCCTCGCCTCGGCAACGGACATTGCCAGCGCCTTTTCGCAATATACGTCCTTTCCCGCCCTGCAGGCCTCAACTGCCATAACGGAATGCCAATGGTCCGGTGCGGCAATCACCACTCCATCAATGTCAGTCCTGGCAAGCAGCTCACGAAAATCCCCGTAGGCAGCGCATCCGGTTTTGTCTCCGTAATTCTCACCAACAAGCTCCAGCGAGCGATTCAATTTCTGCTTATCCACGTCGCAGATGGCAACGACCCGGCAGCTCGGTTGCTGTAAAAATGCCCACAACAGGCCCCTGCCCTGCATTCCCACGCCGATAAAGCCAAGCGTTATCCTGTCACCTGCTGCTGTTGCGCCGCCCTCGCCAAGCGAAGACGAGGACACTATGTAAGGAATACCGAATCCCGCGACAGCGGCGCCGCTAATCCCTTTTATGAATTGCCTTCTGTTAATTCTGCTCTTCGGCAGCATTCACAAGCTCCCACAAAAACCGCCTTATATATTCCACGGGCTTCGCATCGGCTTTGAAACCATCCTGTTTGCTTCCAAATCGTTGGTTATCTGTTCCCGGACAGGGTCCCAGACTAATTTCCTGCTGGTCAGCATCGCAATGTTTACCAGATGACAAATCGTAGCAGTGCGATGGCCGATTTCCGCGGACGCGAACGGCTGGTGTCTCGCCCTCACCGAGTCGATGAAGTTATGATGATGGCTTGGGCTGCGACCTACGTGGATTTCGACCGGCCTTATCTGCTCGCGTAATAATTTCTCAGACGAGGCCTCGAGCCGGCCGCCGTGAATGTTTATAAAAATCCACCCGTCACTGCCTTCAATTTTCAGTCCTCTCGGCCCCTTGCTCACTCCCACTAACCGAACACCGTTGGCGTATCTGCACTCAAAATTGTATTCCATAAACGCGTCGAACATACCCCCGCCCGGTGCGATTGTTCCTTTACCTGATATTTCCACCGGCCCCGTGCCGTCCGTGTCGTTGACAAACTGCGCCAAGTCAATTATATGCGCGCCTCGGTCCGTCATTTCCCCCCCGCCGTAATCCAGTATAAACCGCCACCAGAAATGCGACCTTTTCTCCGTATACGCGACTTTGGGCGTCGGTCCAAGCCACATATCATAATCAAGCCCTTCCGGCACAGGCATCACCGGCTGCGGCTGATTCGTCCTGAAGATTTGAAGATGATGAGAATCGCTGTTGGGCATATTGACCGTAATCGTGTGCAGCTTGCCAATTCGCCCGTTTCGCACAAGCTCGCACGCGAACCGCACACTTGTATTGGAGCGCTCGTGACTGCCCGTTTGCAGCACTCGCCCATAGCGATTTACCGCCTCGCATACCGCCCTGCCCTCCGCGATGGTATTAACCAATGGCTTCTCGCAATAAATGTCCTTGCCCGCCCGCGCCGCGGCTGCGCTAATCGTCCCGTGCCAGTGGTCTGGCGTGCAAACCGTAACTGTGTCTATATCGCCTCTGGCTAAAAGCTCACGAAAATCCTTGTGGGCCGCGCAACCTTTATATTCCCCCGTCGCGCTTTGGTTTGCGTAAAACCGCTCCACTTGTTTCTTCGCCGGTTCCCTGCCAAACGGCCGCTCGCCCCCATTTGCCGAATATTCCCTGTCAACGTCGCATACCGCCACAACCTGCACGTCGTCCATCTGCAAAAAAGCGTTCATATTGTGGATGCCCTGCCCCCCGACGCCTATGCAACCAAGCACTATCCTGTTACTCGGCGCAGTCACGCCATCCAGACCAAGCGAAGACGAAGAAACTATGTAAGGAATACCGAATCCCGCGATAGCCGCCCCGCCAATCTCCTTAACAAATTGCCGCCTGTTTATTCTTCGCTGCGACATAATTACCCAGCTTTCCCAAATCGCCTACATATACAAATGCCAGGGGCTTCGCATCGGCCGCGACAGCATCCTGCTGGCTTCATCATCGCCAATAATGACCTCTTTATCCGGGTCCCATTTCAGCTTCCTGCCAACCTGCATCGAAATCTCGCCCAACAGCGCCGGCGTCAGCGACCGATGAGCAATCTCCGCCGGCGTAATCGTCTCCCTGCGGGTCTTTACGCTGTTAAGGAAATTCTGATGGTGGTCAAGACTCACTTCCAGATGAATCTCATTTGGCCCGATTTTTTCTTCAAAAATAGCCGGCCTGTTCGTATGCACCGGCTGGTCGCGCGTAACGTGAATCCAGCCCTTCTCGCCGTACCAGCAGGTTCCCATACCGTGAGGCACTTGCTGGTCATTGGAGATAATCATTTCAAGGCCGTTTGCGTATTTCGTAAGCACTTTATACGTTACGGGAACGTTATAAATCCCGTCATTCGGGATATTGCCGTGCCCCTCGACCTCGACCGGTCCCGTGCGGTCCAGACCCAGGCCCCAGTGCGCGATATCTATATGATGGCCCGCCCAGTCGGTCATTTGGCCGCCCGAGTAATCCATTATCCATCGCCAGTCCCAGTGCAAAACACCCCTGAAAGGCACCCATGGGGCAGGCCCGAGCCAGAAATTCCAATCGCAGTAGTCCGGCTCCGGCTGTACCGGCTGATTCGCCCCTCTGCTTCCCGTAGGAAGCCCCACCTCAACCTTCGTTACCTTGCCTATCCTGCCGTTAATAACCAGTTCGCACGCCTGCCGGAAATTATCCTTCGACCGCTGCCAGCTTCCCGTCTGCCATATCACCCCGTAACGCTTGACCGCGTCGCATATCGCCCGGCCTTCCTTTATAGTCCTTGCGAGGGGTTTTTGCCCGTGAATGTCCTTGCCCGCCTCCGCAGCCATAATTGCTGGTATCGAATGCCAGTGGTCGGGTATCGCCGTGGCAATTATATCTATATCACTGCGCGCGATTAACTCACGAAAATCGGAGTACATCTTGCAGTCCTCGTTTCCGTATTTCCTGTCGACCTCGTTCTTGGCCTGCTTCTGGCGTCTCCTGTCAACGTCGCATACCGCAACAACCAGCGACTCGTCCGCGTTCAAAAATCCCCGCATGTCCCACGTTCCCTGGCTGCCCACCCCAATCATCCCCACTAAAAGACGATTGCTCGGCGCGACCCTGCCGTCGGCGCCGAAAACCGAGGAAGGAACTATATAAGGTAGAGCCATCGCCCCCGCCGCCGCTCCAGTTACCTTTTTTAGAAACCCCCGCCGATTGATGTTCCTACCTTGCCACATTTTATTTTTCCTTTCAATAATTACAACGCAGAATATTCGTAAGCCCCCAGGTTTATCCTGGGGCTTACGACGCGTCCTTGACGGTGAACTCTATTTGAGCGTGGTTAATTATTTGTCAAACTGAGCGTCAAACGCTAATTGCGAGGGTTTGAAGTCCGCATTCTTGATGTATGCGCAGGCCTCTTTGGCGCCGTGCTCGCGGTCCATCCGGCTGTCTTCCCACTCAACGGAAAGCGGCCCCTGATAACCGATGTCGTTCAACGCAACGATTATCTCCTCGAAGTTGATATCGCCGTGACCAATCGAGCGGAAGTCCCAGAACCGCCGCGGGTCGGCGAACTCCGTATGACCGCCGAAGACGCCCACCGTGCCGTCGCCGTGTCCCCACCACGCATCCTTCATATGCGTATGGAAAATCCGGCCGGGGAACGTGCGGATAAACTTCACATAATCGACGCCCTGATAACCAAAATGGCTCGGGTCATAGTTGAAACCAAATGCCGGATGGTTCTTCACCGCCTCAAGCGCACGCTGGGCCGAAGCAATATCAAAGGCGATTTCCGTAGGATGAACTTCCAATGCGAACTTGACGCCCTGGTTCTTGAAAATGTTGAGGATTGGCGTAAAGCGTTTTGCGAAGTCCTTGTAGCCGGCTTTAATCATATCCGGCGACACCGGCGGGAACGAATAGACAAGGTGCCATATTGAGCTGCCGGTAAAGCCGTTGACGACCTTTACGCCTAACTTCTTCGCTGCTTTGGCCGTATCGATGAGCTTCTGAGCCGCCCTCTGGCGAACACCTTCCGGCTCGCCGTCGCCCCAGACGTCCGCCGGCAGTATCGCCTTGTGCCGCTCGTCGATTCTGTCGCATATCGCCTGCCCTACTAAGTGCGCCGATATGGCAAACACTCCAAGGCCGTGCTTCTTCAATATCTTGTGCCGACCCTCGCAATACTTGTCGTCAGCAAGCGCCTTATCAACCTCGAAGTGGTCACCCCAGCACGCCAGCTCTAATCCGTCATATCCCCAGCTCGCCGCCTTTTCCGCTATAACGTCAAGCGTCAGGTCGGCCCATTGCCCCGTGAAAAGTGTTACCGGTCTTGCCATTTTATTTTCTCCTTAACTTTAGCGTTGTATTCACCGCTGAGCACGCGGATGACCGCAGAGAAAAAACACAAATTAATCTCTGCGTGCTTTGCGGTCTCTGCGGTAAAAAATTGTTATTTCTTCATCGGCGTCCATTTCTGTTTGCTCTTGGCGCTGGCAACAACCGTCTCGATAAACAGGATGCCACGCACGCCCTCATTAACGCCCGGAAAATCAAGCGCAAGCTCGCTGGGCTTTTCGCCCGCTATCGAGCACTTGACCGTCTCGGCAAAATTGCGGTAATTGTTCGCAAACGCCTCAAAAAACGCCTCCGGATGGCCCGACGGCAGACGCGTCCCGCGTCCGGCTGCGGCGCTGTATTCGCCGACGTAACCATTGCCCCGTTTCCATACCTGCTCAGGGGCATTCATCGCCCTGGTGTGCAGATAATTGGGATGCTCCTGATGCCACTCCAAACTCGCCTTCTCGCCGTGGACCCAGATAGCCAGATTGTTCTCTTCGCCTATCGCAATCTGGCTGGCGTGCAGGATGCCCTTTGCGCCGTTATTGAACTTAATCAGGCAGTTGCAGTCGTCATCGAGCAGGCGTCCCGCGACGAACGTCGTCAGCTCCGCGCAGATGTGGGTAATCTTAAGTCCGGTGATATATTCAGCCAGGTTGGCCGCGTGAGTCCCGATGTCGCCGACGCAGCCGCCCGCGCCGCTTTGCTTGGGGTCTGTCCGCCAGCTTGCCTGCATTTGTCCGGTTTTCTCAAGGGCGGTCGCAAGCCACCCCTGCGGATACTGCACGACTACCTTGCGTATATCGCCCAAGTCGCCCTTTTTGACCATATCTTTGGCAAGCTTCACCATCGGGTAGCCCGTGTAATTGTGCATCAGGCCGAAAACCAGCCCCGTCTTTTTCACAAGCGCCTGTAGTTGCTTGGCCTCCTGTGAGGTAATCGTCATCGGCTTCTCGCACATCACGTGGAAACCCGCCTTCAAAAAATCCCTCGCAATCGGAAAATGCCAGTTATTCGGCGTCGTGACCGCCACAAAGTCAATCCGCTCATCGTCAGGCAGTTTCAGCTCGCCTTTTATCATATCGGTGTATGTGCTGTAAACGCGGGTCTGGTCAAGGGCAAGCTCTTTACCCATTTGTTTTGATTTTTCAGGATTGATATCGAATGCCCCGGCGACCAGCTCAATCTCCCCATCCAGCCGGGCCGACTTGCGATGCACGTCGCCGATAAATGCCCCCGGTCCTCCGCCTATCATTCCCATCCTTAACTTCCGGTCAAGTTTCATAACTTTCCCTTTCAAAATCGCTATGTCAAAAAGGCCAATTCTACCGGCTCTAAAACCCCGCCAGTCTAAACCCAACCCCCACCCCTGTCAATACGCCGAGGGCGTATAAAAATCGCTTATTTTGCCGAACCACCGGCGGGGCGTCGCTGGACAGCCCGGCTTCGTCGAGGGACTACGCCGAGGCAAGCGCATAGCGGACATCTGGGTCCCCTGTTGCCCGTCAAAGTTGGTTTCTCTCGGGGACCTTCGCTTCGCTCGGAAAGTTTAACCTTGCAAACTCGCCATGATATTTACGAGCGGCGGCATCGTAAGCACGGGCGGCGTCGATTTCGGAGTCAAATCTGCCTACCCATCTTCTTTTTCCCTGATGCATTATCTGACTGTCCCACGTGGATTTTTCTTTGTTAAAATACACACCGAGAAATCGCGAGGTGGCGTTCTTTTTCTTTCGCCTGTTCAAGACGTTTTGAGCACGAGTCGCAAAGCGAAGATTTTCCCTGCGGTTATCGAGGCCATCACAATTCCTATGGTCAACGAGACGGTCGGGGGGCGGATTCATTATCTCCCTGTGCATATACACAGTCCTTGTCTTATTGGGGTCGATTATTTCGTGTCGAACTGCATATAAATTTGTTCCGTTTCCATACACAATCCACTTGAAATTGTTAAGGCGGTAATAATCCTTCTGGTCGAGAATCGTCCATTTACCTTCGCCTAAGTAAATCCGCCGATATGTGTAACCGTAACGGAGCAGGCGAAAGATGAGCAGTGGACAGGTGAAAATAAAGTCGAGCCAATTTGGAACTTTGATTTGAACAGTTGTCATAACATCCTCTCCTTTTTTGCCACAGAGCAAGCATTTTTTTAGCCACACCCCGGCCAACGGATTGCCGGGGCAGGAAGGCCACCCGTCTTGCCGCGGCGCCGAGCCGAGGCGAGCAACCGTATGACGTTATCTGACTTGCCTTCTCTTGGCGTGTCCGCCTTAGTGGCGAGATCTCGCCCGCCGCTATGCGTCGAGGCGGAAAACTTGGGACTGCTGTCCCCCCTACCTTGCCCTCTCTTGGGCTGCTACCCACCTGCGGCGGGTAAACCTTTGCGGAACTCCGCTGCCGTCTCTCGCAGACGGCCTTTGCCGGGCCAGTGAGGCCCGGCAGGTCGGCCCGCTTCTGGCGAGGTCTCTGCAATCGGCTCGCTACTGCGAGGTCGATTGCGTCGATATTATACCAAATTCAAGCCATCTGTTCAATAATTATCTAACTTTTTTAAACCACAGATTACACAGATTTTCACGGATTATAACTACTGTTGGATACTGAAGATATGGCGTTTTCACCCACGAAGGGACAAAAGTATTTTTGATTGATAATTGATAATTGATGATTTTGAGATGCGGATTCAACCTACGGGGGACAAACGGAGGACAGAGGACCCTACTTCGCCCGTTGGGCTACGCAGGGCAGGCAGCGGACAGGTTAATTTTAAATTTGGCAATAAACTCTTCGGGAAATTAGTCTCGCTAAGGCGAGGCTCCGCTCCCTATGGTCACTTCGTATGGTGGCACCGGATTTCCCACGCGGATTTCCCGGATTTCTTTCACTGGACTCCTTTAATTGCCCCGAGTATATGTTCACTTGCGAGTCTCTGCTCTATGATAGACCTCGTTTTCTCCTCCCATGTTTTTGCCTCTTCAGATAAGGGCATCTCATAGGAGGTGACTAATGGTCGTTTTATTTCCATACCGAGAATACGACCAATACCTTCAAGGACATCGTGTCGAATCCATGCTTTCTCATCGTTCATATACTTGTATAGGCGACGAATGTCCTCTCGCGTCCCCACATTTTTCAACGCTTCAATCGCAATGTAAACGTGCTGGTAGTCGCTCGGTGCTTTATCAATCAGCACTCTGTATATAGGCAGATAAGCTCTTGCCCGGTCTGCAAGTTCCTTTTCCATTCCAAATGAGCCACAACTTGCGGACCATTTAACCTCCTCATACATTTCCCAAAACAAACGCTCCTGCGATACCGCTGAAAGGTGATCTTCGAAATCATCAACAGCTTTGCTTATTTCTTCCGGAGTAGGCCTCAGTCGAAGTAGAGATGCCAAGGCGGCACGGCAGAGCCATTTATTCTCAGACTTCATATAGGGCAAGAATAATTTTTCATCTTCTTTTGTGCAAAGCTGTGAAAGGCGCACAAGAACAAGCCCTTTTGCCATTTCGTCCCTGGTTTGGTCAAGATAAGCCCACATTTCTTCGAATACTTTTCTCGTGACAGAGCTATCCTCCCCAAGAGTCGTTTTGTTGTTTGTCGCGGGCAAGATTGCACCCAGATTATTCTCAATGTATATTTTTCCGTTTTCCCTTTGAAGAACTAAAAGTATCAACTGGCCTTCAGTGTACGGAAGATTTAGATCCTCCGGCCAAATCGGATAAGGCGCTTCAAAATAAAGTTGGTCAGGAATCTTGCCGCCGTCACTTTTCAAGACCTTGACAACCTTCATCCTGAAAGCAATCATTTCAAAGGGCGGTTTATCAATCTGGTTTATTTGCCCTTTTACAATGATTTTCGCATTTCCTATCAATTGATCGAATCGACCGGCACCTGTTATCACCGCTTGGGCAGTTCCGTTTGTGATAAGCAACAGACAGACAAGGATGAGGAAAGTCATAAGTTTTCTCATGTTGAGTCCTTTCTGATCAACTCACCTTATCTAATTTTACTCCCCACTCCTCTATTTCTCATCCTGCTATAATTCTACCCACAATCGCATGGGATTCAAGGTGGATTTCCGTCTCGCGTCGTTAAATTGAAAATCATCAATCACAAATCAGAAATCTCTTTATTTTCCGGCCATAAGTTTCTGTCAAATTAACTATAAATCCTCCTTTCCCCCGCGTCAACCTTATTATTGAAAGCCGCCTCCGGGAATATCCGCAATCCCCCTTCGGCGGACAAGTCCGCGATTAAATCGACAACCGGCAACCGGCAATCCCGCCTCATCGCTTAGCGATGGGCGGGCTATACGCTTTTTTTCTGAATCTCCCCAAGCCGCGTTATTATCTCGATGCACGCCCTGCCGTTATGATAGGGGCACTTCCATTCCGAGACCTTCAAGCTCGCGTTATCGACTTTGCCTTTCGCGTCAACCTTCCAGAACCATTCACCGCCTTTCTTATCAACGATGTAATCCTCTATGAAGCCCCATATATTGTCCGCGACCTCAAGATATTCCTGCCTGCCGGTTAGTTGATAAGCGTTCAAAAAACCGATTACCGCCTCGGCCTGCACCCACCAGTGTTTCTCCGAATTACTTACGCCGTTGTTATCAGCTTCATAGAACATACTCTTTTTATTATCTAAGCCGTTGTCGTAAACCGCCTCGGCAAGTTTCAGGCCCATTCGCCTAATCTTTTCCACCAAACGCGGCTTATTAAGAATCTCCGCGTCCCTGTAAACCAGCCAGCTCGCCTCAATATCGTGCCCGAACGAAACCTTTTCGCTTTTCGGATACCACATCTCATTGAAAAACAACTGACTATATGTCCCGTATGGGTGCGCGATATAGTCCGCGTATATTTCAAGCATATCCTCCACTCTTTGTCCAACGAGGGGGTCCTTACACACGTCATATAAATTGGCGATTCCCTCCAGCGCGTGAAGCGAGGTATTCATCGATTTCGCTGCCGCCATATCTCCCGATGTGAGCTGCTGGCCTTTTGACATCTTCCAGTCACGGTCGAAACTCTCGAAATACCCTTTGTATTTCTTGTCCCACACGTATTTTTCCAGCAGGTCAAAAATCGCCTTCGCTTTGTCTAAGGCATCCTTGCTGCCGGTGGCCCTGTAATATTCCGAAAGGGCGTATATCGCAAACCCCTGTCCGTAGATTTGTTTCTTGTCCTCCAATGGCTTGCCTTCCCAATCCAACATCCAGAACATCCCGCCGTTTTGATTGTCCCAGAAGTGCTCCATAAGATAATCATAAGCGCGCTTGGCCCAAATAAGATGTTCCTGCTTCTTATCGAACGCATAAAGAGCGGAAAACGTCCACAGAATCCGCGTGTTCAGCACCAATCCCTTGGGCGCCTTTTTATCCACGGTCCCGTCATTCGTCATCCTTCCTATGAACCCGCCCTTCTCATCGATGCACCGGCCTGACCAGAAAGGAACGATATTCTCATAAAGCTCTTTTCTGACCCTTGTCTCAAATTCTTTTATTTTAGCGCTGTCCATAAGGCACCCCGATTCCCGTCATTCTGTAAAGGCCAATATAATCAATTATCACCTCAGCTTACCCTTTATTGCACGATGTTTCAATGCGAATAACGAAGCTAAATTTCTTACCACCCCTGTTTACTGCTTGCCTCTCCGCCTAAATCTTGCGAGGACCCCGGCCTTCGGCGGAACCCGAACTACGATATACGTTTGACGTAACGAGCCGCGCAACCGCAACCATTTGACGCAGTTTAAAATCATCAATCATAAATCAGCAATTGAGCTATCCGCTACCCGCTGCCCTCCGTCTTCTGTTCTGCGTTCTATGTTCAATGTTGGACGTTAAACTCCGTCCTCTGTCCTCAGTCCTCTATTTTTGGTCTTCCATCTTTCCTGTCCTTGTGGTATAATGCCTCGTAGAGACAAATGACTATGAGTAAAGCCGGAAAAAACAAGGGGCTTGCCCGCCGTCCGTGTGGCGGGTTCACGTTGATAGAGCTCTTGGTCGTAATTGCCATTATTGCGCTATTGATGGCGATTTTAGTGCCGGCCTTAAGCCGGGCAAGGGAGCAGGGCAAACGCGCCGTATGTCTTACCCATATCAGGCAATTGCAGCTCACCTGGAGTATGTATTGCGACGAAAACAACGATAAAGTGCCGGCGGGCGATGTATATTTCTCCTGGGAATTTTTTCCTTACAATGGCGGACCTCAACCGTCCTGGCATGAGTGGCCGCATCCGTTCCCTCATAGTTTGCCGCCAACCGTAGCTACAAATCATGATGCTGCATATTCCTGGGACTGCGTAAGGCAGGGAACGTGTAAACAACCGGAGTGGTATCATGCCATTGATGAGGGGCTGATTTTCAAATACATAAAGGACTACAGGATTTACCAGTGTCCCGTCGGCGAGAAAGGCGAATTTGTAACATATTCTAACGTTCATTCAATAAAAACATGGAGCGCCCCACCTAATGGTTCGGCCGGACCTGGTTCTATTTCACGGACGATATCGCTCAAAAGTCAGATTAAAAGAACGGCCGAAAGGGCTGTTTTTTTAGACGTGGGTAAGGCCCAGTGGGCCGCGTGTTTCCTGCCTTATGACAGATTTGGCAGCTTAATGTATGCCTATCCACCCCCGGCGCGACACGGAATGGGAACGGTTTTTTCATATGCGGACGGCCATTCCGCATACAAAAAATGGAAAGACCCGCACACCGTTAAAGTCATAAAAGAGAATTTAGATTACGATTCCGATAACTGTGATTGTGATTTGCGATGGTATTGCAGGGCTGTCTGGGGTGATATTCCTGACGGGTATAACTGCACCAAAAATCCGCCCCCAACGTGCGACGAATTTTAAGATTCGCTCATCTTGACAAAAACCGAATAGACACTTTCGGCGGGTGGCTAAAAAAATCCGTGGCGCAATCCGCATCCCAAAATCATAAATCAGCAATCATAAATCAGCAATTAAGCTATCCGCTGTTTTAGGTCTTCCATTTTTCCTGTCCTTGTGGTATAATGCCTCACAGAGACAAATGATTATGAGTAAAGCCGTAAAAAATAAAGGTTCACCCGCCATCCGTGTGGCGGGGCTAGCCCTGGGATTTACACTCATAGAGCTGCTTGTTGTAATCGCAATTATCGCTTTATTGATGGCGGTTTTATTGCCTGCCCTAAGCCGCGCCAGAGAGCAGGGCAAACGCGCCGTCTGCCTCACCCAGATCAAACAATTGCAGCTCGCCTGGGATATGTATTGTGATGATAACGACGATAAAGTTCCCTCCGGCGATGTGTGTTTTTCATGGGAATTTTGGCCTGATATGGGCGGCCCCCAGCTTGCCTGGCATGAATGGCCTCACCCCTTCCCTCACGCTATGCCTCCAACTGCTTCTACCAATGGACGGCTTGGCGCTGCCTATCCATGGAATTGCGTGGCGACCGGGCAGTGTAAACAGCCGGAATGGTATCACGCCACCGAAGAGGGACTGCTTTGGAAATATATCAAGGACTATAAGGCATATCAGTGCCCGGTAGGAGAGAAAGGCGAATTTATAACGTATTCCAACGTTCATTCGATAAAAACTTGGGCAAGCCCGCCTAATGGCTCGGCCGGACCCGGTTCTATTTCACGGACGATAATGAAAAAAAGTCAGATTAAAAGAGCATCCGACAGGGTTGTTTTCATAGACGCCGGTAAGGCGCAATGGGCGGCGTGCTTTTTGCCTTATGATAGATTCGGCGGCTTAGTACATGCAGGCCCGCCGCCGGCGAGGCACGGAATGGGAACGGTTTTTTCATATGCGGATGGCCATTCCGCATACAAGAAATGGAAAGACCCTCACACTGTTAAAGTCATAAAAGAAGACATATACAATACTTCCGACTTCGCCCCCTGCGATTGCGACCTGCGATGGTACGTCAGGGCTGTCTGGGGCGATATTCCTAAAGGGAATAATTATGATTGCACCAGTGTTCCCCCGCCCAAGTGCGACGAATTTTAAGATTCTCGTGGCTTAGTGCCTTAGTGGTTAAACCTATTCGGTAATAAGCTTAAACACAACCGCCAAATTATCCACCTCCTTCGCCGGCGTTGTAACGATTAGCCCAGCGTCGGTCCGTTCCCACTTGATTTTTTCCTTCGTGCCCAACATTTTGACGTCTTTAACCTTTATATTCTCGGCCTTGCCCCCCTTGCCGAAAATCGTCATCGTAACCTGATTACTATCCCCCGGCCAGCCCAGTATCATCGCATAAACCGTCTTGCCCTTGCGGGTATAACGGATGTCCTTGGCGTTATATCCCCCCTGCATCCGTGCAAATCCCCCGCCAGATTGCATTTTCGTCGGCCCTTCGCCGTATTCCACAAAAGGCCTTGTCCCGTATATCGCCTCGCCGTATTTTTTAAGCCAGTTGCCGATTTCCAGCAGCACCTTTTTCTGGTTATCCGGTATTGTGCCGTCCGCCTTCGGCGAGATATTAAGCATCAACTGGCCGTTCTTACTTACGATGTCAATCATCGTCCGCACGATTTCCACCGGCTTCTTTATGCCTAAGTCCTGCGTCCAGCACCAGCTCCCCCTGCTTATCGTATCGTCGGTCAGCCACACAAAGTCGGTCAATTTATCCGCCCGGCCCTTCTCAAAGTCCTCTATGCCCACTTCCCTCGGCAGGTCCTGCTGCTTATAGGTAACCACGACCTCTTTGCCAAGCCGGCTGGCATCGTTAAAATAGTGCGCAAGGTACTCCATCTTGTATTTGTCCGGAATTTCATCTAACCAGGAGTCGAAATACATCAAATCGGGATGGTAGTTGTCGATGACTTCGATGAGCTTGTCCTCCCACATCTGGTAAAACTTCTCAGCGGGCGCATAGCCATACATAATCGCTCGGTTTGGGTCTTCAAGCAGTTCGGGGAAGTTTTTCTTTACGAATTCGTAGTGGCCCGTCCACTGCTTCCTGCCGTTCTTCTCAATCTCATACAGGCCGTTTCGTTCGTGATGAAAAGTCGTAACGAACCGCATCCCGCGCTTGCGAATCGCTTTCGACAATTCGCCCACGCAATCGCGCTTCGGCCCCATATCCTTCGCGTTCCAGGGATTGACTTTGCTCGCCCACATCGAAAAGCCGTCGTGGTGTTCCGCCACAGGCCCGGCAAACTGTGCCCCTGCTTTCTTAAATAGCTCCGCCCACTCATTGGCGTTGAACTTCTCCGCCTTGAACATCGGCACAAAATCGGGATACCCGAACTTATTCGGCTCGCCGTATGTCTTCACGTGATATTTGTATTCCGGCGCTCTTACGTCATACATATTCCGCGGATACCACTCGTTGCCGAAGGCCGGCACTGTGTAAACTCCCCAGTGAAAATATATCCCGAATTTCGCGTCGCGGAACCACTCCGGTGCCGGCTTGCGCTTCTTCAGCGAAACCCAGTCAGCCGTAAACTTGGCCTGCTTGACTGCCTTGGCCGGCTTGGCGCCTTCAACCACTTCCGGCTGGCCGCTCGTAAATCCCGCCAGCGCATACACAAGCGCCGACTGCCAATTAATGCATATTTCGTTTGTTCGGGCGTCTTCCTCGACGTCATGCCATCCGGTCGCGGAATGGCCCCCGCCGACAATGTATCCCGGCCACGGCTCTTTGACCCTGTCGCCGCCCGAACGCCTGTCGTGCGGATTCATAGGCGGCTTATAACCCAACCCCGTAACGTAACTCCTGCCGTAATAATTCCTCCCAAATATATGGCTGATATTATCCAGCGCGGCATTTACGTAATCCGGATTCGGCGATACCTTGTTCGCCATCATTAAGGTAATACTTTCCCTCGCCACCGCTCCGTTACAGCCCCACCTGTATTCACCGCCTAAGCACCTCCCATACACGTCCGTCTTGGCCTTGGCAACTAACATATCAGCCGTAGTAATCAAATCATTTCGAATATCATCCACAAGGCCTGCTCGTTTGCCTTCTCTTTTGCTCATAAGATACGTAAACATCCCGAGGTTCTTGACGTTGCCCCAGTCCCAGTACAAATTTATCTTGTCGTCTTCGGCCCCCGTTCGCATCTCGAAATCCCGCTGGCAATTCGGCTCGCCCGTCGTCTCCCACAGCTCCGCCGCCGCCCAAAGCCGGTCGTCCTGGTCTTGCGTCGGGTAGCTGCCCGTCCTGAATGGTCCTCGGTCGCTCATCTTGTTCTCGCGGTTCTCGCTTAAGAATTTGTAGCTTTTCATTGCCGCGTCGAGACATACCTGTGCGTAGTTCGCATCGTAGGGTTTGAAGTATCTGGCCGCCATTGCCATCATCGCGACAAAATCCGCCGTCGCCGACGACGACCAGTTCGTAAAGTATCTCTCTTCCGTTTCCTTCTCCGGCAGAATAAATCCGCCGAACCTGAGCGTGCTGACCTTATGCGACACCCTTCCGGACCCGTCCGGGTACTGCATCTTCAACAGCCAGTCCGTCTCCCATTTGATTTCCTTGAGGAAATCCGGATACCCCGGCGCCGAATCGGGAAGATTCAGGGAGATGCCTTTGAGTTTGTCCTGGTAATGCTCCCACGCCCAGAATAGCGCACCCACCGACACCCCCGCATTGACTATGTATTTATTATAGTCTCCCGCGTCGTGCCAGCCGCCGGTGCCGTCTTTTTTTGCGTTTGGCTCGCCTATGTAATCCAGCCCGGCGTCATCGGTATGGCAGGCGGCGTGGGAAAAGTGTTTGCCGTTGTGGTCGCCCTCAACGGCTGTGCCGCAACGCCACAGGTAAAACGCCCTCATCGTCGTGGCATACGCTAAGTCGTAAACCTTGTCGCCTATTTCAAATTCATAACTCCGCCCAACCCCCGGCACCTCCAAATAGTATTTCCCCGCCTTATTCACCTTCGAGAAATCAGCAATCCAGACGGTCTGGTTTACATCCTGCTGGGTGAATGGCCCCGTAACTTTGCCTGAATAGACCGTTTTGCCCTTCGACGCCTCTTTTACGGAGAATTTCGAGCACTTGCTGATAATCGTGGCCTTCTTCTGCGCCGCGGGAAGATAACCTAATGAATTGATTCTGATAACCGACCCCGTGTCCACCGCCGAAGGATAGTTTGGTTCAACTCGCGGCGGCCCGCCGAAAGGAGGAAATCCCATCGGGGGGCCTGAGCTGTTAGGTTCGGCCTGCCCTGCCTGCCCCGGCCCACCCATCGCAAAAGCCACACCGCCGCTTATTACAACCATTAAAACAACTGCCGCAACAATCGCCTGTCTTGAGCTTAGTCGAAAGAAACGTCTCTTCATACCTGCCCTTTCTATTTTATTAAGTTGACGAGGCAGTTTACTCTTTATTGCCCGTCGTTTCAATGCCCTCGACTTCGTCTTTATTCACCCTTGAAATTCACACACGCAAATTCCCCGTGATATTTCCTCGCCGCAGCGTCGTACGCCTTCGCCGCTGCAACTTCCGTCTCGAAGCTCCCGATATGTATCAGCCGACCGTTCACGTTTATCCTCGATAGCCATCGCCTCCTCTTCTTGTCCCAGAACACCCCCTTGTATTTCGACGTCCAATGTCCCTTCATTTTCCTTCTGTTCTTATTGTTCTCCCCGTTGCTCGCTAACCGCAGGTTCTCTCTCCTGTTATCCAGCCCGTTATTATTCCGGTGGTCAACCTTCATATCATCCGGCGCATTCATAAGCCACCGGTGCATCCACACCGTCTTTCCCTCTCGCCTGAAAATCGCGTATAGCCCGTTGCTCTGCTGAACGTACCACCTCATCTTGTTCAGCCGCTCGTAATCTCCCTCGTCAACAATCGCGAATTTCCCTTTCGACAGCGGTATCAGCCGAATCTTCCTTCTCCTCAGCCGAACGCTGTGATACACCTCCATTGGCCAGACCACCACCCGTTCTATCCACTTGGGAAACCGTATTTTCATCACCATCGCCATAACCGCTTCTCCGCTTGCCACGGCGTCTTGTCCGGCGTAGTCCCGATGTCGTCTATCGGGACGAAGTCGGAAGCCCATAGGCGAAGCCGGGTCCGTCTTCTGCCATCCATCTTCCGTTTTCGAGTCACGAGTCACGGGACACGGGTCACGTCCTCTATCCTATGGCGCGAACTTGCGCGATATTGACGAAAACTAAGGTATTTCCTGATGGTAAAAAGGGGTGCAAAAAGTGCTTAAGTGCTTATGGGAAAAGGAATAGTAAATTTTTTGAAAAAGTCGGCTTCTAAGGGTTTTCGACTTGCGCGCTTTTGCCCAACAAGCGCTTTATACAAGCGCTTTATACAACTGTATAAAACAACTGTATAAAACAAGCGCTTTATTGCCGATGTCGTTTATCGGCTTTTATCCGCCGTTGAGTGTGACGACTTTCCCCGCCAAAATCCTTGACTCTTGCCCTGCTTTGAAGCACAATGGCCGAGTAACCTTTGAACGTTTTATCGGAGAGGTCAATGGCAAAGATTAAACTGACTGAAATTGAAAAAAGCAAATAATGATACAAGATTGCTTCCCGGGTCGCAGATATCTTCGGCAACGATACTATGGAAATTATTGAGGTGGCAGTATGAACGAAAGCAAGTTAAGCCGCGAGGCCGTATTGCGAGAATTAAGGAATCACCAGGCGCAATTTGAACGCCTCTATGGAGTTACAAAAATCGGTGTCTTTGGCTCCGTAGCCCGGGACGAAATCCGTGAAAACTGTGACATTGACGTGGTGGTCGAGATGCGGGAGCCGGATTTGTTTTATCTGGTGCACATCAAGGAAACGCTCGAAAAAGATTTTCAGCGCCCGGTCGATGTCATCCGTTACCGCAATACGATGAATCGTTTCCTGAAAGCACGTATCGACAGAGAGGCCCGTTATGCCTGATATGTCGCTTATCCGTGAAAAACTGCTGCAGATTGAGGAATCTCTCAATCGCATTGCCAGGCGCTCTTCGAGTATTCGCTCACCTGATGACTTTACAGCCAATGAGGACAATCTCGACAAGCTCGATGCCATCGCTATGATGCTCATCGCCGTGGGCGAGAGTTTCAAAAAAATCGACCTCGAAACCGACGGCCAATGGCTTATAAAATACCCCGAAATCGACTGGCATGGGGTCATCGGGCTTCGCAACGTCCTTGCTCATGACTATTTCGATATTGACGCTGAGGAGATTTACAAAATTTGTCGCCGGGATATCCCCAAGCTCCTTAATACCGTCCAGCGTATGCTCAGGGAAATTTGATACTGGCGATATATAGGGATTTTCCGTCTTCTGTCCTCCGCCCTCCGTCTTCTGTCTTCTGTTGCTTCCCTCGGCAATAAACCTTGTCCCCGGGATTTTACAATCTTGTCTTGAAACAGGGGATCGTCAAGAATTTCATCCCGTGAGATGCCGCTTCGCTATCTAACGGGGTTAGTCTCGCTAAGGCGAGGCTCCGTTCCCTATGGTCACTTCGTATGGTGCCCCCGGATTTCGGATTTCGGATTTAGTTTATTATTACCCATTATTCAGACCCAAAAAAGAAACCACTCGTATTTGCACTAGGGGGCTTACCTCCTCCAAATAAAGACTCTTGATAGTATTTTATTGCTTTAACATCCTGCTTACTTATGCATAAGGCTTCATTTGCATCCTTAACAGCAAAAAGATACCCATCCTCAGTTGCTAAAATCAGTTTCCCTTCCCATACGCCCTGCCCTATTTTAGTTAGCTTACAGTTTCCAAAACTAATGTTAATTTCTGAGTTCGGATCTACGAATACTTGGACTGAAACAGGTTTTGCACCTCCAAGACAAGAGGGTATTTTAGGATATATGTTTTCTGTAAAATTTAATATGTATACTGGAAAGAATGTTATAACCGCAGAAATATATACTACAAAAGATACTTTACGAAGAAGTACGTTTAACCTACTCCTTATGCTCATGTAAGGGATTTTTATTATAGTCGCTAAATTCATCGTAAACATAACAGTAAAAAGTACCACAGCAAGGGCCGCTGTCACATGATCGATCCATTCATATAATGTTATTTCAACATGTAGAATCTTCAGTGCGATAAAACATAATTTCCACATCGCAAATATAAAAAGCATAACCACCAACAGCCATAGTAGTTTACGCCCTATATATGCTTTACCTTTGCTTTCTTTGAATGTTCCTTCACCGCTTAACAACAATATAGCAATCATAATAATAAATGCCCAACATAATAATGGCATTAGCGTCAATACCCCAGTTAACAAGTAATTAACTTTAACAAGCGACATTGTAATTGCACCAAATTTGCCTAAATATAAATTAACTACTAGTATACCCAAGACATAGCTTGTCGCACCAATTGCCAAAATTACTTTACCTAACAATGTTGTTAGATGTACCCATTGTTCAAAGTTTGTGGGCTTTTCTGAATTAGCTTTTGAAGTATTTTTCGCTTGCTCTGGTTCAGACATATTAATTCTCTCCTGAGAAATCTGGTGACACCATACTTATTTCCTTATTATTTATTAAGACATCTGCCGGATGGCAATGCTGACGGACAAAGGTGCGTTTCTCTTCCGTTCTTAAGGAAGCATTATATTGCTATATGGTGATAGAAAACAAGCTTTTTTCTCACCATCAAGGCACTAAGTATTTTCTTTGTGCCTTTGCGTCTTAGTGGCAGCTTTTTTGAATTGAAACACCCGCTTTTGTCTTCGCCCCGCAAGGCGGGGCTTCGCAAAAAAGCTGCGGGGGCTCGCGCCGGGCGAAATCTGCGACTCACCACGAAGCCCCTAAGTTTACCCGCCGTCTTTATGGCGGGGCACTAATAATAATTTATCCGTGTTAATCCCCCTCAGCCGGAACGCCGTTCACGGCGGGGCGGTGTATCTGCCCAGTGGTCGAAGATGAAGCTCGCGGCAAAGCTTGCTTTTCAAGCGGGCTTCGTCAAGAACACATTACTAGTGCCGTTTCTAAAAATAAAGTATCGCTTTTGTCATTCCCGCGAAAGCGGGAATCCATTGAAAATAAGAGACTTATGTAAAGCTTCAATTATAAAAAGTTATATTACCTTTTTAGAAACGGCACTAGCCGAAACCTTTTGTGCCTCTTGGTGTCTTAGTGACTTGGTGGTAATAAAACAGCGTAAATCAGTGTCCGCCCTTGGCGAGACCTCGCTGAAGGCGGGTTAATCAATGTCTAAAAATTCTCTATGGTCTCTGTGACCTCTGTGGCTATAAATAAAAAATCTCTGCGTCCTCAGCGGTCTCTGCGGTTAAAAATCCGTCTAATCCATGCTAATCCGTGGTTAAACCTTTTGTGTCTTTTCGTGCCCTTCGCGGTTAAGACGAAAAGCTGTTGCCCCCGCGACTGTAGAGCATATAATATCCCCCCAATAAAAAGTTTTTAATGTGGTTACCGTCTCTCGGCTTACGCAACCGAAACGAGCCGCGCAACCGCAACCGTTTAACGACGTTCACGAAAGGAGAGATTATGACCGGACTCACAATACTGGCCGCAAGCACACTCGGGACTCTGGACTGGGTAACAATCGGGGCATACTTTGCCGTAATTATGGGCGTCGCCTGGTGGGTGGTCCTCAAAAACAAAGACACAGCCGATGACTACTTCCTCGCCGGCCGAAACCTCGGCTGGTTCGTCGTCGGCGCATCCATCTTCGCCTCCAACATCGGCTCCGAGCACCTTGTCGGTCTCGCCGGCTCCGGCTGCACCGACGGCGTCGCGATGGCCCATTACGAACTCCACGCGTGGTGCCTGCTTGTTTTGGCCTGGGTGATGGTCCCCTTCTATATGCGCTCGAGGGTCTTCACAATGCCTGAATTTCTCGAAAGGCGATTCAATCCGACGGCTCGATGGGTCCTTTCGCTAATCTCACTCGTGGCCTACATCCTGACCAAGATTGCAGTCGGCATTTTCGCCGGCGGTATCGTATTCAGCGTGCTTTTACCCGATGTTAACTTTATGGGTTTTGACAGCTTCTGGGTCGGTTCTTTTCTTGTGGTTGTCCTGACGGGTCTTTACACAATTATGGGCGGCCTTCGCGCCGTCGCCTACAACGACGTTATTCAAACCGTTATTCTGATTATGGGTTCAGCCCTCGTTACATACTTCGGCCTGCACGCTTTAGGCGGCTGGGGCGAGCTGCGCAATATCGTCGGCGGCGAGATGTTTAACCTCTGGAAACCATTAGTTCCTCACGGCGTCGTTGCCACCTGGGCGCCTGTCCGCGAATCAGGCCGGATGGCCTGGTATTTCAACGACAACTATCCCTGGATTGGTATGCTTTTCTGCGCCCCCGTCATCGGCCTTTGGTATTGGTGCACGGATCAATATATCGTGCAGAGAGCGCTGGGGGCGCCGGATGAGAGGCAGGCGAGACGCGGGTCAATATGCGCGGGGTTCCTGAAGCTGCTGCCGGTGTTCATATTCATTATCCCGGGAATGATTTGCTTTGCCCTGGCCAAGAGCGGCAAGGTTGCGGTCATTCAGCAGACGCTGTTTAACGAGCAGGGGCAAATTGTTCGAGACCAGTGCCAAAAGGCGTTCCCGTTATTAGTCGCAACGGTCCTGCCGGTCGGCGTGCGAGGATTGGTGGTTGCGGGACTATTAGCGGCACTTATGAGCTCATTAGCCGGCTGCTTTAACGCATCCTCGACGTTGTTCACAATCGATTTCTACAGCAAGTTTAAGCCCAAAGCGTCCCAGCACCAGCTCGTCTGGATGGGGCGAGTCGCAACCGCCGTTATGGTAATCATCGGCCTGTTGTGGATACCTGTGATTCGCGGAGGTAAGGGTTTATACGATTATCTGCAAACCATACAGGGGTATCTGGCCCCGCCGATTTTTGTGGTGTTCTTCTTAGGCGTATTTATGAAACGGCTCAACGGTAAAGGATGTTTAGCGGCGCTGATAGTCGGATTCATTATGGGTTTGGTGCGATTGGGGATTGATACGCCTGTGAAACTTTTGAAGGGCTTCTCATACCCCGAAGGGTCGCTGCTCTGGATTATCAACAACACCTTCTTCCAGTATTACAGCATACTCATCTTAGTCGTTTGTGCGGCGGTAATGATTGCGGTCAGCTACGCGACCGAGAAGCCGAATTATGAAAAAATTAGAGGGCTTACATACGGGACTGAAAGCGACGAAGACCGGCAAAAATCGCGTGCAAGCTGGTCAGCGATAGATGTGATTTTCTCCTGCGTAGTGCTGGCGATTATCATCGCGGCCTACCTGTACTTCCGCGGTTAATTTGCCACGAAGACGCAAAGACACAAAGAAAGTTTTGAGTTTTTAGTGTTGAGTTTAGAAAAGATAGCCCTAAATCAGGATTAGACGATAATTATAAAAGCCCTGTCGCGACACGGGGCTTTTTTTGTTTAACCATAGAGAATTTTTTAGACACTGATTTACACTGATTAACCCGCCTTCAGCGAGGTCTCGCCAAGGGCGGACACTGTTTTTTATTAGCCACCGAGGACACAGAGTTCACAGAGTAATTTGCTCGGCTTGGCGTTCCGACTTCGCTAAGAGCTACGCCGGACACGTCTGCGGCAAGGTCTTTTTCCCTCCCTAAGGGATTCAAAAGGCCATTGCCTTGTCCGCGAAGGCCTTAGGCCTTCATTTTTAAGCCGAGCAAATAAAAATTGATACGGATTCCGCCGAAGGCGGACAGTTTTTGATTTTCGAGCCTTCAACTGAGCTCATGACAGGTTTACGATTTTTAATTTACGATTTTCAATTTTCTGTCAAAAAGGACTACGCCCTTGCACCCCTAAAAGGGTAAAAGAACAAAGGATTACGGAAAATCCAAGCGAATAACTACTCAACGGCACACCCGAAATCCTAATATAAAGTTAAAGTCGGACGGGACGGTGGGGTACGAGTACGAGACCTCACAGTAGATGCTATAGCCCCACCAGCAGCCACCGCAATAACGGCAATCGACAATTGACGATGTCCACTCCATCACATTACCTGCCATGTCGCACATCCCATATCCATACGTCCCGAAAGCACCGACGACAGTTGTGCCATAGGGATGGATTGAATCCCAGTAGTTGGCTATACTGGTAGTTATGTTTTCCCCACAGCCATAGTTGTAGCTTCCGTCATAGTCAGCTACAGCCTGCCATTCCCACTTGGTAGGCAACCTATAGCCGTAATAGTTACAGAAAGATGTTGCACCATACCAACTGACATAGGTAACAGGATGGTTTTCAAAACCGCTGTCAACGCTGAATACACCGCCGCTGTAATTTATCCTTGCTGCTCCGCCGTTGGTTGCTCCGTTGTTAGTATGGCCCGGCCCAGTGAGGTCATAATACTTCTGTCCGACAAAATCTTCCCCACTGTTAGAGCCGTTTGCACCATAGACCATGTCGCTAACGTTTATATCGCCGGAAGCAAGGGCAGTGTTGAGAAACTGGCAATACTGAGCATTGGTCGTCTCATATTTGCCCATTTCGCCGGTAAAGCCCTCATGGCCTGATACTCCAGGGTCGTCTATATACACCCAAACCATGTTAGGCCCCATAGAGATAAGTAGATTTACTGCTGAGCCTCCATTTACTTTACTGCCTGCAACAGGCGACGAACTTATCACTTTACCCGATGGAACTATAGAACTATAATCCTGGGTAATTGTTCCAACCACGAGAGAAGCAGCAACAATAGAGGCTTCGGCTTCTGACTGGGGCATACCTATAACATTCGGAACAGTCACTTCCAGCCAGTGATTTGCAAACAAGGCAAAGTCTACGACATCCACCTTGCCATCTCCATCTAAATCCGGATATGCGTATACCATAAATCCATCAGCAAACGAAGGTAATTCACCATCCACGCTATCTATGACGTTAACATTCCATTTGCCCACCAAGGCATTAACAGGTATATCAAAAGATGCCTCTAACGTTGTCGCGTCTATGCCTGTAAAACTTTTGGCGTGGATTGTCGTACTTCTTTTAGACAACCACACATCTGTAATAGTTGAACTTTCTTGGAAAAAAGTTGTACCCAGACCTTTAATAGTTACTTCTATGCTATTGCCCTGTGTGGCAGAGGTGGGATTTACAGATAAAATCTCGATTGGCGTCGCAAGCACAGAAACAAAATACTCACTTATTAGTGCTTTATTATTATACTCTTTTATTCGTACATAATAAATACCCGTTGATAGACTCGTTTGTATTCTGGAAAAACTTCCAGCACCACCATCATCATCATACAATAACTCAGCAACCTGTTCATTATACAGCCACATTACTGTGTCGCCGCTAATGCCGTTTGTCTCAATTACAACATCAGAGAGAGCCTCAATCGTAAAAATGAGCCAGTCCTCATCTCCAGCAGGTTCAATACTATGAGACTGTGCTTGTCCATCCGTTGTTATTGAAGCAGCATGGGAATAGTCGTTATCGGGTTCAAAACTGTCAGCACTTGCCATACCAGTTAGTGCACCCGCCGTTATCGCAGCAACCACCAAACAAATTGCCATTTTTGCTTTTTTCATTTTCTTCTCTTTCTGAGACAGTTACCTTCTGTCAAACGGCGATGCCGCACATTATTCCACTCCTATAAAAGTAAATGTATTATCGGCTTTTTCGTTAATTGTGAACCACAGATAAAGCCGGCGAATCATTGCAAGTTATTGCCCTTTTCGATACAATAACCGCTTATGGAAAAGGCCGAAAATCAGAATGTGAACGGTGAGGAAGAGCAAATTAAAGCCGCGTCTCAGGAAGCACATCAAAATATGAATGGCGAACCAGACTTGGGTTTGGTCAATCTATCGCAAAAATTACAGGAGTTAGCAGAAAGGTCTGGGTGTGTTGAATTTGACCTTAGAGATGAAGCTTGTGACGACTTTACAACGATGCAGAAGAATATTACCGTCGTAAAGGAGTTTCTTTGTGAGGTATATGACGTACAAAAAATGTTTGTAAGTGTGTTGCGGCCAAGTCTCCAAGAAATATGGCAGGTGGTTGCTCCTGTTTTATCAAGAACAGTCAAGCGTCTCGAGGAAGCAATACAGCAATCAATTGTTGCTATGGATTGGTATAAGAATCATACAGATTCTGATGAATTCCATCAGGGCCCATATGAATACCTTTGTGATGCCTGCTATGCGGTTAGCGAGGACGATGCTTCTATATGGGAGCAATGTGTCCCCTACATTGAAATAATCTATCTTAGAGAACAAATCGAGATGAGGGGAGGGAAAGTACCGGTTTTTAATATCAAGCAACCGTTGATTGACGCAGAATTGACAGATACGGAGGAAAATATACTCGAAGCTCTTGGTAGCGACACGTTGAGAGGAGCAGAACTATTAAAACGAGCAGGATATGACAATAGCTCACACTACCGACAAATACTTTCCAATCTCCGAAAACGGGGGATTATTGACCGTGATATTAAAGGTTACTCTCGCCGCCTGATTAAATAATTGTCAGTGACAAACGTCAGGACTGACATTTGTCCAAACCTGCCCTATATTGATATACAGAAAGATTGAGTTTTTCTTATTAACATTGTGTTCAATTAAAATAAAAAAGGCAGGTGAAAAATGAGCGTAATCCTTTTTGATGAAAATAGCGAATTGCTTCCCGTTACGAGGCAACGGATAGTCAAGTTATGTGAGACCCTCAAGCAAGACAAATTGACGCCTTGGATATGGTTTAATTCTCGTGGTGTTAAGGTAACCCGTTTTGATGGAGGAACTATCGATATAACAGGGACTCCGTATGGACAAGCTCAGGCGAATGTGTTTTTTAGTTTTATCGTTCCGTTTTTGCAAGATGCGATTGTGAAAACTTTGGACGAAACTATTGAAACCTGTTGCGCTAGAGGATTGAAGCCAGAAGAGCTGTATATTAGAGAAGCTGCTATGCTTTTAGACGGCTATTTGATTGACCCGATATATAGGTATATGGCAGACATAGACCGGGGTATTAGAGGTAAAGGTAACCCGAAAAGCGTGGGACGTAAGGACGTAACCGACGAAATTGCTGAAATGGTAAAGTTTCTCGATAAATGCAAAGATGAAATGATTCAGGGCATAAAGGCAGACGACCTTGCCAACTTAAAGCCAGAAGAAAGAAAAGAAATCCTCAGGAGAATACCGTATTGGATTTACATTTTTATTCTCTTTTTCGCAGCGCTCCTTACGTGTTTATATTACTTGGGATGGCTTGAGCCAATTAAGGCGTTCATTGCCAAAATGATATGGCCTAAGTGAAGGGCGGTTTATTTGTTGGCGTAAGGGAAGAGAAACGAAAACCAAGTTAAAAACCTGGGTCCCCTGCTGCTAACCAATGGGGCAGCACTCCCCCGACAGTAGAACCGAGGGAGCAGCAATCGAGGGCAGGCGGGGACATGGAGTTGAGCAGGGTAAAAACCTGGGTCCCCTGTTCTTCGTCAAGTGAGCAACTCTCCCCCGACAGTAGAACCGAGAGAGCAGCAATCGAGGGCAGGCGGGGAGGGCCGGGCGGATGAGGATTGGATTTAATAAATAGGTCCTTCGACGGTTCGACAAGCTCACCGCAGGCTATGCTCAGGATGACGCAAGGCGTCAATTTAAGATTTAAGACGGCGGATAAAGCCTGGGTGAAACCCAGGGCTAAATACCGATGAATTTTTCGTTGTCGTGCCGACAACGGCTAAACATCGCGTCAATTTGGGATTGACCGAGGGGGATGATGGGAATATCATCGTGACGAACGGCGGGGTAAACCCCGCCCTACGATATTTGGACGACCCTGAACGATACAACAGTTAGAATCACCGCCGTTCCGGCGGCGGCTAAACAATTCCGTGCGATGCAGGGTTGACAAAACCCTCCAGGCGGGCCTGGGGGCTAATCAATAACCGACGAGGTTTATACAATGGCATATACGATAGGATTAGATTACGGGACAAACTCGGTAAGGTGCGTAATTGTCGATATCGCAGACGGAAGCGAAGTCGGAACGGCAGTATATAATTACCCAACCCCGCTTCGCCAAGGCTACGCAGGGCAGGCCGGTCAAGCCGGAATTATCTTAGACAAGAATGACCATAATTTAGCGAGGCAAAATCCGGCGGATTACATTAAAGGTATCGAGGAGACGGTCAAAAAAGCCATTACCCTTGCGAAAAAGAACGATAAGAAATTCAAGCCCGAAGCGGTAATCGGAATCGGCGTTGATACAACCGGGTCAACCCCCCTGCCGGTGGATAAGAACGGAACACCTTTGGGAATGCTGCCAGAGTTCAAGAAGAACAAAAACGCGCAGGCGTGGCTCTGGAAGGACCACACAGGTTTCGCCGAGGCGGCGGAAATAACTGAACTTGCGAAAAAGGAACATCCTGAATACTTGGCCAAGTGCGGGCAAGTGTATTCATCGGAGTGGTTTTTCAGCAAGATACTGCACTGCCTGCGAACCGACCCCAAGGTATTTGACGCGGCACATAGCTGGGTTGAGTGCTGCGATTATATACCGGCGGTTTTGACCGGGACTGAAAGGCCGGAAATGATAAAGCGCAGTCGATGCGCGGCGGGACACAAGGCAATGTTCAATAACAACTGGGGAGGACTGCCGGCAATAGATTTCCTGACGAAATTAGACCCGAAACTCGGCGAACTGCGCTATCGCCTTTACGATGAAACTTACACGGTAGAAACAAAGGCGGGGAAACTGACCGGGCAATGGGCCAAGAAATTAGGATTGAACGCAGGCATTGGCGTCGCGGTGGGAGCATTTGACGCACATTTGGGCGCGGTCGGCTCGGGAATAGCGCCTGGCAAGTTAGTCAAGATAATAGGGACAAGCACCTGCGATATGCTCGTCGCCCAATTGGGAAATCAACTGGCGGATATACCGGGGATATGCGGGATTGTTGACGGCTCGATACTGCCGGGATATTTCGGCCTTGAGGCGGGACAGTCGGCGGTGGGAGATATTTTCAACTGGTTTGTAAATTATATACAGCCGGGAGGCAAGGCCCCTCGACTCCGCTCGGGACAGGCGGCCGGCTCACACGAGGCACTGACTAAAAAAGCAGCGAAACTAAAACCGGGACAATCGGGTTTATTGGCGCTTGACTGGAACAATGGCAATCGGACCATCTTAGTTGACCAGAGATTGACTGGATTGCTTCTTGGCCAGACGTTACATACGAAGCCGGAAGAGATTTACAGGGCGTTGATTGAGGCAACGGCTTACGGCGCTTTGACAATAATCAACAGATTCGAAGAATACGGCGTCAAAGTCGCGGAGGTAATAAACTGCGGAGGGATAGCCGAGAAGAACACGCTACTTATGCAAATTTACGCAGACGTAACGGGCAGGGAGATGAAGGTGTCCCGGTCGGCACAAAGCTGCGCACTTGGCGCGGCGATAGCGGCGGCGGTAGCGGCTGGCGGTCATAAAAATTTCGCCGAGGCACAAAAGGCGATGTGCGGTATAAAGAAAACAACTTATAAACCGACGTCAGAAAACCACGCCATTTACAAAAAGCTTTACGCCCTGTATAAACAGCTTCACGATGCTTTTGGTTCGGGGACAATGTCAAATATAATGAAGGAACTTTTGAACATTAAAGACCTATGCACGAAGAACTAAAAAAATCCGTTTGCGACGCCAACATAGAATTGCACAAGGAAAACCTTGTCATTTACAGTTGGGGAAACGTGAGCGGAATCGACCGTCCCAAAGGCATCGTCGCCATCAAGCCGAGCGGCGTGTCATACGCAGAATTGACGCCTGACAAGATAGTGGTTGTGGACCTCGAAGGCAAAGTGGTCGAAGGAAGTTTGAAGCCGTCTTCAGATACCCCGACTCATCTTGAGATTTACAAAAACTTCAATGCCATCGGCGGTATATGCCACGCTCACTCGATGAGTGCGACAATCTGGGCGCAGGCGTGCCGCGAAATACCGTGCTTGGGCACGACGCACGCCGATTATTTCTACGGCCCAATACCTGTTACCGAGCCGATGACAGAAGATGAGATAAAAAACGATTATGAGTTAAATACCGGAAGGGCCATCGTAAGGCGCTTTGCCGAGTTTAATCCGATGCATATACCGGCGGTGCTGGTCGCCAATCACGGCCCATTCACCTGGGGCGGCACAGTCGATGAGGCAGTCGAGGCAATGGTCATACTCGAAGAAATAGCAACGATGGCCATTGACACCTTGATGCTCAATCCGAATCAAACCCAAATCAGCAAGCCACTTCTCGATAAACATTATCTGCGCAAACACGGCGAAAACGCCTACTACGGCCAGAAAGACAAATAAAACCACACCGGCCTATTTTGCCGCCAGGATGACCACCGATTTCGAGGCCGACGCCGTAACGCAGTCGGACTTCTGCCCGGAAACAGAATGTATAACATCACGGGCGGACGCCAAGGATATATAAATCTGGTCAGCTACGATTTCAACCGCCTCAGTTTTTTTTATGCTTCTTCGATGACTTTGAAACCGAGCAGTGCAGCGATATGTTCGACGGGACGTCTGAGGTCGCCATAAAAGGTGACACGGTGCCAGCCCCATGTGTCCCAGTAGCGCAAAAGCTTATTGATATCGCCCACCGGCTCGGCAGCGAGCTTCGTCCGGCACGCCTTGTCCTCTTCAACATTTTCCACGGTCTTTGCCCTGTGGATTATTATTTCCTTTTTATCCGGGTCAAACTCAAGCGATGTTGTCATCTCACCGAGCGGCATAAGCGACCGAACCGCCGCACCTTTGCGGTCCTCAGAGTGGTTGCGAATATGATACGGATTGGCTTTGCCGTCCGGACCGTAAACCTTGTTCATACCAACACAGTGTGCGTAGATTATCTGGTTCTTCGATGTGTCGATAACCGGGTCGGAAATATATCCGGGCCTTGACGTCAGATAACCCATTATCAGCATCGTTATCGTCGATTTCAAATCCGACTCGCACGCCCCGACTAAGCCGTCGTTATTGAACTGGAAAAATCCCAGGCAGGGATACGCCTTAATCTTGCCTCCGTAAAAGCCGCCGAGACAGTTTATCGTTATTGCCTGCGCCTTATTTTCATCCATCAGCGTCTTCATCGCCAGATACATTGCCGCTGACTTCTCAATCTCTTCCCGGCCCGGTTCAACAACTTTTTCCGCTTCGTTTATCCATTTGTCCGCCCATTTCTTTGCCTCGGCCTTATCTGCCCCGATGTACGCATCGTTCAACTGCTCATACTTAATAGGGATAACTTTAGTCCCAAATATGTCTTGCACGCCTTTCTCCGTGCATCCAAAGCCGGAACCCACACGTAAAATCGCCGAGGAGCGCAGTTTCTTGAGACACTCAAAGCATTTCACCGCTTCCACCACGTCCTCAAACCGAGAGGATGAAACGCCCGTTACCTTGAGGTCTCGGCGTTTGGCGTCCGAATACGCGGTCAAAAACTCCCCCGAACCGCCGTAAAGGTCGTCAATCAAAATCGTCGGTCTGCCGGATTGCATCACCTCCTGTGGAACGCTCGTCCAGATTCCTACCATATAAACCACGTAACCATCGATATTCTCATCCTTGTCCTTTGCTAAAATCTCCTTGGCCCGCTGCACACCACCGACTGTAACCGGCAGGAACTCAATTCCTGTGCAACTGTTCTGCAGCTTCTCAAGCAACACTTTTTTGCGACCGTCGTAGTCATAGCCGATGTTGGGCCAGGTTGGGTTACTCGGAGGTTTGTGAGTAAAGAAAACACGAACTCGCGCCTTTTCAAGGCCGCTTTGCGCATCCTGCGCCATTGCCTGACTCAATCCTATCGCTGATACCCCCGCCAGCCCCGCCGCACACGCTGCGCAGCCGCCCAAAAAACCACGCCGAGACATTCTAACGAAGTCGTCGTTCACAACCGCCCTCTCAAATTTGTCCTGTTCATTTTTCTGTTCCATATAAAAATCTCCTTCACAATAAACCTCACCCATCAGACCCCCAAAAACCACAAGGGCCTATTCCACCGCGTGAATAATCAGCTTATTTATGTTATTGGCCTCTGAAGTTATCTCAGTCGCTGCTAAACAGGCCGAGCCGTTTAATCCGAACAGCACTACCAAAACTAATCTGCTCACCGAATCTCTGCTAAACATAATTACTTCCTTCATTTCTTATAGGTTGTCTTTGCCCTGAAACATATAAACAGCAATGATATATCTACCATTTGGGAGTGAATGAAGCCAGTGAAACTTGTCCGCCGAATGGCGGATGTTTGGAGCCCCGTGTCGTTCGGGAGAGTATGCCGAGTAATACAATCTCTGTGGTTTTGTAAATTACGCTCAATCGCCGCGGGGGCTTTTTGCTGCTCAACTATCTAATTTCCCGCGATGGGCAGTCAAGGCACTACTTCCTTCGGGAAATTATTATGGCGGCTAAGGATTTACCAAGTGATGGTTTTGATTTTTATAAAAAATAGGTGACTGTCCCTCGCATTTCCCTATCTTCTCATTTTCCTATCAGAAGAACTTCAGCGGAGTTATTTACGCTCAAAACATATTTATATGCTGTCCGATTAAGCTCCCGAACATTTGTTTTATATTTTTTCAATAGCTTTATAAGTTCATCAACCGAGGGTATTCCATCCGCTCTATATGAAACGACTAATATGCTATCTCTGAATTTTTCAAACAGTCGGTCAAAAGCAGAGTAAATTTTATTCTTATCCGTCCAAACAGACCTTCCGTTCTTTAATCTTTTGTGTTTCGTTTTATAATCAATCATATTTGGCCATTGAGAATAATTGACCAAACCTTCCAGAAAGTGATAAAAACCAAAGTAATCAACTCCGATTCCACTGCGAGGTATATAGGGTGTATCGATGTAAACTAAATCAAAATCTCCCCGGATGTCGAAAACACTTAAATTTAGTGCCTTGTTATCTCGTCCGTTAGAAAAAACGGCCTCATTTGCCTCGTGGACGAATTGTTTAAAGTGGATTTCAAAAGGGGTGTCCCAAGTGACTTTGTTGCCAAAATTGCGTTTAACCTCGGCAAATCGTATATAAAGGTTTTTTCTGTGAAACAAATTGAATGGCCTTTTGATAATGCACGATTGGAAAAGGGCAAAATAAGCAATCGACTTTTTGTAAAGATCATCGAGTAGTTCAATATTGGCTGCTACTCTGTCAATCCACTTATTTTCCTCATCAGTAAAATAAACGTCTTTGAATGTATCATAAACAAATGTGGGATATTTGCATGTCTTATGCTCTTGGAGGAGGAAATCAATATCATCTTCTGATAAAGTAACCTCGTTGTTTTGAATTAGCGCTGTTCCGATATACCAATTGAATTTCATAATGTCATTGTATGTGACTTGTTTGCCTTTGGTTTTGAGCATATAACCAACACTGCCTGTACCGCCAAAAGCATCTAGCGCAGAATCAAATTCCAGATTTTTAATCGCCTCCCAAATCCAGTCAGATATTTTGAGTTTGCTTCCCTGAAACCTTGTGGAAGGAAATTGTGGGTCTTCAATGAAAGCCATTTGTTGTCTGGATATAGTATTTATTTTTGACCGCATTGTTTTACCTACTGTTTTATTTTCTTATACGCCGTGTATTCTTTAAGATTTTTATAAGGTGAGTGGTCTAAGTCAACCGCTCTGGCCATATCTTTAGCAAGATAATACATCCAATAGTCATCGAAGACCTTCTCTCCAAGTTTGGAGAAAGGTCCCCTTCCACTAATCAGGTCTTCAATTTTTGTTACAGAACCTATGTTCTTGGTATTTCCGCTGCCCGGTCGTTCAGCAGCAATCCTGTATTTCTCTTGCGCAAAGAACGTAAAGTCACGTACCACCGATGTAATCTTTTGCAATTCATCAAGGTGGTAAATCCTTTTTTCGTCGGACAATTCCTCCATACGAGAATAGATTATACCCAGCACAAAGTGGCCTACATATTCGTCATACGGAAATGTAATATTCTTTTTGCTGGCCCTATTGCGGAAATATCCTGTAAATGCACCCAGCGTCATTCCATTGACTTCGTTGGCGTTCTTCCTATACGTGCTTTTCAAGTCAACGGCAAACTTGTTGTCTTGCTTATCCACAAAAGTTATATCAGGGTAAAAATTTTGCTCTTTGCATAAAACCATTCTGAGTGAATTCTCTTCAGCGAAGGTGCATATCTTTGGGAAAAGAAGAAGCTCCATTATTTTTGAGACGACTTTTGTATCAACCGAAATTGTGTAAATGTTTTTTGCGATATCGATAAAACCTTTAACAACCCAGTCGCCTTTTTGTGTAGAAACCGCCGCATTGAACAATTCAATATGCGTGAGAAGTTTTTTCCTAAAATCCTCTTTCAGTTTTTCTTTCTGTTTCGAGTCAATCATATGTGTCCTTTTTTATTCTCGAAAATCTAGGGACAGCCCTTTTTATTAACTTTCTACTTGCCCCCAAATTCTACCCAAACCGAATTTTTTTTCAACGGCAAAATCCTCCACGGTTAAAAAGTAGAAAATAGAAAATCTTAAATCTAAAATAACAAATCACGCCCCGCCTGAGTTCAATTTAGAATTGCATTCGTCGATTAAGTTGTTTATGTGAGAAAGCGATTCCGGCTTATCAATTTCTATCTTTACGACTTTAGGTACATTGAAGTACGTTTGGAATTCAACATGCACAGTATAACCGGTAATACGGTTTTGTATCTGCTTTTGTTTTTGTATATAAGACCTATCTATAACCCATGTACCATTAGTATAAGCGGGAAGTTCGACAAAACCGTAAATGTTATCTTCTGAAACTTTGCGGCTTGGTAATAGGTCTTCTTTAAACTGAGGCCCATTATATACAAGCGAAATTTTGCCGTCCGATCCGACATTAGCCCAGACGCTTCTTACGGTAATAGGAAAGTAAAAATTGTTATCAATTGTTACACCCGCTTTATCAAAAAAAAACTTCTTATTCTCAGTTTTCATCTCTCCGGCCGGAGATATGTTATTTCGAATAATATTTTTTATTCTCCATCCAAGCCATTTAGTGCGACCAGTATTCCAACAAAATATTATTACAGTTATGCTTAACGCGGTGGCAATACCTGTAATTATTGGTGATATGTATTCGATACTCATAGATATAGTGGACTTTAATCCGATGGTCTCTTTTTCATGCTTAGAAACCTTATAATAATTAGTTTATACATTTATCGCCGGACGGCAATGTTGACGGGCCCTCCGTTTGCCAATCCAAGGAAGCATACCACGAGGGCGGGCAAAGGTGCGATTCTCTTCCGGCCTTAAGGAATCATTATATCGCTAAACAGTGAAAGAGGACAAGCTTTTTTCTTTTTTCACCACTAAGGCACTAAGCCACTAAGTTTTTCGACTTAATAAAAAACTGTGTTAATCCGCGTTCACCCCGTGAGATGCCGCTTCGCTATCTCACGGGGTAAATCCGTGTCTAAGAACCTTGATTCTTAAAACTGTCCATAAGTATATACGCATATACTTATATACTTATGCCGCGTCGTTTAGCTCCGCACAAGTTTCCAAAATGGAAATCTTTTGTGCATTTTCGTGGCTAAATCCGCTTCGCCGTGTTATAATCCTGTCTCAAAACAGGCAAACAGGCCTTCGGCTGGAAAGGACATAAAATGCAAAAGACAACATTTGGAGTAATCGTAGGAAACAGGGGATTTTTCCCCGATGCACTGGCAAAACAGGGACGCAAAGACATTCTCGAAGTCCTCAAGCAAAACGGCTGCAACGCCATCACACTTTCAATGCAGGATACCAAATACGGCTCAGTTGAGACATACGCCGACGCGAAAAAGTGCGCGGAACTCTTCGCAAAAAATAGCGACAAAATCGACGGTATCATCGTAACACTGCCCAACTTCGGCGACGAAAAAGGCGTCGCAGAATCCGTAAAACGCTCAGGTCTTGATGTCCCGATTCTGATACAGGCCGAACCAGATACCCCCGGCAAAATGACAATAGCTGACAGACGCGACTCATTCTGCGGCAAAATCAGCGTCTGCGACAACCTGCGACAGGCCGACATCCCTTACACATTGACCAAATTACACACCGTGCCGGTCGGTTCTACTGAGTTCAAAAAGGACCTCGATGACTTCGCCTCAGTTTGCAGGATTGTCAAAGGCCTTAAAAACGCCCGCTTCGGCGCAATCGGCGCACGCACCGGCGCATTTAACACCGTCCGCTACAGCGAAAAAATCTTAGAACTGGCAGGCATATCAATCGAGACAATCGACCTGTCCGAAATTTTAGGCAGGGTCGCCCGCCTCTCAGATAACGACAGAAACGTGAAAAGAAAACTCAACGACATCGAAAAATACACCTCGACCGAATCAATCCCCGCCGAGTCTCTGCTTAAAATGGCCAAGTTTGGCTGCGTGATAGACCGGTGGGTTAAGGACAACGAGCTTGACGGCACCGCCATTCAGTGCTGGACTTCTCTGGAAGAATTTTTCGGCATAGTCCCCTGCACGCTTATGAGTATGATGAGCGAGACGCTTCTGCCCAGCGCCTGCGAGGTCGATGTTACGGGGCTTCTGGGGATGTATATACTGCAGCTTGCCTCCGGCAGGCCCAGCGCGCTATTGGACTGGAACAATAACTACGCCGACGAACCGGATAAATGCGTCCTGTTCCACTGCAGCAACCTGCCAAAGAGCTTCTTCAAATCCGCGAAGATGGACTATCAGGCGATAATCGCCGGCTCAGTCGGCAAGGACAACACCTACGGCACTATGGTCGGCAGAATCGCCCCCGGCCCCGCAACCTTCTGCAGGACCTCCACTGACGACGCCGCAGGCGTCATAAGCGCATACGTCGGCGAAGGAGAGTTCACAAACGACAAGTTAGACACCTTCGGCGGTTTCGGCGTGATGAAAATACCCAACCTCCAGAACCTTATGCAGTTTATCTGTCGGATGGGCTTTGAGCACCACGTGGCAATGAATATGTCGCAAAAGGCGGAATCAATAGCCGAGGCAATCGGCAATTACCTCGGCTGGGAAATTTACCACCATAAATAGCGATCACCAACCGCACCCTCGTCATAACAAAGGAGCCGGCACGGAGCAGACCATTTACTGACACTCTATCACTGACGCTTTTTTAACACTTTTTGCCGTTTTTTGCCTTCTTGGCTCGCCTCAAAAGTTGACAAGACAAGACAAAACAGGTTACATTGCAGGCGCTTAAAAAAATCTCGCGCCCGTAGCTCAGTTGGATAGAGCAACGGATTTCTAATCCGTAGGTCAGGGGTTCGAATCCCTTCGGGCGCGTTTTGTGGCTGCTTTCAGCAAAAACGGCTCATACGCAGAAACCGGGACATTACAATCAGATTCAAGGGGTGAAAATAGTCTATGGACAGCAAAACCATCACAGAGTTTGCTCGCAGAGTTCGCAGGGAGCTTGATGAAAATATCATCCCGTTCTGGGTAAATCACACAATAGATGAGAAGGGTGGATTCATAGGAAGGATGACGAATGACGGAACCGTTGATAAAAAGGCGCCCAAGGGACTGATACTGAACACGCGTATTCTGTGGACGTTTTCCTCGCTTTATGTATTCCAGAAGAAGCTGGAATATCTTGTTCTGGCCAAGCGCGCGTATGATTATCTTATGGAGCACTTCTGGGATGGCGAGCACGGAGGGGTGTTCTGGACGGTGGACTGGCAGGGTCGGCCATTAGAGGATAAAAAACAAATCTACGGACAGGCGTTTATGATATACGCCCTATCCGAATATTACAGGGCTACCGCCAGCAACGATGCCTTAGACAAGGCAAAAGCAATTCTCGACTTGCTGGAACGACACGCGCGGGACAAAGAATACAGGGGGTATTTCGAGACCTTCGACCGCGACTGGAAATTGTCCAAAAACCAGCAGCTCAGTGCGGTTGATATGGTTGAAAAGAAATCGATGAATACCCACCTTCATACGCTGGAGGCGCTCGCTAATCTATACGACGTCTGGAAAGACGCCCTGCTCGGACAAAGGGTTGAGGAGCTGCTCGACATATTCGCGGACCGCATCATACACCCGGACGGGACCCATTGTCAGCTCTTCTTCGATGAACCCTGGCATCCCAAAAGCAGGCGGGTTTCATTTGGCCATGATATCGAGGCAAGCTGGCTGCTTTACAGAGACGCACAAATCCTCAATAAGCCGGGTTTGGTGGAAAAGATTCGGCGAGTGGGCCTGAAATTAGCGGAGGCGGTATATGACCACGGCTTAGACAATAAAGAAAGCTTGTTCTACGAAGCCGAGCCGGACGGCATCAGTAATTCCGAAAAGCATTTCTGGGTCCAGGTGGAGGCGGTGGTGGGCTTTTTGAACGCCTATCAACTAAGCGGCAGGCAGGAATATCTTGAGGTCGCGTATGATATATGGAAGTTCATAGAGAACCACTTCGTTGACAGGCAGAACGGCGAATGGTTCTACAAGGTCGATGCGGCAGGGAAGGTCGATAGCTCGAGCTTCAAGGTGTCGGAATGGAAATGCCCGTATCATAACAGCCGGGGCTGTATCGAGATAATACAACGGCTTGAGGAGATTCAGCGTATAGCGAATAGTTCACCGCAGAGACCGTAGAGATTCTTTTAGACAACGAACGACGCAATGGGTGGCGTGGTCAGTCAACGCCGCCGACGTTGTAAAGGGCAAGAGAGGGCAGATAGCCATGCCATATAATGCCGGCATTATCCAGATTCCGGCAGTCTTCTCTGGAGGGCGGGCGATACACAAAACGGAATCTTTCGTTCCAATCCAGCTCGCTGATTGGTATTGGCGAGCCGCCGCCGTCCTTGACCACAAACCAGGCGGGATTGGTCAGGTCTATACGAACCTCGTAGGTTTCATCGGGCTTCAGCACGTGCACATCGTTGTTATCGACCACCTTCCGCGGGGCATTTTTGTTGACCCATTGCCAGCTCTCCATCGCAAACCACCTGTCAGAGGATTCGAGCGAGAATGAGCGGCCATCGGGCAAATCGACAATGGCAAGCGGTTTATCCGAGGCATTGAGAAGCTTTAGTGTGACTGCCTGTATGCGACCGGTGCGTCTGCCCGCTGGTTCGTTTGGGTCTCGCTTAACCTCTGGTTTCAGGCCGAGTCCGAGAGGAGAAAAACGATAACCCTTAAGGACAGCCGTGCCGTTGCGGCCCAATGCCATCTCCATTTCCAGCGGCACAGGTATATTCTCACGGCGGCGGGCCTGTTCCAGTTTTTGCGCTGAGCCCTGTTCGACAAAATAGGCCTCAATGCCGTATCGAACGTTAACTATGCCGTATCGAGCGTTAACAATGTTGGCCCAGTTATAGCGACGGTCGAGCCAGCCGCGAAGAAAAATGCCGTCTTTCGGCTTTTTATCGGTGAGATAGAACATCTCGGCCAGATTGTTATCGGCGACGTTTAAGACGGCGAAAACAGGGTGACTTCTTTGTATCGGTTTTTTATCAGAGATATCAGACAGGCCGTCGCGCAGCAGACCGTGCTCAACGTGTGATATGTCATAATCCAGCCGAACGCACCCGCCACGGAACAAATCCTGCGGGTCGATTGGCCTTGTGCGCAAATATACGGTCTGGCCGGTGCGGGAGACGAATTCCCTCTCGCCCGCCATACACGCCAGCAGGACCACCTGCATTGCAGCAGCCGCAATGACCAGCAACGTCCTCATTTTGTCCCCATCGCCACTTGCTTCTTTTTGAAACGGATATATAAAATACCTTCACAGAAAAGTATGGCTCCGAGAACTATGAATACCAGCCCGCGCACAACCAAGCTCTCGAAGAGGTCTGTAAATCTCGCCACCGTCAGGGCAACAAGCATCAGAGAACCGAGAATAGTCGGCCACAACTGGGCCTGGCGGCATCCCCTGGCCATCATAGTGACTGCGTAAGCGAGGAAGACGAGATTGCACGGCACCGTCATTTGCCATCGCTCGATGCCCGTGGGCAGCAGCACGTATCCGCAGAAAAGAATCAGGGTCAGCGGGATGAGCAAAAACTCGTAATGATAATGCAACGGCCGAGGTTTCGCGCACCAGGGTAAAAATGGCCACACCACGGGCAACCAGGCCGCCAGAGCAACCAGCAACGGCAGCACGCCGTAAACGACAGTCTCTGTTTTCAAACCCGGCCCGGCAGAAAGCAGGCCATGGGCCACCTCCGGGGAAGTCAGCAGATACAGCATCACAAAGTAAGCCGCCAGACCGAACGTGTTGAAAACTGGAGCGGCCTGTGGGAATTTTGTGTATTGTCGGCCCAGCAGGCCAAGGGCGACATACAACGCCGCAACACTCAACAGGACGTAAATGACCAAATTCTCTTCAGCATAGGCCGAAGTAACAAAGCTCGCCGAAAATCCAAACGAAAGGATGAGCACTCCCAGCAGGACTCGCGAGCGTTTCATATATGCAAGCGGCCACAACAGGATAACGGCCGGAATGGCAAAATGCATCGCCCTTGCAAACTCGATTGACTCAGTAGCCGCCCAGATTGTAAACAACACCGCCGCCATAATCGCCTGCGCAACCGACGGCATTGCCCAGGCAAGGGCCAGTGCGCCCAGCCCCCAAAAAAGAAAGGCAGTGGGATAATGCTCTGAGATGTTATAAATCTGCGCGACCAGCCAGATACCGGCGCCGAACAGCATTGTCCCCAAAACGGTAATTGCCTCGCCAAGCGTGCGGAAACGCTCGGTGCGCAGGAACAGCCACAAGCCGATGCCGTGAGCAATCGCTATCGCTGCGAATATTATGCCGAGCTTGCCAAATTTTGGTATGTAATGCCAGTTGTAGGCAAAAAGAAGAATTACACCCAGACCAATGATGCCCGCACCAAAGCCGGAGAACACAATCAGGGCCCAGGGACGAGCAGCCGGACTGGGAGGATACAAGCGACGGATTGCCTCGGCCTGGATGTTGCTGATAATGCCCTGACCCGCCCAGCGGTTCAACTCTCCGTCAAGCCATTGTATGTTCCTGTTCGGATGCGCCATCTATGACCACCTGCCTGGTTTCAATCCTTTGAAAAAAACTTTATCGCAAGTATGTTCGACTGTCAACGGTTGGTATGGGAAAAAATATGACCCCAATGACGAATCCCGATGGCTAAATGATGGGGAAGCCGCTGCTAACGCGGCATTTTTGGAAGGATTATTAACGTCTGGCGCGTGGGCGGCGGCCTCTGAAGGCGGAATGCGGCCTTCTGCCGGCGGCCGAAAATCTGCCTCTGTGCAACCCTAACAGTGGTTTTGGCATATCGGCGGGTTTGGCGTAGGTAAAGCCGGGACATTCCACCGGAGTAAATTCACGGCCTATGAACCTTTCAATCTGACGAAGGTACTTGTGCTCCTCGCGGGAAACAAACGTAATGGCGTCTCCCGTGGCCTCGGCCCGGCCTGTCCGGCCAATGCGATGAATGTAATCTTCCGGAATGACGGGCACATCGAAATTGATGACGTGCGAGATTCCGGTAACATCGATGCCGCGGGCGGCGACATCGGTTGCAACCATAACGCGGTATTTACCGCTTTTGAAGCCGTCCATCGCGCTCTCTCGCTGGCTTTGGGTGCGGCCTGAGTGTATCGCCACGGATTCGATGTCCGCCCGTTCGAGGTATCGGTTAATCTTGTCTGCGCCGTGCTTTGTGCGGGAGAAGAGCAGCACGCTGGACATCTGCCTGTTTTGGAGCAGGCGCAAAAGAAGAGTGATTTTCTGCTCCCTATCGACGAGATAAATATTTTGCGTAATTGTTTCGATTGGGTTTCGCGGCCGGCCAATCTGTATCATTATAGGCGACTTCTGCACGCCCGCGGCAAGGGCGCTTATTTCCGGCGTTACGGTGGCTGAGAACATCATTGTCTGGCGATTCGTGGGCACCGCCGCGATGATTCTTCGCACGTCCCTGATGAAGCCCATATCGAACATCCGGTCTGCCTCATCGAGAACCAATATCTCGATGTGCCGCAGGTCAATTGTTCGTCGCTGCATATGGTCCAAGAGGCGTCCCGGCGTTGCGACAACGATGTCAACGCCCTGATGAAGTGCTGTAAACTGCCCCCTGATATTCACCCCGCCATAGACGGCTAAGGTCCGCAAATGCAGGAATCGACCATAGGTGCGTATGGATTGTTCGATTTGCACCGCCAGCTCTCGCGTCGGCGTCAGGATTAGCGAGCGGATAACTTTCCTTTTGGACGGGTGCTCGTGGCTTAGCCGGTTCAAAATGGGCAGCACAAAGGCGGCGGTCTTGCCCGTGCCCGTCTGGGCACAGCCAATTATGTCTTTGCCGGCTATTGCCGCCGGTATCGCCTGCGACTGAACTTCGGTGGGAGCAGTGTAGCCGGCAGCAAGAATGCCCTGCACCAACGGGTCCGAAAGACCAAATGTCTTGAATGGCATCAGTTAATCCTAAAAAAAATTTAAGTTGAACATGGTTATATCATACCTGCGATAAAACCAGAAGCACTAAATCGACGCGCAGCGCCTGCCCTGCGTAGCCCTGTGGGCGAAGCAGGGAGCGCCGGCGGGGTGCGGCTTAACAAAAATCCCCAACTTTGAGTCGGCTTTGAATTGACATTCATAAAAAACAATCGTAGAATTACTTCCTTCACGACGCGGCTTAAACCAAGTCCTGAATGTTCGCAAACTCCTTTTATGGTGAGCTTGTCGAACCATTTTGAGATTTTGTATGTATTCGGATTATATTCGTAACGTTGCAATAATCGCCCATGTTGACCACGGCAAAACAACGCTGGTTGACCGGCTGCTCTACCAGTCCGGGATGTTCAGGGCCGAAGAGCTTGACAAGCTCGCCGGCGGCGAATTCGGCCTCATTATGGATTCCAACCCCCTCGAACGAGAACGCGGCATAACCATCCTCAGCAAAAATTGCGCCATTTACTATACCGATTCCAAAGGCCGAGAATACAAAATCAATATTATCGACACCCCGGGCCACGCCGACTTCGGCGGAGAAGTCGAACGCGTTTTGAAAATGGCGGATGGCGTCCTGCTTTTAGTTGACGCATTCGAAGGGCCTATGCCCCAGACAAGGTTCGTTCTCACCAAGGCCCTCGAACACAAGCTCAAACCAATCGTCGTCATCAACAAGGTTGACCGCGAAAACAGCCGGCCCGACGACGTCGTAAACGAAGTCTTTGATTTGTTCGTGCAGCTCGGCGCCAGCGATGACTCCCTTGACTTCCCCGTAATTTACGCCTCCGCAAGACAGGGCTGGGCGTCCGCAAAACTGGAAAAGAAAACCAATAACCTCAAAGTCATATTCGACACCATCATCAAAAAAATCCCCCCTCCAAAGGCCGACGCCGACTCACCTTTGCAGATGCTCGTAACCAATCTCGAATATTCCGATTACGTCGGCCGAATCGCAATCGGCAGGGTCTTCGCGGGCCACATAATCGAAGGCCAGAACGTTACCGTCATTAACAAAGACGGCGTCCACACCCAGCAAAAAATTATGCACATTCATCAGTTCCACGGCCTCAGTCGAAAACGTGTCCCCGAAGTCGAAGCCGGCGATATATGCGCAATCTCAGGCCTCGACCCCATCGAAATTGCCGACACCATCGCCTGTGCAGATAATCCTTCGCAGCTTGCCGTTATCCCCGTCGATGAGCCGACGATGACTATGACCTTCAGGGTCAACGACGGCCCATTCGCCGGCAGAGACGGCAAATACGTTACAAGCAGACAAATCGGCGAACGTCTCGAAAAAGAGCTCCAGAGCAACGTCGCACTCCGCGTCGAGCCGGGACAAACCACCGAAGAATTCAACGTCTCTGGCCGGGGACTGATGCACTTAGGCATCCTCCTGGAAAATATGCGCCGCGAAGGTTTTGAGGTCTGCGTCGGCAAACCAAATGTAATCATTAAAACCATCGACGGCATCCCTCACGAGCCGGTCGAGCTGCTCGCAATCGACTGCCCCATCGATTGCCAAAGCGCCGTAATGAGCTTGCTGGGCGACCGCAGAAGCGAAATAACTAAAATGGACGCCAAAACAGGCGCATCCGGCTTCATCCATATGGAATTCATCATCCCCTCTCGCGGCCTTTTCGGCCTCAACGCCCGGATGATGAACGCCACACAGGGCAAGGCCGTTATGCACCATTCCTTTGAAAGATACGAGCCGATGCGCGGCTCTATCCCCCACCGAAAAGCAGGCGTTATGATTGCCACCAATACAGGCCCCGTCACCGCCTACGCCCTCGATGCCCTCTACAACCGCGGCTTTTTCTTCGTCGAGCCGGGCGAACAGGTTTACGCGGGCCAGGTTGTCGGCGAACACTGCAAGGAGGACGACATTCCCGTAAACGCGGTGAGGACCAAACAGCTTACAAACATCCGCGCCGCCAGCAAAGACGACGCCGCCAGAGTCAAAACTCCACGAAAGATGGCCCTTGAGGTCGCGATGGAATATATTCAGGAAGATGAGCTTGTCGAGATTTGCCCCAATTCAATTCGGCTTCGCAAACGCCTCCTGAAAGAACCCGACCGCCGCCGCGAAGCCCGAAAATCGTAGCGCAGCCCGCCTGCCTTTTTAATTCCACATTCTCAGTTTTTCCTCTCCTGTGTGCGCAGCCAGTTCACGGGCGCCCGGTCGTCGGTGAGCACCTTTGCGCGAGAATCCGGACGAGTATCAGGCCGCAACAGCTCCGCCACCGTCAACATATTAAAGGCGAACCTGTGCTTGCGCTGCAGCATCTCCGCCCGACCTTCAGCATCTTTGATGGTAAGCGTCGGGGCAGTCGGCCCAGACGCCACCAGCATGGCATTTGTGGAATATGCGCCAAGAAACACCTGGCACCGCCCGAAGACGGCCAAAAAGGTCCTAAGCTCCGCATCAAAAAGACGGTTGTTGTAAAACACGTTCGCAACGACCACGCCGTCCTCGGCAAGAACCCCTTTGACCTCCTCAAGGAACTCCTTCGTCATCAGGTGGAACGGGATATAGTCGCCGTTGAATGCATCCAGGATAACAATGTCGTATTTTGGCGCGGCCTCCTTGCGAAGCTGCTCCTTGATAAACATCCGGCCGTCAGCAATGCGCACCCTCAGCTTAGCATCCTCAGCAAAACCAAAAAACTCCGTTGCAATCCGCGAAATCTCAGGGTCTATCTCCGCCACGTCAATCTCACTCGCGGGTAAATAATAGTGCATCTCTCGCGGAATTACTCCGCCTCCCAGTCCCAGCACAAGTATCCTCTTCGGCTCCGGTTTATACAATAGCCCGCAGAATGACATCGCCGTGTACTCCAGCCGATGCTGCCGTAAATTACTCAGGTCAATCTGGCTCTGTATCTGCACGGAGGGCTGCCTGCCGAATCGCAAAGTCACAACAGAGTCGCGCTTGTAAACGAATATGCGATGATAGAGCGAGTTCTTCTGGTGTATCAGCAGACCCCACTCGTCGCCGGCTGCCACGCTGACCAGCAACACTTGACAAAAAACCGCTGCGAAAAACCACGAAGCTAAAACAACCTTGCGCATCCTGTTTTCCATCGTCTGCCTCCGCCTGCCGGCTTTCCACAGGTGATTCACGGAATTGTCTGCCCCTGTATGTCGCCAGCAGGGATTATTCCTGAGCTTTATTGCTCGCATCTTTTCTACTCAGCACCAACGCCTGCAGCAGAATCACGCCGCCCAGAGCCACAAGGATAATTCCCGAAACACGCATCGTCTGCCGCAGGGAAACAAGCACAAGATAAAACGCGGTTACCACGCAGCCCGCGAAACTGAACAGAGTTGACACGGCAAGCACTAATCCAGCATTAAGTCCGGAATCGCCCGCTTGCCTCGTCAGCCAGCGCACCGCCGCCGGCGTTACCGTTCCAAGCAGCGCCGTCGGCACACCGAACAGAACTATAGCAGCCAATAGAGAGCCCCATTTCTCATCCAATCCGACATTAAACATCCCGTCACATACCGGCTCTATAAATATCGGCATTGCATACAGCCACACCCCTGCCGTCACCAGGTTTATCCCTAATGGCCGCTGACTGTCGGTCTTTCTCGAAAGCCATCCGCCAAGCATATAACCCGCTGACAAACTCAGCAGGAAAACTCCCACCACGCTTCCCATTACCACGAACACAGCGCTGCCAAAATACGGCGAAAGCACTCTTACTCCCAAAATCTCAAGTTCCATCACAAACCAGCCGCTGACGCACGCGATAAAGACAATCCCCACGGCACGCAGCTTCCCCCTCGCCCAATCTGTATCCTTGAATGACTCCTGCTCTTTTCTCATTTCTCAACTCGCTTGCCCTGAGCATTATCGAAGGGCCTGTCCGCCCCAAAATGTCGTTATCTGGTGCCCTGAGCCTGTCGAAGGGGCTTGCCCCAAACAGACCATCACCCCCATCGATAAGACCAAAACAACACTGACTAACTTCAAACCTAGAAAACCGTGCTCTTTCATCTTGCTATGCTCCTTTGTTCAATCGCCGCTGCCGGCCGTTTCTTTCGGATATCCGTTTGCCGGTTTGCCTCTTTTGAGCAGTTTGCTGCAAAGTTTCTTCTCCCGGGACGGGTCTGCCTTTCGAAAAGCTTGGCAAATCATCGTCAATGTGTGCCCACGTCACAGCATATTGTGTCCATATCTGGTGAGTCGGCCTGACCGATTCCGGCTCGTCTAAACTTCCTGCCTTTATCCAGACTATGTGCGGGTAGGCATTGACCTTCGTAAATAGTGGTGAGCCGCACTGCGGACAGAACTCGCGGGTGATTCGGTTGCCGCTGTCTGCCGTTTTGGTATATCCCCTGGTTTCTCCGGCCAGCACCTTCAGGGCACGCGCATCCACGGCAACACCAACACTAAAGGCCCCGCCCACGGCCTTTCGGCAGTCCGGGCAATGACAATACGTTACCGCCCTTGGTTTTCCGCTGCACTCGTATCGCACGGCCCCACAAAGGCACCCACCCCTCATTCGCCTTGTCATACTCTCCATCCTACAAACCATTGATTATATTGTTTCCACATAACGAAAAACCTGTGGTCGCGGCCTGCATTATAGGCCAAGGGCAAACGTCCTGCCGCTCCACGCGATATTATCTTTGGAATTGTCGGAAAAGGCAATCAAAATCCCGCAACTCCCGGCTGACAAACCAAGAACAATGAACGACACCGCGCTATTTAATTTGACAGAATTGGGGCTGTTGGCTATTATACCCCCTTTCGCCGCGGCTGCACCCTGTGGCGCGGTTCTGTAAATATTTAGCCCCCCAATTTATTGGGGGGTTTATCCGCCGAAGGCGGATTGCTTTCCGGCAAATACGAAATGGGTGGTATGGGCAATTTTATAGTCTTAGTAAAGCAGGTCCCGGACGTATCGCAAATCACGGATAACGCCTTCGACCCCGACACCGGGACCCTGATAAGGACCCGCCTCGCAAGCGTCATAAACGAGCTTGATACGCAGGCGCTGGCCTTCGCGAATCGTATGCGCCTACTCGCCGGCGGTTCGACTGCGCTTACCACAGGCAACCACAACGGCAAAATCGTCGCACTGACTATGGGCCCGCCTATGGCCGAAGAGGTCCTGCGATACACGCTGAGCAGATGCGCCGATACCGTCGTTATGCTCACTGACCGCGCCCTCGGCGGCGCCGACACCGTCGCCACCGCCAATCCGCTTGCCTTCTCCATCAGGAAAATCGTCCAAGAGCTATTCAACGGCGACAACAACTATTGCGTCGTTACGGGTATGCAGTCGGTCGATGGCGACACCGCCCAGGTCCCGCCTCAAATCGCCGAAGAGCTGAATCTGCCCTGTATCACCTACGTAACCGACTGCAGGTTTGCAAATGGACGATTTGAGTTCACCCGCATCATCAGCGGCGGCTCCCAAATCGTCGCACCTCGGCGCCTGCCCGTCGTAATCACCGTCGCCAAATATGAGTACCCCCTATTCGCATCTTTCGCCGCCACAAGACGCGCCAACAAGACAAAGGTCGTCACCTGGGCCGCTTCCGACATCAATGCCACGCTCGTCGGCGTCAAGGGTTCTAAAACATCCGTTATTCGCGTCTTCCCGCCCGGCAAAAGCAGCAGAAAGTGCCAACATCTCTCTGACGTCAAATCTCTGGCCGCTGTCTTAGTCGAAAGTATCAAATCAACCAAAGGCGAAGTCGGCGCCAACCGACAGATTGCACGTTACGTCCTGCCCGCTAAGCGAAAGAACAAATTCGACAGGAGCTTCGAGGGCACCGCAAAAGAGGTCGAAGACTTCAAGGTCCTCGCCGACAAGCTCCGCCAGCTTGGTATTACCGATGTCAGCCGTATCGACGACCAGGCCAAAGAAAAAATTCTCGCTGCCGCAGGCGACCGCTTTCACAAAAACGCACTCGACGATATGCTCACCGGTCTGCAGCTTGTCGAACCTGCTTACAAGGGTGAGGTGTGGGTCGTCGCCGAGCATCGCGCAGGCATAATTCATCCCGCCACCTTCGAGCTTGTCGGAAAGGCCCGCGAGCTGGCTGATTCACTCGAAACCAAAGTCGGCGTCGTTATCGCCGGCCATCAATTGAGCTTGCTTCCTCAACAGCTCATAGCAGGCGGCGCCGACAACGTTTATGTAATAGATGACCCCCTTCTGGCCGAATTCGACCCCACCGCCCACCGCAAGGTTATCGCAGATGCGATAAGCGCCTATTGGCCTCAAATTGTCCTGTATGCAGCCACCCCTCAGGGCAGGATGCTCGCCCCATTAGTCTCTTACAAGGTCGGCTGCGGACTCACCGCCGACTGCACCGGCCTCGATATTCGCGACGCCTCCCGCAAAGGTCAGGTTGCGATTCTGCTCCAGACCCGTCCCGCCCTCGGCGGAAATGTTATGGCAACTATCTGCACCAAAAACTCAAGGTCGCAAATGGCTACCGCACGTCCTGGCGTTATGAAACGCCTCCCCCCGGACCCATCGAGAAAAGGCGCCGTCATCAACCACAAAGTTAATGTCTCCAAAGACGACCTGAGTCTTGAAATCATCAAAACAGAGCTTGGCGCAGGCCGGGTAAACTTCGAGGCCGATTGTATAGTCAGCGGCGGCAAGGGTATGCAAAATCGGGATAACTATGAGCAATTGCTCGGCGAACTTTGCCAGTCCCTGCGGACGAGATTGAACGTCCCCGTCGAAAGAGGCGCCTCCCGCGCCGCCGTCGAACAGGGATTCGCCGAGAGGATCCATCAGGTGGGCCAGACCGGCACGGCGGTCGGGCCGAAACTCTATATCGCCATCGGCATCTCCGGCGCGATTCAGCATATGATTGGCGTCGCCAACACCGAGACCATCGTCGCAGTCAACAGCGACCCCAACGCACCCATATTCAAGCAGTGCGATTACTACATCGTCGGCTCGGCTGAGGACGTGGTGCCGCAATTGGTTGACGCCTTGCAGGAGACACCGTAGTGGCAAACGACAATTACAGTAAGTTAGAGGTTCTCATAGTGGGCGGCGGGCCGGCGGCGCTGGCCTGCGCGATACAGCTTAAAATGCTCCGGCCGCAAACCGAGGTCTGCGTCATCGAAAAAGGTCTCGAATTAGGCAATCATAATCTCTCCGGCGCGGTCCTCGAAAAGGAGCCGATTCATACGCTGCTCAATGCCGCCTCCCCTGGCTGGCAGAATACCGACGCCGCAAAAGACGTGCTGGCAAACACAATCGATAAAGACGACGTCCTGTTCCTCTTAGGCAAAAAATTCGGCATCAATATCCATATCGCGATTCGTCTTGCGAAACTTTTCGGCGTCGGTTTCGGCCAAATGATGCACTTAGGCGATTATTCCATCTCCATCAGCAAACTCACAAAGTGGCTTGGTCAAATCGCAAAATCGCTCGGCGTCGAGGTCCTGTGCGGCTTCGCAGCAGCCGACATCATCGTTGACGACTCAGGCGCAGCAGCCGTCAAACTCGTTGACCAGGGCCTCAGTAAGGAAGGTCACAAACAGCCCAATTATCTCGAAGGCGAAACCATTGAGGCGAAATTCATCGTCTTAGCCGAGGGATGCGACGGGCTGTTGACCGAAAAATTCGTCGAAAAAGCAGGCCTCAAAAGAAAGGCAAATCAACTCTACTCCGTCGGCATCAAGGAATTGATTAAGGTAACGCCCGAACAATACGCCGAATTCACCGCCGGAAGAGTGGTCCACGCGATGGGCTATCCGATATGGACACCGATAATCGGCCCGGGAATGTTCGGAGGCGGAATCGTTTACGCGGGCCAGCCGGAGCACCTGGCCGTCGGTATGATTGTCGGCGCAGACTGGAAGTATTATGACTTCAATCCCCAGGATGCACTTACGCTGTTCAAGGGACACAGGCGCGTCAGGCGATTCATCGAAGGCGGCACGGTGGTCGAGGCCGGCGCAAAAATGATTCCCGAAGGCGGCTGGTATTCAATACCAAGAGACCCGCAAACGGGCGCTATCGGCAAATGCAACGTCCTCATAATCGGCGATTCCGCCGGCTTCGTGAATATGCTCAAAATCAAGGGACTGCACAATGCCATCGATTCGGGGATGCAGGCCGCAAAGGCAATCACTGAAACGCTCGACAACCCGCAGGCCGCCGCCGTCAGATATACCGACCTGATATTGAAATCGAACGTCGCAAGGGAAATGAAACGCGCCGCCAAATTCCGCCAGACCGTCGCAAGGTTCGGCCCCCTGCAGGGTATGCCCCTTTCAATTCTGGGTACTTTGCTGCCGGCCTTTAATATCGAAAAAGATTACGAAGCGATGATGGTGCTGCCTTACCGACTGAAGCCAAACCAGAGTTTCGACAAAGACACCTTCACCGCAGTTGCCGCCACCGGCCATCGTGAAGAGCAGCCCTGTCATCTCACGATTCTTGACCAGAATATCTGCCAGACTAAATGCATACCCCTGTTCGCTGCCCCCTGCATCACTTTTTGTCCCGGCGGAGTCTATGAAACCGTTCAGGGCAAGGTCAAGCCCGCCAACCCCTCAAACTGTCTGCACTGCAAGACCTGTCAGCGCAAATGCCCCTTCGACAATATCCGCTGGACCTGCCCGGAAGGCACGGGCGGGCCACGGTATAAAAGAATGTGAGCCAATGCGGGCAACACACCGTCTATTTGCTCCCCCACAATCAGACAGGTTACACGGTATTTTTGTTAAGCCACCAAGGGCACAGAGGCCATTGAGACAGACGCTCTATGTTTCTCTGTGCCCTCCTGTCCCTGCAAGCCATAGGCAGGGATGTGGCAAAAATTGCTCTACATAAAACGGGTGTTGAATCGCAGCGGGATTAGTAACTCCTGTCCCGTCCGCCGCCGTAGCCGCCACCGCCGCCGCCGCGACCACCGCGACCGCCGCCGTAACCACCACCGCCGCCGCCGCCGCGACCACCGCGACCGCCGAAGCCGCCACCGCCGCCGCCGCCACGCCTCTCTTCGCGAGGCCTGGCTTCATTGACGATAATCGACCGGCCTTTCAAGTCCTGGCCGTTGAGCGCCTCCATCGCGGCCAACGCCTCGGCCTTGCCCGGCATCTCAACAAATCCAAATCCACGCGGCTCCCCGCTGAACTTGTCTTTAATCAAATTGACTGTCGTTACTTGGCCATGGGCCTCAAAGGCCTGGCGAAGCTCGTCTTCTGTCACTTCACGTGCCAGATTTCCCACATACAGGTTCACAATAAGACTCCTTCTGGTTAAAAAAGTTAAAAAGGTTCGCGGCTGGCCCACCAGCCCTGTCATTAATTATTCAGTTTTTACGGCCGCCATATTTTACACGTTATTTCTTCTTTGCCAAGTGTCTAATGCCCTGACCTCGGAAGCCAGCCGCTAAATGTCGGCATAGTATAACGCATCTTGCCTGCAAGGTAAAACCTTTTTTTAGGAGATTAGGAAAAGAACCTCAACGAGTCGAGGGTCGGGGTGCCAATCCTGCACAGGCCCTTTGATTCAAATCAGGACAGGCGATGCCCATCGGCCAGGCCCGAGTGTGACTGGGTTAGTTAAGAATGGAGTCGCTTGCGGCGTGGCTGCAGGCGCTGAACTGCTTCATCTGGCGTTCGTAAAGGAGGTTGCATTTCTCTATCAGGTGTGCAATCAGGCCGACCTGGCTAAGCATAATCTCGATAAGGGTGAGATTGGCAAGGGTGGATTCGGGGCTGTAGTTGGGAAGAGCGAGTATGACGTAACCGCTGTCGGTGCGGTCAGTGGCAAGCGATGTAGCGACAATACTGAAGTCGTGGATTTGGGTTATGACCGGCTCTTCTCCGTCGTCAACCTTGGCGCACAGGTCTTTGAGAAATCCGTCGGTAATGCCTAACTTTGCGAACCCTTCGGCGTCGCTGGGCCAGTAGTTGCCCTGCTTGCTGACAATTATCATTACGGGGCCGTCCTCGGGCAGAATATCAAAGACCTGCCGTGCAATCTGCTCGTTCAACACGCAACATGGTGAATACGCTGAACCCAAAATATCCATTCCTGCCGACTCCTTTACCACGGTTGTGGGTTAAAGCCCCCAACTTTGTGTTGGGGATTTACCCGCTTCGCAGAGTAGCATCGGCTTTATGTCGTTGTGACTTACGAAGTGGTTGGCATCCTGGCTGAACCCTTACGAAAAAGCAGTCCCGCCGGTGAGCCAATTCAGCTTTATAGGACGTCGGAGTGGTCTGCGTAACGCCATCCCGGCAAATCAATACTACAGGTTTGATTTGAGCCAGCTCATTGGGAATCTTCGGCCCGGGCAGTCGGTGATATGCCCGCCGGGGGTTGAGCCGTGTCCGTAAATCCGGCTTTTGGGAATATGGTATCGCACCTGGAGGAAGCGAACTAATCGAACAAGCGAATCCATCTGCCGGCTTGTCGGCGCTGTGCGGCTGAAATCACCGACGAGGCAGATTCCGATGCCCTCCTCGTTGGCCCAGTTACCGGGCGTGCCGCCGGTGTGAGCGCCTGTGAGCTGGCCTCGCCAGCGGAACGTCGGCTCTATCTCGCCGTCTCCGCTGTCTGTGCCGTTGCCTATGACGAAGTCATAGCCAACACCTTCCCAGCCATTCTCTTCGCGGTGCCATTTATCGAATATGACGGCGTTGCCTTCGCCGGTGGCGGAATGATGAATTATTATAGCCGACCAGGCCCTGTCAGGGCGCGAGGGGAGCCAGGCACGCGGGACCGGGCCTGTCAATCCCGGCGCTGAAGGAGCCGGCTTTGTGGGCGTCGGCGGCAACGGCGTTGTCTTTGGAGGAACGGGGGTGGGGTAATCGTAAATGATTTGAGGCATCTGCTCCTCGGATGCACAGCCGGCCAACCCAAGTATTACGACCAGCAAGATACCTGTTCGGCGCATATAAATAAACCACTCATCCTTTTCTTGGCGCTTTGCGATAGGATATTATCGGCTATGTGCCGATTCTGGCTGCACTTTTTGACGGATGCCGTTTTTCCCGGTATCTAATCATCCGAACACTGTTGCCCTGCTTGCTGTATTCGACGACATCCATAAAGGAGCGCATCAGAAGCATCCCCCTGCCGGCAGGCTTGTAAAGGTTATCCCCATATCGGGGGTCTGGAATCACCTCCGGGTCGAAGCCCTCGCCTTCGTCGGTCATACAGATTTCGATTTTGTCGGACTCGATGGAGTAATCGATTTTGACTGCCTTGCTCTGCTCCATCTTATTGCCGTGCCTGACGGCGTTGATAAAGGCCTCCTCAATGGCCAGATGCACGGCAAAGACGTCATCCTCGGTGAAATTGTTCGCCTGCAAGATCGGCACAATTTGCCGAAAAACGTCAATGACAGCGGAGGGTGTACTCGAGACAACTACAGAGCGACTAATGGGCATATTCAAAGCCATAGACCCGCGAGTCTAAAAATTCTCCAACAAAAACACTTCCGGCCGGCCCAATGTCCCCGGCTACTGTAAAACCACCGATAATATCAGGTAATCCCTTACCTGATTTTAAGGATTGCTACTGTGCCTTTGCAAGACTGGCGACAGCAGCAGCCCTGTCAGGATATATATCGAAAATTTTGGTCAGTCGGGTTATCTTGAAAATCTCGTAAATCCTGGGGCTTATATTGCACAGGCGAAGCTGGCCATCGCGTTCATAAACCTTTTTGCTGACTCGAATTAGAAGCCCGAGGACGGCGGAGGAGAGGAACTTCACAGCGGAGAAATCGAGGACGAGATTTATTTTTTCCGCCTGCTCGATAACCCCCATAAGCGATTCCTGCAGGTCGAGGATATCCCGCTCCTCGAGAATCTTCTCGTCCGTGAAGGTTACAATGGTTGCCTCTTCGCCATACTCAACACTGACCCTTGGTTTTAACGTTGCCATACAAAATCTCCCAAAAACGGTCGATTCCCACCCAAAATTGACAGCCGTTATGGCAAAATATCAGATTTTTCGTCGTTTGGCAAAAGATTTTAATTTTTTTAATAACCGGCTATGGGCAGGATAAGGATAAAAAAACCGCCTAAAGGCCGTCAAGGGGGTTAATAGCCGCAGGCGCCGGGGGCACAGCAATAATCCCGATTCAAAAGCCAGCGTAATATTTTTTATAAAAAACACTTGAAGTGTGAAAAAAAAATTTATAAAACTTCTAATCTCTATGTTTTTTTTGGAGAAAAGTTCTTGCGTTTTGCAGTTGACAATGGATAATGGCGGCATAACCCGTGGGGCGGTTTAGCTCAGGGCACACATTAATCCGCCTGCGGCGGATTAATGTCCACACCCCGTGGATTGGAAACAGTGGACGTGCATGTGGGCACGATGGAAAAAAATGAACAGGAAAAGCCAAATTTTATTTAAAGGAGGTCGAAATGAAAATCAGTAGATCGACTGGCTACGGATTACTGGCGGCCGGGTATATCGCCAGGAACAAGAAGGGCGGCATTGTGCTGTCGCAGACCATTTCCAAAGAGTACAACATACCTCTGGAATACCTGCTGAAGATATTGCAGCAGTTGGTCAGGGCGAACATCCTTCGCAGCAAGCGTGGCCCGCGAGGCGGGTTCGTGCTCGGCAAGCCGACGAGCAAGATAACCATGCTTGAAATCATAGAAGCGGTGGATGGCCCGATGGCAAGCCAGCTCAACCTCGATGAGCACTCCAAGAGGGACAAGTTCAGCATCAAGGCGGAGAAGACATACGCACAGGGCCTGGCCGCAGCCAGAGCGGTATATCAGAAAGCCAAATTGTCTGACCTGCTCGGCTAAGAGCGGATAGACAACGAGAGCAACCAGACCAGCCGCAGCCCCGGCGCACCGGGGCTGCGGTCTGGTTATGTTTGTAATTTCGGCCACCTAAAAATGCACATCAAAGAATTCCAGCGGTTCATCTCGGACAAGTACGAGAAACGAGACCGACAAAGAGGCGTCCCTAAAACCTTTTTGTGGTTCGTCGAAGAGGTGGGCGAGCTGGCAACGGCATTGGCAAAGAACGACCCCAAGAACAAACGTGAGGAGTTCGCGGACGTCTTTGCGTGGCTGTGCACGCTGGCGAATATCAGCGACGTGGACATAGAGAAGGCGTGCAGGAAATACACCAGCGGCAAGGTCAAGGGATTCAAGCCGAAGTAGCCGTTACCGCAGAGCACGCGAATGAAAAACGCAAAACGCCACATACGACATTCAAAACTCGTGCTACGTAGCGTCCCGCCGAAGGCGGGGCTACTACGCAGAGTAGCATCAGCCGCTGGCTTTGCCGAGGCGATTGCTTATCTGCCCGGCGGTGTGAACTCACCCGTGCGGGCCTTCGGCGGAGTCAACCAAAAGCCCCTTTTCATCACAGAAGCAAAAGGTTCAAAAATCTACGACATCGACGGTAACGTTTACATCGACTACGTTGGCTCCTGGGGGCCGATGATTCTGGGGCACGCCCATCCGGCGGTTGTCAAAGCCATCCAGAACGCCGCCAAAAAAGGCACCAGCTTCGGTGCACCTACTCTGGCCGAGACCACCCTGGCAAAGAAGATATGCGCTGCCTATCCTTCCATCGAAAAGGTGCGTCTGGTAAGCAGCGGCACCGAGGCGGTGATGACCGCCATTCGGCTGGCCCGTGCGTACACCCGAAAGGATTTGATTATCAAAATGGCCGGTTGCTATCACGGCCATAGTGATTGCCTGTTAGTCGCCGCTGGTTCGGGTCTTGCAGAGCAATCCATACCCTCCAGCGCAGGCATCCCCCCTGCCATTGCCAACCTCACTGTCGTCATACCATATAATAATATCGAGGCGGTAAAAAAGGCGTTTCAAAATCACAAAGGCAAAATCGCGGCGGTGCTGGTTGAGCCGGTTGCCGCGAATATGGGCGTCATCCCGCCTGCTGATGGTTTCCTGCAGTCGCTGCGGGATTTGTGCGATGCCGAAAAGGCGGTTCTGATTTTCGATGAGGTAATAACCGGCTTCCGCATCGCACTCGGCGGCGCACAGCAACTTTATGGCATCAGGGCCGACGTTACCTGCTTAGGTAAAATAATAGGCGGCGGATTGCCTCTGGCTGCGGTAGGCGGACAGGCCCGTATTATGGATATGCTCGCACCAACCGGCCCCGTCTATCAGGCAGGCACTCTTAGCGGAAACCCAATCGCCACCGCGGCTGCCAATGCGACGCTCGATATTCTTGCCAAAGGCGACTGCTACAAAAAACTCGAGGCCAAATCCGCAATGCTGGCCGATGGGCTAAAAAAAGCCGCCAAGGAGGAAGGTGTCCCTGTCGTCATCAATCGCGTCGGCTCGCTTTTAAGCTGCTTTTTCACTAATCGGCCTGTCCGAAATTTTGAAGACGTCAAATCGACCAATATCCGGCTGTTCAAAACCTTCTTCGCCAAGATGCTCACACGCGGCATCTACATCGCCCCAAGCGCGTATGAAGCAATGTTCGTCTCCTTAGCCCATTCCAAGCAGGACATCGAAAAGACAATTAAAACCAGTCGAGCCAGCTTTGAATCAACCCAAAAATAATCGATACGTTTCCCCCTTCGCATTTCCACGAAAAAAGCTTGAACTGGCTGATGTCGAAGAGCATAATGGTATCCGCTATGGAATTTGAATTTGAAGAAAAACAAAATCCGGAAAACGGGAGAGAGAAAATGAGCCAGGAGACAAGAACAGGGAATCTGGTTGACACAACCGATTGCCTCGAAGCGGTCAGCGTCATTAAATGCTGGAAGAACTTACTATTCATCATCATACTGCTGGGCCTCCTGCTGTTGCAGGGTTCTTTCTGGATGGTCAATCTCAACTGGGCCACGGGCGACAGCGCAATCGCCGCAAATCCCACTGCCGGTCTTCCCCCAAACGTTCGGCCCGCCGCGGAAGCAAACCAGCCCGGTTCAACTGCTCCGAAAAAAATCAAAGAGGCCGCCAGACAGATTACTGCAGAGCCAAACACCCCCGCTGAGACGAACCAGCCTGCTCCAATTGAGCTTAAAATCCTGTTACAGCCGAAAGTAAAACACATAACCGCCCTCGTGCGATTTCTGAACTTTGTTCTTATACCCGGTGCGGTGCTTTATTGTCTGACGATGCTCTTTTCGCTCAAGGTCTCCCTGATTGGCCGGCTGGGCGGCATAAACCACATCGCAAGGGCGTTCTTCCTGTCGCTGTTGTTTGCCGTATTGCTGCTGCCCTGGCAGTTGCTCTTCACGCCCATATTCGCAGGCGCGATGTTCACGCCCGACGAGCTAATCAAGGCCTGCCAGGCAAACAAGACGATGCTGGTTTTCATCTATTTCTATCTTCGCTTCACCGGCTACTGGCTGCTGGTACTGCTGCTGCTGCTGGCTGCACAGATACGGAGTATGCGCTGGGCCAAAGCAACTCTCCGCCGGCTCGAGGTGGTCTGAAATAGCCCACGAATAAATTCGGTGGCAGAACATTCTATGACAGGCCCTGTCTTTGTCAAAAAAAAGAAGCCCAAAAGGAAACGCAACGTCGTTATTGACTGGCTGGTCTACATCGCGCTACGATTCCTCGTTGGCATCCTTCTCTTGTTTGACGTCGAAACTAACCTTAGGTTTGCCCGTTTTCTGGGCCGGCTACTCTGGCGGTACTACCGCCGCGGCAGAGAACGCGCATTAGAAAACCTTGCCGCGAGCTTTCCAGATAAAACCGAACAATGGGATGAAACGATTGGGCAGAAGTGCTTCGAGCAGATTGTGATGCTTGTGGTGGACGTGATTTTTACGCCGCGACTCGTTAAGAAAAACAACTGGCGACAATACTCACGATTCAAAAACGTAGAACGCGCCAAATGGCTCAGTAAGGAGGGAAAGGGACTCATTTTTGTCGGCGCCCACTACGGCAACTTCGAGATTGTCGGCTATATGATGGGGCTTTTCGGATTCAACGTTTACAGTATCGCCCGGCCACTTGATAACCGTTTCATAAGCAATTACCTGTATGGCGTGCGCGAGCGAGCGGGACAAAAGATAATCGACAAAAAAGGAGCGGCGGAATTATTCGACAAGGTCGCCTCATCGGGGGCCACGGTGTGTTTTATAGCAGACCAGGACGCGGGCGAGAAAGGAATCTTTGTTGACTTTTTTGGCAGAAAGGCGAGCACCTATAAAAGTATCGGCCTATTAGCCCTAACGAATAATATCCCAATCGTCGTCGGCTACGCCAGAAGGATAGACGACCGATTTTTCTTCGAGATGGAGGTGACGCGAATAATCTTCCCGCAGGAATGGGCCGGCAAGGAAGACCCGCTCTTGTGGGTGACAGCCGAATACACCAAGGCAATAGAGGATTTCGTCCGCAAAGACCCCACCCAGTACTGGTGGCTCCACCGCCGATGGAAACATCGGCCAAAGGATGAACTACCTATTTCTGATTTATGATTTTTGACTTATGATTTACTCGACGAAGTCGAGGCGTGGCCAATCGGGGCAAGGGGCTATTGAAAAACTTCAGATTGCTTCGTCCTTTTCAACAGTACCGATGTCTAAGTAACATCTAAATATCCCTGAGCAATTCTTTAATTTGGTGGAGTTTGTTCTCACAAGCATTTTCCCCCTCTTCAAGTTTTTTAGCATGTTTATAAAGCTCGTGAGACCGATCCCAAAGAAATTTTATGTCTTTAGAATCTATTCCCGCCTTTTCCATTTTTTTAAGTCGGTTACTAATTCCATGCTGAATTTTCTCCGCTTTTGTTTTTGACGATCCCATAGTTTCATCTCCGAGTATCATTTGTCTGATTAGGGTAACCGGCGGGGCAAGCCCCGCCCTACAATTCTATCGTGGTTTGTCAAAGGTTACTCTAACGGCTGGCGGGCGGTGATGGCGTCGGTCACAAATCATTATGTTTTCTGAAGCAAGAACCTGATAACACGCAGGAAATTCTCTGCAACCTCGATAGCTCTTTGAGCGTCTTGTTGCGAAACGTGGAGCGCAACCCCATAATCTCCGACGTTACGCAACTCAAAGAGCCAATTCAACTCCTTGCCCTGCTCTTTGTCTAACTTGCCGGTCTTGACTAACCGCTGATGCACTGAAGCAATAACGCCGCTGTGCTTTCTAAATTCCTGCCCTTCAGACAGTAATGCGGCTGTAGCGGCATAAAAAGCTGAATAATATGCCCGTGAGGCCGCAAAGTCATAAAAGCCGTCGGCTGCCAACTCTCTTGCTGCCTGAATAGACTGCTGGGCCCGCTCAAGATTAGCGGCTATCTCTCGTTCATACGCCGGCGTCACAGCAATCTCCCTTCTCGTTTGGCATTTCGATAGAGTTCAATGCTGCCATTTTCGAATTCATCGAGAGGAGCGGGTTTGGCCGAGATTAGCCGGTCTGAATCAAGCTGAATGGGATAAAGCAGGTCTATAATCCGACGAAGTTCCTGGAAATAATCAAAGGGCTTATTCAGCAAAACAAGAAGGTCGATGTCACTGCCCAGTTCGGCCTGGTCTCGCGCAACAGACCCATATAAAACCAAGCCACTGAATCGTGGGCCATAGTAATTTTCAAGAACGGCCCTGCAATTTTGTGCAACTTCGCTTATTCCCATTTGAAAAACCCAATCTACCTGTGATTTTAAGGCACTGGAACTATACTCCAACTATCACTGGTTGTCAAAGGTAATCGGCGGGGCAAGCCCCGCCCTACAATTCTATCGTGGTTTGTCAAAGGTTACTCTAACGGCTGGCGGGCGGTGATGGCGTCGGTAAGCATTCGACCACTGGCATATTCGAGAGTTGTGCCGGTGGCGAGGCCGCGGGCTAAGCGGGTGATTTTGACGCCTGTGGATTTCAAAAGCGAGCTGATGTAAAGGGCCGTGCCGTCGCCGACCAGATTGGGATTGGTCGCCATAATTACTTCCTGGATACCCCCTGCTTTGATGCGCTCGACGAGTTTGTCGATAGTCAGGTCAGCTGGCTCGATGCCATCAAGGGGGGCGATGTGGCCGCCTAAGACGTGATAAACCCATTTGCACTGGCCTGTTTTTTCGAGAACAATCACGTCCTTTGGCTGTTCAACGACGCATATCCTGCTTTTATCCCGACGCTGGTCGGAGCAAATCGGGCAGGTATCAGTTTCGGCGAAGTTGTAGCAGATTTTGCACTGTTTGATTTTGGTTTTAACGTCGCTGATAGCTTGCGCCAGGGCCAGGGCCTCCGGCTTCTGCGACTTGAGAATATGAAAGGCGAGCCGTTCGGCGGTCTTTGGGCCGATGCCGGGGAGCTTACCCAGCTCCTCGATGAGTTTATTTACTGTCTCTGTATAGCCAGCGGTCATAACACCTCTTGAATAGATGGTTGCGTAGTTCGTTTATCGGTTGCGCTGCTCGTTTCGCCAATCGTCTTACGGTTGCGTATTTAACGACGCTCTACGTTCGACGCAACCGATACGAGCCGCGCAACCGCAACCGTTTGACGCAACCTCGATATCACAGACACGGGTAGCATACTCTCGAGACATCGCCCCGTCAAATATCAACCACCGGTTAAAATCAACGCCTTGCAAAAAAGCAAACTGCCCGCTAAAATTCCTGCACGATGAAGAACCTTTTGGTTTTAACAACTGTTTTCCTGTTGATTGGGGCTGTGGGATGCAAGGAAACGGTAAAACCTGGTGAGCCGAACCCGAAATCTTAATTAGGTGATTCACTACGGAAGGTTCAAAAGAACCGTTCTGCTAATTTGTAAGTCAGCGCTGCTATCGCTGCGGAAGCCGGAATGGTTAATATCCATGCCCAGACTATCCGGCCGACCACGCCCCAGTGGACGGCGCTGAGCCGCCGCAGCGACCCCACTCCCATAATCGCCCCAGTGATAGTGTGCGTGGTGCTAACCGGAATGCCGAAGGCGGTTGAAATCAGCAATGCCAAGGCGGCGCTGGATTCGGCGCAAAAGCCATCCACCGGTCTTAGTTTGGCCACCTTCTGCCCCATCGTCTTGACAATCCGCCAGCCGCCGCACATCGTCCCCAGAGCAATAGCGGCATGGCAGAGGAGCACTACGGTTAAAGGAATATAAAATGTCTTGCCCAGCAGGCCGGCACTGAATAGCAGACTGGCGATAATGCCCATGGTTTTTTGCGCATCGTTGCCGCCGTGCCCTATGCTGTAGAATGCGGCTGAGAGGAGCTGACCCTTGCGAAAAATATTGTCGACCTTCCGAGGTGTGGTTTTTCGGCACACCCAGTAAACGATGTTACCGAGAAACCATCCTAATAAAAGCCCCGCCACCGGCGAGACGAATATGAATGCAACCGTTTTGATAATTCCGTGCCAGACCAGAGCTTGTTGTCCCGTCTTGACCAGCGCCGCGCCTATCAGCCCGCCGATTAGAGCATGGGAGGAGCTGGTCGGCAGTCCTAAATACCACGTAATCACGTTCCAACTGCAGGCACCAACGAGCGTCCCAAAAATAATCCCCTTGTCCACAATCGCGATGTCGATGATACCCTTGCCTATAGTATTGGCAACATGGAGGCCAAGAAACAGAAAAGCGATAAAGTTAAAAAATGCCGCCCAAATCACAGCGTATTTCGGCCGCAGAACGCGTGTGGAGACAATCGTGGCAATAGCATTGGCCGAGTCGTGAAAGCCGTTTAGAAAATCAAAGACAAGCGCCAGAATGATTAGAAATAAAATGCTCAACGTCATAGTCAGGCCTGTTTGACCATAATGGAATCAACGACATGTGCTACATCTTCGCAAACGTCCAGCACCGTTTCAGCGTCTACATAAATATCTTTCCATTTAATCACCGCAATCGGATCCTTCACGGTCGCAAAAAGCTCCATCAGCACCCTGTCGCGCATTGAGTCACCGACATTTTCTAGACGGTTGACCTCCACGCAGGCGTCGAAAACCACCTTGACGTTTTTGATGTTCCGCAGCCCCCCGATGGCCCGCGCCACGGCCTGCACCGACTCCTCAATCACCTTGGCGAATTCCACTAAGTTCTTGTCCACGCCGGTGATATTATAAATTCTCATCCGGCTCACAATGGTATTTATCATATCAACGATGTCATCAAGTTGCATCGTAAGAGCATGGATGTCTTCCCTGTCAATCGGCGTGATAAACGTCTTGTTTAACTGTTCGATAATCGTGTGCGCCACGTCGTCTGCCTGGTGCTCAATCGCCGACATCTTGCTCAGTGTATCCTCATTCACACTGCCCTGGGACACCACTTCTCTCAAAAAACGAGCCGCATCCACAGCGCAACTTACCTGTTTTTCAAACAACTCAAAAAAGTTGAAATCCTTTGGGAAAAACTTGGAAAACATTCACATCTCCTTTAGCGACAAAATCGCTTCCCATTATGTGGATTGATGCAACCCGACCAATTAAGGGCTGCTGATACGAAACTTCAATGTGCAGTGATATCTTTATCTGCTTAAAAATCATTCACCAACAAACGGACCGTTGCTTCTAATTCATCTAATCTGATATTTCCAAATGCCCGGCGACACAACCAAGCCTTCCAGTTCTACGGTAATATCACAATCTTCCCGGAATTATAACCAGTCGAAAAGTGTTACGCAACATTTTAAAGCATTTTGGCCCTGCCCTTGTGTGGGGGCGGCGCAAATGAAAAAGGAGGTTAGCGAGATGTTCGGGTGCGTCTCAACCGCCCTCGAAAAGAATGATACGGCGGCTGCAAAATCGGCCCTGGTTAACGAAGGCAACCTCAACAGGATGCAGATCGATTTTCGGCGAAACCACGTCCAGCGAATGACCGAACGCGCGTGTTCGCCTGAGGCGGGACTGATTTTTATCGACCTGGTCGATAATATGGAAAAAATCGGCGACCTCCTGACGAACATCGCACAATCAGTGATAGGCGGGCTGCAATGGGATGGGGTCGAGGCAAAGGCCTACCCGCCCGCCCAGTGACATATTTGTGACCTTACTCCGCTTATTGTACCAATATAGAATAGAATATCCAGTGTTGATTTGACCCCCACCGCTCCTTCGACTACGCTCAGGACAGGCGGGGTGGGGGCTAAACATCTCGGTTTATCAATAACTATCGTTAGCATAACCAACATCTTGCAAAAAAGCAAACCGCCCGCTAAAATTCCTGCACGATGAAGAATCTTTTGGTTTTAACAACTGTTTTCCTGTTGATTGGGGCTGTGGGGTGTAAGGAATCGGTGGACCCCAACGAGCCTGTTGGTTTTATTCAGGTTAAAGGGTCGGATACGATAGTCAACGCGGCACAGGAAGTCAGCGAAGAGTTTATGAAGGAATACCCGCACATCTTCGTGGCGGTAACCGGGGGAGGCAGCGGCGTGGGAATAGCGTCGCTCATCAATAAGACCTGCGATGTAGCGACGGCATCACGCGAGATGAAACCAAAGGAAACGGAAGTCGCGCTCAAGCACGGCGTAACACCTAAGGAATTCACGGTGGCATACGACGGAGTGGCGCTGATAGTCAACAAAGATAACCCAATCGATAAGCTGACAATCGAGGATTTGCATAAGATATTTACGGGCAAGGCCAAAAACTGGAAGGAATTCGGGGGCAGGGACTTGGGCATCGTAACAATTTCGCGTGAGGTAAGCTCGGGCACACATATGTACTTCAAGGAAGAAGTTGTCCAATTAGGCAAAAAGGGAAGCACGGAGGAATTTTCCAATGAGACGCTGCTGTTATCTTCGTCGCAGGCGATAGTCGAGGAGGTGGCGGCGAACGAGTCGGCAATAGGATACTTAGGGATGGGATATACCTCCCAGCGGACGAAGGCGCTGCTTGTGGCAAAGGACGGGATTGCCTATCCGCCGAACGTGGAGAACGTCAAACAGAAAAAGTACCCCCTTTCGCGGGGCTTGTATTTTTATACAGACGGCGAGCCAAACGGGATAAATAAGCTGTTTATCGATTTTGCCTTAGGCCCGAGGGGCCAGGAACGGTTCAGGAACACCGGTTTTGTGCCCATAGGAGAAACTGTTGTCAAAAAAGATTAGCGAGTTCGTCATAGAAGCGTGCATTAAGCTGAGCGGCTTGGCCGTAATCATATTCGTTGTTTCGATATTCCTGTTTTTGCTCAAAGATGCGCTTTCGCTGTTTGGCGTGCACAGCGTGCAGGACTTCCTATTTGGCAGAAGCTGGCTTCCGATATCGGAGCCGGCAAAGTTCGGCGTCGTTCCCCTGCTATTGGGTTCGCTTTATGTTACCATTGGCGCTATTGTCATTTGCGTCCCCCTTGGTGTCGGCTCAGCAATGTTTATCGCAGAGGTCGCACCATCGCATCTCAAGCACGTTCTCAAATCGCTCGTCGAAATCTTGGCCGCTATTCCCAGCGTTGTCCTCGGCTTCATCGGTATCGTCTGGCTGGGACCGTTCCTGCGAAGCACACTGGGGCTTAGGACGGGTATGTGCGGCCTGACGGGCAGCTTGCTTCTGGCATTTATGGCGCTGCCAACGGTCATCAGTATCTCAGAAGACGCATTGATAGGCGTGCCGAAAAGTTTCAAAGAAGCCGCATTCGGTCTGGGTGCAACCCGATGGCAGGCGCTTTGGTGCATCATCCTGCCCTCGGCGTCATCCGGCATTATCGCGGCGGTTATGTTAGGCATAGGCCGGGTCATCGGCGAAACAATGGTAGTGATGATGGTAACAGGCAACTCACCCGTTATGCCAAAGTCGCTACTACAGCCGTTGAGAACGCTGACGGCGACGATTGCCGGCGAAATGGGCGAGACCGTCGCCGGCTCTGAGCACTATTTTGCCCTTTTTGCCGTAGGGCTTATTTTGTTTGTCATAACGTTTATTATTAACTTTATCGCAGATGCCTGCTTGCGAAGGGCAAGAAGATGACCGCAAGGGCTCGTCAAAAAATCGCTTTTGTCATACTCGGATTTATCACGCTGCTGGTCATGGCGCCGATAGTGCTGACAATTCTCTACGTGGTAAAAAACGGCGCCGGGGCAGTAACGTGGGAGTTTATCACGCAGCCCCCGCGAAACGGGATGAGAGAAGGAGGGATATTGCCGGCAATAATAGGCACCATTGTGCTGATAGTCGGCACGATGTTGTTCTCGCTGCCACTGGGGATACTTTCAGCCATAGACCTCGTAGAGTACGCAAAGGATAATCTTTTTACCCGCCTGATAAAGCTGTCGGTGGTTAATCTTTCGGGTATCCCGTCAATTGTATATGGGTTATTTGGCTTTACGCTGTTTGTGGTGTTTCTCAGATTCGGCACATCCATCCTGGCCGGGTCTTTGACATTAGCGATTATGAGCTTACCCGTAATTATCACCGCCACAAAAGAGGCGCTGGAATCCGTGCCCTTCAGCTATCGGGAGATCAGTTTGTCCCTTGGAGCGACCAAATGGCAGACCATTCGCTATTGCGTGCTGCCTTACGCAATACCCGGTATACTTACGGGAACGGTGCTGAGCTTGAGCAGAGCTGCCGGCGAGACGGCACCGATTCTTTTTACCGCTGCGGCGTTTTACCTGCCTCGCCTGCCTCATTCGGTCTTCGACCAGGTTATGGCCCTGCCATATCATCTTTACATTACAGCAACCCAGGTACCAAATATGCCTGACAAGCTGAAGTTCGCCACCGGTATTGTCCTCATAGCACTGGTATTCCTGATGAACCTTGTCAGCATAATCCTGCGCGCACATTACAGGAAGAAGAAACAATGGTAGCAGACGTTGTCGTAAAAACCGTTGACCTTAACTGTTATTTCGGCTCGGTCACAGCGCTGAAGAAACTGAGCTTAGAGATTTACAAGAATGAAATTTTAGGCATCATAGGGCCGGCAAACAGCGGCAAAACCACTTTCCTGCGGGCGCTCAACCGGCTCAATTACCTCAACGCATCATACTCGCAAACAGGCGATATACTATTCGAAGGGCAAAACATCAGGAAAATAAGTGACAACATCCTGCGGAAAAAAATCGGCATCATCTTCGCCCTGCCGCAGGTGCTGCCAATCAGCATATTCAACAACATCGCATACGGCCCAAAGGTGCACGGTATCACCAAAAAGAACGTCGTAAGCGGGATTGTTGAAAACGCCCTGAAGAAGGCATATTTGTGGGATGAGGTTAAGGACCGGCTCGATACGCCTGCAACCAAGCTGTCCGGCGGCCAGCAGCAGCGACTCTGCATCGCAAGAACTCTCGCCGTCGAGCCGGACGTGATATTGTATGACGAACCCTGCTCAGGGCTTGACCCCATATCCACGGCCAAAGTTGAGGACGCTATGCGGGAGCTTAAGAAGGATTACACCCAGATTCTGGTGACAAACAACACCAAGCAGGCGGCACGGGTCACCGAACGCTGCGGATTTTTCCTTATGGGAGACCTGGTCGAGATAGAGGAGACCGAAACGCTGTTTACCAACCCGAAAGACAAACGCACCGACGATTATATAACCGGAAGATTCGGCTAAGACAAATATGGATTTTGAAGCGAAAATAGAGACGCACAACCTGAACCTGTATTACGGGGATTTTCTCGCCCTCAAAGACGTGCATATCAGGATTCCCGAGCGCAACGTTACTGCAATCATAGGGCCGTCGGGGTGCGGCAAATCGACGCTTCTGCGGTGCTTCAACAGGATGAACGACCTTGTCGAGCAGATAAAAGTCGAGGGGAAGATTATTATCGAAGGGCAGGACATTCTCGACCCCGCCACGGATTTGATATTTCTGCGACGCAAGGTTGGGATGGTCTTTCAGAGGCCAAACGTATTTGACCTGTCGATATACAACAACCTGCGATTCGGCCTGCGGATACATCGAATGCTCAAGGACAAAGATGACATTATGCAGGCGATTCAAAACGGCCTCGAGCACGTCAATCTGTGGAACGAATTAAAGGACAAACTGAAAAAGAACGCTCGTTCGCTTTCATTAGAGCAGCAGCAGCGATTGTGCATCGCAAGAGTTTTGATACTAAAACCCGATATAATACTATTGGACGAACCCTGCTCGGCGCTGGACCCGGTGTCAACACTGAAGATTGAAGAGCTGCTGCGTGTGCTGAGGCAGGAATATACGCTGGTTATAGTCACGCATAATATGCAGCAGGCGGCAAGGGCGTCGGACTATACGGGTTTTTTGTATCTTGGTCAGTTAATCGAATTCGGCGAGACCGACCAGATTTTTACCAATCCGAGAGAGAAACTTACGGAAAATTACATAAGCGGCCATTTTGGCTGATAAGTTAGGGAGACAAAAAATGCGGGAAAGTTTTGAAGAAAACATTAAGGAGCTTACAGAAGACGTCGTCGCAATGAGCGAGATGGTCGCCAATGCGACCAGCCGCTCCGTCAAGGCCTTGGGAGACCGCGACATTGAGGAGGCCAAACGAATCATCAATGACGACCTGCTCATCAACAAGAAGCGGTGGCATATTGAGGAAAAATGCATCAATCTCATCGCGCTGCAGCAGCCGGTCGCCACGGACTTGCGCGAAATCATAGCGGTGCTGAACATTATCACGGAGCTGGAACGCATGGGCGATTACGCGGAAGGTATCGCCAAGATAGTGATTATGCTCGGCGGTGAGCCGCTCATCAGGCCTCTGATATTTATGCCCCAAATGGCTGAAAAGGCCAACAGTATGCTCAGAAGAAGTATGCAGGCATTGGTTGACAGGGATGATAAAACCGCAAATGCCATCTGCAATGAAGATGACGAGGTTGACAAGCTCTATGATGAGGCGTATCACGACTTGCTGATGCGTATGATTAAAGACCCCTCGCTGTTATCAAAAGCGACGCCTCTTATCTGGGCCGCACACAATCTTGAGCGAATTGCCGACCGCGTAACCAACATCTGCGAGCGAATCGTGTTTCTGGCGACGGGCTCTATGCCGCAGGTAAACGTGTCGAAGTACTAAGCTTTCTCTTATATCTTAAAGAAAATCTTATGCCGGTAGAGGAATAAGAGCAGGAGCCATTTGGCGGCAAAGGCGGCGAGTGGAAGAATCAGTAGTTCGAATTGCCCTGTGTGCCGAGCAAATCCCCGGACAAAAAAAGCGGCGATGTCATCAAAGTTTACAAAGCCCTGGAGGAAATATATCGTAATGGGATTGGCGCCGACGACGACAAAGAAAAAGGCCCACTTTCTATAACCCCTGACATCGATTATCCAATAGAACACGGCAAGCAGGAGAAGTGACCAGCCGGCCGCATACAGGACATAAGAACTTGTCCAGATAACCTTGATGATGGGGAATGATAATCCCCACAAGTAGCCGATTACCAGGCAGACAACTCCTGCGATTACCAAGGCAACGGCTTTAAGGTTGCTGGAGGCGGGCGAGCAAAGCCAGCGGCCCGCGAGGGCTCCGATGAGAACGGTGGAAACGGCTGGTATCGTGGAGAGAAGGCCTTCGTTATCGCCGTAGGTGAAGCAGCAGAATTTGCCGGGAATCAGCAGGCGGTCGATATAGGCGGGCAGGCATCCTTCCGGGGTTAAGACGCCCGGGCCCAAGCCGGGGACGGGGACAAGCATAACCAAAGCCCAATATCCGAGGAGAAGCCCCCCCGCCGCCAGCGATTGGATGAGCCAGCCGGTGTGCATAACAAGCAAAGCGGCGAAAAAATAGCACAGGCCGATTCGCTGAAGAACGCCGGGCCAGCGCATATCCGCCAGATTAAATTGCAGCAGACCATTCAGAATCAGTCCGAGCAGAACCAGGATAGCGGCACGTTTTATGATGTGCAGACGAAGCACCGCGGGGCTGATGCCCTGTTCCCGACGGCGTGAAATTGAAAACGGCAGAACCACGCCGACGATGAAGAGAAACAAAGGGAATATCAGGTCCTCGAAGTGAAACCCATCCCAGGAAACATGCTCCATTTGATTTTTGATTGTTTCGGTGAAGGGATTTTTCCAAACCTTCGGCAGGGTCTCGAAGAAAGCGCCGCCGCCGATTATCCAGAACATATCGAAACCGCGCAGGGCATCGATGGAAGCGATGCGGTCCTGCGGCAAAAACCGGCGATTACTATCTGACATTGTCATATCCATCCATTATCAGACAAGTACCCGTTAAAATCAGCCATCGTCGATATTGGTGATGGTGGCGTCGAGGCCCATAATGACCGTTTTGACCGCCGGGTCGTTTATTATCTCATTCTGCTTCTGGCTTCTCGTTTTGGGTTCCTCAGGTTCCGATTGTCTCTCCGCCTTCTCCGCTGCGACCCGTAGCTCAACCACAACGGGCATACCGAACTTTTCACGCAGGACCGACTCTATCTGCTCGACCCGGCCGTTGCTTTCGCACATCTTCTTTTGAACCGCAGAGGACTCGCCAAACTCCAGAGTCAAAGTCCCATTCTCGAACCGAACCGGCTCAGCACAACCCAGCAGTCCCGCCGTGCCCGGCCCCAGGCGGTCACCAACAGTTGTCAGGATACCCTGCCACTTGCTTTTTATTGACTCAATATCGTTAATCTGCGGCAATTTCCCCTGTCCTTGCGGCGCTGGCTGTGTAACAGTGGTCGCGTGTCGGTCAGCCGTTACTTTTTTTTTATCCTGGGAAGGAGACGATTGTGAAAGCAACTGGTCAACGTTGAGGAAATGCTCGCTCATCGCCAGCCGAATAATGGTCGCCTCTAAAAGAGGCCGTGCGGCATCGCTATTCTTCAGCGACCAACGCAATTTTTCTAAGGTCGTTATACCGTAAACCAGCCCGGCTATGTCGAACTTCTCCGCCAACTGCTCGGCCCGCTTTCGCTGCTGCTCTGTGAGGATAATCAGGTCGCTCGCCGCCCCTGCTGCTTTTACGACCATCAGGTCACGCATATACTCGACTAAGGCGTCGGCAATCTGGACCTCGCTAAGTCCCGCATTCATCAACTCTCCTGCCGCGACAAGCGACCCTGCTGCATCCGACCCACCTATCGCGGCTACAAGCTCACAGACCTTTTCGCTGTTGGGACAACCCAGATACTCCTCAAGCAGCCCCGCAGTCAGCGGCTGAACACCCGTGCTTATGAGCCGGTCAAGCAAGCTCAAGCCGTCGCGCATCGAACCATTCGCAAGCTTGGCCAATGCCAAAACGAGGTCTTCCTCATATTTTATTTTCTCCTGGTTCAAAATGGCTTTAAGCTGTCCGGCAATCATCGCGGGCGATATATTTCTGAAATCAAACCTTTGGCACCGCGACTGAATCGTCGGCAGCACCTTGTTCGGCTCGGTGGTCGCAAAGATGAACTTGACGTGGCTTGGCGGCTCTTCGAGAATCTTCAGAAGGGCGTTGAATGCAGACGTGCTGAGCATATGAACTTCGTCAATGATATAAATCTTGAATCGGCAGCGAGCAGGCCGATATATAGCGTTTTCACGAAGTTCCCTGACGTCATCTACACTATTGTTGGATGCACCGTCAATTTCGATTACGTCGATGTCTTCGCCGAGATTGACCGCAATGCAACTGTCGCACTTGCAGCAGGGTTCCGCCGTCGGCTCCTTCGATGCCAGACAGTTCAGGGATTTTGCCAGAATCCTGGCCATCGTCGTCTTGCCCACGCCGCGGGTGCCGGTAAAAAGATACGCGTGTGCGACCCTGCCCGTCTTTATCGCGTTTTTCAGCGTCTGGGCAATCGGGTCCTGCCCGACCACGTCGTCGAAGGTCTGAGAACGGTATTTACGAGCTAAAACTGTATAAGCCATACGTAATTTTCTATTTTATATTTTCTATTTTCAATTTGTCGTTTCGCAGCGTTTTTGTAGAAGACACAAAAAGAGCGGTCAGTTCCTTACCCTCATCCAACAAAGGCATCACACGTGATTGCTGAAGAAGTTTTTCATCGATTATAAATTCGAGCCAAAAACAGCTCTCATCCGCCTCTTCCAAGACAATATTCAATTTCGCAGTAAAGCTTGCTCGTGATTGAGCGATACAAGCGGCACGATAGTTTGCTCCAACCGACGTGCCGCACTTAATCAACTGCATCCGAACATGCCTGCCCAATGGTGTATCCGGCAAAGCCATCGCAAGTTTTACACACCGATGGGCAAAATCCTTTGTCCGTTTTTTCAATTCATCGCGGTTCATCACGCCAAAAATAAAAAATTGAAAATATTAAATAAAAAATAACAGATCGGCCGGGTTTGCCACGGCACGGCCAAACACCGCTTATGGCTGCTCGGTTCCCCGCCTGACCAGGTTCACGGGTCGGTCTGCATGGGACCCGGCCGGTAAAAAACGATTTACTATTTTCAATTTCCAACTTATTATTCGGCTTGTTGCAGTATAACGACTGACCAGATAATTTCCATAATTTTTACTTGAACATATTCCGCCGCCAAGCTAATAAAATATCATAAGTTGAATCATTGAAAACGGATAAGGAAGACAGGTATGAAAGTGCGAATAGAGGATACCTGCACGGCGTGCGGCCTGTGCTGCGACACCTGCCCGGAGGTCTTTGAAATGGGCCCCGATATTGCCCAGGTAAAGGTTGAGGATGTCCCGGCGGAGCACGAGGACGCCGTCCAGCAGGCAGCCGACGAATGCCCGGTTGAGGCCATAGTCGTCGAGTAAATCACCCCGACAGCTCTTTGCTTCTGTTGCGGGCCGCAACCAAGGCATCGGTCATCAATTGGGAAAAATTCCTTGACGCAAAGACCTTAAGTGCCGCCTCGGTCGTCCCACCCGGCGAGGTAACCTTGCGGCGAAGCTCACTGGGGCTTTCACCGAATTTTTCACGCTCTGTCGCCAGTATCGCAGCGCCCTTCGCGGTCTGGAGCACCAAAATCCTGGCAATTCCGTCCGGCAGGCCCATATCGCGGGCCGCTCTAATCATTTCTTCCATCAGCAGAAAAAAGTAAGCCGGGCCTGAGCCGCTGACCGCCGTCACAGCGTCAATGAGGTCTTCGTTGTCAACGATGACCGTCTTGCCGACTGCCGAGAATATCCTCATCGCCTTGTCCATCACTGGCCTTGCCCTCGCGTTTGCGAATAACGCACTTGCCCCCTCGCCAATCAACGCCGGGGTATTGGGCATAACGCGAATTATGGGCTTATCACCGAGCGCAGCAGCAATTTCGGCAACCCTTACACCCGCCGCTATGGAAATTGTAAGCGTGCTGTGCCGGACGGCTGATTCTATCGTCATTAATACATCAGCCATATTCTGCGGCTTGACGCTTAAAACCAGCACATCGACCTGGCCCGCAAGCGCAGCGATATTGGCTACTGCCTGCACCCGGTATTGCCTTGTCAGAAGCTCCAGCCGGTCTGACCGTATGTCGTTTATAAATATGTATTTCGGCTTGCAGACATTCGCGTTAATGACGCCCTTTATCAGGGCCTCCGCCATATTCCCCGCACCGATAAATCCTATCGTGTCCATTTGTCACCTCTATTTTTCAATACTTTGACAGGTTCTCGTAATCATACTATAATAACTTTATGATTGCAGAAAAGGACAAAACGGCAATATCTCGTCTTGCTCGTCAATACGGCGTGCAGAAGGTCTTCTTATTTGGCTCCGGTGCAGACCCCGAAAAAGAGGCAAGAGACATCGACCTGGGTGTGGTTGGAATCGAGCCGAGGCGGTTCTTCGAGTTCTATGGAGACCTGATTTTCAGCTTGTCAAAACCGGTTGACCTTGTGGACCTCTCGCGGAACACACGATTCAATGCATTGATTAGGCGGGAAGGAATCCCCTTATATGGCTGATATCAACGAAAAGGTCGCAGCCGAATTAGAGAATATTGAACGAGTACTCGCCGATATACCCAAGCCGGACTCATTAAAGCAGTTGTCCTCATTGGAACTGGCAGGCGTGGCAGCACTTATTCACAACTTCTATAACGGGGTCGAGAACGTTCTCAAACAATTAGTCATCTCCAAAGGTCTGAGTATCTCACAGGGACCATCCTGGCATAGCGACCTGATTGAAATATGTGTTGCCAACCAAATCATATCACAGACCACTTCAGAGTCATTAAAAAAGTATTTGGGCTTTCGTCATTTTTTCAGCCACGCATACTCGTTTGACGTGGACGAGGAGAGAATCGCACCTTTGCTGGAAAAGATTGGAGATGCCCATAAATCCTTCGTCAAAGACATCGCAAAGACCCTGCCGAACAAGTAGGGTTTCCTGCTATTAAGGAACCAAACAATGCAAAAGAAGGTCGAATTCGAACAGGCCATTAAAACCAAATACCCTGAACAGGTCGTTATCGCAATTGCGAAGGATAAAAACGGCAAAGCCAATCCCGTTACGCTTGGCTGGACAATGATTGCATCAGGCGACCCGCCGATGATGGCTATCGGCGTCTATAAAGGCCATTATACCGTCAAATGCATCCGCCATTCAAAGTGCTTCACAATTGTTTACCCATCATCCGATATGGCCAAAGCCGCCCTATTCTTCGGCTCACACTCAGGCCGGGATACTGACAAACTAAAAGAATTTCCCTGCAAAACCGCCCCTGCCAAAAAGATTGATTCGGTTTTGCTTACTGATGCCGTGGCCAACTTCGAATGTCGTTTGATTAAGCAGATTCCCACCGGCGACCACGTCACCTTCGTCGGCCAGGTCGTCCGCTCTTATGTCAATCCCAAACGCAAAAAACGCCTTTACTCCCTCGGCTCAGGACACAAACTGGGAGCTGTTAGCTAATCTGCGCGTTTTTTTGATTTTCAACTTTTGATATTGGGCGTATGATAATGCTATGCTCGAAAAGGGACTTGTGCAGATTTATACGGGGGATGGCAAAGGCAAGACAACCGCGGCCTTCGGCTTGGCATTACGCGCGGCAGGCCACGGCAACAAAATCCTCATCTACCAATTCCTGAAACCCCCTTCTCTCGATATTGGCGAACGGCGCACCTTGTCATCGTTTCCGTCAATAAAGATTGAGGCGCTCGATATCCAGTGGGATATGGCAAAGTCGCCGAATAACCCAAAGGCAATTGAAGCAGCCCAAACGGCCATTCACGAGGCACTCGACCGGCTCACTGCAACCGCTGCGAAGAGATTTTACGACGTCCTGATACTGGATGAGATTGTTTATTGCCTTTCAAAAGGATTGGCGAAGCTGGAAGATATAAAAAACCTCATCGAAAAACGGGACAGCCACGTTGAAATTATACTGACCGGCCGGGGGGCAACAAAAGAATTGATTGCAATGGCCGACATCGTTACCGAAATGAAAAATATCAAGCACCCGTTCGACAAGGGAACTAACGCCCGTCGCGGAATCGAGTTTTAACCGGCGATACCCGGCCGCGCATTGACATTTCGCCGCTCTCGTGTATCCTGTGCAGAAGAAACTAATATCCAGATAGAAAGGACAAACTATGCCATCACAAAACAGTATTTCACGACGTCAAATTTTAGCAGGTGCTGCCGGTATAACTGCCGCAATGGTTAGCGCAGAATTGAACTTTCTCGGGGCTGCCGAGATTGAGCGGGTGGTCAAAAACGGCCGGATAAATCAGTCGGTCAGCAGGTGGTGCTACAATAAGATACCCCTCGATAAATTCTGCGGTATATGCGCCCAGATGGGGCTAAAGGGTATCGACCTGCTCGAGCCAACCGAATTGAAGCCCGCCAAAGACGCGGGTCTTGTCTGCACGATGCTCTTTTCACACAGCTTGACCGAGGGGCTGGCCCATACCAAAAACCACGACGAATGTATCGCCAAATTAACAACGAGCATCGACGCCGCTTCCGAATTCGGCTTCCCAAACGTCGTTTGCTTTCCCGGCAGCCGCTACGGCATCAGCGAGGAAGATGGAATCAAAAATACCGTCGATGGCATTAAAAAAATCATCGGCCACGCCGAGCAGAAAAACGTCACGCTTTGCCTTGAGTACCTCAACAGCAAGGTCAACCACAAAGATTATATGTTCGACAATATGAAGTTCGGCGTCGAGGTCTGCAAGCAGGTCGGCTCGGACCGCTTCAAAATCCTCTACGACATCTACCACGCACAGGTTATGGAAGGCGACATCATCAGCACCATTCGGACTTACAAGCAGTATATCGGGCATTACCATACCGCCGGCGTGCCGGGACGAAACGAAATCGACGAGACCCAGGAGCTGTACTATCCCGCGATAATGAATGCCATCCTGAAAACCGGCTATACCGGCTACGTGGCACACGAGTTTGTGCCCCGCTCGGCAGACCCCCTCAAATCGCTGGCAAAAGCAATTGAAATTTGCGACGTTTAACGGAGCGTTTCGATTCTATGAAAGTGGCGGCGATAATTTGTGCGGCAGGCCCCGGCACCAGATTCGGCGGCAAACGACATAAACAATTCGTTGACGTGGCCAGCAGGGCCGCGTTCCTGCGAAGCGTCGAACTGTTCTCCAACCGCGAAGATGTCAAACAAATCCTCCTCGCTATCCCACAGGAAGATGAGGAAATCGTAAATGTCCGCTGGGGTGCAAACCTTTCCCTTTTCAACGTCAAGGTCCTCATCGGAGGCGCAACACGATTCGAAACCGTCAACAAAGCGTTGAGTATGCTGAAGGACGATATCGAGCTTGTGGCAATCCACGATGCCGCACGCTGCTGCGTAATGGCCAA
>Ga0315293_10000031_pt1 | contig 110364 bp, 96 predicted proteins | sample YL17G13_20_MG_FD_203071 | JGI IMG/M metagenome (GOLD analysis project Ga0315293, IMG submission 203071) | Sediment microbial communities from Yellowstone Lake, YNP, Wyoming, USA - YL17G13_20 | ecosystem: Environmental > Aquatic > Freshwater > Lake > Sediment | place: USA: Wyoming | collected...
CTCTTTTGAAAGAAATGGCACTAATTAACACTCAAACAGCGTTCCAATACTTTTCCTTTCTTCCCTTAAGAGAAATACCAATATCAGAAAAATTAACTTGACTTTAAACGGGGTATCTTTGTAAAACTTATATATTCCTTCCTGTCATGCCGGACTTGCCTGCCCCGCACTTGATGTGAGGATCAGGCACCTGCTCCCCCCAACCCCCCTCAATGAGGGGGGCGCAGGGGGGAGTGCTCTCAATGAGGGGGGCGCAGGGGGGAGCTGTCTTTCCCTCAGATAAGGAATGCTGTCCGTTTCCGGCTCTTCGGCCGGAATGACAGAATATTGGTTTTTTAAAGGTCTTTTAATTAGAGTATGTTTATTCAGCCTTCATCGCTTGGTATAGAATTTTTTCTTAAAATATAGACCCACGTTGACCAAGCCGATAAGCACCGGCACCTCCACCAGGGGACCGATTACGGTTGCGAACGCAGCCTCTGAAGATATTCCGAACACCGTTATAGCCACAGCGATCGCAAGCTCGAAGTCGTTGCTTGCCGCCGTCAGCGACACTGTTACATTCTCCGGATAACCCGCTTTCATTTTTTTGGCGATGAAAAATGTAATCAAAAACATAAATACGAAATAAATAGCCAGCGGAACAGCGACCCGCAACACATCCAGGGGAAGTTTAACGATGAGTCCGCCTTTGGATGAAAACATAACTATGACCGTAAATAGCAGAGCGATGAGCGTTATAGGGCTTATTTTGGGGATAAATTTTTCCTCGTACCATTTAATCCCCTTAACTTTCACAAGATACAACCGGCTGATTAATCCGGCGACAAGCGGAACACCGAGGTAAATCGCAACGGTAAGGGCAATCTCCCCCATTCCAACATTCACGGCGACGGATTTCAGGCCGAAAAGCGGCGGAAGCACTCCGAGGAAAAACCAGGCATACAAGCTGTAAAAAAGCACCTGAAAAATAGCATTGAAAGCTACAAGGCCCGCGACAAGGTCTTTGTCCCCGCCGGCGAGATCGTTCCATACCAATACCATAGCTATGCACCTTGCAAGACCGACGAGGATGATTCCGACAGCATATCCAGGAAGATCGCTTAACAAGGCGACAGCCAATACGAACATAACGATAGGGCCAATGAACCAGTTCTGAAACAACGAAAGAACAAGAAGTTTCTTGTTCTTAAATATATTTCCTATGGATTCATATCTTACCTTGGCAAGAGGAGGGTACATCATAAGGATCAAGCCAATAGCGATGGGGATATTCGTGGTCCCAATCTGGAATTTGGCTATAAAGCGCTCGATCCCCGGCAATATCCAGCCCAATCCCACGCCGACACCCATCGCAAGGAAAATCCATAATGTCAGATATCTGTCCAGAAAACTCAACTTTTTCATGATTTGCGTGTCAGCCATTGCCTCCTCCTTTTGTCAACATTTTAACGATTATATCTTTCTGCTAAAATGCTTTAAAACCAATCCGATTTAAAAGAGATTTTTAGAACTCCATATTAAAAATATGAACAAGTGTCAGATATATGCCTATCAGGATGAATAGATATCCGGTGGCATATTTCATAACCTTTTCGATTTTGCCGATTTTTACCAATGCCTTGTCCACCGCTTTCATGCCGGCGACAATCAGGAATGCAAACAACACGACAGGCACAGCGGTTCCCATACCGTAAAAAAAGGGAAGAACCACAGAAGATTTGAATTTCAAGGCGATAGGAATCATTCCGCCAAAAAACAAAGCAGCTGAAACAGGACAAAATGAAAGCGCAAAAAGAAATCCCAAGGCAAAGGTTCCGATCAATCCCTTGTCAGCGTACTTTTTGCCCGCCTTTTCGCCTATACTGAAACCCAAAAAATTAAGATTCAACAAATCAATTAAAAACATTCCGATTATGATTAGCACCGGCCCGAGAATTTTAACAATGTAGTTTTGCATGAAATACGAAATGTTCGCAGAGGCCGCCAAACCATTGATTATCAAAATAGATATAATGATATAGACAGCTGTTCTTCCCAGGCTATATAACAGACCTGATAAGAGTATCCTCTTCGAATTTTCGGTATTTTTCGATACGTAGGAGATTGCTGCGATATTCGTTGCCAAGGGACAGGGGCTTATGGATGTTAAAATTCCAAGCCAGAGAAGCGACAAAGCAGCCAGTACAAATTCCGTCATATCTTGCGATCCTTCATATCCTTTATTTCATTGGTGACATACTCGGAGAATTTATTTTCATCTCTTACTAAACGCCATACATCCTGCAGTATCTTCCAACTCACAGTTTTTTCGCCGTCCTTTTTGACAATCACGAGACTGCTTGAGTATAGCTGAAATTCACCAATGAAATGGCGATTCGCGGTTTGTTCGACATTTATTTCCTTCCAAATTATCTCCCCAGCTTGAAGCTCAACGGCAAATTTATCATTTATAGTCTTATAAGCTAAGGCTTCAATGGTTCTGCAGGTATGGCACCGATAGTTGCCGTGAAAATAGTAAGCGAGAATTGTATTTTTATATTCGTTGCTGTTTTCAGTCACCGTTTTTGCTTCGATTGAAGATTGAGCTTCATTAACAACCTCTCGTTTATTCTCGGTTCTTATCTTGCCGTTATTCAGGTTAATCTTGTCTTCAGCGCCCGATCTTCCGCTATCAATATCTTTCGATTTGACATCTTTGCTCTTGATTGCCGCAGATTCCTGATGAGATTTCCCATCATCATTAAAGACTAGAAAAGCAATACTTATAACGATAAAAGCCAAAAGGGCATATTTTATAAAAGCCTTATAATTCATCTGTCCTCCATTTGTTTCAACAGTTTGTTCTTATTATTAAAAAAATCGAAGACGGTTTGACAGCTGTTTCAAACTCTAATCAACAATAAAAAACAATAAAGATCAAAATCTATCCTTAATCTTTTAATCTTGAGCGTGACTCCCTTCTTTTCAAACAATTCCGCTGGAATTATATATGTTGAATATAAATGTACCTATCTTTTTTTATGATTTAAGCTTCTCGAAAAGCGACGACAATTTTCGATCATAAGCTTCCAACAACTGGCCTTCAACCTCTTTTAGCGGGTAAGCTGGTATTAAGTTCATTACAACATCTGCCGGAAGGCCTGATTCGAATAGAGCAGTGATGGAACCGGTCAGCATTTTCGCTATTGCTTCCTTTGCCTGTCGTTCTTCTATACCGAATGAAACGGCGAGTTCTGCCAGCTTATTTATCTGCGGCCAAAAATATGTCGGGCCCATCCCTGTAATGATGGCATATGCCTCCAACAGATCTTCTTTTACTCTCGGTGATTCACCCAACGCAGCGAATATGCGGAGCAGGAGTTCCAGATCATCTTTCTCAAGCGTATCGCTTAGAGCAATCGGGTTATAGCCTTTACAAACGCAGGACGGAGCATTTGGAATCATTCTGACAATCCGGGAAAAACCGTTTAAAAATTCCGATAATTTGTCCATTTTGAATTTCGGAACAAGAGATATAAAAATGGAAGCAGGCTTTAAAGGTCCTATCGATTTGAGGACATCCGGGACCATCGGCGGATGAACCGCCAGGAAGATTAAATCTTTATCGGAAACCGCAGAAATATCGTTTTTGGATGTCTTTATCAAAGGGAAGAGTTCTTGGAGCCCATCAAGAACCCCTTCATCAGGATCATAAACAAGCATATCCTGGAATTGAATATCTCTCTTTTTGAAAGCAGTGAGTATTATCTTGACAACTCGCCCGCCTCCTATGAAACCTATAGTTTTTTTAGTTTCCATCGTATCTCTCCATTAAAAGTTTTATCCCAGGAGCTATACCGATTGAGCAAATTTACTTGATCTTTCCCGCCTTTCGCAAGTCTTCTTTAACCATATTCCAGATATTTTCCTTTTTATAAAGTTGCCGTAATTCCTCTATATTCGGAAACGTAATGGCATTCCCGAGGCATAAGTTGGCGCACGTCGTGCAACCAACGACACAACTATTGGGACGCACAACACTTGGACCATTTTTGTTCCAATCATATACTTCTTTGCCGCAATTCATGCACATTCCGCATTTCACGCATTTATCTGGATCAATCTTCGGCGCCCAATTGACTTTCTCACGGGGAAAACCAATAAGCCAAGCCATGATATCCTCCTTGTTGTTTAATCAGTTCCTTTAAATGCTGATTTCTATCATCTCTTGGTTAAATTACCAAATAGCCAAGATATGTCAAGAGTATTTGATTGTATTCCTCTGGAATTTTCAGTATTATCTCGACATTAGGAAAAATTAAACAAAAAATTCCTTTTATTATTGATAATAACTAATTCTTGATTATTGTAATCCAGATTACATTTTCTGCCCTTTTTTTATGTTATTATTTGAAAATCCAATAATGGAAGGAGTAGAAGACTATGAGATTTAAAACATTTTTATCAATGGGAGTTATTCTCCTTTGTTCGAGCATCCTTGCGCACGCTGCGCTCGATCTAAGATTCACCACAGCTATTTCCCAGGTGCCTGATCCGGCAAGCGTGGGAGGGGCCGTGACATTTACCGTAACCCTGATCAGCGACGGCGCGATTGTCAACGACTTGAAGCTGATCGGCGGTGTTGACGCAACACAGATCGTGGAAAAAATATTCGCGGGTATTGCTGATGGCGGCACCAGGACACAAAACATGAGCTGGACTGCGACTGCCGGTACCCATACGGTGTGGTTCGAGCTCGATCCCGATCATCTCAAAGGCGATTCGAACTACGGCAACAACAGGGTTGAAAAGGTAATAACACTCGGCGGCGGGCCTGCCGGGCAGCCGGATCTTGCTCCTGTTGTGACCTATACACCGACAGATTTTGCTGCTGGCGCTGCAGTTGCATTCACAATCAGAGTCAACAACAACGGCACTGCCGCTTCAGTTGCCAGTCAGGTGAAGGTTCGTCAAGGTGCGGTTGACAAAAATACCGGAAATATTGCCGCTATAGCGGTCGGTGGACATGCGAACGATACTTATAACTGGACCGCTGTATGCGATGCAGTTATGACAGTAATCGTTGATTCCAGCAATACAAACACCGAATCGAACGAAGGCAACAACACCTGGTCGAAAACGATGGCATGCGGCGACACCGGCGGCGGCGGACTTGAAATCTGTATTCCTTGCTTGAGATTATACAAGTTTAAACAATTTGAACGCATCCCGTTGCCGGATCCATGTCTGAGCTGCCCGCCGTGGCATGACAGATTTGAAAGAGGCGACCCTATCGATATCCTTAACGGAATCGGCGACAAACTCGGCAATGGCATTGGCTTTGAAGGCGTCAAAGGCGATTGGCAAAAATTCCTTGGAAACAGCCATGGACTCACTCCTAATGGCGCGCTTAAGATAATCTTCGACCGTGCTGTTCTTGGCGCCAAACGTAAAATCCAAACAGAGGGAGCCGCAGGACTGTTCATGAATGGACTGAACAATACACTCGGTCAACTGAATGGTCTAGCAAAATCGCAATTTGAGATCCGGTAAATTCTGCGTTGACTGGAAAATTTCCACCGCCCGGCTTGTCCGGGCGGTTTTTTTATGCATCAATGCAAAAAACGTTAATAACCAAATAATGACTCATCCTGATGCATATCCTCAGCGACGCCGACACTCGTTCCAAATATCTTCTATAGCAGCTAACCGTTCAAGTTTTAAAATTGAATATCAAATAATTTTTAAAATTCCCCGGTTTTTTAAAGATAAATGTAATCCACATTACATTATCACTTCCATCGTTATAGTAACATTGTCTTAATCCAGTAACGGAAGGAGTAGAGATTATGAGATTTAAAACATTTTTATCTATCGGAGTTATTTTTCTTTTGTCGAGCGTCCTTGTTCTAGCAGCGCTCGATCTCAGATTCACAACAGCTATTTCCCAGGCGCCTGATCCGGCAAACGTGGGAGACGCCGTAACATTTACCGTAACCCTGATCAGCGACGGCGCCATAGTGAACAACCTGAAGCTGATCGGCGGTGTTGATGGAATGCAGATAGTGGAAAAAATATTCGCGGGTATTGCCGCAGGCGGAACCAGGACACAAAACATGACCTGGACCGCGACAGGCGGCGCTCACACTGTTTGGTTCGAGCTCGATCCTGGTCATACCCAAGGCGATTCGAACTACGGCAACAACAGGATTGAGAAAGCCATAACGGTCGGCAGTGGTTCCAGCGAACTGCCGGACCTCACTGTGAAAGCAGCGTATGAAGCCGTAAATTTCAAGGAAGACGACACAATTACATTACATATCTATGTCAGCAATACCGGCGACACCTGGTCCTCACCCTGTAAATTGTTTTTGGTTCACACTGAAGCCAACATTGGATATGCCAGTTTCGATGTCCCGCAAGTTCCCAACGGTAGCATTTGGAACACAAATTATGATTGGAAAGTCGATTGCGGAGCGCCGTTGATGCTCTTGGTCGATGCACAGCAAAAGGTCGCCGAGCTGAACGAAGACAACAACACCTGGAAGAAAACGATGAAATGCGGCTTATATTTAAAAGATGTCCCTGACCTAACCACACCTATCCCCGTAAACAAGCAAGATCCGAACGGCCCCGACCTTACGGTTAAGATAGTTAAAATTTATAAAGATAAAACCGACAACAGCGGAAAAACAGCGATTGTAGAATATGAAATAGCTAATAACGGAATTGCGGCATCGGTTCCTTGCGAAGGTGAAGCTAAAAGAGGCGGAGCGTTTGAAAAAACTTTTTTAATTTCCGCCATTGCCACCGGACAAAAAGTTTCGGGCAGCTACAAAGAGGAATACGTCTGCAACCAACAAACAAGCATAAAGGTGGATTCAAACAACAAAAATATTGAAGTCGACGAACTCAATAATACTGCCAAGAAGACAATAATCTGCCTTCACAAACCGGAAATCGTAAATACAAATATAAATAAAACTCTATAAGCTCTGAATACATTATTATAAGCAAAATACCTTCACCGCCCGGCTTGTCCGGGCGTTTTTTTATACTTCGTTGGAAAAAACACTAATAACTAAAACTGATTCATATGTGACATATCCACAAATGTAATCCACATTACATTATCATCCCTATTTTTATGTTAGCATTCTCTCATTCCAGAAACGGAAGGAGTAGAGGTTATGAGATTTAAAACATTTTTATCTATCGGAGTTATTTTTCTTTTGTCGAGCGTCCTTGCTCTCGCAGCGCTCGATCTCAGATTCACCACAGCTATTTCCCAGGCGCCTAATCCGGCAAATTTGGGGGATACCGTAACATTTACCGTAACCCTGATCAGCGACGGCGCTATAGTGAACGACCTGAAACTGATAGGGGGCGTTGATGGAGCAAAGATAGTGGAAAAGATATTCACAGGTATTGCCAATGGCGGCACTAGAACACAAAGCATGAGCTGGACGGCGACTGGCGGCGCTCATACAGTATGGTTCGAGCTCGATCCTGATCATCTCAAAAACGATTCGAACTACGGCAACAACAGGGTTGAGAAAGCTATAACCGTGAGCGGCGGAGGTCCAGTCGGACAGCCGGATCTTACCCCTGGCGTGACTTATTCACCCGATGTTTTTAATACAGGTAATGCTGTTAACTTCTCAATAATAGTCAACAACAACGGCACTGCTGCTTCAGCTCCCTGCGATATGATTTTGAAAAAAGATGGATCTACCTTGGAGCAGTTTGCTGTTCCGCTAATAGGATCCGGTGGTCAGTGGCAGACATCATATAGTTGGAACGCAAAGTGCGATGCTGGCATAGAAATTATAGTTGATTCCAACAACGCCAATGCTGAATCGAATGAAGGTAATAATACATGGTCTAAACAGATGGCGTGCAGCGGCGCTCCTGCCGGGCTGCCTGACTTGGCAATAGGTGTAACTTTTTCACCTCTAAAGTTTGATACAGGCGAAGATGTTACATTCACGATCAAGATCGACAACAAAGGCACTGCAAGTGCTCCTTCCAGTCAAGTTATTATATTAGTTGGCATGGTGGGGTACAAACCACCGGGAATTCCTGCTTTAAATCCCGGAGGCCATTATGAATTTTCTACCAAAATACAATTCATGTGTGATGCTCAATTTGAGATTGCTATCGATTACGAGAATGAGATTCAGGAATCAAATGAAAACAACAATAAATGGTTAAGAAAAATGACATGCGGCAGATTTTACAATCCTGATTCGGTTAAATATAAGGAGTTTGGTTTTGCAAGAGTTCCGCCCGCGGATGCGCCGGACCTAACGATATTATCTGTAAAAAGGCGTGATAATGTCCCTCTCCAATATGGAACAGCAATAGACGTTGAGGTGGAAAATATAGGCCTTGGCAAGTCAAATCCATGTACGTTGGTTTCTACAACCGAAGATATTTTTCCGGATGTGACCATGAATATCCCCGCTCTTGAGAAAGGCGCCAAGTATACAGCAAAATACGTCCAAAAATTAAATTGCGGCGGCACAATGAACATCAAGGTTGACGCAAACAATAAAAATAGAGAAATCAATGAAGAAAATAATACCGCTAAGAAGTCATTCCTTTGTCTGGATTTAAAATAATTCATGATGAAACAAATAATAAGAATCAACTGACAATTTAAAAAGCTCAATCAAACTTAACCATTTCTCGCCCGGCAAGCCCGGGCTTTTTATATATATCGGGGAGGAAACACCAAGAATTAACATTTATTCATCATATATAGTATCAGCAATTGTAATCCACATTACATTATCACTTCCATCGTTATAGTAACATTGTCTTAATCCAGTAACGGAAGGAGTAGAGATTATGAGATTTAAAACATTTTTATCTATCGGAGTTATTTTTCTTTTGTCGAGTGTCCTTGCTCTCGCGGCGCTCGATCTCAGATTCACAACAGCTATTTCCCAGGCGCCTGATCCGGCAAATTTGGGGGATACCGTAACATTTACCGTAACCCTGATCAGCGACGGCGCCATAGTGAACAACTTGAAGCTTATCGGCGGTGTTGATGGAACGCAGATAGTGGAAAAAATATTTGCGGGTATTGCTGATGGCGGCACCAGGACACAAAGCATGAACTGGACTGCTACGGCCGGCGCTCACACTGTATGGTTCGAGCTGGATCCTGATCATATCCAAGGTGATTCGAACTACGGCAACAACAGGATTGAGAAAGCTATAACCGTTGGCGGCGGCGGGCCTGCAGGACAGCCGGATCTTACTCCGGTTGTGACATATTCACCGGCAAAATTTGATAAAGGTGATGCAGTTACATTCTCCTTCAGAGTTAACAATAACGGCACTGCTGCTTCATCCGCGTGCGATATGATTTTGAAACAAGATGGACCGATGTGGGCACCGTTCACTGTCCCAGTAATAGAAGCCGGCGGCCATTGGCAAACTTCTTATACTTGGTATGCCAAATGCGATGCCGCATTAGAGATCGAGGTCGATACCAACGATCAAAACCTCGAATCGAATGAAGGCAACAATACTTGGTCGAAAAAGATGGTTTGCGGCAAGGGTGTGACTATGAATATTGGCAATAGTAGAATTTTTACAGAAAAGGCAAAGCCCGATCTCACGGTGAAAATAGCCTTGGATATGACTGTCTTTCATTCAGACCGCCCGGAAGACAGAGTCTATGTTAACGCTTATATACAAAATATCGGCGCTGCTGATTCATCCTTTTGCGAGGTGGTTTTGAAGAAAGGAGATACAGTCGTGGAAACTATCAAAATAGGGGCTATGCATGGAGGACAATCAGTTTCCCGGAAATTAGGCGCAATCGCTAAGTGTGGCGACAAGCTTACCGTCCAGATCGATTCCAATAATGTGAATATAGAATCAAATGAAGATAACAATTTTGCGTCGAAGACGATAGTATGCTTAGGCAATCTTAAATAATTCAAGTCAGAATTGAAGCGCAAACTCGATTAACATTCGCTGAACTTTAACATAGACAGGGAACATTATCCGGATAATTGTTTTAGTCGGTAACATTAGCACATTATATAGTTCCGTCGAATCCAGTCGCCACTTGGTTCGGGATGACGGAACTATTTTTTATCATCCTTCAACACATTGTATTTCTTCAGGATTTCGAGGACTTTATCTACCGGCAGCGCTTCAACCATCCTGCCCTGGAAACCGGTTATAGTCTGAGCGGTGAAGAGGGAGTTCAGTACCGCCTCTTCGGTTGCTTCCACCGCGGCGAGGAAGAGGGGGGACATCGAATCGTTCGTTACAAGCGGCGGGACCGGCACGGTTCCCTTCGCGCCGTGCGGTATCCTGTACGCCGTCGAAAAGGCTATGGCGTAATCCCCGCTGCCATTGCTCATAAACGATCCTGTCCGCGCAAGCCCAAGCATCGCCCGCTTCGCCAACCGTTCGAGGTTACGCGGGCAAAGCGGCGCATCCGTCGCGATCACGATCATACATGAACCGTCGCCTTCATTTGTCGTTTCTGCCTTTGGAGCATATTCGCTGTACGAAAAGATGCCAAGTTCTCGTCCTACCGGCGCGCCGTTGATTGTTAAAATCCCGCCGAAATTTGTTTGCACGAGCACGCCCACCGTCCAGCCCCCGAGCTCTGCAGGCAGTTTTCTGGACGCCGTCCCGATCCCGCCCTTGAAGCCGAAGCAGACCGTCCCCGTTCCGGCGCCGACGCTCCCCTCCTCCACCGCTCCGGCGCGGGCGGATTTGATCGCCGAGATAACATCTTCTTCAGAAACAGCCGCTGTCCGTATGTCGTTCAGAAATCCATCGTTCGTCTCGCCTACAACAGCGTTAACTGACGTAACTTCCCCGTTGCCTGGAATGGAGAGCGTATATGAAACGACCGAGCGCATCGCCGTGCCAACACCCAGCGTATTCGTAAGTATTACCGGCGTCTCGATATTTCCTAGTTCCATCACTTGCGTGGAGCCGGCGAGCTTGCCGAATCCGTTGCCGGCATAGATTGCCGCGGGGACTTTTTCCCGGAAGATATTCCCCCCATGCGGCAGGACGGCGGTTACACCGGTCCGGATATTATCTCCCTTGATGACCGTCCTGTGGCCGACCATCACACCCGAAACATCCGTGATGGCATTCAGGGCGCCGGGTTGAAAGATACCGGCTACGATGCCGAGTTCCCGCGCCCTCCGCCGCTCGCCGCCCGAAGCGCTCAATAGAGATGACCCCGATACAAGAAATAAAAGAAAAATAACCATAAATTTTCTGCCGCTCATCCCGCCGCCTCCGCTATTTGCATAATTATCAAAGGCATGGATAATTTAGATAATATTCCCAGCTGCCTGCTTACCATTATAACAAGAAGAGGTTATAAAAACCTCGATAATCGTCATCTTAAGGCAAACATCGAAGTAAGGGATTATAAAAACCCAGATAACCTTCATCTTGAGGTAAACCTCGCGAGAGTTCAATGGAAGGATCTATTGCGGGAATAAGCATTTTATGAGGGATCTGTATTACCGTTTTCCGTCATACCGGACAGAGCGGAGCAACGATCCGGTATCTAAATAATAAGCATTTTCTTGATACCCCCGGATCAAGTCCGGGGCGACTGGTTTTCTAGCAGAGCATCAGCTTTCTCTTCCGGGCACTTGCTCCATATAAACCGCATCAAGAAGAAACACTCTATAAAGAAGATTCCCCGCCGTCTCACCTTCGAAGCGGCCCGGAGAATGACAATCATTTTTTACATCTGAAAATAAAAATGCCTGTTATATTAGGGGATGCCTCGAAAGGCGGCAGCCTAAAATGCGCAGCATTTCTATTAATATCTTCTTTTAAGGAATGATTTTTTTTATTATCATCTATCAATCTGTGATTATAATTCGGAAAAAATTTCATTTTCTTCGATTTCTCTTTTTCAAACTTCTTGACTTTGAATCATTCTTGAATAATATCAATGGCGCTGAATTGACGCTCCCCAGTAGCTCAATCGGTAGAGCGTTCGGCTGTTAACCGAAGGGTTGGCGGTTCAAGTCCGTCCTGGGGAGCCAGATTAATAACCAAAAACTTCCGAATACTCACGATTTAGCAATACATTAAAGGAAATAGAAAAATTTACGGATGTTTTACCTGCTTTTTTTAATAGTTACGATTCTGAACCAGCTAATTCTTTGCAATTCAGACATCATAAAGCGTAACGCACAGGAACTATGATAAAATAAAAAAGAAGAGGTGCTTATGTTTGTCTTAAAAGTTGCCAAAACTGTCATGAACCACCTCAAGGAGACCAAATGAACCAAAAAAAACCCATAAAGAAGAAAGCCTCAGCTAAAAAAACGACTGTGCAAAAACGTTCGAAAACATCCCCAATCGAATTTCTGCCTTCCCTACAGTCAATGGAGAGCATTTTAGCGGGATTAGGCAGTAAGGGACGGGGAAAGAGAAGCGCTGTGGATGAAGCCCAACAAATAATGTACGATGCCTGGGAAGCTCCGACGCGCCAACGTGCTATTGCTCTGGCCCAAAAAGCGCTCAATATTTCCGCTGATTGTGCTGACGCTTATAATCTCCTTGCCGAAGAGACGGCGGAATCAATCGAAGATATGATCTGCTTTTACACCAAAGGAGTCGAAGCGGGTGAACGTGCTCTTGGCAAAACAGCGTTCAAAGAAGATGTTGGTTTTTTCTGGGGCATCCTGGAAACACGGCCTTATATGCGGGCTCGTGCTGGTTTGGCACAATGCCTCTGTAAGGTCGGTCAGCGTGAAGAGGCCATCACACATTACTGGGACCTGCTGCGGCTCAACCCCAACGACAACCAGGGAATCAGAGAACTCTTGATGCCGTGCCTTATTGAGCTTGGCCACGATGAGGATGCTGAAAAACTATTCAAGCAATTTGAAGAAGATTGTATGGCAGTCTGGACGTATTCCCGTGCGCTATTGGATTTTAGAAAACACGGTAACTCCCCATCTGCGGTAAAGTCGTTGAAAGCAGCCCTCAACGAGAACAAACACATACCTTCCTACCTTCTCGGTTATAAAAAGATACCGCGCGTACTTCCCGGATTTTACAGCTTCGGAGATGATAACGAGGCTGTGCTCTATGCTCACGCCAACAAGGCGGCGTGGAAAGCAACTCCGGGGGCTATGGAATGGCTCACTGCCAAGGTAAAATAGACGACAGATCCTCCCTCCGGCTTTGCTATCAACTTCAAAAATAGGTTCCCCTCAAGAATTCGCGCAAAAAATTTTCGAAAAGGTTGAATAAAATGAATTATACCTTACACTTACGATTATTTAAACCTCAATGATTTATTTTCTTTTTCATTAAATTTGATAAATTCAATTTTAACGTAAGAGCTTCGATCTCGATCCCACAGGGTGAGTATAGGTAGCCCCGCGACTGCCGTCAAGACGGAGGTGCAGCAGATTCGTGAACCAGAACGTGGATCATTACTACCACATTCAGCTGCGCAGCGCTATCGGTTATGTCATGCCGGCGGATAAGCTGGTGGGAAGGGAAGCTGAGATCTTCAAGGAACGGAACCGGAAGCTGGAGGTAACCAGGGAGGAGCGCAAGCAGAGACGCCAGGCGGCCAGAGTTGGAGAAGAAAGCGATCTTGACAATCCGCCTTGGCTTTCGTAATCTGAATCGGCCGGGTGAAACGGAGTCGGGTTTTGCTGGGGAGCAACCCGCCGAGGGATAAGCCGGTGGGATCATCTCAAGGATGATGGGGCGTGGGAACATCTCCCGCGCCCGTAACTTTAGATATCCCTTATGCCTAAAAATCCCCGCCCTAAGGGCGAAACAATAGGATGAGTACCGCTATTGTACTCACTAAGAAAAAGGGGGACTATTCCATTTCCAGCTGAACCAGGACACATGGAGGAATTATGAGCAAACAAAAAAAGAACACGAGCAAGATGCCGATCAAGGGGGCACGGGACATCAGCGCCGTTTTGGATCTCGGCGGGCTTCTCGGACTCAGCGAAGAGGAAGCCCAAGCGCGAATGCAGCAGGAGGGGCCGAACGAGCTTCCCACGCAGAAGAAGCGAAGCCTGTTGACTATCGGCCTCGATGTTGCCCGTGAGCCCATGTTCCTCCTGCTCGTCGCTGCGGGAAGCTTATACCTCCTCATGGGCGAGCCGGGCGATGCCCTGATGCTGCTCGGCTTCGTGTTCGTGGTAATGGCCATCACAATCATCCAGGAGCGGCGCACGGAACGAGCGCTGGAGGCGCTACGGGATCTGTCGAGCCCCCGAGCTCTCGTCATTCGTGATGGCGTGCAACGGCGTATAGCTGGGCGCGAAGTGGTCACTGGCGACCTCGTTGTCCTTTGCGAGGGCGACCGCGTCCCCGCGGATGGTCTTCTGCGGAGAGGTATCAACGTTTCAACGGATGAGTCGCTGCTGACTGGAGAGTCCGTTCCGGTCAGGAAGATCCCGTCGGTCGAAGCCTGGACACTTGACAGCCCAGGTGGCGACGATCTGCCCTCGGTGTTCTCCGGAACTCTGGTCACCGCCGGACAAGGCATTGTCGAGATTACTGCCACAGGCCTGCGTTCAGAGCTCGGCAAGATCGGCAAGGCGCTGGAGCAGATCGAGCCGGAACCGACCCTTCTGCAGAAAGAGACAGGGCGCCTGGTTCGCATCTTCGCCATAGTGGGGCTCATGGCCTGTGCGCTCGTGGTGGTGGCTTTTGCGTTCACGCGCGGAGGCGGTGCCGACGTCTGGAAGCAGGGTTTCCTCGCGGGCATTGCGATGGCAATGGCCACGCTTCCGGAGGAGTTTCCGGTCGTGCTGACGGTCTTTCTGGCGCTGGGTGCCTGGCGGATCTCTCACAGTAACGTGCTAACGCGGCAGATGCCGGCGGTCGAGATGCTGGGGGCCGCCACAGTACTATGCGTCGACAAGACGGGCACGCTCACGCAGAACCAGATGACCCTGCGACAGCTCGCCGTGTCCGGCAGCTCCATCGACCTCACGAAGCTCCGTGGCTCGCTCCCGGAGGATTTGCACAGCCTCCTCGAGAACGCAATCCTGGCGAGCAAGCGCGACCCATTCGACCCCATGGAGCGTGCTCTGCATAAGGCAGGAGACAGGCTGATCAAGGATACGGAGCATCTGCATCCGGGCTGGTCGCTGGTACGAGAATATCCGTTGACCCCCGGCCTGCTTGCGGTGAGCCATGCCTGGTATACCGGGAACGGCGACGAGGCGGTAGTTGCGGCGAAAGGCGCGCCAGAGGCCATCGCGGATCTCTGCCACCTGACACCGGAGCAACACAAGTCGCTGTCACGGAACGTGGCGACCCTGGCGTCCCGGGGTTTTCGAGTTCTTGGCGTCGCGCGAGGAGTCACGTGCCTGGGAGATCTCCCCGAGGAGCATCACGATCTTTCGCTCGAGCTCGTCGGCTTGCTTGGGTTTGAGGACCCACTGCGGTCAACCGTGCCTGCCGCGGTCGCTGAGTGTCAGGCCGCCGGTGTGCGCGTTGTGATGATCACGGGTGACTATCCCATGACCGCCCAAAGCATCGCCCGCCAGGCGGGGCTTGCGAACTACGAAACTGTGATCTCCGGACCCGAGCTCGACCGAATGTCGGACGAAGATCTGGCCCGACGGATTCGGGATGTGCAGGTCTTTGCCCGTGTTGTTCCCGAGCAGAAGCTGCGCATCGTCACCGCTCTGAAGGCAAACAAGGAGGTCGTCGCCATGACAGGCGACGGGGTCAACGATGCCCCGGCGCTGAAGGCTGCACACATCGGCATCGCCATGGGCGGTCGTGGAACGGACGTGGCCCGCGAATCCGCGTCACTCGTGCTGTTGGATGATGATTTCTCATCCATCGTCGCGGCCGTTCGTCTCGGCCGCCGAATCTTCGACAACATCAAGAAGGCGATTGCCTTCATCCTGGCGGTGCATGTGCCCATCGCGGGGCTGTCGATGATTCCGATATTCTTCGCCGACTGGCCGCTCCTCCTATTGCCGGTCCACATCGTCTTCCTGGAGCTGATCATCGACCCCTCGTGCTCCCTCATCTTCGAGGCCGAGGATGCCGAGGCCAACGTGATGCAGCGGCCACCCAGGAGGCCGGATGAGCGGCTCTTCTCGATGCGGACAATCGGACTTGCGGTGATGCAGGGGCTCAGCGTTCTTGCCGTCTGCATAGGCGTCTTCCTTCTCTCCCGCGCCGGCCATTCCGCCGAGGCCGCCCGCGCACTGATGTTCACGACCCTGGTCGTGGCCTTCGTCGTCATCATACTCGTCAATCGGTCCTGGACAAAATCTGCCTTTGCAATGCTGCGTGTCCCCAACGCCGCACTGATATGGGTGGTGCTCGGCGCATGCATCTTCCTTGCGACGATTCTTGTGGTTCCCTTCGCGCAGCGACTGTTTCACTTCGCACCGCTCCACGCGACGGATCTAATCCTCAGCCTTGTGGCTGGGTTGGTCTGCGTCCTGTGGTTCGAATTGGTGAAGCTCGCAAGATGGCACCAGTGGACGCGATCGTGAGTCCGAACAGCCGGATACCGGCACATGAGCGATGACATGCCGCTTTTAGTTGTAGTCTCTTCCAAGCAATTAATAATCAACCGGTTAGCCAACAAGCAATTTCGTTCTTGAGTAAAATAGCTTGCTAAAATATAGATTATATGCACAATTGATTTACCGTTCAGGTCACTTTAAATTTTTAAGGGAGTAGTACAAAATGAAATGCCATATCAAATTTATTGCCCTTGGGACGATTATCCTGCTGTGCCTTGCAGGCTGCGAGACGCTTGGGGAATACGACATCCGCGGAGAATGGGATTCTATTATAACTGATAATGTCCTTGGTCAAATTATAAGCGCCATCGCGAACTTTCAGGGAAGCAAAGAAAGTGGAATTGTTGTCAACAACTCGCCAGTTCCTGATCCGTATTCCCAGTCGAATCCTTCAACCTATACTGTACAAGGCAATCATATAATCATAACAAGGCCCGGTTTGCCTTCAGCGTTTTGTACGGACTGCGGCAATTACTTTGAAGGAAATTTTAATGGGGCAGATACAGTGTCGGGGACATGGTTTGACTACAGGCAACCGCCGCATAGCGGAACCTGGACAATGACGCGCCGCTGATCAGGCGTCCTGAAAACAAACCGGGGCTTTGCTGATATTTTTTAAAATGTTATTCTAAATCGCCCTGATTAATAGCCCGGTGATACTCTGGCTAACATTTAGAAGTTTGGGGCTCCTATTTCACAGCTATCCGGTGGAAGCTTATTTTTTTATTTTTAATCTATTACTATATTCTATAAGATTGTACGACAAACAGGCTTAAAGCTATGCAAAAGGAGCAAAGGTGATAGATTTTCCCGAATTTATGAAGACCCCGGAGAATTTGATCGCTTCGAAATCTCAATCCAGGGGCATCAAGGGATGGGTTTATGACGGTGTTGACGACAAGCAGATGGCATATTGGGTTTGCGAGACGGATGGAAAATCCGGGGAGCATGTTCATACATTCGATGAATATTTCGTCGTCGTTCAGGGCAGGTATACGCTGATCATCAATGGCAAGAAGATTCCTGTAAATGAAGGCGAAGAGTATAATATCCCGAAGAATATCCCTCATTCCGGCGAATTCATCGCGGGCACGAGGACAATCCATTGCTTCGGCGGAAAACGAGCTGAGCGGGAATGATTCAGAAGCAGTGGTCTGCTGCTCCGGCTGATACAAATGCACCCGAATGAAGTTTTTGGCGCAGCCGTTCGATGCCTCCCTGAATTTAGCGACTTTGTTTTTGGGCAATCATCCGTATAATCTATAATTGAAGAAAAAGGAGCCGCAATGGAGTATTCGATTAATACCGATATCAAGTTTGAGCCCCTCGTTCCGATCGATACTGCCAAATTGATCAAGGAATGTACAAGCCGCTGGTGGAACCAGTCGCTTTCCAGGGTTAATGACTGCGTCGTGCGTCTCGGCCTGTTCGAGGGGGAATTCCATTGGCACAGCCATAAATTGGAGGATGAATTCTTTTTTGTTCTTGAAGGCAATCTACTGCTGGATTTGGAAGAAAAAACGTTTGAACTGGCGCCGATGCAGGGAATACTCGTCCCGCGCGGAACCAATCACAGAACCCGCGCCGAGATACGTACGGTCGTTCTGATGATCGAGGCGGCAACAGTAGTTCCAACCGGAGATTGAAACAGGCTTCTCTTATCAGCCGTATTTCTTAAGGCAGACTTGACAGGGCAGGGCTGATTATCTAAAATCTCAGCGTATGGTTATAGTCTTATAATAGAAGTTGCGCACTATTAAGCGATAGAGCATCGCGCATGGCAGTATTTCTCGCCATGTGTGAACTTGTTAGTGTGGCTTCTACATCTTTTTAAATTCACAAAAACTGAAACTGGCTTTTAGTATGCGCACGCTCACACAAAACAATGTCTAAAAAAAATACATAGGAAATACTGAAGATGAACCAACAAGAACAGAAGGAGTTCTTTTATAAGATTTTCGATGTTTCGTTGCCCCGCCTTGGTCCCGGAGACGAAGCCTCGACGAAAAAAGCGTTAAGTATCCTGCTCTCTGCAAGGTCCAAAAGTAAAGATGCTCCCAGCTCTGCGAAGCTCAGGATATTAGATGTCGGTTGCGGGAACGGCGCTCAAACCATTCAGCTGGCAAAGCTCACGGATTCGAGAATCCTGGCAGTAGATAATCATCAACCGTTTTTGGATGAATTGCAGCGCAGGGCTGAAGCGGAGGGCGTTTCGGAGAAAATCCAGGTCAAGCTTGGAGACATGCACGACCTGGGATTGGATGATAGTTCCTTCGATCTGATCTGGTCAGAGGGGGCGCTATATATTATGGGTTTTCGTGAAGGACTTACAGCTATTCACTCCCTCTTAAAGCCGGATGGGTTGCTGGCGGTTTCCGAAATTGTCTGGCTGAAGCCCGATCCGCCGGCCGAATGCCGGAACTATTTTTCCAGGGAGTGTCCATTTATGACCGATACAGACGCTAACTTGAAAATCATCAAGAGCTCTGGATATAAGGTTATCGGATACTTCACGCTGCCAGAATCGGCCTGGTTGGATTCGTACTACAGTCCCCTGGAGAAACGGCTTCAATCATTACGGGAGAAATATGCCGATAAAAAAGAGGAGCTTGCGGTTATCGAATCTATTCAGATAGAGATTGATCTATACCGAAAGTATTCCGCTTATTATGGGTATGTTTTCTTTTTGATGCAGCGGAGCTGATGCTCGATTTCGGATAACAAACCTCAGTCTATTGACAAGCTAAATTATCATAAGATCCCGTGGGATTAATTCCACGGGGTTTTGTCTTTTAAATGACTGCTGACTGTTAACTATGCTGAGTCTTAGCCATTCGATTGAAAACCTGCGAGCCATGAATGTAGCCCAATATGAAGGCTCTTTTTTCTGGCAGAATTCTCAGTCTTCCGATTAAACATGCGCAGCTTGACAGGCGCTCGAAGAATAGTTATGAATATCCGGGGGCTTCCAAGATGGATAAACTCCGTTCTACATAGCTTCTAATTCGTTATATATGAATTAAACTTACCGTATTCCAGCGGACTGGCGTCCCGGGGATAAAGTCATAATACCTCCACCTGGATCCTGCGGACAGGCGGCGGAGAGGGTTGCCGGAGCTGGCGAAGGATATGAATGCCTGGACTGGTTCCTCTGCCTGAAGGATCTTCCGAAATAGTTGTAACAGAATATACAAATAGTTCAGGTTCAAATTATAGACCCGAGACTCGATTTCTCGGGTTTTTTATTTTGAAATAATAAGCCTCACCTGATTTTTTTCTATATTATGGTTTTTTTCTTATCCAATATTTGACATTCAAAACTAAAAGGATTATAAATATAATGGAATTTGTAGAGGCTGAAATCCTGAAGGTTATTGAATAATTTCTAAAAGAACTCACTTTAAAGCGCAATAAGCTGCCGATCAGGCGTTAAAGTGTCATCAAACGGCGCTTGAGTTGCTTGGTACTTATATAAATATTGTATTATATTGTTTATCAATACTATAAGGATTACACTATTCTGTATAACGTGATGAGGGAAATAAAAGCACAGTTAAATGGCAAATAAAATATTTCTTCTAATCCGGATTTTCTCTGGTTTCCGGGAAGAAATTGCGAGGAATTGAAGGTATTAAAGATGTTGTTTCCCCGCAAGCTGTCAAGAAATGTTTTAATCATCGTTTTGGCGCTTCTCTCAATCGGCATCATTACAGCCGGTTATTCATATTATAAAAATTATGAAAAACCCACAGGATATCGGTTGAACAACAGCTCACAGCAATCGCAGATCTCAAGATCAGCGAAATCGTTCAATGGCGGAAGGAACGGCTGGGGAATGCTTCGGTCTATTATAAAAATGCCTCGGATGGACGGACTGGAAGTTCTAAGCACTATACATGGCGATCCGGCATTGAAGATGCTTCTGGTTGTTATTTTGACCTCATCTCGTAAAGAGAAGGATCTTTTAAAGATTTATGAACTCGGTGCAAATGCTTATTTAGTAAAACCAGTGGATTTTGTTAAATTCATCGATGCGATTAGGCAGTTAGGTGTTTTTTTGAGCGATAATCAACTAGAGGCCTCTGGAAATAGGGTTATTCAATGAGTAAAAAAGCAAAGGGGAAGAAAGTATTACAAATTCTTTGTCTTGAAGATGAGCCTAAAGATGCGGAGCTTATTCAAGAACTTCTTACTGGATCGGGATATGAAATACACTTTGAACATGTGACGAACAAAAGCCAGTTTGTATCTTTATTGAAAAAATGTAGCTACGACATGATTCTGGCGGATTATAAGTTATCAGGTTTTGATGCACCATCCGCCTTACGGATAGCCAAAGATGTTTGTCCCACAACACCTTTCATCTGTATCTCCGGCACGATGGGGGAGGATGTCGCTGTTGACCTGCTTAAGCAGGGGGCGACGGATTATGTTTTAAAAGACCGGATGGGAAGACTTCCATCCGCTATTCAGCGCGCCCTCGATGAAGCCGAAGCGCAAAAAGCTCGCAGGCTTGCAGAGGGATCACTTCAGGAAAGCGAGAAGAAATTTCGTAGCCTGGTTGACAACGCTTTCGATGCGATTTACCTGATGCGGGGAAGACATTACGAATATGTCAATCCGAGGTTCTCGGAATTGACAAGGTACACGGTTGAAGAGCTGACATCCGAGGATTTTGACTTCAATAAATTGTTAACGGATAAAAGCCATCAAATCGTTAATGAGCGATATCAGGATAGAATCAATGGGATCCAGATTCCAAATCAATATGAGACTCAGATAAAAATAAAAGATGGCCGCATCCTGGATGTCGAAATCAGCACTGTGACGCTGGGTTCGAAAAATGAGGTCGTTGTTCTTGGAATGATCCATGATGTAACGAGGCGAAAACTGGCAGAGCGGGCATTATTGAAGGCGCATAAGATTCTTAACGAGACGCAGGCTATCTCGAAATTCGGGGGATGGGATTACGATGTAATCACGAAGACCGCCACCTGGACCGACGAAGTATATAAAATCTACGGTGTTGGAAAGGAATATCAACCAAGCGATGTAAAATCCGATTTATCTTTTTACGCGCCTGATAGCGCTCCGCTTCTCGATAAAGCTTTTACGGACGCGGTTGAAAAGGGAGTGCCATATGACCTCGAGCTTGAACTTATCAAGACAACCGGTAAGCGCATCTGGGTTCGCACTATAGGCAGGCCGCATATAAAAGACGGCAAAGTGGTTCGTGTGTCGGGTAACATTATGGACATTTCTGAACGGAAGCAGGCGGAGGAAGAGCTTATGGATTTGTCCTCCCGTCAGGAAGCGATTCTCTCCGCTGTCCCGGATATCATAATGGAAGTTGACAATAATAAGCTATACACCTGGGCGAACCGGGCGGGGATCGAGTTTTTCGGAGATGATGTAATCGGAAAAGAAGCGAAATATTATTTTGAGGATGAAACTGATTTATATGAATATGTAAAACCCATCTTTGAAGGAGAGGAAGAAACTTTATATGTGGAAAACTGGCAGAGACGCAGGGATGGAGAAAAAAGGCTTCTGGCATGGTGGTGCAGAGGACTCAGAAACAGTGAAGGGCAAATCACAGGGGCGCTTTCTTCGGCGAGGGATATCACAGAGAGCAGGAAGGCCGAGGAAATAATAGCTCATCTAAACAGGGTTCTTCTCTCCATCCGAGATGTGAATAAGGTGATCATAAATGAGAAAGATGCAGAGATAATTATTCAACAAACATGTAACATCCTGGTGGAACACAGAGGCTATAACGAGGTTATGATCATTTTGATTGATGATGCGGGAAAACCCAAATACTGGTCGGCGATGGGCCTCGGAGATGCGTTCGGTCCTATCGAGCAGAATTTAAAACTTGGCATTCTTCCCCCATGCTGCGATGAGGCATTGTTTGAAAAGGATATTAATATTATCTCCGAGCGCGGTAAAATCTGCGTAGAATGTCCTGCTATTAATAATTTTCTGCATTACAAGGCGATGTTAACCCGAATTCGCCATAATGATAGGACTTATGGATATCTGTCGGTTTCCGTGGGAGGGGAACAAACTATAGACGAGGAAGAGCAATCGCTTTTTAAGGAACTGGCGAACGACGTCGCCTTTGCGTTGCATAACATCGAACAAATGAAGGCAAAGAAGCGGGCGGAGGAGGATCGGGACCGCATCGAAGCGGAGCTAAGGCAATCACAGAAAATGGAAGCGGTCGGACTGCTTGCGGGCGGCGTTGCGCACGATTTTAACAATATGCTGACTATCATAATAGGCTATACGGATTTAGCTCTCGCAAAATTGAGCGTTGATGATCCGCTTTATAGGAATTTCATTGAGATTCAGGCTGCAAGCGAGCGTTCGACAAATATTATCCGCCAGCTTCTTGCCTTTTCAAGGAAACAGTTGATCGCTCCTGAAGCGGCCAAGCTGAACGAACTAATCGCGGACCTGCTAAGGATGCTGGGCAGGCTGATAGGCGAGGACATCGAACTTAAATTTTTACCGTCTGAAGACCTTTGGAATGTCTGGATAGACCCCTCACAGATCAGCCAGATTCTCACAAATCTTGCGGTGAACGCGAGGGATGCGATTGCGGATGTCGGAAGCGTCAGCATCGAGACCGCGAATGTTGTTTTAGACGAAGCTTATAATAATATTCACAACTACGTCGTTCCAGGGGAATATGTTTCACTGATTTTCAGCGACTCGGGAAAGGGAATCAATCCTGATATAAAAGATCGCATATTCGAACCTTTCTTTACGACCAAGGAAGCGGGAAAGGGCACAGGCCTGGGGCTGCCCACGATTTACGGCATAGTCAAGCAGAATAACGGATACATCCATGTTTACAGCGAACCCGGGATGGGAACTACCTTCAAGATATACTTTCCACGATATCACGGTGATGTGGAAGCGCCTTCGAAGAAAACCAGGCCTGGAGTTATGACAGGCACTGAGACTGTGCTGATTGCCGAGGATTACGAAGAGATACTTTACCTTGCCGTGGAGATACTGGAAAAATATGGATATACAGTATTGAAAGCGAGAAATCCAGATGAAGCCATTATGACATCCGAAAAACATAAAGGAGATATACATTTATTGATAACCGATGTAGTGATGCCGGGAATGAACGGAAAGGACCTTGAGGAGAAAATAAAAATCAGCAGACCTCGTATAAGAACCCTGTTTATGTCCGGTTATACCGCCGATATAATTGCTCAGCGGGGCGTGATCGAACGCGGTGTCGCATTCATTCAGAAGCCGTTCACCGTTCAATCGTTTGCAATGAAGGTTCGGGATGTTTTAGATTCATAAATATCTGCCCGTCTTCCCGGATCTTTACTCCATTTTCAAGATAGTCAGATTAAAAATTCTCGATTTGCTTAAATGTCCAAGAAAATAAGGGTGGGGAGCAAATTTGACTTTATATTAAAGATAGATTATTATTTCAATATGTTAGGGATGAGGCAGGAAAAACACAGGCGTTAAGAGGATAAATCATTCTATATAATAATACATCTTAATGCTTTCTGGGGATTTTAATTTCATCCCGGAGTTTTTAGATTTTGTTTACGATAAAACATAATATCCGAAGCGATTTTATCACTGGATTATTATTAAGTCGTTTTATGTTTATTCTCAAGGCGTATTTTCTCGTTCTGTGCCCAGAAAAGATATATATTAAAAATATACAATCATAATTTTTCGTATAATTTGATGGAATGATAAAAAGACTTTCATCAGGATAATTTGAAATTATGGCTGGTTTAAAAAGGGGAAAAAGTGAGGCATCCGCAGATCTTTCTAGCAAAGATATTTCCCTGCAAAACGAGTTGATTGAGGATCTATTTAGAGAATATTTCCGCGAAAGTGATATCGGCAGCGTTAACAACAATCTAAAAACCTTACTTTTAAAAATTCTCGAATCCACTGAGGGAAATATTGCTCTCTGTTCAATACCAGGTTTCAAAATACTCTATATCACTCCTTCGATGGCAGAGCTTCTTGGAATAAAAACGAAAAATCAGCTCAAAGCTCCCATAGATAAATATCTTCGGATTAAATCAAAAACGGAGTTTGAGAATAGTTTGAATCAACTCAAACCGGACGGTTCCGCAATAATGATGGAACTGAGAATAGGTATCGGCGAAAAAGAAACGGCATCATTTAGTTTTAGAAAAGCTGTTCTCGGAGAAAAAATAATTTTATTCGTTACAAATCCCCGTCTTAAAGAAAACGAATCCAAAATAGCTGAAATTCAAAGAAGCGAAGAGCACTATCGCACTTTGGTTGAAAATATTTATGGAGTATTCTACTCGTTAGATTCGAACGGGGTGATTCACTATATAAGTCCTGCGATAGAAAAGTTATCCGATTATAAACCGAATGAGTTAGTAGGGAAATCATTTCCACAATTTATACACTCTGAAGATTTGCCAGGACTTATGGAGAATTTCAAATCCGATTTGAGCGGAAAATTAGGTTCCTATGACTACAGGGTGACAAAAAAGAGAGGTGGTTATTTTTGGGTTCGCAGCTATAGTCAGGTAATAGGCTCTCCGGAAAATCCACCGGGGTTGAGCGGAATACTTATTGATATAACTGAAAGAAAGATATTTGAGGAAGAACTGCAAGAAAGCCGTAAGAACCTCCAGACTTTTTTTAACACTATCAATGATTTCGTCTTTGTTCTCGATGAAAAGGCAAATATCCTTCAAACGAACAAGGTTGTTCATGAGCGGCTCGGTTATTCAGAGGATGAAGTCAAAGGCAAGAAGATTATCGAATTGCATCCTGAGGATAAACGCGCTGAGGCGGCAGCTGTAGTGAAGGAGATGCTGTCCGGCTCCAAAGATTTATACACATTGCCGCTTGTTACAAAAAATGGTGAAAGTATACCCGTGGAAACTTTTATAACACACGGGGAATGGGGAGGACGGAAGGTTCTGTTCGGCGTTTCGCGGGATGTTACAAAAAGGAAAAAGGCGGAAGAAAAACTGCGGGAAAAAACTGAAGAGTTGGACAAGTTTTTCTCTAGCGCCTTGGATCTGCTTTGTATCGCCGATACGGACGGCTATTTCAGGCGGTTGAACGCCGAATGGCAGAACACTCTTGGCTATGCTCTTCATGAATTGGAAGGGCGGCGTTTTATGGACTTTGTCCATCCGGACGACGTGGATGCCACCTTAAAAGCCGTCAAACAACTCACATTACAAAAAGAAGTTCTAAATTTTATCAACAGATACCGCTGTAAAGATGGTTCTTATAAATGGATCGAATGGCGCTCCTTTCCTGCCGGTAAAATAATTTATACCGCTGCGCGAGATATCACAGAAAAAAAACGTGCCCAGGAGGCTCTGGAAGAATCAGAGAGAAAGTACCGTTTGATTGTGGATAATTCACTTGCCGGCATATATGTAACGCAGAAACATATTTTAAAATACTGCAATCAACAATTTGTCGAGATGTTCGGGTACAAAAGTCCTGCAGAGATTATCGGTAAACATGTCAAGGAGTTTGTATCACCGGAGAGTTGGGAAACAGTTGATAAAAATGTTCAGATGCGGGAACGGGGAGAAGCCCGGGTAAGCCGTTATGAATTCGGAGCAATTAACAAAGACGGCGTTAAGTTTGATGTTGAGGTCTTTGGCGGTCGCATAATATATGAAGGCAAACCAGCAATCCAGGGTATGATTATAGACATCACCGAGCGTAAAAGAGCGGAGGAATCTTTATATGCGCAGATTGAAAGGATTCAGCGCCAACAAACTGCTATCGTTCAGCTTGCCACGAGTCCGAACGTCATCAGCGGAGATATAGATTCGGCCTTACAGGTAGCCACCGAAATTGCCGCTGATGCTCTTGACTGCGAACGAGTCAGCGTTTGGATGTTTAATGAAAAGGGAACAGAAATCAGATGTATTGATCTATTTGAGCGCTCACTCAATAAGTATTCTTCAGGAGCCACTTTATCGGTGAATGATCATCCGGAATATTTTGCTTCTCTTCAAACCGGTCGTGTGCTTGAAACAACCGATTCGAGGAATGATCCGAGAACCAGGTCTTTTACTGATAGCTATTTAATCCCATACGGCATCTTTTCGATGCTCGAGGTGCCTATCAGGCGTGAGGGTAAGGTCGTCGGCATCGTTTGTCATGAACATGTGGGAGGGATGAGAAATTGGCACCCTGATGAAGTCATTTTCGCGGGTGAAGTGGCTGATCAGGTGTCCCAGTTATTTCTCAATGCGGAACGCAACAAGGCGATAGAGGCAATGCACGACAGCGAAGAACAGTTTTCCACATTTATGGATCACGTTCCGGCAATCGTATTTCTAAAGGATCAAGAAGGCAAAGCCCTTTATATAAACAAATCTTTTCAAGATAATTTTGGGGATGATTGGATCGGCAAGACAGTTTTCGATAAGCTGCCAAAAGAAATTGCGGGCGCAATGGATGCAGATGATAAACTAGCTTTAACCGCTGGTGTAACCGAAAAAGTTGAAACTATCAGCACTTTGAAGGGGAAGAACCATATCTTTCAAACGGTAAAATTCCCTATTCATCGCTCAGAAAAAAGTCCACTGCTTGGCGGACTGGCGATTGATATAACCGACAGAATGAAAGCCGAGGAGGCTCTCAAACTTAATTCAGAGAGAATGCAATCTCTTTTAAGAATCAACCAGATGACGGACGCGCCGGTCAAAGAAATCGCTGACTTTGCTATGGATGAAGGCGTTCGTCTTACGAAAAGCAAATTCGGTTTTCTTGCGTATATGAATGAAGACGAGACCAAAATAAATATGTTTTCATGGTCAAAAGCAGTTTTGACAAAGTGCAAATTGCCATATGAATCCTTGATTATTCCCGTTACCACTTCAGGTTTATTGAGCCAGGTTATTAAACAAAGAAAACCGGTTATAACAAACGATTACGATGCGCCGAATCCATGGAAAAGCTGCTACCCGGATGGGCACATTCCGTTGCGAAGAATTATCAACATTCCGGTTTTTTCTGGCGCAAAGATAGCGCTCATTGCGGGAGTTGCAAACAAAGATGAGGAATATAATGAAGAGGACGCTTCTCAACTTACCCTTTTGATAGAGGGGATGTGGAATTTAATTGAAAGAAAACGCTCAGAGGAAATCATTCAAAACCGGGAAGCAACTATAAACAGTATCTTTCGCGCCGCTCCTGTCGGAATTGGAATGGTGATAAATCGAGTGTTTCAGGAGGTTAATGATACCCTATGTTCTATGGTCAGCTACTCTAAAGAGGAGTTGGTTGGACAGAGCGCCAGAATACTTTATCCATCCGAGGAAGAATTCAATTATGTAGGAACCGAGAAATACCGCCAAATGTCTGAACTTGGAACCGGGACGGTCGAAACACGATGGAGAAGAAAAGACGGAACAATATTTGACATAATTTTAAGATCCACTCTTATAGATCCTGCGGACCAGAATAAAGGAGTAACATTTACTGCGCTTGATATAACCGAACGCAAACGCGCGGAAGAGGCGTTACGGATAAATGAAAACCGCCTTAGACAGATTATTGATCTTGTCCCGCATTTTATCTTTGCCAAGGACAGTGAAGGTCATTATATACTCGTGAATAAAGCGGTTGCAGATGCTTATGGCACAACTGTAAATGATCTGACCGGCAGGACTGACGCGGATTTTGCGAAAAGTGAGCAAGAAGCCCTGCAATTCCGTAAGGATGATATGGAGGTTATTGAAGGCGGAAAGCAAAAGGTTGTTCCTGAAGAACAGATTACTGACTCTACCGGCGAGAGGAGATTGCTGCATACGACAAAAATTCCATTCACTCTCTCAGACTCCATTTCCCCAGGGGTATTGGGCGTATCCGTAGATATAACAGAGCGTAAAATGATTGAAGAGGAAAGGGAGAAGCTGATAAAAGAGCTGGAAGCGAAAAACGCGGAGCTTGAAAGCTTCAATTATACAGTGTCCCATGACTTGAAGAGCCCTCTCATAACCATCAAGGGTTTTATCGGCATGCTCGAGTATGATCTTGCATCGGGAAACAAGGAGAAGCTCGATTCCAATCTTCAGCGAATAAAGGAGGCAGCGGATAAAATGGCGAACCTCCTCGAGGACCTCCTTGAGCTGTCCAAGATCGGACAGGTTGCGAGCCCGCGAGTGGAAATTCCATTACGAGTGGTGATATCGGAAGCTCTTGCTCTTCTTGCCGGGAGCATTGAAAAAAACAAGATTCAGATTATTATCCAGCCCGATCTGCCGATTGTCCACGGCATTCAACGGCAATTGGTGGAGGTTCTGCAGAATTTGGTTGAAAATGCAATAAAATTTATGGGGGAACAGCCAAAACCCAGGGTCGAGATAGGAATGAGAAAAGTGGAAGATGAGATCATTTTCTTCGTGAAAGATAATGGGATCGGTATAGACCCACGATATCATGATATTGTATTTGGTCTTTTTAGTAAATTGGACGCAAGAAGCGAAGGGACAGGCATCGGGCTTGCTCTGGTCAAGCGCATTATCGAAGTTCATGGCGGCAAGATTTGGATAGAGTCAAAAGGTCTTAAAAAAGGGTCAACCTTCTGTTTCACAATCCCCGTAAAAAAGAGAAGTAGTTAGCAAGCAGGTGCATTAATGGAAGAAAAATTTACAATATTGTTAGTTGAGGATAATGCCGCCCATGCCGAATTGATAATCCGGGGTATTCAAAGAAAAAGCGTGATAACAAATATAATCCACATGGAGGACGGTGAATGTGTTTTGGATTATATTTACAACAAAGGCATCTATGCCGACAAGAAAAAATATCATCGCCCGCACTTGATATTATTGGATTTGCGTCTTCCGAAAATTGACGGGCTCGAATTGCTTATGGAGATTAAAAATCATTCTGACCTGTTAGATATTCCGGTAGTTATCCTGACAACGTCGGAAGCTGAAAAAGATATCGTCAGGGCATACCAAAATCATGTGAACAGTTATCTGGTCAAGCCTATTGAGTTCGGTGTTTTTGAAAAATTATTGGATGATCTCAGCTTATATTGGCTGAAATGGAATAAGAGACCATTGGAGGCCGTTCGAAATTAGTCCAAGTTCTGATCTGTACGTATGGCATCAGGGAAAAATAAGAAAAATAGATGAATATTCTGTTAATTGAAGACAACGAGAGGCACATAGACCTCGTTAAAGCGGTGCTTGAATGAAGCTCGTTGTAATATGTGCTGACAGTCGCAAAATCATTCGACGAAGCCAAAAATCTTCTGGATAATAATAACTTTGATGTTTTAATTGCCGATTATATCCTCCCCGACAGTAGGGGTGAGCATATAAAATATCTTTCAGGAAGCGATTTTCCTGTAATTGTGATGACTGCGTACGGTGGAGAGAAAGAAGCAGTGCAATCCAAAATCAGATGTAATATCATTGATTTCACGATGCCTAATATGGGCGGCGAGGAGGTTCTTGAGGAAATCCAAAAAATCAAACCAGATGCCATGATTATTATTTCGAGCGGATATGGAGAGCAGCAGATACAGAAAAAATTTGCCGGTAAAAACCTTGCGGCGTTTATTCAAAAAGCATATTCCATAAAAATCCTCAAAAACATCTTGCGCAAATTATTAAAATAATATAAACTGCTAATTCATTTTTTTCGGTAATCCCTCTTTCTTTCTTTTTGCTCTCGGATGATATTTATCATAAATGGATTTCATTCTTGTCTGGTTGATATGAGTGTAAATCTGTGTTGTGGAGATATCGCTGTGGCCGAGGAGCATTTGAACGGATCGCAGATCGGCGCCTCTTTCGAGCAAGTGAGTGGCAAATGAGTGCCGAAGCGTATGAGGGGAGAAGTTCTTTTCAATTGAAGATTTCAAACGATAGGTCTTGATCATCTTCCAGAAGGTCTTCCGAGATAATGGCTTCCCTCTGTTGGATATGAACAAATATGGGCTTGGCGGTCCTTTTATAAAATAGGGACGGGAATTCGATATATATAGGCTCAGCAGTTCGGCGGCTTGTTCTCCGAACGGGATTAACCTTTGTTTCCCGCCTTTGCCCGAACAGAGGAGGTATCCTTCATTGAGGTTGATGTCCTCCATCTTTAAATTGATGATTTCCGATACCCTTTCTCCCGTTGCATAAAGGAGTTCGAGCATCGCCGCATCCCGCAGTCCGATGTGCGTGGATTTATCGGGAGTGGCTAAAAGCCGGTCCACTTCCTCGCTTGTCAGAAAATCGGGAAGCTTCTTAGGCTTGCGGGGCAGCTCGATATCCTCGACAGGATTCAAGGCAAGGATTTTTTCATTCAGGTTGAATTTATAAAAAGAGCGAATGCTGGAGATATACCTTGATATTGTTGCCACCGATACGCCTTCGTTTTGAGCCCGCGTCAGATAAGAATCAATCTGCCGGCGATCCAGATTCATCCAGTCCAGGTTCTCTGACAACAGATACTGGAAGAATTTGATCAAATCATTTTTGTAGGATTCGATAGTATTTATCGTCAAACCTTTTTCAACGGATAAGAAATCGAAGTATCGCAATAGAATTTGGGCAGGTGCTCTTTTCGCGGATTCCGAGTTTTCTTCTTCATTTCTCATAATTGAAGAAATGGGTTCGATTCTTTTTCTTCTCCGATTGTCGTATGTCCTCCATGTCCGGGATAGATCGCCGTGTCATCGTCAAGCGTGAGGATTCGGTTATGGATCGAATTCATAAGGTCTTGGTATGACCCTCCTGGCAGGTCTGTCCTCCCAATGCTTCCTTCAAAAAGTGTGTCCCCGGAAAAAAGATATCCATCTCCCTGAAGGCATACGCTTCCAGGCGTATGTCCCGGTGTATGGATCACTCTCAGCTCGATGCCCCCGATTTGGAGTACTTCGCCGTCCCGGAACCTCCTGTCCGGCGGGGGAGAGATTTCGCCCGCCACAAGTGTGAAAAGAAAATCATCTTGTTTTTTGTTAAGCCATTCCGCGTCGGCTTCATGAATAAGAATCTCGCAGCCGTATTGTAGTTTGAAGAATTTGTTGAATGCGATATGGTCAATATGACCGTGGGTGTTGATGATATACTTGAGCTTAAGGTCGAATTTCATTATATCATCAAGGATGTCTTCACCTCTGCCGCCCGGATCTATGATTGCGGATATCTTATTAGGATGATCGAGGTCAGCGAGAAAATATGTATTCACTTCAAGCGGTCCCTCGATGTAACGGTTCAGTAATATGCTTTCTTTATTTTTAATCCGTTCCATAAGCCTCTTTCTAATTTGTATGGAGCTATCTGTATTTATTTTGAATTGCCTGTTAATAGAATTGCCCGCTGATTCTCTGCGCCTCATTCCCGCTTTTACCTATCGGCTTTGTAATTCTTTAATGTCAATGTGCGGAGATAGAATGAATTTGTCTGCCTGTCCCCGCAGAGAGCCGGGCATGATGGCCTATGAATCTATCCACTTAATTTCGATCGTTTTGATATCATTTCCAGGAAGATTAAGCGGAGAGATCATCCCAAGGATCAAGCTGTGGAGCATATTTTCAACGAACTCATTGACCGGCACATTCTCGCCGTTTACATGCAAAGCTAATCTGAGATGAGGGAGTTCCCTTATCCATGATAGAAAGGCCGGAAGCGCTCCGCCATGCATTAACGGAACATCAAGAGTGAGACTGAGTTTTTTCTCTGAATAGACCGCGACAATATCTTTTGCCAGCGGATATTCAATTTCTTTGGCATTTTCCACCACCAAAACCTTGGGAAAAACCACTTCTTTGCTGAAACCTTCGAGGAATATTATGTCAAGATTCAAGAAAGACTCGAAGAGGAACCTGTTCAACGCGACATTTTCATTGACGAATACCACTGCTATGTCAGGAGCCACCAATCCAGCTCTGTCGGCGCCCGCCGCCCGATACCTTCCGGAGTGCTTCTTCTCATTAACAAGACTGAAACCTTCGGGCGTATGTTTGATAGCTCCAACTTTGATGTTATCCTCCTTCGCCAGTTTGATGAGCTTCTCGATGAGTAGGGTCTTGCCGGATTCGGATTTTCCTGTAAAACATAAAATTTTGCTCATATCTCTAACTCCATATCTGCTCGATAGAGTCGTCATATAGTGACGATTGCTTCATTTCGGCTGAATACATCTATTTTAAGTTTTCCCTCATGTTTTTCATTTATCTTAGAAAAACCTGCAATGCCTCAGTATATTTGAAATCCAGGCTGAGATTATTTTAGACTACTCTCAGTCCAAATCAAGAAAAATCTTCAATTTTATCAATAAGTTGCGTATAACCAGGACAAAAGCAAGAGGACGGATTATAGAATGACCCGGGTAAAAGAATTGCTGCGTTGTAACCTTAGGGTTTGACCAACACCTTTAGTACCCCTTTAGTTCCAGCATATTTTATGGCTTCCAGGCCATTTTCCAATTGGAATGATTTTGCGATGTATCCCGAAGGAATTTTAATCTTGCCCGAAGCAAGGGAGTCGATAGCGGGTTCAAATCTCCCACAGCGGGAGCCGATGATCTTTATTTCGTTTACTACTATCAGAGATGTGTTGAAAGCGGCGTCTCCATGGAACGTGCTTTTAAGGACGATCGTCCCAAGGGGCTTTATATACCTGACAGCGTCCTTAAGGCCGTCGAGAGAACCGGAAGCCTCAACGATAACATCGAAACAAACCACGCCTGGAGGATTGTCTTTGAGGGCTATATGCTCGATATCAGGCATCATTTCCCTGTTTCTTTCTGTGTGATGTCCGGATAAGCTTATTTTCGCTCTTGTAGTGTTCAATGCCAATGAAACCAAAATTCCAAGTTTGCCGTCGCCGATAATCAGAACTTTATCTTCTTCTTTAATCTCGATTTGAGCAAGTATCTGCATTGCCGCAGCGAGAGGTTCCACAAGGACGGCATCTTCATCGGAAATGGAGTCCGGTATTGGCGACAGATTTCGTTCGGGAAGTACGAGGTATTGGGCGAAGGCCCCGTTCAAACTGGAAATGCCGAGCACCTTCCTGGTTGCGCAATGTCTGGGATCGCCCCCCAGGCAAAGTTCGCATCTGCCGCAGCCTGCATTGATCTCTCCTGTAACGCGCTTTCCTTTCAGGGAGTTGTCTTCGCACTCCTCGACGGTCCCGATGAATTCGTGCCCGATTATCCCATTAAAATTCATATACCCTTTGACGAGTTCAATATCAGTATTGCAGACGCCGGCAAGCCGCACGCGGATAAGAGCCTCGCCTTTCGCTCGAATCGGGAACGGAACGTCCAAAAGACCCAATTGTCCATCTTTCAAAAATATCGCTTTCATATATTTGATTTTATAAGAACATAAAATTATGACAACTTTTTCCGTACTTAACGCCGGAATTGTATCCATTTCCAAAAAAATCTATAATGAATACGAATATGACTGATAAGAACCATCAAAATTCCAAGTTGCCTCTTGTTGTGCATATTATTACAAAACTCGAGCTTGGGGGAGCGCAACGCGTAACTCTTGACACTTTACGCTCGCTCGATAGAGAAAAATTCCGGGGGGGGTTAATATCCGGTTCCGAAGGGGAATTGACCGGGGAAGCTTTGAATCTTGAAAACTGCAATGTCCGTTTTATTCCGCAGCTCGTTCATCCCATAAAGCCGTTGAAAGATCTGCAAGCTCTCTTTGTGATTATCCGGCTCTTCCATAAATGGAGGCCGTCGGTCGTGCATACCCATAGCTCCAAGGCGGGTCTGATAGGAAGATGGGCTGCATTTTTTGCCGGCGTCCCGGTGAGGATTCATTCGGTACACGGTTGGTCTTTCAACGATTATCAGCATCCATTGAAAAGATTCTTGTTTTTAATGCTGGAAAAAATTACAGCTCCAATCACGACATATTTTTTCCTCGAAAGTAATAAGCATATAAAAATAGGCATGTCCAGGAATCTCCTGAAGGAAAACAGGTACGCTTTGCTGCATCCAGGCATTGACTTCTCTGAATTCGATCGTATTAGGAAAAACAGAAAAGGAATAGCAGCCGCTAAACCTTTGGATAAACTGATCAGGCAGAAGAAAAAAATCATAACAATGGTGGCATGTTTCAAGCCTCAGAAAGCGCCGCTCGATTTCCTGAAGGCTGCAAGCATTGTAAATAAGGAAATGCAAGATGCGCGTTTCGTTCTCGTGGGCGACGGTATCCTCCGTCCACGCATCGAGGCTGAAATCGAAAACCTGGGTCTGCAAAATGAAATCATTCTCCTCGGATGGCGCAAAGATATAGCCGCGATTATAGCGTCAAGCGACATCCTGGTTCTGACCTCTTTATGGGAGGGGATGCCGACGGTCGTTCCGATGGCGATGCGCCTCGGAGTGCCGGTAACAACCAACCGGATTGACGGCTGCGCGGAACTGGTGGAGCATGGCGTCAACGGCTTGTTGAGCGATCCGGGGGATCCGGCATCCATTGCAGATAATATTATAAAAATCCTGAAGGATTCGGTGATTCGCAAGAAAATATCCGAAAATGGTTTCCGGTTCACAATTAACTTTGAGATTGAAAGGACGACCGTTTTTCAGGAAAATGTCTATGAAAAACTGTTAGCTGGGGAATGATTTATATCTCCTCAATGGATCGGTTAACGAATAATTATTGAAGATCTATTTTTTGGTGGATGATTTCCGACTCGTGGGTTTCGGCGTCGGTGTTTTACTTTTGATGCCTTCATCTTCATCCGATGCATAAGCCTCCTTTTTTTCGGCAGCCTTTTTCGAAGATGTTTTTGCCTCGAGCTGCGCGATCTTTGCCTTCATCGAGGACATTTCCTCTTCCTTGGCCTGCATCTCTTCGTACATTTCCCGAATGGCCGGCATCGGATCTTTTTTATCCTTGTAGAGTTCAAAGACTTTTTGCCCGAGATCGCGGCATAATCCTCTCATCGCTTTTGTAGCGCCTTCATATTGGCTACGTAATCTTATAATTTCAATTCCAAGGGTGACATCCTCCTGGACCTTGTTTAAAATTTCTTTAAAAGACGTGAACAAACCTTGAGTATCTTGCTTATCAGCCATTTTATTACCTCAAGTTTGAAATTATAGTTACTTAAAAAAAATGGTCAAGAGAAAAGGCTCAATATGATAACAGGCTTCTGACACTCCTTTCAGCTTGACCTGTGAATCTATTGGGATTAAAGTTATCTTTTAGCCTTCATTATTGGAGGCTTACAGGGGATAAAAGGGCATTTACAGTGGATTTATAACCAGATAGAGCTGTTAGTCGTCTATGGCAGTTTTATACTTGTCCTTTGGAAACAAACGGAATATATTGAATAAATAACTATGAGCGAAAACGTAGAAAGAGTTATCAAGCGGGTTGAGAAATATAATGCTCAAGGAAAATACGACGCTTCCATTGAACTCCTGAAACCCTTGCTCCAGGAACAACCGGAGAATATCCAGCTTATCAACCTCATAGGCGCAAGTTGCGATCTTGCCGGCAAAAAGTTTATGGCAGTCAGTTATTTTCATAAAAGCGCCGAGCATTATTTTCAGAAAAAATTCTATGACAAGGCTCTCGCTGTTTATAAAAAAATCCTCAAGGTCCAACCGGATGATGCCCTGGCTTATGAAAGTTCAGCCAGAATTTACGAATCCAATGGCAATTTCAACGAAGCAGCAAATTTCTACAAATCCGCTGCTCAGAAGTATCTGTCAGACGGAAATAAAAAAAAGGCAGTTGCTCTCTTCAAAGAAGCTGTCAAACTTGCTCCCTTTGACCAAAAACTGAAATTGGAGCTGATCGAGCTTTACAAGAAGCTGGGTGATACCCAAAAATCCATCGAACTGTACATTGAATTTGCAGATAATTTTATAGCGAAAGGGGACTTTGCCGGGGCAAGGACAATCCTTGAAAATATACTTAAGCTTGACCCCGATAACATCAAAGCATTGACCCAGCTTGCGGATGTCGCGGCAAAGCTTGGCGACAAGGAACAAACTCTCGCTGCGCATCAAAAGATACTTTCGTTCAATCCCGACAATGCTGAAGCGCTTTTTTCTTTCGCGATTGAATATTATGAACGCTTTCAGGATACTGAAAATACGGTAAACATGATAAAAAAAGCGCACAGGCTTCAGCCGGAGAATCTCGATATTCTTTTCAAACTTAAAGAATTCTGTCCGAATGATCTTGAAGTTCGGCAGGCGCTTAAGGTTTATTATCTGGATCATGGCGATAGAAAAAGCGCTGTGATGGAAATAATGGAAATCGCCAATATCTTCGAGCAATCCAAGAATAAAAGTATGGCGGATAAACTGAGGTTGAAGGCAAATGAAATGCTCAGAGATATTGAGTTCGAAGCTCATTCGTCTCTTACGATTCCAAAAGAAAAGGTGGTTTCTCTCGATACGTTGACAAATTCACGGCTGTCCGATATGCAGCATCAGGAAAACGCCGATACCAATCCTTACCTTGCGGGGATTCTGAAGAAAACGAGTACAGCGTCAACTAAGTCTGAATACAAGCCGGTTTCTTCCCCGGAATTGCAAACGCCGCCATCTGTAAGGCAAAATGAATCTGCATCAGGATCAACAGGATCTGCTCGTCAAAACCATCCACAGGTACCACCACAAATACAATCTCCCTCCGCCGCAAAATATACTTATCATTCCATCGGCGCTGGGAAGAATCATAATGCAACGCAGGAAAATCAGATGGCAATTGACAAACCGGGCTTCGCTTCCAATTCAAGCCCGGGTATTTCTTCCCATAAACCTGTTGTCGAAGCTTCAAAAACGATTTCGTTAAGCTACACTCCAACCGGAACACACACTAAGGTCGAATCGAAAACCCAGCCTCTTCCAGCCGAAAAGAAAACTGAAACCGACGAATTCGATTCAGTGATCATCGAGGATGTGGATATAGATCCGAATTCGCTCACAATCAAGGTCAGCACGGCGAGCTTCAAAACTTCAGAGATAATGGAAAAAATCGCTCAAACGGCGTCATCTCTATCTCAGAAAAGCGAAAAAAGACAAAGCGGTGAAACCGGTCCTGTCGCTTCTGATCGAGCTTACGAGGAAGAGCACAAGGACGTATCCGACCTGCTGCAAAAGCTGCCGGATGAAAGAGTTTCAGATAATGTGGTAGCTGCGAAGAAGATCGAAGATTTAAAACCGGAGATAACGAAGGAAATACTCGAAACCGGGAAGTCGTCTGTTCCGTCCGCCGGGCGTGAAAGTATTCCGCCACCCAATTTTTTAAAAGCGCGGATGGATGTTAAGGTTGTTCAGCTGTCCAAGGATGACCCGCTAAAATCATCCACTGATAAGTTGTCAGTCATGGATGGCGCACCGGAAATCTATCTTAAATTGACAGATGTTGATGAATTGTATAAACCGCCCGAGAGAAGCCGGACGGAGCAAAGTCCCCGATTTGCTCCCATCGCTGAGGTAAGCAGACGGGATTTAAAGATTCTTCAGGAAAATAAGCCGAAGGTTCAGGAGCAGAACGGTTTTGATCTTCAAAATATTATCTCTAATCCAAAAGTTACCGGTAATGCCGAACTCTCACCTATTTCGGGGAAAAAACTATTCAGCGATGATACAGCAAATCTGAGCAAGCAAATGAACACTATTTTCAGCTCGATGATTTCCGATGCATATACGGAACCGATCGAAGATGATGAAACCCGTTTCAATCTGGCGATGTCATATATGGAAATGGGCTTATACGATGATGCCATTGCGGAGTTCAGAAGCGTTGTTGATAAAAAGGACTTCTCCGTGAAAGCCGCCCGCTGTCTTGCTATGGCGTATTCGCATAAACAGGACAATCTCGAAGCTATCAAATGGCATGTAAAAGCCTCAGATCTGCTTCCTGACGGATCAGAAGAGCAACTGGAGGCCTTGTACTCCGCAGGTGATCTTTGTCTATCATTGAATGATTATGCCAATGCTCAGAAGTACCTGATGGAGGTGTATCGCCAGAACCCCACTTATCATGGTGTTATAGACAAACTGGAATATATTAATTCCCGCAGCCGGAAACGGGAAGAGGCTTAAGACTCCATCCCCACTTTCTTACGGATATAGGGTATCAGCCCGCCCGCCTTGACGATTCCCAGAACTTCATTCGGGAGCGGAGGAAAATTGAATTCTCCAGCCTGGCATTTAAGGACGCCTTTCTCGAAGTCAACCTCGATTTGTTCGCTCTTCTTCACTTTTTTCCCGATGTCCTTTACAACTACCAGCGGCAGGCCTGAATTGATCGCATTCCTGTAGAAAAGCCTGGAGAAGGACTCCGCGGCTATTACTGAAACACCGGAGTACTTCAGGCAGGTTGCTGCTTGTTCGCGGGAGCTGCCGCATCCAAAGTTCTTACCGGCTACTATAGCATCACCGGCCTTTACAGTCTTCACGAAGTCCGGATCAAGATCTTCCATTGCATGTTTTGCCATTTCATTCGGATCCGTTATCGTATATGTATATTTTCCGGGAAAAATGACATCTGTGTTGACGTCGTCTCCATATAGGAATATATCAGCTTTGATGGTCATTCGATAACTCCTGTAATCGCCGCTCTTGCGACGGTATAGGGTGAAGCAAGATAAATTTCCGATTCAGGGGAACCCATCCTGCCTTTGAAATTCCGATTTGCCGTGCTGATTACTTTTTCTCCGGGAGCTGGGACGCCTTCATGCGCTCCGAGGCAGGGACCGCAGCCCGGATTGATGATTACCGCGCCGGCTTCGATAAATGTTTCGATCAATCCTTCCTTGATCGCGTCTCTATAGATTTCATAAGACGCAGGCAGTACCAGTAGTCTCACTGATGAAGCGACTTTGTTGCCCTTCAGAATTTCGGCAGCCGCCCTCAAATCCTCCACGCGGCCGTTCGTGCAGGTTCCTATCAGAGCCTGGTCAATCTTCGTGCCTTTAAGTTCTTCCGCAGGTTTAACATTGTCCACCGTATGAGGACAGGCAACCTGCCTGTCAAGATTCTCAAGGTCATAAACCAGAACTTTTTCATAAACGGCATCATTATCCGGCTCGATTGTGATGTAGGCGGACCTCACGCGGCCCTTGAGCCATTTTTCTGTTTTGTTGTCGGGTCTCATATATGCGTTTTTCGCGCCCATCTCCGCCGCCATGTTCGCGAGGATCATCCTCGAATCTATGGACATATCCTCGATCCCTCCACCGCTGAATTCCACAGATTTATAAAGCGCACCGTCAGCCCCTATATCGCCTATGATTTTAAGTATCAAATCTTTGGCGCTGGCGTTTTGTCTGAATTTGCCCCTCACCTCGATCTTGTAGCTTTCAGGCACCATAAGCCACATCTCGCCCGTCGCCCAGATGGCGGCGGCTTCGCTTCTGCCGATGCCTGCGGAAAATGCACCGAATGCGCCGTAAGTCGTTGTGTGGGAATCGCTTCCGAGGATCAACGCGCCGGGGAAGACAAACCCTTTTTCAGGCAGTACCTGATGGCAGATGCCGGCATTGATATCGAAGAAATAAGGTAATTCCTGATCCTTGACGAAATTGCGGATCTTCTGATGGTTCTTGGAGTACTTTTCATCGGCAGGCGGAACACAGTGATCGAGAACGATTACTATCTGCTCAGGATTATAAACCTTTTTCAAACCGATCGCTTTGAACTTGTCGGATATCGCCGCAGAATTGTCATGGGACATGACATAGTCCGGTTTAATGGTGACAATCTGGGATGGGATGACCTCGTCCAGACCGGCTTTGGCTGCAAGTATCTTCTCTGCAAATGTTTTACCCATTTTTCTATCCCTTTAAGATTTTTTTATTATGAAATTTATGTTTCCAATACCTTTCATCACATAATAACGGTATCATAAATTATCATCAATCTTTTAAAATTCAAGAGAGACAAAAAAAGCCGCCTCTTCGGGCGGCTTCAAACATAAAAGATTATTAGTTAGAAGTGATAAACTACCGAAACGATCCCCTGATTCAGAGAATCGGAAATCACATAGGCTCCGTCAATCTGGAATTTACCCTTAATGACTGTTCCTATTCCGAGAGTGATTCCGATCTCCGTTCCCTTGATCTGATCTGAGTAGTCCTTGAGGTTCCAACGCAGCTGTTCGCCGAGATCGGTGCCGCTGTAATACGGCCTGTGATCGGGGTTTGTAAAGAAACCTGCCCGGAAGAATATAGGTGTTTTGCCGCTGAGCAGGGCGTATTCAGCGCCGATATGAATTTCAGTAGTATTAGCCGTTTCATAGAGGCCGGAGATATCATCTCCCCTGAAGATACCTAAACTGGGATCTGAATAAGTCGAAATGGAGTTTTGCGTGATCTGGGAATACTGAACCATTAAAACGTCTGCAATTATAACGAATTCATCAACCGGCCTGAAAGCGATACCGGCGCCGAATCTGTCCGGTATATCCAGCGTCAATGTAATATCGCTTAAAAAAGCTCCCGTCGTTCTGCTGCCACCTATCCACATACCTTGTACGTAATCAATTTTGGGATTATAGCTGTAAACAGCGCCGATGGAGATTTTTGGATTTGGGGTGATCAGTATACCTGCAGTGAAGCCTATCCCTGAGCCCGAATCATCAACATATGCTTCATTTTTAATAGTTCCTGACATATCCGTATAGTTGCTCCAGTTGATACTGTGGAGAACTGTGGAACTTGTGATTTTTAGCGTAGCATAGTTGAGAGTGACCCCGATGGAAACAGCATCGCTTAACCTTGCTGCTGCTGATGCAGAAAAATAATTGCCCGAAAAGTCCATCTGTCCGACAGCGGGATAATAAGCCCACAATTCGCCAGGAACCGGTCTTGCCTGAAGGCTGAAGCTCTCCTGGTAATTGATGAAATTGCTCATCGAAAAACCGAAGCTGAAATTGCCGGCTGGAATTACTATGCTGCCGAAACCTGCATCTGCAATCGAGCCGTCGCTGAACTCCGTCAGGTTGCCGGTGAAGAATGAATCCCAATCAGCCGCGCGGAGCGTTGAATAACTGGAAAATCTCGCCACAGCGGAAATCTCGGGTTTGGTAAGTATTACCATACCGGCTGGGTTGCTGTAAGCAGCGGTAGCGTCATCGGCAAGACCGATGAAAGCGCCGCCCATAGCCATTGCCCTGGCTCCCGGAGGGAAGAAGTTGAATTGAAATCCCTGGTAAACCTCTTCATCCGATTGTCCCAGAATGTTGCCGCAAAAAGATACTAAGAGAAATAGCAGAAATAATGTTGATTTTTTCATACAATCTCCTCACTTGATAATTTAGGTCAAAAACATTTTCCCCTAACCTGATAAATGCACATTACCATATTAAAAATCCTTTTTCAAAGCTTTTATTTTCTTGCGAGGACGTAGAATAGGGGTTGGAAAAATATAGAGCATTTATTATCTTTGGAACCTCTTTCTATCCTGGTCAGAAGATTAATATCCGAATGATTCAGGATATAACTTATGACACCGGCTTCGATAATATCGGCGAATTCCTCTACAATGGAAATCAGCTTTCTACCGAGATCGAATTGTTTCAATCCATCAGACTTCAATTCGCTTTTTAATTTTTCTATAAGTCCAGCCTCAGGATATTCAATTAACCCATCGTAATCAGGTTCTGATGTAATTATGATATAACCTCCACTCTTTGTTACCCGCGCCATTTCTGTGATAGCCTTCCGGGGATTTTCCGTCCATATCAGATAATAGTGGCACAGGGCTATATCGAAGGTTTGTTCTTTAAATGGGAGCTCCAATCCGTCTGATGTGACGATATTTGCCGATGGACAGTAACGGGCGGAGAAAGCGGAATACTCATGGTTTTTTTCCACCCCGAAGACTATCCCCTTCGTCCTGCACACGATTTCAGCGAGAATCACGCCGGTTCCACAGCCGACCTCAAGTGTTTTCCTCGCGTTCAGAAGGCCGGCGCGTCTGTAGAGATGGTTTCTCGTCCCTTGTGTCCATTCCGCCTGGACTTGAAAAATATGGTGGTATTTATCCTGATCCATATTGGGATATGTTTAATTCTTAATGCTACATTAGGCAGTCAGTCTAAAACTTCAATGTTGCGGAGATAATCCCCTGCTGGTAGTAGTCTGTCGTCACATACGCGGCATTGATCGAGATCGAGTCAGAAAGCGAGAAACCCAAACCCCCGGTGAATCCGAAAACCGTTTCCTGTATCTGCCCGGAGTAATCAGCGGGATTCCATCTATAACTTAATGCTGGATCCGTTCCAATGTAAACCGCCCGGTGTTCTGCGATAGTGAAGATACCGGCTCTTAAACAAAATGGATTTTCTCCGGTGGTAACCATATATTCAAGCCCGGCATGGATTTCCAACTTGTCTTTATGCTCGAACAGAGCGGCAATATTACCGCCGCGTTCTATCCCAAGCTCATCGTAATCGCTGCTTGCGAGCATGACATCCGTCATTTGTGAATAGAACATCAGGATTCCATCAGCGGTAAGGGTCAATCTCTCCGACGGATTCCACATAAGGCCTGCTCCGAGACGGTCCGGGGTATCGAAATTTATCTCGATCGTATTGAAATGCAGACCTGTTTCCTGTGTTCCGGAAATATATAGATCCTGGGAGTATGTCATCGGGGGATAGTGATTGAACGATACGCCAAGCCTGAATGATTGCGAAGGTGTGAACAGGAAACCTAAATTGAAGAACATGCCCGTGTCGGACCCGTTAACTACGGTTTCGCTTATAACTGCCCCGGAAATGTCAGAATAATCCGACAGATTGACGGCGAGGATCGAATTTGTCGTGGTCAGGCTTGCCAGGGAAACTCCGACGGATGTTCCGAACGCCCAGAAATCGTTCAGCCTGAGCGCGACGGACAACGCAAACGTATAACCGTCCAGTTCGAGCATTCCCTTTATGGGGTTCAGAACATCTGATGTGCCGGGAAGCAGCCTTGCTTCAAGCGTGAATTCCTCGTAATAACTGATTGTATTAGTGACTGAAATCGCAGCTGTAATATTGCCGAACGGAAAAGCGAAGCTCCCGAAAGAAGGACTGACGATGTCGTCCGAAAATTCAGTCATGGTTCCGGTGGTAAAGAAATTCCATCCCGCCGCTCTCAGGGTTTTTGGCGAATCCATTTTAAATTCGGCGGTGAATTGAAGCTTGTCGAGATTAACAAGACCGGCCGGATTGAAGAATGCGGCCGATGTGTCGTCAGCTAAAGCGATGAAAGCTCCGCCCATTGCCATTGCACGGGCGCCGGGAGCGGTGAATTGAAATTGAAAGCCCTGGTAAAGCTCCTCATCTGTTTGTGAAAATACGAATGAGAGCGAAGTAAATATAAAAATAAAAAGCAGTGATATAATCCTATAACCTTTCATAATTCCTCCATAGCTTTGGAAATATCTCATACCGTTGAAAGCTATCGTATTTTATAATTTTTTTCAACAGGACTGTAAATTATATTCCGATCATAAAAAGGCTTGTTGACCTTGAATAATTATCGCGCTGACCGAGAATTCCTTCCTGCTTGTCTGAGCCTGTTTTGTTTGATAATATCCCGCCATTAGTAAAATCAGGAGGGAAATATGCTGGATAAAGCCAAGAAACTATGGCCGGAACTGGAATGGATAAAAGATGGAGATTTACGGGAAAAAACCGCAAAAACCTGGGCACTCGCCATTGAGAGAAGCGCTCTCAAGGTCGAAGACCTCGATGTTATACCGTTCACGCTGCTCGTGGAAAATGTTAAGGTCAGTTTCATGGCGCATAAACGCGCGGTTGTCCACATAGCCAAAGCATGCGGTGAACTGATGAATCAGTTCTTCAAGGACGAACTTCCTGTCAATATGGATGTGCTTATATCCGGAGCGATTCTCGCGGATGTCGGCAAGCTCCTCGAATACGACAAGAAAGACGGAAAGACAGTGCAAGGGACCTACGGCAAATACCTCCGACACCCATTCTCGGGTGTGGCGCTTGCCACGGAAGCCGGCTGCCCAGCAGAGGTTTGCCATATCATCGCAACCCACGCAGGCGAGGGCGATATGGGCAAACGATCAACGGAAGCATACATCGTTCATCACGCGGATTTTATGGCTTTCGAGCCGTTCAAGAACCGGATCAAAATCTGATAAAATTCATACAGATGCAGTTCCGTCAGCGATCAGCACTTCATAGAAAATTGTGATTGCTATAAATAAGGTGAATAAGCAGAATTCATTGATATTCTTGAATCGGTGCTCCCGAAAATGATACCTTCTCAAGCTTCGAGGATAAAAAAGGTTATCAAGGCCGTATCCAGACTTTAAAACAAGTTATTAATAAATTAACTGATTCGAATTGCCCACCGTTTATAAAATAATATATTATATTCAAGATGTATAATATATTAATATATTGCTGCATAAACCTCATTTGATTTTTTCATTCAAACGCCATATAATGGATGCAAGATGTTTGAACCTGAAACAATATTAATAAACGGCGAGTGCCTGGATGAGCTAAGGGAATATCCCGATAATACGTTTGATCTGATAGTTACCTCTCCTCCCTATGCAGATTGCAGAATTAAAACGTACGGTGGCATAAAACCTGATAAATATGTAGAGTGGTTTTTGCCGAAAAGCGAACAATTCATGAGAGTCCTGAAGAATACGGGGACTTTCATCTTGAACATAAAGGAAAAAGTTGTAGATGGGGAACGGCACACATATGTCTTGGAATTAATTTTGGCTTTAAGGCAACAAGGATGGTTATGGACGGAAGAATTCATCTGGCATAAGAAAAATTGCTATCCCGGGAAATGGCCAAACCGTTTCCGGGATGCCTGGGAGAGATGCCTGCAGTTCAACAAAACCAGGAATTTCAAGATGTATCAGGACAATGTCAAAGTTCCGATGGGAAAATGGTCGGAGAAGCGGCTCAAGAATCTTGGTCAAAACGATATCATTCGATTCAATTCGCAGGTCGGCAGCGGTTTCGGCAAAAACATATCCAAATGGATCGGAAGAGATATGGCTTATCCATCAAATGTTTTACACCTGGCCACAGAAACCAAGAACAGGAACCATAGCGCGACATTCCCGCCTGCCCTGCCCGAATGGTTCATCCGGCTTTTTACACAGGAAGGAGATTGGGTTTTAGACCCATTTGTCGGGAAGGGAACCACCTGTGAGGCGGCGAAAAAACTTAACCGAAACTCGGTTGGGATTGATATAGTCGCTGAATATATCGAGATTGCAAAATCTAATTTACTGACCGATAAAGCTGATATATTAAAGATATGAAGAACCATATAATAAGCCAAAAAGAATTACAGGAATTTATCGAAACAAACATTCAATCATTTCATAAAAAGAGAATCGAAAAACTGTATGATCTGAAGATTGAAACGCTTCTGAAACGGAAAAATCCTTACCTTTTTAAAGCTAAAAATCAAAACACATCGCATGATTTAATAAAAAATATTCTCGATGCTTACCTTTCCTCTCAAGAGGAAGGCATATTTGGAAACTTTTTAGAACGGCTTGCCATATTTGTATGCGAACGATCATTCATGGGCAGGAAATCAACAACGGAAGGGATTGATCTCGAGTTCGAAAGAGACAATGTATTGTATATCGTATCAATTAAATCGGGTCCGAATTGGGGCAATAGCAGTCAGATAAAAAAGATGACAGATTTTTTCAGCAGAGCAAAAAAAATCAGAGGTGGAAACCTTTCAAAATCTAAAATCATCGCTGTAAATGGTTGTTGTTATGGGAAAGAAAAATCCGTAGATAAAGGGGATTATCTGAAATTATGCGGGCAAGAATTCTGGGAATTCATTTCAGGAATTAATAGCTTTTATATAGATATTATCGAACCGCTAGGTCACAAAGCAAAAGAGAGAAACGAGGAATTCTTGATTGAATACAGCAAAGTTATAAATAAATTCACGCTTGCGTTCTCGAGAAGTTTTTGCTCGGAAGACGGTTCAATTCTTTGGGAAAAACTGATCCAATTCAATTCCGGAAAATGAATCCGCAGTAATTATCACCGGAGTTTTTTCTATTTGCTTAATCTTTTTTTTATCAGTTTTTTTATCTTATCATATTTCGGGGCTCCTCATAAGAATCTTTGGGTAAAAAATCGATGAAAATGGGACTTATCATCAATAGAATCTTACAATTACGAATGTTAAAAATGCCCTCGAATTTAATACTAAAATCGGAAAGACTTTTTTCTCGTGCTGAAATCGCTAATCCCGATTCCGTCAAGGAGGAACGTACCGCAGCGAAGCGAGGAACGCAGCATCCTTGACGGCACTGTAAGTATAATAGAATCAGAGGGATGAAAGGAAATGGATGGGTTTGTCTTGCGCATATCACAAAATCTGAATCACCTTTCATTAATTTCCTTTCATTTCTTAAGAGAATTATTCCCTTTTAGATATGATGAAAAATCACCCACAAATTCTTGCGAAGACCCCCTTTTATAAATAAGGAAACAGCTGTAAAATGAGAAAAGTTTATGGTTATATTAAATCTATATTTGAAATGCTTAGGATTAATTAGATGCTAACAAATATAAAAATCAGGAATTTTAAAAAATTTGAAGAAATCGAATTTGAATTAGGGCAATCTGTCGTTCTTATTGGTCCTAATAATTCAGGTAAAACGTCCGCACTTCAAGCTCTTGCTCTTTGGGAGATTGGTCTCAAGAAATGGAATATAAAAAGAAAATCTATTGCAAGGCCGGAGAAACGTCCGGGAGTAACTATTATTAGAAAAGATATTTTATCAATACCCACACCATCAGCATTAATGCTATGGAAGAATATGCATGTCAGAAATATTAAAAAAATAAAAGGTAAATTAGATACTAAAAATGTCCGAATTGATATTATCGTGTCCGGTATAACTAAAGGAAGTATATGGGAATGCGGTTTAGAGTTCGATTATGATAATGAGGAATCTTTATATGTTCGTCCGTTAAGGATATCAGATGAAAATAAATCAGAGAGAATGATTATCCCGCAAAGTGCGTTTGATGTAAAAATTGCATATCTACCTCCAATGTCCGGACTGGCTGCCATAGAGCCGAAATGGGAGCCAGGTAGAATTAATGTTTTATTGGGTGAAGGACAAACGGCGCAAGTATTGAGAAATCTATGCTATGTAATTTACGAAAAAAGTCCTGATAAGGATTGGGAAAAAATAACTGAACATATCAAAAGCTTATTCGGAGTCGAACTTCAGCCCCCTGAATATTTAGTCGAACGCGGAGAAATCACAATGTACTACAAGGAAAGAGAAGGATCTTTATTAGACCTTTCGTCTTCCGGAAGGGGTTTGCAACAAACTTTATTGCTTCTTACACACCTCTACGCAAACCCAAATACAGTATTATTACTTGATGAACCCGATGCCCATCTTGAAGTTTTAAGGCAAAGACAAATATTCAATATGTTAACTGAAGTAGCTAAAGAAAAAGGGTCGCAAATAATATCCGCAAGCCATTCAGAGGTAGTGCTAAATGAAGCAGCTGATAAAGATATTGTAATTGCATTCATAGGGAAACCGCACCGTATAGATGGCAGATCAAGTCAGTCGCAATTATTAAAATCTTTGAAAGACATTGGTTTTGATCAATTCGTTCAAGCGGAGGAAAGAGGGTGGGTACTCTATATAGAAGGACCGTCTGATCTAGCTATTATTAGAGGGCTGGCTAAAAAGCTTGATCACCCTGCTTATAATTACTTAGATAGCCCTTTTGTGCATTATGTTTCAACGAATATTCCAGAAAAAGCTCGTGAACATTTCTATGGCTTGCAAGAGGCAAAGCAAGATCTCGTAGGGATTGCAATATTTGATCATATTGATAGGCAATTACAAAAAAATACTGCATTAACGGAAATGATGTGGAATCGTCGTGAGATTGAAAACTATATTATTAATGAGCCTGTCCTTATTCAATATGCAAGGTCAGACCAAGAAGATGATTTATTCGGTAATGCTGAGGCAAATCAACGTGAAATAATTATGAAAGAATCTATAGATGAAGTATGGAGTGCTATCAAAACACTAAAAGGTTATGAAAGGTGGTCAAACGAGGTTAAGGCGAGTGATGAGTTTCTATCTCCCGTATTTAAGAAATATTTTGAGAAACTTAAGCTGCCCAATATAATGTCTAAAAGTAACTATTTTAGATTAATAGAGTACATTGAGAAGCAAAATATTGATCAAGAAATAATTGATAAACTCGACACTATTCTTAAAGTGTCACAATCAGCTAATCCTTTGGATAGTGAGTAAATAGATTTAGCTCTTCTTGCCTATTCTTTTTTTAATCTGTTTCATTATCTTGTCATATTTCGGCGGGGGGCCGGTGCGGACCTGTTTGTGGTCTATGAAGAGTGCATCCGAGATGCCGGTTTCACGCAGGATTTTAGGATCGGATGTATCTATCTCGCGAAATATAACAGAATCTCCTATCTCGGCAGCAGCCCGCTTCGCCCGTTCATAGGCAAGGTTTTGAGCCATGCACCATCCATTGACGTATGATGTAACGGTGACTTTTCCCGGCGTCAGTTCAGGTTTTTTCTTATTGACCGCAAGCCAATTAGGTTTTTTCGCATCTTTCGAGAAAGGTTTCCACAGCAATACGGACATACCCTGTCGGTCGGCTTTTTTATAACCATGTTTCCTGAACCACGATGCCTTCATCCAGAAGGGCAGCGCTAAACCCCAGGCGGCAATCCCTTTCGCGCCGAGCTTCTTTACGTCGTCCTCCGCTGCTTCCAATAAAGATATACCCATACCGCTGCCCCTGAAATCGCCTCTTCCTTGTTTATGGCCGTGAACCCAAATACATGGTATGAAATATAGTTCTTTCCCTTCCACGAATGATTCCTCTATCGGCAGGTATTGGATCATCCCGCCGATAGTCCCGTTTTCATCCAGGGCGAGCTTAGCACGAAGCCCCCGCTTCTTCATTTTTTCGTACCATTCTTTACGCTTTTTCCCGGCCTCTTTCGCTTCATCGGACCAATCTTCCAAACAAAGACAGAAGAGACCGGCATTCTTTTCATTCAAATCCACGACTTTCATTTTGTTTCTTCCTATTATCGAGATTGCATTAGTGGAATCAACGGATTGTGGATTCTATCTTGTTTTTATTAAATATGGAAATTCGTCCATTCATTTTTTATTTTTATCAATTATCGCTGAAAAAAACTATATAAGGAGCTGGAGCAAAAATCCAGCTTTCCTCTGGCAATTTCATTATCCCGCCCAAACCGATCTTAATACAATTAGCTTACCCTCGGTCAGGGTCTCATTTCCCTTGCAGCTCTTTTAACCTTCTTTCGGCCGCCTCGCGGATATCGCTATCCTTATCGTTCCTGGCGATTTCGGCGAGCAGCTTCTGATCGGTTAGCTTCCCGACCGCCATTTTGCGTATGTCAGATTCAATAGCATTCTTACCAATTTCTGTAAGAAGTGACTGGTCTTCGAGATTCAGGACATCCGCTATAGATGCCAAAAGTACTCTGCGCAATTGGTGATTATCGGGAAGCTTCCACGCAGCATGTATACGGACAACTGTATCTAGCTTATGATTCTTGGCTATTGTGGCGAGTAGTGTTTGGTCGGTTAACCCTTTTACTGCATCCATGGCTGCAAACGTGTTTTTTGTATCGTTAGCTATTTTATAAAGCACAGATTGGTTAGTTATTTTCTTAATGGAAGCTTCTCTGACTTCTGCATCTGTGCGATAGTCTGTAGCAATTTCAGCAAATAATGATTGAGAGATGGTGTCGTCAATCAGATTCTCTGCTGCTGCTATTCGAACATGACTATTTGTCTCTCTCTTTGCGATTTCAATCAGTAATGCCTGGTCAGTTATTAAACCAAATTGTTTTTCAACAAGATCCATAGGATTAACATAAGCAGCTCGTGATGGAGAGTTGGAGTGGGTAAGTATCCAATCCGGAAAGTCTGATTTCCATGTATGCGACATAGATTCAGGAAGCTTTTGAACTGCAATTGAACAACTTATAACTTCACCATAGACTTTACCTATATTACTATAAGATCCGCTTGTACTGTTCCATTTAATTTTAATTGAAGTTATATCGCCAATTTTAGATTTAACTTCAGGATAGTTCAAAATCTGAATGGCTGGCCAAATATCATAAATAATTCGTTCTTTCCCAGATAATTACATAAGGATATAGCAGCCCCCCTAAGTATTTGATAATGTAAGGTTTGTCAAATATCTTTATTATCAAAAGGGGGACTGAGTGTTATGGTAAACAATAATTTGAATGAAATCAATGCTGTTATAGATCCCGGTCAGAAAATAACGGCGTTCGGCGGTTTTTGGTGGTTGAGAAAGTTTATGGAGCGTTTGGGCATTGGCGCTGTATTCGCTCAGGATTACGGGATAAAGAAGCGCCGGAGGGGGTTCAGCGAGCGTGACTATTTTCTGTCCGTGTTGTATTTGTTCTTGAGCGGCGGGAAGGCCATATCGGATATCGAGAAGATACGGAAGGACAAGGCGTTTAAGCGTTTATCCGGTTTGACCCGTGGTATTCCCACAGCCGGCGCCTTGTTGAAATTTTTCAACGGTTCGGGCGGCGATTCGGTCGAGCGATTCCGGGCAGGCAACGCGGCTTTCGCCGACGGAATCCTGCGGCTCATGCGAATCAACAAGCTGCGATTGGGAAAAGTGGTTTACGCGTTTATGGACAGCAGCGAGATCGAGGTTTACGGCCATAGATTCGAGGGGGCGGGGAAGAATTACAACGGCGATCGCGTTCTGCGGCTGCACGCGGTCTTTCTTGAAGACTTGCTGTGCGGGATGGAGTTGCATGATGCCTCCCGCTTCGTCACATTCGGCTGGGAGCATTTGCTGAAGCGCTTGTCGAAAGCCGCGCGCACAGTCGGGTCAAAAGCGCATATCCTTCTCGATTCCGCATATTTCGATCATAAGATCATCAACGCGATAATCGCTGGAAGGCATTATTATTCAATAAGTTGCAAACATTTCGATTTGCTGGAGGAAGAGGCGCGCCTGCTCGGGCAGGAGCAATGGAAGGACGATTGCGCCGAGTTTCCGTACAAACCGGCCGGGATAGAAGAACCGCAGCGGGTTGCCGTCCGGCGGTTTAAGAAATACTGCCCCGATCTGTTTAATAAATATAACTACGCCTTCGTGATGACCAACCGGGGCGGCTTGACAGCGAAGGAGATTTTCGACATCCACTCCGCCAAGTCTGGTTACGAGAATAACTTCAAAGACCTTCTTTCCGGCCTGGGGCTGCATCATCCGCGGTTTATGAAACTGAACGCAAACAGACTTTTTTGCCAGGCAGCGATGCTTGCTTATAACATCCTTATGGCTGCGAAATACTTCGTTCTGAACGGAACCAAATATTTTTTCACCAGCGTTTCGGGATTCATTTACAGATTCGTAACCAATGCCGGCAGGCTCGTGACGCATAATTTCAGGGCAACGCTGAAACTGACGGAATACCCGCTCGATATAGGATTCATTGACGGACGTGTCGCGAATATCAGAACCGGATAATCCGGAAAGTTAAAAAAGCAACCCCGTCCTGATTCGTTCAGGGGATAGGTCTGCTTCAATCTTACACCGGCTGACTGAAAACCGGAAAAACTCTTCAACCTGATCGGATTCACTCACGCAAACCATAAAAAAATCAACCAAACCACCGTTCACATACAAAAATCTCCAACACAAGGACCTATCTTTCCCTTACGTAAGAATCTGGGGTTCTTTATATTTAGTTGGTATCGAATTAAAAGCTAATATACACTTATTTATTAAAAGTACTCTCCAATCCTTATTTTCTATATTTACTCTAGGCATTTGGACCTGAGTCGATAATTTGAAGAAAGTATAATTTCCGAGGTTTACATCTTCAAGAGCGATTTTTGCGAGGACGGCCAAATCTGATATCTTATCAATCGCCCACATACAAACGTTGATATCCTTATCGTTCTTTGCAATGTTAGCAAGTAGGGACTGGTCAGTTAGATTGGGATTTTTTACTGCAGCCACACGAATGTCGCTGGACTCGTTATTTTTTGCGATATAAGCCAGAAGCTCTTTGTTTTTAAGCTTCTCAACCGCTCTTGTGACAAAGTTAATATCCTTAACTTCCATAGCAATATCGCTGATTTTTTTAATAGCCTCCTTTTGAATTTGAAAATCTTTATCCCGCTCTGCGATAGTGGCAAGTAAGGAAAGATCTCCCAGCTTCTTAACAGCCATGCCACGGACTAGTTTATCGTCGCTTTTTGTTGCAATGTCAGTAAGCTCTTTGCATGCTTCTGTGTTACCTGTGTCGCATTCGGTAGCGAGTTCGTCAATTTTGCTTGCATCATCTCTGCAGGCAAAAACAAAAACAAGAAAAGCGCAAAAAAGAATCAGCCATCTATTCATTTCTAACCCTCCCTAAATAGCAAATACGGTTTACGAATACACAAGATGAGATTTATAAAATGAGATAGAATAACCAATAAAAACCATAAGTAACTTCTTATTCTAATACATAATAGGAATAATAATAAAACCTGATTTCCCTCCCTCCATATCACATTCCCCGCTTTTCGGGTTTACTACCACAAGATTGCCCCCTGTCCGGGGCTTATTTCTCCTGCAGTTCTTTTAGCCTTCTTTCGGCTACATTGCGGACGTCACTATCCTTATCGTTCTTGGCGATGTCTGAAAGCAGTGCCTGGTCGGTCAGCTTCTTAACCGCAGCCCTGCGGACGACATCCCACTCGTCGTTCCTGGCAATGTCTGCGAGCAGGGCCTGGTCAGTAAGCTTTTCGACCGCGGCTTCGCGGACGTCACTATCCTTGTCGTTCCTGGCGATGTCGGCGAGTGCTGCCTGGTCGGTAAGCTTCTCAACCACAATCATACGGATATACCATTCCTTATGGTTCTTTGCGATGTCTGCAAGCAACGATTGGTTGGTAAGTATTTTTATTGCGGCCTCACGGACATCACTATCCTTGTCGTTCCTGGCGATGTCGGCGAGCGCTGTCTGGTCGGTCAGCTTCTCAACCGCAGCCCGGCGGACATACTCGCCCGCGTCTTTCCTGGCGATTTCAGTGAGCAGCGCCTGGTCGGTCAGCTTCTCAACCGCGGCCCGGCGGACGTACTCGCTCGCATCATTCCTGGCAACTTCGGCGAGCAGGGTCTGGTCCGTGAGCTTTATTACCGCGGCCCGGCGGACGTATTCGCTCGCGTCGTTCCTGGCAACTTCGGCGAGCAGGGCCTGATTGATCAGGTTCGGATTGCCGACCGCTGCCTCGCGGACATCCCAAAACTTAGCGCTCTTGGCAATGTCATCGAGCAGCGCCTGGTTCGTCAGCTTCCCCGCGGCGGCCTTGCGTATTTTAGAATCTAAATAATTCTTGGCAATGTCGGCGAGCAGGGTCTGGTTGGTAAGGTTAGGATTGCCAACCGCAGCCCTGCGGACATTCCATTCTTTATCGTTCCTGGCGATTTCGGCGAGCAGAGCCTGGTCGGTCAGGTTCGGATTGCCGACCGCTGCCTCGCGGACGTCCTCGTCATCGTCGTTCCTGGCGATTTCGGCGAGCAGAGCCTGGTCGGTCAGGTTGGGTTTCCCAACCACGGCCACGCGGACGTCCTCGTCATCGTCGTTCCTGACGATTTCGGCGAGCAGGGTCTGGTCGGTCAGGTTCGGATTGCCGACTGCCGCCTCGCGGACTCTCCATTCCTCATCGTTCACGGCGATGTTGGCGAGCGATGACTGGTCGGTCAGCTTCTTGACCGCGGCCGCGCGGATGTCGATATCCTCGTCGTTCTTGGCGACAGACGCACACCCCTGCCCCTTGCAGATAAGTTTGATCCCTGGATGCCAATTCATTTCCTTAATGTCCACCCCAGAATAAATCCAATAAACCCCGTCCGACTCGAGTGTTTCCGAGAATAATACATCACTTGTGGAACGGATATTACCGTGGAATGATGCACTGATAGTATAGCGACCGGGAGGCACAGGTTCTTCTATTGGCACCGTGACCCCGATTCCGAAAAACAAAGCGGTTTCAATCAAGACCACAGGCCACCGCTCTGCGGGAATGCCTTGAATCAGGGCGTTACAAACGTTCCTCTCCCAATCGCTCTGCTCTTCCTTTGAAGGCTGTTGCAGCCATGCTATTGCCTCGGCGCCGATCGGTTTGGGCGCTTTTATTAAGGCTCGAAGGGATAACTCGCGGACATCATAGTACTTGCCGGTACATGCGATTTCGGCGATCAGTGCCTGGTCGGTAAGCTTCTTCACCGCGGCCTCGCGGACGCTGTATGAATCATCCTTTGGGGGCAAATAGTTGGTGTTCCATTCCTTGTCGCTCTTTGCGACGTAGGCGAGCACATCCTGGTCGTTCAGCTTCTCAACCGCCACCTGGCGCGCATCCAAGTCCGCGGCGCTCTTGGCGATGTCTGCAATCAGCGACTGGTCTGTAATTCTCTTAACATCTTCTTCAGATGCCAGAACGATCTGACGTAACTGATGATCAGCAGGAAGCTTCTTGACCGCGGTTTTGCGGACGTCACTATTCCTATCGTTCCTTGCGACTTCGGCGAGCACATCCTGGTCGGTCAGCTTCTCCACCGCGGCCTCACGGACGCTGTATGACTCATCCTTTACGGGGAGGAAACTGTGCCATTCCTTATTGTTCTTTGCGATGTCGGCGAGCGCTGACTGGTCGGTCAGCTTTGCCACCGCGGTTTTGCGGACGGACCAACTCTTATCGTTCCTGGAGATATCGGCGAGTACTGTCTGATCCATCAGCTTCTCAACCGCTGCTTCGCGCACGTCACTATAATTGCCGTTCCTGGCGATGTCGGCGAGCAGTGCCTTGTCTGTAAGCTTCTCAACCGCTGCTTCGCAGACGTCACTATCATTATCGTTCCTGGCGATGTCTGCGAGCAGTGCCTGGTCTGAGAGCTTCTCAACCGCAGCCTCGCGCACAGCGCTATCCTTATCGCTCTTTGCGATGTCGGCGAGCTTCTTGCAAGCTTCTTGGTTGCCCATGGAGCATTCGGCGGCAAGTTTCTCAACTGCAGCCAGGTCCTCCCCGATCAGCATTCCTGCAAAAAGCAGAAATGCACAAAAAAGAATCAGCCATCTATTCATTTCTAATCCTCCTTCAATAGCAAATACGGTTTACAAATATCCAAGATGAGATTTATCAAGTGCAATAAAAAAGCTGATGAGAAACCATAGGCGATTTCTTATTCTAATACATAATATGAATAAAAATAAATACTGATTTACCTCCCCCTGAATCACATTCCTCGCTTATCTGTTTTAATTCAACAAGATTGCCCATCAGCTCTTAGCTCATTTCCTCTTTAGCTCTTTTAATCTTTTTTCGGCGGCCTTGCAGACATTCACGCTCTCGTCTTTCCTGGCGATGTCGGCGAGCACCTTCTGGTCAGTCAGCTTCTCAACCGCTGCCTTGCGGACGTCATAATACTCGTCGTTCCTAGCGATGTCGGCGAGCAATGCCTGGTTAGTAAGCTTCTCAACAGCCACTTTGCGCGCAACATAATCCGCGGCACTCTTGGCTATGTCTGCAAGTAATGTCTGGTCTTTGATTTTCCCGACTTCCTCTTCAGATGTCATGATGATCTTGCGTAATTGATGATCTGCAGGAAGCTTCCTGGCCGCTGCCTTGCGGACGTCACTATCCTTCGCATTCCAGGCGATGTCGGCGAGTAGCGCCTGGTCGGTCAGCTTCTCAACCGCTGCCATGCGGACTTCCCACTTTTTATCGTTCCTGGCGATGGCGGCGAGCAGCGCCTGGTCGGTCAGCTTCTCCACCGCCAAACTTCGGATTGAATAGTCTATGGCGCTTCTGGCGATATCAGAGAGCAGTGCCTGGTCGGTCAGCTTCTTAACCGCGGTCATGCGTACTCCCCCATGCTCGTCGTTCCTGGCGATGTCTGCGACCAACGCCTGGTCGGTCAGCTTTTCAACCGCAGTCTGACGGATGTAGCCATCCTTATCGTTTTTGGCGATGTCAGCGAGCAGTGCCTGGTCGGTCAGCTTTTCAACCGCATCCTTGCGGACTCGCCAGTCTGCTGCGCTCTTGGCTATGTCGGTTAGCATTGCCTGGTCAGTAAGCTTCTGGACAGCAGCCTTACGGGCAAACAAATCATTGGCGAGATTGGCAATTTCGGAAATAAGCTTCTGGTCCGTTATTTCTGCAACATCTTTTACCGATGCCAGAAAAATCCGACGTAATTGATGGTCAGCTGGAAGCTTCTCGACAGCTGCCTTACGGAAAAAACTATCTTTGTTGTTCCTGGCGATGCCGGCGAGAATTCCTTCATCGGTCAGCTTTTCAAACGCTGCCTTGCGGACGTCATAAAACTCGTCGTTGCTGAAGATGTCAGCGAGTAACGCCTGATCGGTCAACTTCTCAACCGCTGCCTTGCGAACGTCACTAATTGTGTTGTTCCTGGCGATATCGGCGAGCAGTGTCTGGTCGGTGAGCTTCTCAACTGCTGCTATGCGGACTCGCCAGTCTGCTGCGCTTTTGGCGATATCAGCAAGCAGCGTCTGGTCTGTTATTCTTCTAGCATCTTCTTCAGATGCTAGAACTACCCTACGTAATGGATGATCAACAGGAAGCTTCATAGCCGCTGCCTTGCGGACACGCTCGTCCTTATCCCTGGCGATGTAAGCTAGTAGCTTCTGGTCGGTCAGCTTCTCAACAGCTGCCTCGCGGAATTCCCAGTTTTCATCGGTATTCTTAGCGACAGATGCACATCCTTGCCCCTTACAGATAAGTCTAATCCCAGGATTCCAGTGGAAGCCAGTCTCCCCGGAATAAATTTCGTAAACCGCATCCAGCTCCAGTGACGCTGAGAATGATATATCGCTCTCAGATTCCATATTAAAAAAATGAGATCTTTTAGAAAAAGAAGCAGTGAGATTATAGTGACCGGGAGGAACCGAGTAACCCATTAATGGTGAAATGGTTACTCCTTCTTTTGAGATAACTATAGGCCACCGCTCTTCCGGAATACCTTTGATTAGAGCCCGACAAGTGTTCTTCTCCCAATCGTTATGTTTTATTTTCTGAGGCTTTTTCAGCTGTGCTATAACCTCGGTGCTAAGCGGTTTGGGCGCTTTTATTAAGGCTATAAAAGCAACCTCACGGACGGATTCATCCTTGTGGTTCCCAGCGATGTCGGCGAGCTTCCTGCATGCTTCCTGGTTGCCTGCGGAGCATTCGGCGGCAAGTTTCTCAACTGCAGCCAGGTCCTCCCCGATCAGCATTCCTGCAAAAAGCAGAAATGCACAAAAAAGAATCAGCCATCTATTCATTTCTAATCCTCCTTAAATAGATTATATGGTCTAAAAAAGATAATCTAGAATTCAAAATCATGTCAAGAATCGGTGATTGAAAACTAAACAATAGGAATAATTAAAAACCCTGATTTCCCCTCCCTCCATATCACATTCCCCGCCTATCTGGTTTAGTACTACAAGATCGTCCCTATATCCGATGTTATTTCCCTTGCAGCGCTTTTAACCTGCTATCGGCAGCCTTGCGGACGTTACTATCCTTATCATTCCTGGCGATGTCGGTGAGCGCGGACTGGTCAGTCAGCCTCTCAACAGCAGCTTCCCGGACGAATGCTTTTTCATCGTTCTCGGCAATGTCGGCGAGCAGAGCTTGGTCGTTAAGCCTCGTCACAGCGGCCTTGCGGACTTCCCAGTCCTCATCACTTTTAGCGGCGGAAGCACACCCCTTCCCCTTGCAGATGAGTTTTATCCTTGGATTCCAGCGTTTCCCAGACACCCCAGAATAAATCATATAAACCGCGTCCAGATCGAGTGTCCTCGAGAATGATACATCTTGTATGGATTGTGAGGAGAATTTTCTGATTGCGATTGCGTCTTTACTGCTGGAGTATGATGCTCTTAAAGTATAGCGACCTGGAGGTATGGGATCGTCCACCGGCACCGAGACAGAGACTCCCGATTCAGCAATGACAACAGGCCATCTCTCTTCAGGAATACCTTTAATTAGAGCTTGACGAGCGTTCTTCTCCCAATCACTCCGCTTCGCTTTTTGAGGCCGTTGCAGCCTTGCTATTGCCTCGGCGCTGATCGGTTTGGTAGCTTTTATTAACGCTCGAAGGGCTGCCACGCGGACACCTTCATCTTTGTCGGTATATGCGATCTTCGCAAGCAGGACCTGGTCATTCAGCTTTCCTATTGCTTCACAACGGATATCAGGGTCTGTTGGGCTATTAGCGATCTCTGCGAGCATCGACTGGTCAGTCAGTTTCATAACCGCAGCCTTACGAACTTCCCATTCTTTATCGTTTTTAGCGATGTCAGCGAGCACGTTCTGATCGTTTAATTTCTTAACGGCTTCCTCGCGGACGATATATTTTATGGCATACTTGCCTATGTCTGCAAGCAACGCCTGGTTTGTGATTTTCCTAACTTCTTCTTCAGATGCCAGAACGACCTGTTTTAATTGATGATCATCGGGAAGCATCTTGACCGCGGCCTCGCGGACTTCACTATTTTCGTCATTCTTAGCCATATCGACAAGCAGGATTTGATCGGTCAGCATCTTGACTGCCGCTTCGCGGACGTTTTTGTCCTTATCTTTTTTGGTGATTTCAGCGAGAAGGGATTGGTCGGTCAGCTTTTCGATTGCGGCTATTCGTAGGAAATACCGTTCATCGTTTTCGGCGATGTCGGCCAGCAAGGTTGGATCAGTTAGATTGGGATTCTTAACCGCGGCCCTGACAATCCATGCGGACTTGTCATTCCGAGCGATGTCAGCGAGTAAAACCGGGTCGGTCAATTTCTCAACTGCGATCTCGCGGATCTGCCAATCCTTGTCGTTTTTAGCGATGTCGGCGAGCTTTTTACAAGCTTCCTGGTTGCCAGCGGCGCATTCTGCGGCAAGTTTTTCAACTGTAGTCAGGTCCTCCCCGATCAACATCCCCGCAAAAAGCAGAAATGCGCAAAAAAGAATCAGCCATTTATTCATTTCTAATCCTCCCTAAATAGCAAATACGGTTTATAAATAGATAGAATGGAATTTATTAAGTGCAATAAAATAGCCAATAAGAAACCATAGGTGAACTATTATTCTAATAGAAACTATGCAAGTGACAAACTTATTTTTACAGTCTTGTGATCACATTGCGAATGTTATTTTGTTCTATCATTGGGAACCTGGATATGACTGCTGAAATTCCTGAAGAAGCTGTCTGAATCCTAATTTCTAAAAATGTAATCAACAAAGCAACATTAAAAATATCAATTGATAGTTAAAAAAGAATTGCTTTAAAAGAGCGATGAATTACAATAGTATATATATAGTTCGGTTATAGATCATAGTCCACGCAAATATATTAATAGTATTAATCTTTTAAGTGGAGTTTTGCTATGAGAAAATCTGTTTTATTTATTGGTCTCTTGATGATTTCGCTAGTAGTAAGCCTGTGCGTCGCAGAGAATCCTTCAGGAAGCGATCATTTATCTTTTAAACCAACGAATCCAGTAGCAGATACTGCTTTCGAAATTAACTTCAATGCAAAAGGAACCGCCCTGGAAGGATCATTGGAAGTCCAAATTGCGTATTATTCTAATGTTCTCAATAAATTACTTGCCCATAGTCTTGCTATGACAAAAGCTGGGGAAAATTGGATAGCAGTGATAACTCCCGAAAAAGGAGCTTTATCAATTGCATTCAAATTCTTTTCCGGAGAAGTGTCGGATTCGAATAACGGGCTCGGCTATGGTATAGAGTTGTATGGTTCTGACAACGAACCGCTTCCCGGTGCAAAAACCGAGCTTTTATATTTACAAAGCCAGTCTGCTTTGTATCTCGAAATCAATAGAAACCTTGCTTTTAAAAAGAATCTATTCGAGGCTTTAAAAAATGAATTCACCGTCTGCCCGGAATCAAGAAAAAAATATGCAAGTGGTTATTACAGTTTGCTGAAGACCTTATTTAAAGCGGAGGGGGAACAGGCCGTAAAAGACGATATTGAAAGACAGGCAGAGCGGACGGACCTGACAGAGGATGATCTTTATAATTTATACAAATTGAGCAATGCATACGATTTGAAAAATAAAGTCGAGACTCTTGAGCTGAAATTGAAGGAAAAAAATCCCAAGCACTATCTATTCGAAAATAAGAAAATTATGAAGTACGGGACCATTAAGGATGAGAGCAAAAGGACAAGATTTCTTTCAGAAATGAGGAAGGAATATCCTGACAATTGGAATGTAGCATACTGGCAAAAACTGGAAGTACTCGGCTTGTTAGAGAAGAAACAAATAGAAAAAGCTCAGGAATACATCAAACTCAATCCGCTTGTCGGAGATTGTTGTTATTATTCAGACGGGGCGGAGAAAATCATGGAAGGCGGGATGGATATGGACCTCGCCCTGGAAATGAGCAGGAAAGGTGTGGAGCTGATTCGCAACAATCTAATAAGTCAGAAAAACAAAAAAACTCCGTCAATGACCGAATATGAATGGCAAAAGCGCCAGGAAAACCACCTTGCAAGGCATTTGAAAACTCAGGGCGACGTATTGATGAAACTCGGCAAATTCGATGAAGCAGTGAAAATATATGAAGAAGCAATCGGATTACAAAAATACCAGGAACCGGAAACCAATGAAGAATATTGCGCCGCGCTGATTAAAAATGGAGCTGTCGAAAAGGCAATCGCTGCGATGACCGAATATATTTCAAATAATACTTCTACACCGAAAATGGAACAAATATACATCGAAGCCTATGCCTCGGCGAAAGGAAACAAGGCGGATGCGGAAACCGAATTGAATAAACTGCGTTTAACCGCTTATGACATCCTGAAAAATAAGCTGAAAAAAGAATTAATTGATAATCCTGCACCTGTATTTAATCTTCAGGATATCGAAGGAAAAAATGTTTCCCTCCAGGAATTCAAGGGGAAAACCGTAATTCTGGATTTCTGGGCTACCTGGTGTGGCCCTTGTATCTTTTCATTTCCTACGATGCAGAAACTGGTTGATAAATACAAAGATGACAATAGCATCAAGTTTATATTCATTAACACGCAGGATTATGATGAAACCATAAATGCACAGGTGAAAGAGTTCCTGGCGGAAGACAATTACCAGTTCTATGTTTTACTTGACGATAAATACAGCCAGACTTTTGAAGATTATGCTCTGAGCGGCATCCCTACAAAGATATTTATAGACAAGACTGGTAAAATAAGATATTCCTATGTCGGTTGGAGGGGTAGTGAAGATATAGAGATGAAAATGTTCGAGGCACTTATAGATTTGCTTCGTTAAACCGCTGCGGCATTCGATTCATCGCATTCTGAAGAATAGACATTCTGTCTTAAATCAAATGAATTTTTCCTTGACATATTATGAGCATATGCTCATAATGTTGCGGAGAGAGGAAAGAATCGGATATGGCGAGGCCTCAATGTTGCAGAAGGATATCGGGAGCGCCGGGGTGCAGGATGTTCAAGCCTGAAGAGGCGCAATCCGCCGGAGCGGAGATACTGCGGCTGACGCTTGACGAGCTAGAAGCTTTGAAGCTGGCGGACCTCGAAGGGCTTTATCAGGAAAAGGCGGCGGAAAGGATGAACGTATCGCGGCAGACCTTCGGCAGGATAATCGAATCCGCACGTCGTAAAACCGCTCAGGCGCTTATCGAGGGCAAAATCCTTAAAATCGGCGGCGGCAATTGCGAGATCGCGGGTATCAAATGCTTCAAATGCAATGATTGCCATCGCCGGATGAAGATTCCGCCGGATTCGCCGAAGCCCGGGATTTGCCCTGCCTGCAAGGGACATAACGTTTTTCTTGAAGAAATTTCCGATTATGGAGAGAAAATTATTAATCAAGAATAGTTTATAAAAATGTTCGAATGTTAGTAACATCATACATTATTCTAAAATCAAAATCGAGAGCTTTTAAAAACCTGTCAATCCGTCATTCTGATGCAAGCTTCGGAGGGAAGCGATGGAAGGCGCAGTCCTGAGGCATTCTTCGAAGGGATTCAAAGGAAGGAACTGTCCAGATTCTTCAATGGTATTCCTTCGAGGGCTTTCTTCAGAATGACATTTCATGATAGTTTTTCAAAGCTCTTAAATCTGAAAACGAATAACAAAGGAGAAAAATGAAAATTGCAGTTGCATCTCATGACGGGGTGAACATATCGCCTCATTTCGGCAGAAGCGCTTGCTTCATCGTTTATGAAAACGAGGACGGAAAAATCAAATCGCGGGAGGTCCGTGACAATACATACACACCCCATGCCAAAGGGGAATGCAAGGATGGAGAGCATCATGAACACGAACACGGTGAACATCACGGCCACGGCGAGATTATAAACGCCCTTCATGATTGCGATGCGGTCCTATGCTTCGGGATGGGACACCGCGCCGCGGAGGATTTGCAGGCGAACGGCATTATGCCGTTTATCGTAACGGAAGAGATGCCGGCGGATGAAGCCGTGAAAGCTTATCTCGACGGTAAACTCAAACCAGGGCAGGATTTCTGCTGCTGCCATTGATCAAATCTATATCCGCCTGACTAAAAGAAGGAAACGCATTTCGATCAGCGCAGCGTGAACTGTTGAAACCGGGAAGCCTTACTTTATATAAATGGCTCTCTCGACTATCTATCAACTTTCCGGTTTCATCTTTTATTTTTACTTTGAAGATAAAATTCTTTTTATAACCTGTAAGAATCTTCTCTGGAATTATGGGTAGACCAAGTTTTTGACCGCAACTGTAAGGGCTCGCCGTTCATTCTAATTCTTAACAGTAGGATGGACTTTCGAAGAGGAGATCATTTGTCTTGGAACATTGTTAATCTGCTTTTTGCTGCGCTTCGCATCTCCAGGATTTCATTTTTCTCTGCGATATTTGCAAGCAAATCCTGATCCGTCAGCATCCAAACCGCAGCCACCCTGACCCACCAAAATTCTTCCTCGTTCTTGACAATCCTTATTAGAACGCTTTGGTCGGTCAGTTTTCTAATGGCGCTCTTACGGACGCCATCAGACATATCCTTCGTTGCGAATTTTTCCAACAAGGTCTGGTCGGTGAGGTTTGTATTGTTGACCGCGGCTTCTCGGACCAGCCACTCCTCGTCTTTCTGTGCGATTTTAGCGAGTCGGATGGGGTCTTCCAACTTTTGCACTGCAGCCCGGCGAACGTATACATTTTCGTCTTTCGTAGCGACTTCATATAACACGTCCTGATCCGTCATTACAGGTTTCTGGACTGCAACCTGGCGGACCCAGTCGTCATCGTCTTTCCTTGCGATTTTTGCAAGCGCTTCAAGATCCGTAAGCCTTTTCGTTGCGGCTTCACGGACATATTTATTTTCGTCTTTTCTTGCTATTTTGGCGAGGACGGATTGATCTGTAATCCGTTTTACGGCGGCTTCGCGGATCCAGGCCTCCGGATTGCTTCTGGCAAAATATACGAGCTTCGCACAGGCTTCTTCATCACCTGCTGAACATTTTTCCGCGAATTTATATACTTTATCTATATCATCTCCATTCACCATCCCTGCCATAAGCAAGCATACCCAAAAAGCAATCGACCGTTTATTCATTTATATATCTCCCTTAATGATAGATCCGCTTTAGAAATTGAAAAATCTAGCCAAGATAACAATATTCAATTTATTACTTAGACTGCCTATGGAAGTATATTCCTATAATAGCATAAAGGGGTTCTTAATCCTTTCGGAGAATCATATGGAAGGCTTCCTGCGGGATTTCGATCTTGCCGAGCTTCTTCATCCGCTTCTTTCCTTCCTTCTGTTTTTCCAGGAGTTTTCTTTTACGGCTGATGTCTCCGCCGTAACACTTGGCGGTAACATTTTTTCTCATCGCCGTTATGGATTCACGGGCGATGATGCGGCTGCCTATCGCGCATTGAATGACTACTTCGAACATCTGGCGCGGGATGACTTTTCTGATCCTGTACACCAACTCTCTGCCTCTTTGCGCCGCATTCTGGCGGTGGGTTATGATTGAAAGGGCGTCCACAACCTGGCCGTTCACGAGAATGTCCACTTTCACAAGGTCCGCCGCCTTGAAGCCGCTGAGGCTGTAATCGAGCGAAGCGTAACCGCGGCTCACGCTTTTCAACTTGTCATAAAAATCAATGATGATCTGGTTCAGCGGAAGTTCGTAGGTTATAAGGACTTTTCCCGAAGAGAGGTACCGCATTTCTTTTTGCGTTCCCCGGTATTCCTCGAGGAGTTTTAGAATCGGTCCTATATAGGCGTTGTCGGTGAGTATCATCGCATCTATAATCGGTTCAGCAACCCCTTCTATTTCCATCGGCGAAGGCCAGTTCGACGGATTGTCTATCTCCTTGATGACGCCGCTTTTCAGACGGACCTGGTAACCGACTTCCGGAGCGGTGGTTATAAGCTCGAGGTTAAACTCCCGCTCCAGCCTTTGCTGGATTATCTCCATATGCAGAAGGCCGAGGTAACCGCATCTGAAACCGAAACCGAGCGCTGCGCTCGTTTCAGGAATATAAGAAAACGATGAGTCGTTCAGCTGGAGTTTTTCCATCGCTTTTCGAAGTGTGTCATAATCACCCGGATCAATCGGATACAGGCCGCTGAAAACCATCGGCTTCACTTCTTTGAAGCCCGGGAACGGATGCGTGGCTGGATTGCGGGCGTCAATTATCGTGTCGCCGATCTTCGTATCAGTGATCACTTTAACACCCGCCATGACATAGCCGACCTCGCCCGCTGAAAGCGAACGGACCGGCTTCTCCCATGGCGTGAAGACGCCCAGCTCGCTCACTTCGTATTCAGCCCCGGAAGAGAACATTTTAATGAGTCCGCCGGTTTCGATCTTTCCGTCGAGAATGCGCACGAGCATCACAATGCCCCGGTATGAATCATACCAGGAATCGAAGATCATCGCCCGCAGAGGAGCATTCCGGTTGCCCTTCGGCGGAGGTATCTGCTTGATGATGCCCTCGAGGATATCGGTGATACCGGTACCGATCTTGGCGCTGACCTGGAATGCGTTTGACGCATCTACTCCTATGATCTCCTCGATCTGCTGTTTGACGAAATCCGTCTGGGCGGCGGGGAGGTCTATCTTGTTGATGACCGGAATTATTGCGAGGTTATTTTCGATCGCCTGGTATGCGTTCGCCACGGTCTGGGCTTCAACGCCCTGGACCGCGTCCACAATCAACAAAGCCCCTTCGCAGGCGGCGAGGCTGCGTGATACCTCATAAGAAAAGTCCACGTGCCCGGGAGTGTCAATCAGGTTGAAGGCATAGATATTTCCGTCTTTCGATTTAAAATCCAATCGTGCGGCACGGGCTTTGATGGTGATTCCCCGTTCCCGCTCAAGATCCATATCGTCGAGTATCTGCTCCTTCATATCGCGGGCGGTGACGGCGCCGGTGATTTCGAGAATCCGGTCGGCAAGCGTGGATTTGCCGTGGTCTATATGCGCGATGATGCTGAAATTCCTGATCTTGTTCTGTTCGGTCACAATACGAAACCTCTATATAAATGTATCGCGGGCAAGCGCGGCGGCGCCGTATGCCCCAGCTTCCGATCCGAGCAGGGCCTTTTCGATTGTCGCCGTATCGAAAGCGCACTTTATCGTTTTCTTTCGGGCTTCTTCAAGGGCGGGGGGGAGCAGCAGGTCTGATGCATTCATAATTCCTCCGCCGATTGCTATTATCTGCGGATTGAAGATATTTATCAATATAGAGATAAGCTGCCCGAGCCTTTTCCCGGTTATACGCATTGCTTCAATGGCAGAAGGGAATCCGGCATCGGCGAGTTCCGCAATTTTTTTCGCGGAAAGGTCTTTGATGGAAAATACTTTTTCTGCATCGTGCTCTTCTGTTTTTATAATCAGCTCCCTGAAGGTTTCGACGATTCCATTATTGCCGAGATATGCCTCTGCGCAGCCATCAGCTCCACAACCGCAATTCCGCCCGTTTTCATATAATTTTATATGCCCGAGTTCCGCTCCGAATCCATTGTTTCCGTGAAGGAGATTCCCCTCAATGATCACTCCTCCTCCGACGCCTGAACCGAGCGTGAGAAATACAAGGTGCTCCAGGGTGGGTTCTTTGATTCTCCGGAAATCGAACTCACCGTATGCCGCGCCGTTCGCGTCATTATCAATGACGAATTTATCCGTTGAGAGAATTTTTTCAAGGTCTTTCCAGACTGGTCTGCCGTTAAGAATTTTCAGGTTTGGCGAGGAAATAATTTTACGATCCTTCATATCTATAAAACCGGCGAAGATAATTCCTATTCCCGAAACGCGGGGATGTGTTTTGCCAAATAGCGAGCCAGAGATATCCCCAATCTGCAGGAGCAGTTCCGAATAGTTTGCCGTGTCGGTAGAAGCAGTTCCACTGCTCAGCCTTTCTCCTGATCCATCAATGCGGATGTATTTGATATTGGTTGCTCCAACGTCAACTCCGATATATTCATTCTTTTCGACAGTCATACTAATATTTTTTCTCTTTAAGATATTAATTCTACATAATATTGGCAAACCTGGCTATAGATAAAAATGAAATTCGGATAAGGATGAAATTTTAATGGATGAAAGACAGGGGCAGGGCGGGGCTTTCGCCTCGCCCTGCGGATATGGCGATGATCAGGCTTCTTTCTTGGAGAGCTCGCTGATCCTTTCGTCCACGCCGGCAAGTTCTTTCTGCAGCTGTTCTCTGTATTTTTCGAGCATTTCTTTTATTTCCGTTTTAGAAATGAAATGCCTGAAGTGGGGAGTGCAGCAGCCGCTTGCCTCCGATCTGATCTCCGATGAAGGACAGCAGTTCGGGTTCAGATTGTGATACATAATTGACCTCCTGTTATTTTTATTTGTTTTCACCGTTAACGGTTCTTCTTTTATATTAAGTATATTAGCAATTACTTAATTATATGTTGATAAAAAAATCCTCATTATATTTTTTCGATTTCTTTTATCTTTTTATCAATGCGTTCGAGCTCGTTTTCAAGGTGTTGTTTATATATTTTGAGAGCTTCTATCTCTTCGCTCCCTTTCTCCGGTTTGTTTTTTATGCATTCGGAATCGGAGGGGCAGGTACATATCATATTGAAAACGTGACGGCATTCCTCCAGCGCCGATCTGTCCACCATATAAGGAATCCAGTATCCCTTTCGCTCGTTAGTTACAAGACCGGCCTGCCGCATAATTCTGAGATGCTGGGATACAGCTGCCGGGCTGATACCGAGGATTTTCGCGAGGCGGTTCGCTCCGAGCGGGCCCTGGATTTTCAATAGTTCGAGAATGCGCAGCCTGCTGGCAACGGCGAGGACTTTAAAAACATCTTCAGGTGCGCGTCTGTTCATCTCTTAATCTTTTAAACCTATTAAGTATATACTTAAATATAATCCATTCAATCCGCGATGTCAAGCTTTGAGGGAATAAAAAAGATAAAAGCGCCTGCAAAAAATTATTTGTCAGAACCACTTCCGTTTTTTAAAGAAAAAGGCCATTGATAAAGCAATCGTTGCGATTATTCCCCAGATGGCGAAATAAGTTCCGCCCCACTTCGCTTCAGGCATATACAGGTTCATTCCATAGACACCGACGATAAATGTAAGGGGAGCAAATATGGTTGATACAATTGTAAGGACCTTCATTATTTCGTTCATCCGGTTGCTGATGCTCGACATATGTAATTCCGTCATACCGGCGACGAGGTCTCGGTATGTTTCTATAGTATCCATAACTTGTATCGTATGGTCATAGAGGTCCCGGATGAACACACCGGTCGGTTTCTTGAAGAGTTTTGAATCGGTTTTGTAAATGCTGTTTATAATATCCCTGAGAGGCCATACCGAACGTCGGAGATAGACAAGTTCTCTTCTCAGCAGAAATATATCCTGGATGATTTCCGGTCTGGTCTTTTCTGTGATTTTATCCTCCGTTTCCTCTATATCTTCTCCGATTTTTTCCAGAAGGACGAAATAGTAATCCACAACGCAGTCGAGAATGGCGTAAGCGAGATAATCGCTTCCCATTTTACGTATCCTGCCCTTGCCCGCCTTTATTCTTTTTATGATGCTTTCGAATATTTTATGTGTTTTTTCCTGGAACGAGATGACCCAATTGCTTCCGACCAACATCGAGACCTGTTCTATCTTGATCTCTTTTTTTTCTTCGTCATAGTCGCAATATTTTAAAACAATCTGGAGATATTTATCGTAGTCTTCAAGAATAGGCCGCTGATTCTGGTTCATAATGTCTTCGAGGGCAAGGTGATGAATATGGAAATTCTCGCCTATCCCCTGCATAAGGGCATCATCGTTTATTCCGACAATATTTACCCAGGTTATGCGGTCATCTGAAATGTATTTCATTATTTCCTTGATATTTTTCGGCTTGCCATCCTTCAATTCTTTCATGGAATAGCTTATTACTTCTACCTTAGCCGTGCCTGATTTTTTATGAGCTTTATCGAGGATATAATCATCCTGTGGCAATTGGATATCATTATTTTCAATCTTTGCCATATCGGCAGTCTCCAAATATTGATGTCTCTTTGTATCCGAAATTTTTATCGTCAGCCCGCCCAGGGCTATTCTGCTCGATGCCCTTGCACTATAACCCTTTGAATCGAAAAAGTAAACCCGCAGTAGAATCGGTATTAGTCAGTTTCTATGTAGCCCATTGGTTCTAATCCCAGGGTCATTGCAGATTTTCAGCCCTATTTCATTTCTAAAATTTTAGTTTATAATTTCAAGAATATTAAGGGTTGAAAAAGCAGATGGTAAAAATCAAGAATTTTTTAAGAAAACCGGCGCTCGTCTCGCCTGGAATTTATCACAAAGTTTATGAAAATAAGGATGGGATTTACAGACTGCACCTGAGGGTGGAAAAAGACGGGACCGGCATCTTGACGGTGAATGCAGCAAGGATTCTGTTTTTAAATCAGACTGCTACCGAGTATACAAAGTACATCATTGACGGATTGACGGAAGAAGAAATTATCAGAAAAATCAGAAACCGTTACAAAGTCAAAGGCGCAGAGGCAACGGAAGATTTCCACAAGATTGACCATACTATAAAAGAATTGGCAAAAGCGCATGAGGACGAATGTCCGATTACCATGCTGGACATTTCGTTGAAAGATGACGTGGATCGAGACCTCAGCGCCCCTCACCGGATAGACCTTGCTCTCACATATGATTGCGACAACGACTGCAAGCACTGCTATGTCGAGCGCAAGCAGAAGGGGACCGAACTTTCAACGAACGAATGGAAGCGTGTAATTGACAAGGTTTGGGAGATAGGCGTCCCCCATATCTGCTTCACCGGCGGCGAGGCAACATTGCGAAAAGACCTCGTGGAATTGATTACATACGCCGAGGATGTCGGGCTGGTTACCGGCCTGCTCACCAACGGCAGGGCGATGAAGGATAAAAATCTTATGAAGCAAATGGTTGACGCCGGTATAGATCATTTCCAGATTACGCTGCTTTCACATAACGAAAAAATTCATAATACGATGATGGGGTGCAATAAAGCTTGGGCTGAAACCGTCCAGGGTATAAAAAACGCCGTCGCGACACCGGTCTATACACTCACGAACACGACCCTTACGAAATTCAACAGCAAGGAGATCGAGAAAACTGTGCGGTTCCTCGCTGATCTCGGAGTAAATGCCTTTGCCTGCAACGGGATCATAAAATCCGGCAAGGGCAGGGCGCTGCCTGAGGCATTGACCGAAGAAGAGCTGAAGCCGGTGGTTGAGAAAATACGCAAAGAGGCGGAGAAGCTGAATATGAGGTTCATCTGGTACTCCCCGACGGAGTATTGCCATTTCGATCCGATCGAAAGCGAGGTAGGGCTGAAATTCTGCACCGCCGCCAAATACAATCTCTGCGTCGAGCCGGACGGGGTTGTGTTGCCCTGCCAGAGCTTCTTCGCACCGCTCGGCAACATCCTGAAAGACAGCTGGGAATCCATATGGAACCACAATCTGAGTCAAACCTTGCGCGACCGGCTCTGGGTGGACGAGAAATGCCACGACTGCCCGGAGATGCCGTCCTGCGGAGGCGGCTGCCCTCTGAACCTGCCGGATAAAGTATTGATTAAGTTAAAGAAAATGTCCTAATGGCAATTAGCTTATCAGACATTTAGGATGATAATAAGCCGGCGATCTTTGAGTAATCTAATATACCTGAAATCCACTGTCCTATTTAAATCTTGGGATGAATAAATCTTAATTAATAACAAATTCGAAAAGGAGGAAGAATGGCCTTTGAAAAAGTATTATCTTTTTTGTTCTTGTTGTTCAGCGCCCTACTAATTTCAAATCACTTGGTATCAGCTGATGATAAAAATAAGTATGAAAGGATACCAGATAAAGATAAAGCAACGTGCGAGAAAATCTTATCCAATGAAAATTTGAGCTGCGAGAAAAAATCTATTAAATTCGCTCTTGGGTTGGATGTTTTAAGGGGAAATTCTGAAAATGTTAAAATTAGTTCCGATATAGAAGGAAAATGGCAGCTATTAAACACGAAATTATCTCGCACAGAATTCAGATTCTCCAACTATTTTCTCTATTCATTAAGCGATGAAATTTTAAATGCCAATAAATTGAATATGGAAATGTTGGTGTACCACTATTTAAGAAATTATTGGTCATTCTTCGTTTTCACAAGACCATCATATAACGAGAAAATCAATCTTGACTACCGGTTGGAGAGTGGTGTAGGTGTTAAATTCGATCTACTGCAACACGCTGAAGACAATTGTAACCAGAATGAATGTGTAGGCGATGTAAACAAACTGAGTGAAAATGAACATATCAATTTGTGTTGTGATTGTCTTTGGAAAAATATTAGCGATTCGGAGCTGTCCATTGGTGTTGCAGTATTGTGGGATACATATCAATACAGTTATGAATCAGAGTTAAATGAGAAGATGAAAATAAATGACGAAGCGGTAAGATTATCAATCAGGCCGAAATTCTCGTTTGACATTATAGATAAGCTCACTATAAAGGCTCAAATACTACTTCAACCCGCTTTAATCAAAACCGAAAATAATTTGAGAATATTAGTTAAATCAGAATTAAGTTACGACTTTTCTCCCGAGTTATCCTTTGTTATAAAGGTTGATGGTGAATATAACAGAAAATTTCCTCAGGAGTTGGGGATTGATAAAAAATGGGATTGGACTCTGACCAATAATATTCGTCTGAATCTCAGTCTCTGATAAATTTCCACACCTGCTATTTTTTAGCATTTTCACTAATTTCAGTCCGTTGCCCTGATTTTCGCGCAAGGGAGATATAGGGCTGATGGATATTGGGCTTGGACTGCTGGATAGACTCTCTTCCAGCCTCAAATGCAAACAGAACTACACGGACTGCAATAACCTAATGCTATTATCTGGGTTCCCTCCCATTAAAAGTTTACAAAAACCTATTGTGATATTAGAATTTCGGTTCGGCGTTACGGCTGGAGCAGGTGAGTTTCTTGCGCCGAAGGAATTAAAAATGTAATTATTCGACCACATTAACATTTTAGAATTCCAGTTCGTTTGCAGCTTATTTTTACGAAAGGCGAGGAGTAAATGAAAGTCCGGAAAAGAGATTTAATCGTGATTGTCGCGATGATGGCAACAGCCGGAATTCTTGCATGGACGCGGGTGCCGGATGACCCCGTGATCACGAACGATGGCTGCAGTTACGCGTTGACGGCGAAAAGCCTTGTCGAAGGAAAAGGTTATACGTATCTCGGAAAACCGAACGTGCTTTTTCCCCCAGCCTACCCCTTTTTGATCGCCGCGGTCTATACATTTGACAAGAACATAGAATCCGCCGCCACGTCCGCCGCGATGATCTCGTGGGTGCTGACCGTCATCCCGGTTTACCTGATAGCCCTCCTGCTTATCGGCGAAAATTTCGTCGCCCGTATCCTATTAATGCTGACGCTGGTTTTGAGCCCGGAATTCAACCGGAACGCAGGGAGGGTCCTCTCTGAGACGACGTTCATCCTGCTCTTTTATACCGCTTTGTTTTTCTTCATTCTTTTTCACATGAAAACGAAAAAACCGAAGGTAATTCATAATGCAATAATAGGATCCATCTTCGCCCTGTCATTTCTAGCAAGACCGGAAGGATTTGTGGTGATGGCGTTCGCTGTTCTCTACCTGCTGCTGTTCAAGCCGGAAAAATTTAAAATCCGCCTGATCCATGCCGGTATAATTGTCTTGAGTTTCTTCATCGTCGCCTCCCCCTATCTCTTCTTTTTAAAAAAGCATACCGGCAGCTGGCAGCTGAGCGGCCGCGCAGGGATAACCTTGATCGGGGGAGAACAGCTGACGCACGGCAGGCACATCCTCCATTACGAGAAGGAACTCTACGGCCTTACTCCCGATGGCAAAGACGTCTATATGTACTCCGGCAAGACCGTTCCGATGGCGGGCTATCTTCTGAAAAATTTCAGTGCGGTTACATCGCGTCTTCTGCTTAATTTCCGGGATTACGTCAAAGTCCTGTCGAAGATGCTTTTCCCGGTAGGAATCCTGCTGATCCTGTTTTTCTTCCTCCTGCCGAAACTCAAAGCCCCAACGAAAAATGACACTGTTTTCATTCTCTGGATGCTCGCGCCCTCCCTCACGGTTCTTTTATTTTTCGTCTATAACAGGTATCTTCTCAGTTATCTCCCGATTCTCTATTTCATAGCTGTGCTTGGACTCATGAAAGCGGGTGAATTCATTAAAAAGAAAATAAAGATGAAAAGCGCAGTCGTTACCTCCATTCAGATTCTCCTCATTATTATTTTCCAATTCAAAGTGTTCGACCCATACCTGGCTGCCGCGCCCGAGCGGAAAGGAAAGACGGGAAACTGGAACGAGGTTAAGGAACTGTCGCTTTGGATGAAAGATAATATCCCGAACATCCTGGAACAAAAAGTCGTCGCCCGTAAAGCGCTCGTCGGTTTCTATTCTGGCGCGGATTTCGCGCCGGTTCCCTGGGTTGAAACCGAGGGAGAACTGTTCGATTATATGGAAAGGATCGGGGCAGGATATCTTGAAGTCGATTCCAGGTATTTCTACGAGATGCGGCCGGACATCTATTACCTGATCGAGACCGACAGGCAGTTCGAGCGGCTCGGTATAGTCAAGATCGTGGAAAAGGGAAAGCATAAGGCCGTTCTGTATCGGCTCCTTCCGAAAAAGAGCGCTGGAACAGATTGACCTCTTGTTTCCCGCAACAAGCGATAAATATCGCCGGGATGAGGCACATCCTTTTTTCATAAACCCTCTCACCGTTTCTTGATTTTATAACGGCATCTAATATCATTGGCTTTCTTGCGCGTTCGGATTACTGTCCTTTTAAAAATGAAAACCTGAGATGCAACCGTTATGAAGATAAAGAAAAAAGCACAAAATAAAAAATTTAAAATAATCATCAAGTGGCTTGTCAGAATTTTATCAGCCCTCGTTTGCCTTGCCATTGCCGCCAGTATTTCCCTCTGGATTTACCTCCGGTCAACAGTGCCCGATTGGAGCGGAAAAATCGAAATCAACTCCCTGATAGAACCTGTGCATATCATTCGCGATCATTACGGGATACCCCATGTCTATGCGGAAAACGAGGAAGACATTTACTTCGCCGCTGGTTTTATACACGCCCAGGAGAGGTTTTTTCAGATGGACGTTTCGAGGCGTTACGCGGGTGGCAGGCTTGCAGAATTGATCGGCAGGAAATCCGTCACATCCGATAGAAAGATGAAAAACCTCCAGCTCCCTGGGATCGCTCGCGAAGAATGGAATTCCGCATCGACAGCGGTGAAGCGGCTCGTTGGGAGATACACGGACGGTATCAACTATGTCATCGAAAACGGGCCGGTGTCGCTAGAATACAAACTGCTCGGATGCGAGCCGGAGAAATGGGAACCGGATGATTGTATATTGGTCTGGCTGGCATTTGGCTGGGACCTCAGCGGAACCGGCGGGGAACTGACCAACGGTGTCGTCTATAACAGGCTCGGCAGGGACTGGACAGGATTCTTGAGGGATAACCGGCTCTCGGACGGCGCGGTCATTAATCCCAGCGCCGGAGAAGGCTCCGCCCCTGCAGTTGACATTTTCAACGCTCCTGCTGGAGGCGTCGCGAATATAAAAGCTCTAGATTGGGCAATCAATAAACGCTGGGATAATACCAATGAAGCCCTGCCCTCCGGCAGCAGCTGGGTTGTTAACGGAAATATGACTGAAAGCGGCAAGCCGCTCCTTGTAAGCGATTTTTGCCTGGACGCAACAATTCCCACGAACTTCCACACGATGCATATCTCCGGCTCCGATATCAATTTTACCGGCGCTTTCCTGCCCGGCGTCCCTTTCCCTGTGATGGGATATAACGGACGGATCGCCTGGGGTATGACCCCACTCGGTGCTGATGCAGTTGACTTCAGAGAATTGAAATGGAAAGACCGGAAAAGAACGAAATTGTCCACAGAGGAAGGAACGGATATTCATGCAAGCTCGATTACTGAAAAAATAAAAATCAAGGACAATTCACCAAAAGAAAAAACCACCGTATTAACCGACTTCGGCAACTGTATAAACAGCGAACAGAAAACTCTTCCCCCTCTCGCTGTTCTTTGGACTGGAAGTTCCCGTTCGAAAAACTTCGACGCTCTCTATCGGCTGGGAAAATCGAAGAACCGGACTGAATTTATTTCGGCGATATCGGAGCTTACCCTGCCCCACTTCAATGTAATCTATGCCGATATGAATGGAAACATAGGTTACTACCTGTCCGGCAGGCTGCCGGATCGGGGGGAATACTCCGGCGCGCTTCCCCTGAAAGCCGGGAAGGATACACGATGGAAAGGATTTATCGATGAAAAAACGAAGCCCGCGTTTTTCAATCCCAGGCAGGGCTATATCATCGCGGCGGGAAATCCCATCGGGGTAGAGGGTATCTCGCATCTTATTACATCCGACAACGATCTACCGTTCAGAGCCGAGCGGATCGAACATCTGATAAAAACCGGAAAAGCCTTCACCCCGGACAGCATGGCAAAAATCCTCAACGATACATATTCAACTGAAGCCGAAACCGTCCTAGCAGGCTTCAAGGACATCAAGCTCGACAATCCCTGGTTGAACGAACTGTTGAAGAGATTGAAAAAATGGGACAAGCGGTTCGAGGGAGGCGCAGAGCCGGCTATATATCTCGCCTTCCGGCAGCAACTCTTGTGGTTCGTCCTATCCGACGACATCAGGGAGATCGCGCCCGGTATGACCTCGTTCAGCACGGACAGGATCGCTCCGCTCCTCCGGGCAATGAAGCTGCGAAAATTTTCGCGCAATTATTCACCTCTCGAAGGCAGGAACTGGATTGATGATCGAAGATCCGACAGCACAGAAGATATAAACCTGATTTTAAAATTCTCTCTCGGCGCGACGAGCAATTATCTTATGAAGTATTTCACGGACCGTTGGGAGAAAAAACACTGGGAAGATTTTCATACGGTTGATTTCATCCACCCGTTGTGGAGGCAAGGACTTTCGGAAAAGATCTTTTGCCGCCGCCTCGTCGGGATCAACGGAGGACAGGATACGGTTTTAAATACGATGTGGTGGAAGAACCATCCTTTCCGTTCCAAGCGGATTCCTGCGCTTAGGATGATCATTGACCTTGGCGACCCGGATAATTCGCTGATTATCAAGAACACGGGCCAAGCGGCTCACCCAGTCTCTCGCGAATTTACCGATGAAATGGAAATGTTCATAGATGGCAAATACAAAAAGATGCTTTATACAAAGAAACTGATTGATGAGGAAAAAGACGACGAGCTTATCCTTATGCCAACGGAAATGAAATAACCAAAGTTGTATCTGCCAGCGGACGGAAGACGAAAGCGTATTCGCCCGAACAGGATAGATGAAAATCGAGGCACATGGGAACATGAGCCTGAAGGTTACTGTTCGATGAAGATCGCCTTGCGGTCGAGCTCAAGCCAGTAGCGGATCGCGACCGTTCTCAGGTTTTCGTAGTATGCACTGGTCAACCAGCCGTGCTTTTCAGCAGTCGCTTTTATATCGCTCGCGATTCTTTCGACGATCTCTTTTTTAATGGTAAGCTTGACCGTTCTATCCTTGTATTTGAATTCCGCCGAAGGTTCGTTCTTTCCCTCAGCGACCGTTATCGTTCCGCGGCCGAGACTGGCGCCCGTCGAGACCTGCAAGCCGTCGTTCAGGCAACTCAAGGGAGGCTCATTCCCGGCAAAAGATATCACACTCAATTCATCGAAGGGGGCATTTAAGATTTCCCTTGCTCTGATGCCCATCTTCGCGCCGATGATCGAATATCCGCCGAGATGCCGATGTAGTTCGTTGGTCAAGAGGCAGGCAATCCATTCTTCTTTGCCATATTTTCCTATTATTTCTTCGATATACGGCTTGAGATCATCGGTGAAAAGGTCTGGTCGAACGGGAAATTCCCTCAACACAACCGCTTGTCGGGGCTGCAAAGCTGCATCCGCGCCGCTTCCGAGTATTTCAAGATATGACTTCAAAATATCGGCATCATCATAATCCTTTACCAGTCTTATGTTCTTCCTGGAAGAGCTTGCCTCACGAAACAGCGCCGGTTTGAGAAGGTATATGGGTGCGATGTCGTCCCATAATTTCAGATGTTTTTCCTTGATTAGCGCTTTAACCGCTTCCGAGCTGTGCGAGGCAACGATCAAACGGGCTGCAGTGGAGGAGATATTTTCCAGTTTGCGTACGATATCCTCATCGAAGCTGACCGGTTTCGCCGTGGATAAATGCAAGATAGTCATCGGGATGCCGGCAGAATATACAAAATCGGCCGCAGCAGAATCGAACGTATAGTTGAAATCTCTCTCTGCGGAATCCAGCGTCGAGCCGTAAAAAATGATCCTTGCGATCCCGGACTTCACAGCCGGGTCCGTCTGCAGCACCGCCGCGAGGTTGGTCATTGGTCCAAGGCAAAGATAAGTCACTTTGCCGGGTGAAGTTTTAATCTTTTTCGCTAACTTCACAGCATCGAAATTCATAACCGGGGCATTGCTTTCATTGGCGCCGGGAATTTCGATCCCGTCGGCGATGTCTCGCCATCTCGGCGCTTCCGTTTCAATATCCACTCCCGCAAGAACCTCGATATCCTCCCTTCCGAAAAACTTGAGGATCTTTTTGATATTTTTATATCCGGTCTCAATGGAGGCAGACCCTTCCGTGCAAATTATAACCCTTATATCGGACTTCCCGCTGCCCAGGATAGCCGCCACCGCCCGGACGTCGTCCAGCGCCATATCAGTATCAATAATTAATTCTATCTTTTCTGTATGTGTAAAAACAAGAATACCGGATAAGACTATGATCATAGTAACAAAAAGAGATAGTAAGAAAAATCTCGTTTTAATTATCATATATTGCCTTCCATTTGTTTCATAAAAAATGTTCTGGCATCCCGAATGAGCTAGAATCTTCTGAATATTTCTTTGATTTTAGCAATCATCCAATCCATAAGCTTTGGATGTTGATTGAGGCAGCTACACTTTGTTGTTTCTCAATAATTACAAATTTTAAATGTAGTACCAGGATTTTGCTGAATGGATTACTTGTCCTTAATTAAAAAATAACCTGCTGGAACGCTGATAAGGACCATCAGCAAATCAAGAAACAACCAGGCGGCGCGGTTATTAAAAAACATATTGATAATAATCGCCCCGGAAAGCATGATCAGGCTCATTCCCAAATAACTTTTAATCTTCATCTCTTTCCTTCATATAAAAAATTATTGGTTCTTGCATCACAAAGCACATCAATATTTTTGCGATTCCACGGCTTTTAGCCTTATCACAGCACGTTCGAGTGCGGCCCTCGCTCGATCAAAATCAATTTCGTAATTATTAATATCCTTAAGCCTGTCTTCCGCCCGCTTCTTCGCATTCTTTGCCCGCTCCTTATCTATGAGCTCGGCTTCTTCGCCTTTCTCCGCGAGAACGATGATATGATCGGCCAGAACCTCCATAAAACCGTCTATCACGGTTATATATTTCCAAATCTTGCCCTTTCGGTATGAAAGGACACCCTTGGATAAAAGTACAAGATACGGCGAATGCGAGGGAAGCGCGGTGAAATACCCCTGATAACCGGGCGCGGAAACCTCCTCAACCTCTCTGTCTTTCAGGAGGAGCCGGTAAGGTGTCACAATTTCCAGAGAGAATTTTTTTTCCATTATTCGATCTTCCGGTTACGAATATCCGAGCTTCTTGGCTTTGTCTATCGCCTCGTTAATGTCCCCGACGTAGAAGAAGGCCTGTTCCGGAAGATGATCAACCTCGCCGCTGAGGATTGCCTTGAAACTGGCAATCGTGTCCTCAATCTTCACATAGCGTCCTTCCTGGCCCATATACTGTTCCGCCACGAAGAACGGCTGGCTGAGGAACTTCTGTATTTTCCTCGCCCGTGCGACCGTGAGTTTGTCTTCCTCCGAGAGTTCGTCTATGCCGAGGATTGCAATAATGTCTTGTAGTTCCCTGTATTTCTGCAGTATCTTCTGAACCTCGCGGGCAACGGTATAATGCTCTTCGCCGATGATCATTGGATCGAGGATTCTCGATGTGGATTCAAGCGGGTCAACCGCCGGATATATGCCCAGCTGCGATATCTGGCGCGTAAGGTTCGTGTTCGCATCGAGGTGTGCAAAGGTCGTCGCCGGCGCGGGATCGGTATAATCGTCGGCGGGCACGTAGATCGCCTGTATGGATGTAATCGAGCCATGTTTCGTAGAGGTGATCCTCTCTTCCAGTTCCCCCATCTCTGTGGCAAGGGTCGGCTGATAGCCGACTGCGGACGGCATCCTGCCGAGCAAAGCGGAAACCTCCGAGCCGGCCTGCGTGAACCGGAAGATGTTGTCTATAAAAAGCAGCATATCTCTGCCCTCGCGGTCGCGGAAATACTCGCAGACGGTCAGGCCGCTCAACCCAACACGAAGCCTTGCTCCCGGAGGCTCGGTCATCTGGCCGTAGATGAGCGCGGTCTTCTCCAAAACGCCGGTTTCTTTCATATCGAGCCAGAGGTCATTCCCTTCCCGGGTTCTTTCTCCGACGCCGGAAAAAACCGAAAAACCGCCATGCTCCTTCGCGACACGGTGAATCATCTCCATGATGAGAACTGTTTTGCCGACGCCCGCTCCGCCGAAGAGGCCGGTTTTACCGCCGCGTGTGTAAGGTTCCAGAAGGTCTATGACCTTGATGCCGGTCTCGAACATCTCGATCTCCGTGCTCTGATCCTCGAGCGAGGGAGCGGAACGGTGAATGGGCCACCGCTCTTCGTGCTTGATCTCTCCCATATTGTCAACAGGCTCGCCGATAACATTCATAACCCTTCCGAGGGTTCCTTTTCCGACCGGAACAGTTATCGGCTGACCGGTCGCTTCGGCGCGCATTCCGCGGACGAGGCCGTCGGTCGGTTTCATCGAGATGCAGCGGACACGGTTTTCCCCGAGGTGCTGCGCGACTTCGACTACGATGTCGGTCTCGCCGATACCCAGCTCCTTGTCATCCGTAATCCTCACTGCCTCGAAGATTTCCGGAAGGACTCCGGAATCGAATTGCAGATCAACGACAGGTCCGATGACCTGGACGATGCTGCCGGTATTCACGGCCTTCTTTGCCTCTATATCCCCTGACTGGGCACTCATTTTTTTATTTGCTGTCAATTAACTACCCCTTTAAAGCGTCGGCTCCGCTTACCACCTCGATGAGTTGGTTCGTGATCGTCTGCTGGCGAAGCTTGTTCATCGTGAGCGTCAGCATTTCTATCATTTCCTGAGAATTTTCCGTGGCATTTTCCATGGCGTTCATCCTGGCCGCTTGTTCCGCGGCGTTGGATTCCAGCAATGCCCTCCAAACCTGCATCCTTATATGCAGCGGAAGCAGGGTCTCCAGTATAGTCTTTTCATCCGGCTCGAAGATATATTCGACCTCCGGCAGCTCCGATCCATCATCGAGGTCCGAGATAGGCAGAAGTCTTTCAACCACCACCCGCTGCTGAAGGACGGATTTGAACTCGTTATATACGAGATAAACCGCGTCGAGCTCACGTTTTATGAATTCATCCATCATCTGATCCGCTATGCGTTTAGCGTCGTTGTAGTTCAGCTTTCGGAAAATATCTATGAATTCATTTCTTATCAAAAACTTTCTCTTCTTGAAAAAATCTCTTCCCTTTTTCCCGACAAGGTTAAGATAGAGGTTTTTGTCTCCGCGATGTTCGAGGAAATCCTCAGATTTCTTGATGATGCTCGTGTTGAATGATCCGCAAAGTCCCTTATCGCCGGTGATTATGACCAGCTCGATATTTTCATCTTTCGATTTTCGCAGCAGGGGATGATCTTCTTCTTTGACCCTTCGGACAAGTGAACGCAGCATCTCAAGCATCTCTTCGGCGTAAGGGCGGGTGGAGAGAATATCCGCCTGGGCGCGGCGCAGTTTCGCCGCGGCGACCATTTTCATCGCCTGCGTGATCTTCTGGGTATTCTTGATTCCTTTTATGCGCCTTCTGATATCTATTATTGCCGCCATAATGTCATCCGTTCATATCTTTCAATGGCCATCAAGCCGGTTTCGATTATTTACCTTTTTGCTCCGGCATTTCAAGCTTGTTGTCTTTCATAAATTTCGCCAGGAACTTGTCCATAGCGTCGGTCATACGCTTCATCAGGTCGTCGCTCACATCTCCTGTTTTTAAAATCTCAGCCTGGATATCCTTATGATTGATATCGAAATATTTGTACATCTCTTTTTCAAACGGCTGCACCATCTCCAGGGGAAGCGGGTCGAGATATCCCTTAGTTCCGGCAAAGATCGCGAGAATCTGCTTTTCCACCGGGCGCGGCTGGTACTGGTCCTGTTTAAGCAGTTCTGACAGCCTCTCTCCGCGAGCGAGCTGCTTTTGGGTCGCTTGATCGAGTTCCGAACCAAATTTGGTAAAAGCGACGAGATCACGATAGGAGGCCAGGTCGAAACGCATAATTCCCACTAATTTTTTCATCGCCTTGATCTGGGCGTTGCCGCCGACACGGGACACCGACAGTCCGGCGTTGATCGCCGGGCGGAATCCGCTGTAAAAAAGGTCCGGTTCGAGGTATATCTGCCCGTCTGTGATGGAAATGACGTTTGTCGGGATATATGCGGAGATGTCGCCCGCCTGGGTTTCGATTATCGGCAACGCGGTGAGAGATCCGCCGCCGAACTTATCGTTGTACTTCGCCGCCCTCTCCAGCAGCCTTGAATGGAGATAAAAGATGTCGCCGGGAAACGCCTCCCGTCCCGGGGGGCGTCTCAGCAGAAGCGAGACTTCGCGATAAGCCGCGGCATGTTTCGAGAGATCGTCATATATCACGAGGCAATGCTTGCCGTTGTCCCGGAACCATTCGCCTACCGCGCAGCCTGTATAAGGGGCGATGTAAAGCATCGAAGCCGGCTCGCTCGCGGACGCGATAACTACCGTCGTATATTCCATCGCGCCGTGATCTGTGAGAATCTTGATGACCCTCGAAACAGTGGACTGTTTTTGTCCTATTGCTACATATATACAGTAAACACCGGTGTCCTTTTGATTCAGGATCGTGTCGATGGCGATTGCCGTCTTTCCGATCTGGCGGTCGCCGATGATAAGCTCTCTCTGCCCTCTTCCGATCGGGATCATGGCATCAATGGACTTTATACCCGTTTGCAGCGGCTCTTTGACCGGCATCCTGTCAACGACACCGGGCGCGATCCTCTCTATCGGATTGAACTGAGTCGCGGCAATAGGTCCTTTACCGTCTCTCGGCGCACCGACTGCATCCAGAACCCTGCCGATCACTGCTTCGCCGACAGGGACTTCCATAATTCTCTTAGACCGCCGGACTTCATCCCCTTCGCGAAGGTGTTGGTATTCTCCCAAAATCACCGCGCCGACGCTGTCCTCTTCGAGGTTCAGGACCATTCCAACGACATCTCCGGGGAAATATATCAGCTCCCCAGCCATAACCCGTTCAAGCCCATGAATCCGTGCGATGCCGTCTCCCACAGCGACTATGGTGCCTACTTCCTTGACATCCATCTGCTTGTCAAAATCGGATATTTCCTGCCGTATTATCCTGCTTATTTCCTCGGCTTTGATCTGCATATATCATTCTCCTGTAAGCTGATCTTTCAGCATTTTAATCCGGTTTTTCAAACTTCCATCGTAAATAGTTCCGGCCATCTCAACCCTGATGCCGCCGATCAAACTGCGGTCTTCATTTATATCGAGCTTAACGCTTTTTCCGGAAATTCTTTCAAGAACCTTCCTGATTTTCTCGGATTCCTCATCGGACAACCCTCCCGCAAACGACAATCTTGCGTTCAATATCCCCTGGCTTTCATCCAACAATTCCAGATAAGTGTTATAAATTCCCAGAAAATGTTTTATCCTGCCCTTTTCGTTCAACAGCGACAGGAAATTAATAAAAATCTTATGATATCCGCTCTTTTCGCTTATCTTTTCGATTATCGTTTTTCTTGATAGAGGAGTTATAACCGGAGAACTCATTATCTTTTCCATATCCGGATTCGAACCGGCAATCATCACGAATTCGCGGAACTGCTCGGTGATATTTTTTTCCTCTCCGGCACTATTTGCCGCTTCGAGGAGCGCCTTTGCATAACGACGGGCAAGCATTTTAGTGATCATTTTTTAACCTGCTCCAACTGCTCGATGGATTTATCAATCAAACTTTGCGCCTCTTCCGGTTTTAACGTTTTCCTGAGTATCTCTTCGGTCTTTTCAATCGCCAGAGAGGCAATCTGCGCCTTCAATTCACGGCTTGCGAGGGAATATTCGAGCTCGATTTCACGCTTGGTCAATTCGACCGCCCTTTGCGCTTCCTTCTTTGCCTTTTCGATGATCGCCTGCTTTTCCTCATTCGCCTCATCCCTTGCCTTCTGAATTATATTCTCTATCTCGACGGCGAGTTTATCCACTCTTTCTTTCGTTTCGCTCAGCCTTGCGCTCAATTCCTTGCTGGATTCCGCAGCTGACTCTATCTCGCTTTTTATAGTCTGCTCTCTCTTTCTAAAGAAATTCTTCAGATTGCCCCCGGTGAAATACAGGATAATATCGAGAAGAAGAAGAATATTAAATGACTTCTGGGCAATTTCCCAGAAGTTAATCGAATGAGGATCCGCCGCTTCCTTCCCGCTTCCGAAAATAAAAAGAAAAGCGGCCAGAGCCACCCATAATATCAATCCGATCTTGATGCCGAATTTAGTAATCATCAGAAGAAGAAATTATAGTAAATGTTACTTTGTCCGTCCGATGAGAACGGTCACTATTTTTTCAGCGAGGCTCTCCGCTTCCTTTCGAAGAGAAGCTTCCGCTTCGCCGGCAGACTTCCGGATATCTTTACGGGCCTCGTCGAGCATCTTATAAGCATCATCCTGAGCCGTGTGAAGTATTTCCTTGCGTTCCCGGTATCCTTCCTGCCTGAGGAATTCCTGAATTTCATAGGCATCAGCCGCCGCTTTGCCCAGGCTGTTTTCTACCATCATTTTCTTTTCCAGCAGACCTGCCTCAGCTTTGGAAATGAAGGATTTCGCGTCATCAATAAAAGTTTCGCGTTCCTGAATAATTCTTCCGACAGGTTCAAACAGCTGCTTTCTCAGAACGATATACAGTAGAAGTCCAAGAAAGAATATATAGAGAATTTCCGCCGGATGGAGTTGCATCTTATAGATCCTTTGAGAATTCCGAAATCCTCTTTTGAATCATTTCAAGCAGCTTCTCTCTGGTTTTTTTCGAATCAATGGCTTTGAATACCCGCATACTGATGTTTTTTACCAACAGAGCGATCGCGCTGCCTATAATATCGTAAACCTCTTCCAGGTCTTTCTCCGAAGCGGTTTCAATGCGGATTATGGATTCTCCTGACAGAGCGCCTTCGTGCGGCGTTATTGTCATAGAGATTATTTTTCCCTTCTTGTTGAACTCCCATATCTGAGGATTGTCCGGACGCTTCATTTCCATCGTTTCCTGATAACCATGCGCGCCCATTGCCTCGACCACGAATTCGGAGAAAAGCTCGAGATATTTATTTCTTGCGACAAGACTGAAGCATTTATTAGTCATTTTTAATTTCCTTTTTTGGACGCTTTAATGGCTTTCACCTGGCCCGAGCCCGGTATCTTGAAAGCAGGCACCAGGAAAATCGGCGCCAGGAGCGTGGTGACCATCGTCATCATAATGGAGACGCCGAAAAGATCCGAGTCTATCACCCCGCGTGATAATCCGATCCCTGCCACTATCAAGGCAACCTCGCCTCGTGGAATCATTCCAATTCCGATCCTGATAGCTCCAATTTTATTAAACCCGACAAACCTCGCAGCGACACCGCAACCGACAACTTTGCCGATTACAGCGAGCACGCAAATTATCAAACTGAACATAAGCGCTCCACCCATCGCTCTGAAGTTTACCAGCATCCCCATAATTACGAAGAACACCGGAACGGTCGCATTATACAATCCCTGAAGTTTTTCGGAGAGCATATGCGATATGTTTGTTCTGGAGAGGGCGAGTCCCATCGAATAAGCCCCGATAATCATTGCGAGACCGAACATCTCGAATATGGCTGAACATATAAATGCGATACCGACAGCGACGCTGACAGCTGCGCCCGGGGCTTTGAACAATGAGATGAATTTGGCGATATACTTGGAAAAAATTATTGCAAGACCTGTAAAGACGACGTAAAAACCCGCAGCTTTCAGTGTAACGCTGCTGACGGACGCCAAATCGAAATTACCTGTGGCAGCGAGATTAACTACGACTGCGAGGACAAGGATGCCGAGGACATCGTCCACGACAGCGCCTCCGAGTATGGTTACGCCTTCAGGCGTATCGAGTTTCTGAATATCTGTTAAAACCCTTGCCGTGATGCCGACCGAGGTTGCTGTCATTATCGCCCCCATGAATAAAGCCTCGCCCTGGCCTCCGATACCGGCGATGATCGTCGCGAAATATCCGAAAAGAAACGGAAGCACGACTCCCCCGATCGCTACTATAGAGGCCGGTCCGGCATATTTTAGAAATGTGTCAGCATTCGTTTCCAATCCAGCGACGAAGAGCAACACGACGGCGGCGATCTGCGCGAACGCGTAAAGTTCCGTCGTAACGGGAATATTGGAAACTATGTGATGGGGCAGTTCGAAAAGCGGCCCGACTCCCGGCAGATTAATATATGCGCCGAGGGCAAATGGACCTATGATCATTCCTGCGATCAACTCCCCGAGAACGCTGGGCTGTTTGAGATATCTTTCCGTGAATTCTCCGGCGAGCTTCGCTATAAAGAGTATTACGCCGATCTGAATGGCGTAAACCATTACAATATGCGTGATATTATGCTCCACTAAGTCACCTCACTGCCGAACATATTTTACGTGAAAAAACTATCACGCCGAATTATGCAAGTCAAGGAAACGGGATGAGAGCTGATTCCATATCGAGAGCGGATTGAAATTTAAAAAAAGCGGGTTAAGATGTTACAATAATTTATAAGATTTACTCTATGAAAGAAAATTGTTTTTTAACTCAACAGCAACTTGAAGAACACGAAGCGCAGTATCTTGCCCCATACGCCATGCTCGCGGCGCGAAGCAGGCGTAGATACAAAATTCCAGACGAAGGCAGAGAATATAAGTTCAGAACGGAGTTCCAGCGGGACCGGGACAGGATAGTCCATTCCCGCTCATTCCGGAGGCTGAAGCATAAAACCCAGGTATATGTTCCCTACGACGGAGACCACCAGAGGACCCGCCTCACGCATACCATCGAGGTTTCGCAGATCAGCAGGACAATTGCCCGGGCGCTCCGTCTTAATGAAGACCTTGCAGAAGCCATAGCAATGGGGCATGACCTCGGGCACACTCCGTTCGGACATTCAGGCGAGAAGGTGCTCGATAGAATCATGAGCGGCGAAGACGATGCCGATTGCCTCGATAAAAAACTTATGAAAGGTGCAGGCGGCTTCAAGCACAATTATCAGAGCCTGAGAGTTGTGGATTCTCTTGAGAAAAGATATGATCATGACGGAATAAACCTGACATATGAATCCAGGGAAGGGATTCTCAAACATACGGACTGGGATACGGCACATAAATATCCTGATATGTTCGAAGATGGGCTGAATCTCGGCATGCCGGTTCATTTCGAGGGACAGGTCGTCGAGGCGGCGGATGAAATCGCCCAGGTTTCTCATGATCTTGAGGATGGAATGCTCTCCAAAGAGGTCGAATTGGAAAAAGTGGAGAGACTGATGATAGGAGAGCTCGTCATCAAACACCTCGAGGGACGATATAGAGAGACCGGCAGCAACTTTCTGAAGCAGAACATGATGATCCGCGGTATCATACATTTGCTCGTCACGAATATCGTTATGAGTTCCGGCCAACGCCTTGCCGAGTGGGTGGCAAGGAATGAAATAAAAACCTCCGATGATTTTTATGACAAGCGGGATAAAATTGAGGCAAAGACCGTCTGGTTCAACGAAGACGGAAACAAGCTATATGTCGAACTGCAGAATTTTGTGAAAAAGTGGATAATAAACAGCTTTTCGGTGAACAGGGCGGATGGACGGGCGAGATATTTTATCAGAAAATTATTCTCCGCGTATTACAACAATCCGTTCCAGCTCGAAAGCTATGTCCTGATCAAGATGCGAGACAAGGCAAGGATCGGATACCTAAGGGATATTGACATATCCGAACAGGAACTGGAACTCAATAAGCATTATCATGGCAACCCCATGTTTATAAGATTGATATGCGACCATATTGCCGGGATGTCCGATGCATTCGCGTTGAGAGAGTTCGAAAAACTGTTCATTCCATACCAGTTGAGCACAACAGCGATAAAATAATTAAGGGGTATCTATAATGAAAATTGCGATTGCCGCCGACCATGCCGGGTTCGAGCTGAAGGAAATAATCAAGGAATATCTGAAAAAGAGCGGCAACGAGGTTACAGATTTCGGGACGAAGACGACTGAACCGGTGGATTACCCGGACTTCGCGGTGCCCGCTTCCCGTTCGGTCGCTTCAGGGAAATCTGACCGGGGGATACTAATCTGCGGCTCCGGACAGGGTATGGCAATCTCCGCGAACAAGATCAAGGGGATACGCGCTGCCCTATGCAACGATCTGTCTAGCGCGAAGATGAGCCGGCTTCACAATGACAGCAATGTCCTCGCCATCGGAGGAAGGGTCCTGAGCAGAGATACCGCTGTTGAGATCGTAAAAACCTGGCTTGAAACCGGGTTCGAGGGAGGACGCCATCAGAGACGGGTGGATAAGATGAACTCTATCAATGAGTCCTGAAAAAATTACCGCCTTGTCTTACACAGACTATTTCCAATAAAGCAGCCGGGCTTCTGATAACGATTAAAATTTAAGAAGAATCTATTTGTGAGTAAAATGAATCAAAGCGAAAACCATTAAACTTTAAGGAGGTAATTATGATGTTCATTTTAAGCCTGATCGTGCTTGTCGTTGCCGTTTCCGCTCTAAAGAAGGGCAAAGACCAGAAATGGGGAAAATCCCTGCCGTTGATTATGGCGATTTCAGTGCTCATTGCGATCTCGCAGTTTTTTGCCGTCGTTCCAGCCGGTCATGTCGGAGTAGTGGATTTCTTCGGATCTGTCTCCGATTCATCCCTTAAAGCGGGGATAAACTTCGTGAATCCCCTGGCAAGAGTTGTAAATATGTCTGTTCAGACGCAGGAAATCCTGGAGATCGCCGAGGTTCCTTCAAAAGAGGGACTCAATATAGGTCTTAACGTCAGCGTTTTATATCACCTGAATCCGGAAAAAGCGCCAATGGTATATAAAAGTGTAGGTGAAAATTATAAAGATATCATTCTCATCCCGCAGTTCCGCTCGGTTATCAGAGAAGTAACCTCGTCGTATGAAGCAAAGGCTCTATATACTTCCATGCGCGAAAGCATTTCCATGCTGATAAGCCAGAACTTGACGAAGCTGATGAGCCCACGCGGCATCGAAATCGAGGCGACTCCTTCACGAAACGTGACCCTGCCGCAAGGATTGATGCAATCAATAGAAGAGAAACTCCGAGCGGAGCAGGAAAGCCAGCGGATGGAATGGGTTCTCAACAAGGAGAAATTGGAAGCCGAGAGAAAGAAGATCGAGGCAAGAGGTATAGCGGACTTTCAGGCGATCGTCACCCTGGGTATAAGCGAGCAGCTGCTGCGCTGGAAAGGTATCGAGGCAACGGAAAAACTTGCCAGCTCTCCGAATACTAAAGTGATAATAATCGGTGGAAAAGACGGCCTGCCTCTGATACTGAACGCTAATTAAATTAAAATCAGGTTTTTGAGAAAACCCCGAAGCTTTTACAGGCGGATTTACCGGACAATCAGGACGGGACAATCGGCGCCCTTGACGACTTTCAGCAGCACTGAGCCGGAAAAGTCGAGACCGTCCTTTTCTCCTCTGCCATAAGCGCCGAGGATGATTAGATCCGCTTTCTTTTTCTTTGCGAAAGCGGCGATGTCCTTTTTCGGGTTTCCGATCATCACCGAAAGACTATGTTTTATTTTCTTTCCGATGTACTTGCCCGCAAGAACCTCCAGCTGCTTTTTCCCGGACGCTTTCAATTTTTTCTCAAGCTCTCCCGGCTTGAAATGCTCGATGAAAAAGTCGAGTTTCTGAGAATGCTCCTCGATGACATGCAGCAAGACCACCTCTGCGCCGAATCTTTCCGCAAAATCGGAAGCAGCTTCGACAGCCCTGATCGAGCAGGCAGAAAAATCAACAGGACAGACAATTGATCGGATTTTTATTTTATCCGCCTTGAAATCAACGAAATCCCGTGCCCCTTTCATGGTGACCAGGATAGGACATGCCGCTTCTTTAATCACGCGTTCCGTCGTCGAACCGAGCAACAGCTTCTTTAAGAAGCCGGCGCCGAGAGATGCCATCACTATTAAATCCGCGCTCTTTTTTCTGGCGGCTTTTACGATCTCTCTCGATGCGCTCAATCCCATTTCATGAATTTCCTCGTATTCAAATTTCTTCGATGAAAGCTTGGCGCCTTTCAATTGCCTGGCCGTGCTGCCTTTTATAAAATTATGGACATCGGTGTAGTCGGTCAGATTAGGTTTCTTATACATAGGGTCCGCCGGATCCTTGGTGGATAACTCGACCACATGCATAATGTAGAGCCTCGCTTTATACTCCAGGGCGAATGCTATGGCGTACTCTATCGTGTCGTTGGAAAACGGTGAATAATCCGTCGGAAAAAGAATCCTTCCGATTTTCTTCATCTAATAATCTCCCTTTTCCCGATAATAACTTAAACAGCTTTAAAATCCACTTGAAAAAACGAATCGCATTTCAGTTGTCCTAAGGAGTGTCCTTTTTTAAACACATCAAGGAGGCTGACTTGATTGAAGGAAATTGAAAAACACAAAAGTTGTCCTTTTTTAGATACGAAAACCAATCCGCTTCAGATTTTTCAGTGACATATCTGCCTTGAAGAGCAGCTTTCCGCTCTGTACGCCGCAAGATAGAAGCCCGAACTGAAAGCGGTTCTGGCATAATTTTTGATATATCACTATTGAAACTGCAAAGGAGCGCAGAAGTGAATAAAAAATTAAAAATGCTGTTCAGGATTTCGGCAATCCTCGCCCTGATGCTCGCCCTACCCATCTACGGTGAAGCGAACCGGAGAGGACACGGGAGCTCTCGAAACCATTCCGGGAGCCATCGTAATGGATTCAGGATCGGTGTCGGAATAGGGCTGCCAATCCAGTCCTTCGCTAAATCGGGAGTGTACCGTAACTACAGTTACAATTCACCTTACTATTCAAACAGTCGCCGCAACAACGGATATCGCTCTAAAACACAGGCACTGTGGCAAAAAGGGTACGATGATGGTTACAGACGCGGATACCGCGATGCGACAAGACATTCTAACCACTATTCCAATAAAATGTTCAGTTACGACCGCAGGTACTCCTACGACAGATCATACAGACAGGGATATGAGGCCGGGTACTCGGAAGGTTTCCGCGACAGGCTGGATTCGAGAATCTGCAGAAAAATGTGAATCTATTAATTTGCGAATCATAGCAAACATTAATAGCGCAAAACCCGGTAATCCCAATCAGAACACACGACTTTCCGGGCTGTCTTGGAAATTTTAAGACAGCCCTATTTCTATAAAGACTTCAATCTTTGGCAAGCTGTTGCCGGAATAAATATCTGGTTATAAGAAGAAATAACTTGAAGCGGTGTGAATGAAAATCTTTCAAGGCATTCAATCCGCCGGAAATTCAGCGGCTTTATCAATAAGATTCTGGAGACACATAACCGCCTATATTGAGCGCATTCAACAAGTCTCGGTATTTACCGCGGGAGCTGATGAACTTCTGGAGCAATGAGCGGCGCGCCAAAATATCTTTTTGTAAAGACATCAATTCAACCTCGAAAAGTTTTTTTACCTCATGCTGGGTGATATTCATCTTTTCATCAGGATCTTTGGTCAGGTCATAGAATTCGCATTCCTCAGGGATTTCCTCATCGGTTGAGACATCTATGTGGCTGACAAGCTTATGGCCAACACTCCTCAAGGCTTCCATATCTTTTTTCCCGCCGAGTATGTTCGATGAATATCCCTTTCGATCCACGAACACGTCATTTTTAAGCAGCGGGAGCAAACTCATACCGCGCATCGCTTCCGGTTTATAGTCCAGCCCGAGGAAATCCAGAACAGTTGGGGTTATATCCACTCCAGAAACGAGGGTCTTGATCTTCCTGCCGGATTCGAACTCTTCCGTCCCGCCGATTATCAAAGGGACGCGGATTAGAGGCTCGCTTAGGGAATGTCCGTGCGATCCGAAATTGCTTTTTTCAGTTATATGATCGAAGACTTCACCGTGATCGCTTGTCAGTATAACCACCGTCTTTTCATACAAACCAAGTTTTTTAAGCTCCTGGATAAGCCGCCCGAAATGAAAGTCCGCATAAAAGATTCCGCTGTCATATGCGGCGATAATTTCATCCTTTTTCATAGAGCTATCGGTTGTAAAATACGATCGCCGATAAGGCGCATGTATTTCAAATGTATGAAGAAACAGGAAAAATTTTCGGTTTCGGTTCCTGCCGGCGAATGCCAGAGCCTCATTCACATCGCGTCTGAAATCTTTGCGTACCGGCTCTTCCCTGTAAACATTGAATCCCCGGTCGAATCCGAAAACGGAAGAAACGTATCCCCCGCCTGTGATGGCATATGTATTATAGCCGGCGAGCCGCAGGTATGTCGCAAGCGACGGAATGCCAGGAGCCAGCCGGGAACGGTTGATGTGCTCCTGGTTATCACATACTTCTATTCCCGCCTCCCCGGGATACAAGGATGTTAAAATACTTACAAAAGAGGGAAGCGTCCAGGAGGAATTGGAAATGCTGTTGGAAAAGAAAGTTGCGTTTTCAGCCCACTTATCTATCACCGGAGACGAATTCCTGGCATACCCGTAACAGCCCATATGATCTGCTCCAAGCGTATCGAGGGATATTAAAATGACGTTTTTGTAATCTTCCTCGGCAGAGACGCGGATCACCGGATCCCCCCAGGCGACGAGCGCTCCCTCGGGATTTTCCATTGAGTCTGATACGACAGTCCTGAAAGCTATATTCAGGGTCTCACCGGCATATTTTGAAATGTCCCACCGCGCATCCTGCCACTTATAGAGTCCTGTCTCTTCTGTATCATAATTTTTTATATATTCGTCCAGCTGAGAGCCATCCTTCGACAGCTCGATAACGAACTTAAGATCTTTGCGCCCCTCGAAACGATTGGGGTGGGCGGCAACCGCGAATTCGAGGACGGCGTCGCTCGGAATCCTGATATCTTTGAATGAAAACGAATCGCCCGCCGAAGATACCACCGCTCTGCGTGTTTCCTGGCTGAGCTTTAGACGGCGTAGATGCATATCCCTGGTTTCGGCGCCTCCAGGCTTGTCTTCATATTCCAGCTCGTTCCACATGGAAAACCCTTTCGAAGGGTCCTCATCCGGAAAAAACCGGTAGCTTATCATCGCCGAAAATACTGCATCCATTTCCTGATCTGTAAGCCTGTTAATGCGGGCCGATTTAATAAAAGGAAGATTTCCGGCGTTCAGGGATATGAGTTTCACTTCACCGATCTCTCCTGCATCAGGGGTTTTAAAATAGCTCCATAGGCCGGTTTCGGTGAAAACAGCAATGTTATTTTTTAAGTACATTATATAGAGTTTTATAGTATCATTTCCTCTGGAAACACTAAAAGCGTCAATTATCTTTTCAGTCCCTTTCGTGCGATAAAAGATCTCGATTTTTACAGGATTCGTATCATATAATACTAAGGAATATTCCGCCTTGCCGTCTGAGGAACTGATTATTATTTTATAGTCGCCTGATTCGACGGCGCTCATTTTTTTAAACATCGAACTTGAAAAAGCGAGCGACAAGATGAAAGAACCTTTTGCTTCGTCTTTGCCGGAGTTTATAATTACCGAGTCTTTTGCAAGTTGAGTTGTGCCGAATGAAAGATACCTGCTTATCTCTGTCTTGAGATTCTGTGGAAGCGGACGGCCGCATCTTTCCCCCAAGCAACGGTCAAATTCTTTTCCCACACCAAGATCGCCAGAAGAAGTCACACTTCCTTCGCCCTTTGCCAGAAATACCGCATGATCGAAATTATCTATAAAGTCGAAAGTGTCGGAAGAAATCACCTCTCTTGCACCTTTTCGCAGAAACACCGCTTGGTCGAAATTATCTATAAAGTCGAAAGTCGCGGACGAAACTCGCTGAGATAAAAACAGCAAATAAAAACCGAAAACAAAAAAAGGGAAGATAGCTAGAAATATAAATAAAAACTTCTTTTTCATTTTAAACCCCAATACTGTTATTAATATGCCTTATACACATCGAATGCCCACATAGAGTCAGTGTATCTCCATTTGCGCGGAAACTATTTCCACAGGATAGTTATCCTCGATAAAGTCCACCATATGTTGGCTGATATCCTCAGCAACATTTTTTTCATTTGAGACCACCGAGAAACCAATCTCAGCCCTTTGGTGAAAATCCTGCAAGCCAGTTTCAGCGACGGAAAGGTTTCTGTTTTTCAAACGGTCAAGGATACTTTTAACGACCTGGCGTTTCTCCTTAAGAGAATGAGCGGAAGGTATTCGTAATTCAATCTGGCAGACAGCAACATACATACTTTATTATAATTTCGCGGAGGTCTTCGTTATCGTAAATGTTTCAACAATATCTCCGACCTTCAGATCGTTGAAATCCTCAAGACCGATCCCGCATTCAAAACCGTTTTTCACTTCGCTCACATCATCCTTGAAACGCCGGAGAGAGGCGATCTTTCCTGTATGTATTATCACGTCATCGCGCAGCAACCTTGCCTGATCCTTCCTGGAGATAATTCCGTCCACAACGTGTGAACCGGCAATCGTTTTTCCCTTCGGGAGGTGGAATGTCTCCCTGACCTCCGCTCTGCCGCGGAAAGTTTCCTCAAGGTGAGGAGCCAGCCGGTGTTCGAGGGCTTCCTTTATTTCATCAATAACTTCATAGATAATCGTATGCAGCCTTATGTCCACATCTTCTTTTGCGGCGAGTTTAACCGCTTCCGGCCTGGGCCTGATGTTGAACCCGATGATTATCGCATTGGATGCAGCCGCGAGAAGGACATCCGATTCGCTTATCGCCCCGACACCGTTCCTGATAACATTGATATTCACTTCGGGATGGCTCAGCTCCGACAATGAGCTGTTTAAAACCTCTGCAGAACCATGAACGTCCGCTTTGATGATCAGATTAAGCTCTTTGATCTCTCCCTGCTTTATCCTGTCGAACAATTCCTCGAGCGAAATCCGTCCGGTTGGAACCACGGCATCTTCCTTGGTTTTCCTCTCGCGGAGCGATTGGATTTTACGCGCTCTCACTTCATCTTCGACAACCTGGAATTTATCGCCGGCCTTCGGCAGATCCTCCAGCCCGAGGACCTCGACAGGGGCGGACGCTCTTACTTCCTCAAGTTTTTCCCCCTTATCGCTGAACATCGCCCTGACTCTGCCAATGGAATTGCCGGCGATGAAGGAATCGCCTATATGCAAAATGCCGTCAAGAACAAGCACCGTTGCGACAGGACCTCTTCCGGGATCGATCTTCGTCTCGATAATATAGCCTTGCGCCCGGCGCTTCAAATCCGCTTTCAGCTCCTGCATATCCGCAAGCAGGATCAGCATATCCATCAGGTTTTCTATTCCGATTTTTTTCTTCGCCGATATCGGGCACATAACGGTCGTGCCACCCCAATCCTCAGGAACAAGCTCGAGTTCCGAGAGCTGCTGCTTAACCCTGTCCACGTTGGCATCAGGTTTGTCCACTTTGTTTATCGCCACCAATATCGGGACCTTCGCTGCCCGCGCATGATCTATCGCTTCTATGGTCTGTTGTTTGACACCGTCATCAGCCCCGACAACAAGAATGACGATATCGGTAACCTGAGCCCCTCTTGCCCTCATCTTGGTGAAGGCCTCATGGCCAGGGGTATCGAGAAAGACGATCGTCCGGTTTTTCACCTGAACGGTGTAAGCCCCGATATGCTGGGTTATGCCGCCGAATTCCTTGTCAACAACATGCGCCTCTCTTATTGCATCGAGCAGAGACGTCTTGCCATGGTCAACGTGCCCCATGACGGTGACTACCGGAGCCCGGGAAACCAATTCGGAGTCGTGCTGTTCCTCCTCCCGGATGGAAAGGTCTTCTTCAAAACTTACGATCTCAGCCATATAGCCTAAATCTTCCGCAACCTGAACGGCAAGATCGCTGTTGAGAACCTGGTTGAGATTGAAAAAGTAACCCAAGTCCATAAATTTTTTCAGTACATCTTTAACCCGCAGGCCGAGTTTATCAGCGAATTCCTTGACGGTTACTGCCTCGGACAAGGATATGATCTTTTCCTTGTCCGCAGTCGGCTCCGAGGAAGCCTTCTTTCTCTGGCTGGCGGTCTTAATCGGCGCCGGAGGAGGCGTCATAATCCTTCTTCTTTTTATCTTCTTGACCTTGAACATCCTGGGACGCTGTTCCTGCTCTCTGATAACCTCGGCGATCGTGGGCGAGCCTTGATAATTTAAAATTGGCTCGACGTCCTGATGTTCTTCATCTTCAATAGAGAAAAAACTTTCCTCGCCAGGGGTAATGGCTTTGATTTTCTTTCCCGCGGCAGTATATTTGATCCGTTTTTTGCCCTCGGGTTTAGCGCCTTTATCGGTGCCAGCGGCTTCTCCGCTTATATCTGCCGGAAGCGGGTGGGCGCCGCCTTTCATCCCTTCCGCCGATACGTTTTCATCAGCAGCAATCTCTTTCTTTGCGGGAGCGCTCATTGCAGGCTTTACGTTTTGTTTTTCAGTAGACTCTTTTGTGTCATTGGCTTTTGACTTCTGTTTTTGAGGCTCCGCTTTTTTAGGCTTCTCTTTTCTGGAATCCGGCTTTGCTTTTACTGGGGCTTTCGGTTTCGGTTTCTCGGCAGCCAGGAGCGGTCCGGAAGTGGACAAGGAAACTTTAATGAATGCCTTGATTTTTATGACTTCGTTGTCATCGAGCTGGAATTCTGGAGAATCTGCGAGTATATGCAGCGATTTGATCTTCTCCATCACCTGTTCAATCGTAAGATTCAGCTCCTCCGCTACTTCCCGGACGCTTTTTTTAACCATCAATCCTCCGCTTGCCGGACAGCGTCGAGTATCTTCCGGGCAATTTGTTCATCAATAGACGGAATCTTGACTAGGTCTTCAACAGTCGCGTTCCGCAATTTTTCGTCCGTATCGTATCCTGAGTCAATCAGATTTTCAATCACTTGCTCCGGAACGCCTTCTATCTCAAATTCTTCATATTCAATAATCTCTTCATAAATCTCGCCGTCATCGCCCTTCACTTCTTTTTTGATTACTACTTTTTCCTCTTCTTCGCTGGGAGGAATGGATAGATCAAAAACTTCCTTAACCTCCTGGCGCTTCCGGCTTTCACTCTTGATGTCAATATCCCTGCCGACAAGCTTCGAAGCAAGGCGCACATTCTGGCCCTTCCTGCCGATAGCGAGGGACAGCTGGCGGTCTTCGACAATAACCTCGATCTGCATTCTATCCTTGCCGAGGGTATTGATCCGTTCCACCTTCGCCGGGCTCAGCGCCTGACGGACATATTCGGATATATCATCGCTATATTGGATGATATCAATCTTTTCCCGATGGAGCTCGGCTATCACATTCTGAACCCTGATCCCTTTTACGCCGACACACGCGCCGACAGGATCAACATCGGAATCCTTGGACTCAACGGCGATTTTGGTGCGCTCGCCCGCCTCTCTTACCACACCCTTGATTCGAACAGTTCCATCGAATATCTCAGGCACCTCCATCTCGAAGAGTTTCTTGACGTATTCCGGCGATGAGCGCGAGATCACTAATTGGGGTTGATTAAGGCTTTTAGTCACATCTTCGATGATTCCCCTGATCCGGTCTCCCAGGTTGAAGTGCTCGAGATGGGATTGGTTTCTTTTCGGGATCACACCTTCTATCTTGCCAAGATCAACGATTATATCCCCTCTTTCAAACCTCTTTACCTTCCCGTGTATGACTTCGCCGACCCTGTCAATATATTCATCGTAGACATTGTCTCTCTCGACCTCTCTGATATTCTGAAAAATAACCTGCTTAAATATCTGAGCCGCGATTCTTCCGAGATTATCCGTCGAACGCGGAACCTCTATATCATCTCCCGCGCTCACTGATGGATTGATCACTCTCGCTTCTTCGATGGAAATCTCGTCGGCGGGATCGGGAATTTTGCCTTCAACCACGGTTTTAACGGCAAAAACCTCCAATAATCCCTTTTCTTTGTTCAAGTGCGCAAGAAGCCTGATATCATCCTTGAAAAACCGCCGGCAGGCTGTAGCCATCGCGTCTTCGAGCGCGTGGACGATCCTCTTGGACTCCACTCCTTTTTCCCTGGCGATCATATCAATTGTCTGCAAGATTTTTTCGACCATTTGCACCTCAAACTAAAATACTATTTCTATATCGAGCTTTGCCTTGATAATATTCTTTCTTTCAATTCGAACCGTCTTTTTTTCATCCGTGGTCAATGAAACCACTCCGTCGGCATATCCGGCAAGTATCCCGGAAAAATTCTTGCTGCCTTCTATCGGTTCATCGGTTTTTATCCGAACCTTCTTTCCGGCGTACTTGATGAAATCCTCTTCCCTGGTCAGTGGTCGGTTAATACCGGGCGAGGAGACTTCAAGCAAATACCTTCGGTCAATGCAATCCTCGACATCCAGGGCGACGCCGACCTGCCTGCTGATGTTAACACAATCGTCCAGAGTCACTCCTCCTTCACGGTCAATGAACAGGCGAAGCGCCCATTTTCTGCCTTCCTGCCTGAATTCAATGTCCACAAGCTCCATCCCTTCGGAAGCCAAAATTCTCTCCGAGAGGCTTTTTACAACATCAGCAATCTTTTTATTACCTTCGCCTCGTTCCATCTTCCACACCCGATAACAATCGTAATAAAAAAAGTGGGCTGCAACCCACTTTCAACAAAAATCCTTTTCCGGGGAAGTTTATTATACATTTCATAAATGAAATATCAAGGAAAATCTACGGCTTTCGGCTAATTGAGGAAACTTTCAGACGTTATAAGCGTTTGATATATTGAAAGTTGTAATAAAAATACTGCTTTCGTACTTGAGGTTTGAAAGATTGAATATATACTTAAGCGATGCCGGTCATAACCGACCTATTCTCAGAGGCAATCAGTTTTTATATTTTGAGGTGGACTTGAATTGATAATTGAAACGAATGAACTGACCGTTAAATACGGCGAACTAAGGGCTCTCGATACGGTCAACCTGACCATAGGGGAAGGCGCAGTCGGACTTCTCGGCCCCAACGGCGCGGGTAAGACCACGCTTCTTCGAACGCTTCTCGGGTTTCAAAAATCAGACGAAGGAAAGGCCAGTGTCCTTGGGCTCGATATAAAGGATAGACAGATGGAAATCCGCCGCCGGGTTGGGTATATGCCCGAGATGGATTGTTTTATACCCGGAATCAGCGGTGTTTCAATGGTCTCATATATGGGGCAGCTCTGCGGGATGCACCGTCTCGATGCCCTTCAGCGCGCGCATGAGATTCTGTTCTACGTAGGCTTGGGAGAAGCGCGCTATCGGGAGGTTCAGACCTATTCGGCCGGAATGAAACAGCGCACAAAACTCGCGGGCTCGCTCGTGCATGATCCTGAGATATTGCTGCTGGACGAGCCGACGAACGGTATGGACCCGGAGGGGCATGAGGAGATGCTGGCGCTTATCTCTGACCTGGCATACAAGCGCAATAAAAACGTTCTGTTTTGTTCGCATTTGTTGCAGGACGTGGAAAGGGTTTGCAAAGACATCAGGCTTCTGAACGAAGGAAAGCTCCGTGTGAGCGGGGAGCTTAAAACCCTCAAACAGGAGTCTGATAACGTCTATCGTCTCCGAGTAAAAGGCGATGTCCTCGCTTTCATCGAAGCTCTGAAGCTCAAGCACTGCAGAGTGGAAACGGATAAAGATGGCCTAAAGATATGGCTTCCGGAAAAAACGCCCCTCAAGAGAATTTTTGAAATCGCCTACCAGAGGAAGGTTCAGATTAGACACCTGAGCAGGAGCGAAAAAAGCCTGGAAGAAATTTTCATGGACGCTGTCAAGAACAATAATGGAGACCTCGATGCCAATCTTTGAACAAACCTATAGAAAATGGGAGGGCACCCTTAAAACTACCGGAATCCGATGGCTTCCGATTACCAAAATGGGCATTAAACAGACTTTTAAAAAGAAAAGGTTTCTTCTGTTTTTCATAGGCTGTCAGATCCCTTTTCTTGTATTCGCCATAAGGTTGATCATAGGCGCCTTGGTTCCGGAAAGCATCGAAAACGCCCCTGAATTTTTAAAGATCACCCCGTCATTCTTCGCGCATTTCTTATGGATTCAGTCTTCTTTCATCTTCATTATGACGATCTGGTCCGGCGCCAATCTTATCAACGGGGATTATCAGTCCAACGCCCTACAGCTTTATCTTTCGAAACCCCTGACGCAGCTGGATTATATCCTCGGAAAACTTTCGATCGTGGCATTTTTCAATCTGGCAATAACTATGGTTCCCGCCATCCTGCTCTTTATCCTGCACGTCCTGATAAAGTATGATAAAAACTGGTTCATTCAAAATCTTTGGGTGATTCCGGCTATTCTTGGCATTTCGCTTGCGGTTTCGGTAATACATTCACTGTTCATCCTATGCCTATCGGCGATTACAACCAACAGCCGGTTCAGCGCCATCACATATTTTATCATCCTGGTTCTCACGGACGGCGTCTCAGACCTGCTATATCATCTGAGAAGAGTTAGCGCATTGTTAACTATTTCAATAAGTAATAATATTTATAGCTTGTTCGGCATCTTCTTCGGCAAGCATGCCGCAAAAATTCCTGATTATTCCGAAAACACAGCTGATCCATATTACGGAGCCGCCATTCTCATCGTTCTTTGTGTCCTCTGCTATTTCGTGATCAAAAAAAGAGTCGGCAGGATAGAGGTGATACAGTGAAAACGTTGATAAATTTTGAAAACGTTTCGAGATGGTATGGGGAAGTGATCGCTCTGAACGACATCAGTATAAACATCCCGCCCGGCGTAACAGGATTATTAGGCCCGAACGGAGCGGGGAAATCCACATTTCTTAATCTCGTTACCGGAAGATTGAACCCCTCCAAGGGAAAAGTCACGGTCCTCGGCGAGGATCCCCGCAATAACTTCAAGCTTGCGCGTTTCTACGGTTTTGTACCGGAGCAGGATGCGTATTATGAAAAGCTAAGCGGTCTGGATTTCATGACCTATATGGCGCAGCTTCACGGATTCGAGAGAAAAGCCGCAAAGCGAGCCTCGATGGAGATTCTTGAAAGACACAACCTCATTACTCATATGAACAAACCTGTAGCCGCATACAGCAAGGGGATGCGCCAAAGGATTAAACTCGCCCAGGCATTGATCCACGATCCCGAAATCCTATACCTCGATGAACCGATGAACGGAATGGACCCGATAGGAAGAAATGAGACCATAGACCTTGTAAAAAAACTCTCGAGCGCCGGAAAGACCATTATCGTCTCCAGCCATATCCTGCACGAGGTCGAAGCGATGACGCAGCAGATCATCCTGATGCACAACGGTAAAATACTCGCGGAAGGGATCGTGCAGGAAATCCGGGGCCTGATAGACGAATATCCGCACAACGTCATCATTCATACCGACCGCGCGCGAGAGATGGCTTCGCAGCTTTTGAACTATGATGACGTGATTGATATCAATATTGAAGACAAACAGAACCGCCTCAAGGTTCAAAGCAAGGAACCGGAAAAGTTCTATCAAAACCTCGTCGCGACCATCGTCGAGAACGGTTACAACGTTACATATATTGACTCTCCCGATGACAACTTACAATCTGTCTTTAAATACCTGGTGAAGTAAAGATGTTAGAAGCAGTAAGGTTATCCTATAAAAAACAGCTGAGTATCTCGGTCGTCATTTTCCGAATGACGGTGAAAAACATCATCAAAACGCGCCGCACTCTTTTTATGTTCCTGATATCCGCAAGCACCCTCCTCGTCGCATTGCTTTATCTCGTGCTGAGGGAATCCGATAACATGGGCATTTCCGGTTATGCCTTTTTTGCCTACATTATGGGAACACTCCAGATAAGGGGGATATTGCTGCTGCTGTCGGTCTTTTACGGGTCCACTGTCTTCAGCGACGAGCTGGACAGGAAAACCCTGGTCTATCTGCAATCGAGACCAGTCTCAGGCTGGAGCCTGCTGCTCGCCAAATATTTTTCATCGTTCGCGATCACCGCAGTTTTGCTTGTCTTCTCCACGACAGCCCCTTACCTCGTGCTGATGGCTGCGGATAATCCCGCGGATATAATTAAAAACCTGGACATTCTTGGCATTGACCTTCTTGTAATGCTTCTCGGCGCCGCGGCTTATAATGCCCTGATGCTGATGGCCTCGATACTGTTGAAAAAACCCGTCCTTTGGGGTCTGACATTCACCCTGCTTTGGGAAAACACGGTCGTGAATATACCTGCTCTCATCAATAAATTCACGCTCCTCCACTGGCTTCAATCCATCTTCCCGCATCCCGCGGCTACAAACGAATTTCTCTCCCTCCTCAACCCGAAACCTTCATCCATTCAAACCTCGATCACAATGCTGTTGATTCTTACCATGATCTTTCTATTGGTTTCCGGTTTCGCTTACAGAAGAAAAGAATTCAAACTGAACTGAATAGAGGCGTCTGTTCCGGGGGATTCCGGGTGGATAACCGGCAGAGGAAAATTCACGAAGACTTTTTGCTTTCTTTCTCGCCTTCTTCCTCAAGGGTCACTTCGTCGTCCGATACCCTTTCAAGGAGAGCGTCCAGATCGCTTATGATGATCTTTCTGCCGCTAAAATTTATCAGGCCGTCTCTCTTGAAATCATTCAGGACCGTGGATGTCGTCTCCCTCGTCGCCCCGATCAGGTTTCCCAGTTCATATTGAGTGATTTTAATATCTATAACCAGCCCATCGCGGGACGGTTTCCCGAATTTACGCGCCAGCTCCACAAGCTTCTTGATCATCCTGACGTTTACGTCGCGAAACGACAGGTCCGCAACGTAGGTTTCAAGATCGTAATTTCTTTCGAGCAGCATTCTGTTGAATTTCATCAAGAGATCTGAATCCGTCTGTATAACTTGCATAAAATCGTTGCGTGAGATCAACAGTAGCTCGCACTCCTCCATCGCCTCCACCGACTCCCTGCTTTGATAATCCCCGAGGACGGCATATTCCCCAAACGTATCATAAGGCTGAAGTATCCGAATTATCGTCTCCTTGCCGCGCCGGGAGATCCGATATACCTTGACCTTTCCCTTGTTCAGCATATAAATAAAGCGATAAGGGCTTTCCGGAAAAAAAATTGTTTCGTGCTTCCTGTATTTGTTTAGGTTTCCGATAGATCTCAGCTTAAGAAAATCATCCGCTGTAAAAACCGACGGCTTAAATTCTATATCCGTAAGATTTTGCACCCTTCCTACCTCAAAAACTGTAATCTATTTAACATATTTTTAGATAAAAGTCAAGAGAGGCGCAATAAAGGCGAAAAAATATGCACAGATAACTGCAAAAGAAAAACTCTGATGAATACAAACTAATTGAGATTTTCGGGGTATTGCGTCTGAATCTAACCCCTATCGGACGCCGCTCAGAAAATCAAACATATAATCTTTTGCCAAAAGGGCCGATTCGTTCAGTGATATCCCCTTTGAGAGATAATATGTCAAGGCTGAGGAATATCGGCAGCCGGTGCCGTGGAGGTCTTTTCCTTTGATCTTCTTGGTTTGGATGATATTGGCGTTGTCTCCGTCATAGACAAGGTCGAAAAGGCTTCCCTTCCCCTCGTTGCCCGTTATTATAACTGCCTTTAAGCGGTATTTATCGCGAAGCTGAACAGCCGCCACTGCTGCTGAGATGTTTTGATCTTCTTTTCCCAACAGATGAAGCGCCTCAGCCATATTAGGAGTGATGACAGAAACATAAGGGAAGATTTTTTCTTTCATCACCTCGAATGTATTTTCGTCATTTAAAACCGAGCCTGTGCTGGACTTGAAGATCGGATCGAGCACCGTCTGAGGCGGATTGTGTTTTTCAAGAAAACCGGCAACCACATCCGCATTCACCCTGTTCCCGAGCATCCCGATTTTAACGCCGTTTATGCGGAACTCGTCATAGATCGCCTCCATCTGCTTGCTGATCCCCTCAGCTGGCAGGGGGGTGAACCCTTCGAATCTCCTGCTGTTCTGGACTGTGATTGTAGTAATTACAACCGCCGCTTTCCCTCCAAGCTTGTGAATCGTCTCAAGATCCGCAACGATCCCCGCTCCGCCGGATGGGTCGAAGCCGGCGATTATCAGCAATCTCGACTCTTTAGGCATAACTACCTCGCTGATTATGACAGGCTGCGCCTTGTCTTTTTATTGAATTTTTCCGCGAATACCCTGTTTATCCCCTTGATCGCACAAAACTCGCCGCACATGGAACAGGCCTCGTCATCCTTCGACGGAAGGTTGCCTTTGTATCGCCGCGCTTTCTCCTCGTCCAGCGAAACGGAGAACATCCCTTCCCAATCCAGCGCTTTTCGGAATTGCGCCATCTTATCATCCGCCTCGCGCGCCATCGGAACGCCTTTCGCAATGTCCGCGGCATGGGCCGCGATTTTGGAAGCGATTATCCCCTCCCGGACATCATTCAGGTCCGGCAGCTTCAAATGCTCCGCCGGCGTTACATAGCAGAGGAAATCCGCCCCCGCCATTGCAGCCACAGCGCCGCCGATCGCGGATGTGATATGGTCATACCCTGGGGCGATATCCGTGACGAGCGGCCCCAGAACATAGAACGGGGCATTGTTGCAGAGCGATTTCTGAATCTTGATGTTCGTCTCGATCTGGTCGAGGGGCACGTGCCCCGGACCTTCGATCATAACCTGCACCCCCACCTCGTGCGCCCGCTTCGCCAGCTCACCGAGGACGATCAGCTCCTGTATCTGCGCTCTGTCGGTGGCATCGGCAAGACAGCCGGGACGAAGCCCGTCGCCGAGCGACAGGGTCATATCATAGCGCTTTGCAATTTCGAGAAGGCGGTCGAAACCGCTGTAGAGAGGATTCTCCTCGTCCCGCGATATCATCCATTCCGCGATGAAACAGCCGCCGCGGCTCACGATGTTCGTGATCCGCCCCTGGTCGCGCAGGTGATAGAGCCCATCGAGCGTGAGACCGCAATGAACAGTGATGAAGTCCACGCCGTCCTCGCCATGCCGCTCGATAGTCTTGAAGATAAAATCAGGATCGAGCAGCGTTATGTTTTTTTTCTCGCGGGAGTTCATAACCATCGCTTCATAGATCGGAACGGTCCCGATCGGAAGCGGGCAATTCTCCATCAATGTCTTTCGAATGGAATGAATATCTCCGCCTGTGCTGAGATCCATAACCGTATCCGCACCGTATTTCGAGCACAATTCGATTTTTTTAAGCTCGTGGTCAATATCCACCTTGTCCTGGGACGTGCCGATGTTTGCGTTTATCTTTGTTCGCAGTCCCTTCCCGATACCTATAACTTTTTTTATCTTGTGATTCGAATTCTTCGTTATCACTATTTCGCCCGAGGCGACTCGCTGCATGATCACTTCGGGCGGGTAATGCTCATCCCCGGCAACCTGCACGAACTCGTCCCTCATTTCGCCTTTCGATGCCGATTCCAGCAATGTTGGCATTTTACTCTCCTTAAGGGTCGTTTATTGATGATGGCCGAAAAAACCCTTCTGGCCGATAAATTTCTTATAGACTTCCTCGGATACAATCAGCGTGGCTGCGCCGAGCGATGCCGTGACAAGTCTGAAAAAAAATGACTTGTAAATGCCGCCGGCAAAACCGTTCAAGTACGCAAAAACTGATACCTCCCATAGCCTCGTCCAGGGCGCGATCAACAGGACAGCTCCTACCAATAGAATGTATAAAAATAAAACCACCGCTTGCCAGCGTTTCATCGCCACTCACCCTTGCATCTCTTCATCTCAATAATAACACCTCGAATGCGTTGAAGCAAATTGAGATCCGGGGACAACTGCCGCATAAAAAAAGCATTTTATAGACATGAAGAGGCCCCGCGGCGATGCGCGGCTAAAAGATCCGGATTGATATTTGCCGATACTGGATTAATTTTGCTATATAGAGTTAAAACGGCTCTGGCATCGAGTGAGGTCAGAGAATCCATCTGCGTTTGATGTTCCGAAGGCTCACAACGAAGAGACCGATACAAAAGACGATAAGGATAAAGAAATCCTGCACGAAGGACATTGTATTCCGTGCATTCACCGCCCCATGAAGGATATCCGCGCCGTAGGTAAGGGGCATCGCATATGCCAGGGGAACGAGAAACGCCGGTAGTTTAGCGATCGGAAAGAAAAGCCCGCAAAGGAAGATCATCGGGAAACGAAAGAAATTGGAAAATGTCTGGGCTTCGAACACTTCGCTGACGGCGACAGCGATGAACAATCCCAGGAAGGTCGAAACTATCGCGATCAATACCACCGCGGGAATAAATGCGCCCCAGGCTACGCCGGACAAGTCCGTCAAAAAAGCGGCTATAACGACAGGCACGAAGGCGTTCGCGATCCCAAATAGAACCGCGCCCGATGTCTTTGCCAGCATCAGCAGCTCCAGCGGGATCGGGGAAAGCAGCAGGCGTTCGAACGAACGATTTTTCTTTTCGAAAGTTATCGTCACCGCCAGCATCGAGGTTGTGCCGAACAGGATGGAAACCGCCACGACGCCGGGAAGCAGGTCGAGAATATTCTCCAATCCGCCGCCGGATTTGATGAAGAACATACCCGTCCATGCGAAAGGAAAGATCAATCCCCAGCTGATATTCGGCGGTTTGAGGTAGTAAGCCCGCATATCCTTGAGCAGGATGTTCCAGAATGTGATCCAGCTTTTCATCCCCCGTCCCCCCGCTTCTCTTTTTCTTTACGCATCGCATCAGCTTCGATCCCTGTGATCCGGACAAAGATATCTTCGAGAGACGGAGCCGCCTTTCTTGCTTCGCTGACCTCAACGCCGTGATCCTCCAAAAAACGCACCAGGGGTCCGATTTTCACAGGCTCCGCGGATTCCACACGGATTAGGTTGCCAGGGAGAAGCTCGAAATCCAGATTAGGAAATTCGGATGAAAGCAGCTCTGAAAGATCCTGCCGGGCATTCGAGAGCGAAAGCATCATCTTATGCTTCTTCATCTCAAGCTGAACAAGGTTCTTCATTTCATCGACACGGACGATCCGCCCTTCCACGATGAACGCGATGCGGCCGCAGAGACGTTCGGCTTCCTCGATATAATGCGTAGTGAGAAAAACGGTCGTTCCGCTGCTGTGCAGAGTGGCGAGCATCTGCCTTATTTGGCGGGCTGCGGCGACATCAATCCCCGTGGTCGGCTCGTCGAGGAAGAGTATCTCCGGACTGTGGATGATGCCGGCAGCGATGGTGAGCTTGCGCTTCATCCCCTTAGAATAACCGCCGAATTTCCGCTCAGCCGCTTCCGACAAGCCGAACGAATCGAGAAGTTCCCGGGCGCATGCCCGGCGCTCGCCTTTACCCATCCCGTAAAGCGCCGCACAAAAACAGAGGTTATCGAACCCGCTGAGCTCGGGGTAGAGATTGCTCTCGTCCGGGACCACGCCGATCAACCGCTGCGCGGCTTTCGGATTCGCAGAACAGTCCACGTCGCCGATGTGGATGGTTCCCGAATCCGGTCTGGCGAGTCCCGTCAGCATATTGATCGTGGTCGTCTTGCCCGCGCCGTTGGGACCGAGAAAGCCGAAAAATTCGCCTCTTCGCACCGTGAACGAGACGCTGTCAACCGCCGTAACATCGCCGAATTTCTTGCTCAAGCCATTGACGCTGATAGCGCAATCCGCGGAATCATTCATCATAATTTTCATAAACAATCGTTCTATAGTCTTTTGGCGATTTGAATTCCTAATATTCGCGCCCCGCTTGATGTACTGATTGATAATACCGCCGGTTCAGATACAAAACCCCGCCCTCTTGAAATGGGAAAGCTTTTATCATTTGCATTTACCTCCGCCTCTCCTTCGAAACAGATGAAGATTACGTGGGAAGTCATTTCACATTTCGGGATACTTTCTCCGGTGGCCAGGTCTATAATCCTCATTTTAAACTCGGGCGTTTCATAGAAGACATTTTTCTCTTTTTGATCTCTACCGAAATCCTTTAAATCGGCAATATCGAATATCATCATCTAATCACCTTCTTTTGTATTAGTTTATGATTACTCGTCTTTGAAAGAAGATACTGCCTCTGAATAATATATGCAATAATAATGCCGGTCTATCGTGATTGTTTTTGCCGATTACCTGCAGAATCCGTGTGAGCGGAGCCAGTCCTCGTGAACCGAGAAGTATTCCCGGACGAACTGGAACGGTTCCACCCGCAGCATCGGCTGGCTTTCCTGCATCCTCGCGAAGCCGTGACCCGCGCTTTCAATCACACGGATCGAGTAGTCTTTGTGCCCGCTTTCCTTCAGCGCTACGGTGATCAGCCGGACGCTCTCCTCGACCGGTACCGTGTAATCCAGCTTGCCGTATGTGATCAGGAGAGGACATCGGAGCTTTTTATAAGGGGTGATAGCGTCATTATCCGGGTTCATATGAAAGAACCAGGCGGGGTCGCCGATGGCTTGGCGTTTATAGAGGTTTTCCGGTGTAATCTCCTTAGCGGGTGGCATGACGATGTCCTTGAACTTCGGGTGCGCTCGGGCCTTGTCCATCAGGACGTCCAGCTCCTCGGCTGTCGCTTTACCGATGCCGTAATCGTAAAGCGTATTGAATGTTTTTTTAGCGGACTCGATCTCTTCGCCTGTGAATCCCCCGGCCCGTAAAATGTTCATCATCATAAACAAATCTTGGCTACGAAGGCTCGTGCCGGGTCCGGAACTGTTGATCGCGAACGCAACGTTTTCGCTCATGCCCGCTGCCAGCGGAGTTATCCATCCGCCCTGGCTGATTCCCCACAGGCCAACCTTTTTAGGATCAATACTTTTTTGTTGCCGCAACCATTCGAGACCTGCAAGGGCATCCTGTGCTAAGACATCCAAATCAACCTTCCTCCAGTCTCCGCCGGACATGCCGCAGCCCCGCTTGTCATAAACAAGGACTGACATGCCGAGCCGCGCGAAGAAACTGTTTAAGATGGACGCCTGGTGCCTCACCCCCGGACCGGAGCCGTGGACGAGAACGATCGCCGGAAAAGAACCATCCCCCTTCGGCATACGCAGCGTCCCGGAGAGGGCAACTTCGCCGTTTGAAAACGTAACCGGGCTGTCCGTGTATATCGTCTCCCGGATCGCCCGGCGTTCCTCGCCGTCCTTCTCTTTGATGGTCAAGCCGTCAATCTTCCCTTCGGTGTTACGGGTGAACGCTATCTCGGTCTGGCAGGGAGAGTCCGGTTTATCGGAAAAAGGAGCGCAGAAACGGTCCGGCCCAACCGGTTTGGGATAGCCGAAACGTCCCTGCTGCCAGTCGAAATACATAAACCGCGTCATTGCCTCCACAGGGCCCATCTTCGTAATGCTGATCCAATCCCCGGATGGAAGCCGGTACTCTCCAAAGTAAACGCTCACATCGGCGTCGTTGCTTTTAACCTCACTACCGAGAACCGAAAGCGCAGCGAATATCATTAAAAGCGCGAAAGATAAGTTCATTATGGATTTCATATTATCCTCCCAAGATAGTGAAATGAGACAATAAAATACGCTTCACAACAGAATTTTTTACCGTCAGGCATTCATTGATGTCGAATTTCGTCATATGAGGATTGAACCTGCGATAAAAGCCGCGGGGTTACGCTTGATAGTCGATTGGTTCGAATTCATCATTGATTCACCGTCAATTCCGGTAGTTCTTTTTATATCAATACTGTATCAGGCTGAAGACGTCCACGCCGCTCAGTTTGTCCTTGCCGTTCAGGAACGCGAGCTCGATCAGGAAGCCAACGCCGAGGACCTCGCCGCCGAGTTCACGGACCATTTTTACGACGCCCGCCGCAGTCCCGCCGGTGGCGAGCAGGTCGTCTATAATCAAGACTCTGTCCCCTTTATTAATGGCGTCCTCGTGAATTTCCAGCGTGTCCGTTCCGTATTCGAGGTCATATGTAACAGCCTTCGTCTTCGCCGGCAGCTTCCCCGGTTTGCGCACCGGCACGAATCCTGCGCCCAGTTTGTACGCTACCATCGGAGCGAAGATGAACCCGCGCGCCTCCACTCCGAGGACCTTATCCACTTCAACGTTTTTGTACTTCTCGCATAGGGCGTCCACCGCCTTGCGCAGTTTATCGCCGTCCTTCAGCAGCGTGGTTATGTCCTTGAAAAGGATTCCCTTTTTCGGAAAATCCGGCACGTCGCGTATCGCGTCTTTTAATTCCTTCAATTCAATCCCCTCCTGATCGGTTAGATTAATAGGTTATTCTAAAGCGGTCGATGCCCGGGTCCGCCGGGACATCGAATACCTGGACGTCTGCAACCCTCGCGGCGGGCGGTCCCTCCCGCATTTTTTTATAGAAAATCTCGAGCGCCTCATCCGGCCCCTGGGCGAGCGCTTCGACGCCGCCGCCAGGCAGGTTACGCACCCAGCCTGTGACGTTCAGCGAACAAGCAACCCGTTCCGTGAAATACCGGAACGAAACCCCTTGCACACGGCCGGATATCAGGAATCTTCTCGCTTTCAACCCCGTCCTTCCATAGTCCCGGAAGATGATATAATAATATGCAGAATTTGAAAATAATACATTGCACTACGTTTGGCTGATTTGTTTTTTCTAAATAGGATTATCGTTAAATTGTCCATGTATAGTCCTCCTCCTAATGTCTAATAATGCTTTTTGGCATTAATATTGAGATCTAAGAGAAGGAGGACAAAATGAAGCAATATGATTATTACATTGGTTTGGATTGGTCG
>Ga0315293_10000032_pt1 | contig 110286 bp, 107 predicted proteins | sample YL17G13_20_MG_FD_203071 | JGI IMG/M metagenome (GOLD analysis project Ga0315293, IMG submission 203071) | Sediment microbial communities from Yellowstone Lake, YNP, Wyoming, USA - YL17G13_20 | ecosystem: Environmental > Aquatic > Freshwater > Lake > Sediment | place: USA: Wyoming | collected...
CGACAAGGGAAAAGCCCAGTTTCCTCAATTCGGGGACACCATACCAGTTTCCGAATTAAAAAACCAGGGCTAATCCCCCCTGGGAAATTCGTTAATTCGGAAATTGGTATTGTGTCCCCGATTTGCACCGTTAATTCGGAAATTGGTATTGTGTCCCCGATTTGCAGCCAAGGTGTTCTTCGGGTGAGCTAGAGCACGGTATCGATCGTCGCGCCGCCGAGCACCGTGTTCCTGCTGTAGAATACGACCGCTTGACCCGGTGTCATCGCCCGCTGGGGCCTATCGAAATCGATCCGCGCGCCGGATTTGCCGCGCGGCGTGATAATGGCCTTCTCCTCCGCATGCTTGTAGCGGATCTTGACGCGCGCCCGGACCGGCCTTTCCAGCTTCCCGCCCGATACGAGCGTCATCCCTGACGCCAGCAAGCTCCTGCCGCGCAAAGCCTCGTCCGGACCCGCGACGACGGTGTTGGACGCGGCGTCGATGGCAATGACGTAAAGCGGCCGCGGGGACGCGACGCCAAGTCCGCGGCGCTGGCCGATCGTGAAATTCCCGATCCCGGCATGCTCGCCGATAACGCGTCCGTTAAGATCCACGATCGGGCCGGGTCGGAACGCGCCCGGAATTCTCCCTTTGAGGAAGCCGGGATAATCGTCATCGGGCACGAAGCAGATCTCCTGGCTCTCCGGCTTTTCGGCGACCGGAAGGCCCATTTTCTTCGCCATCCGGCGGACCTCCGTCTTCGTGAATCTTCCGACCGGCATCAGCGTTCGGGAAATTTCCTTCTGGGTCATTTGATAAAGGAAATATGACTGGTCCTTAGCCGCGTCTTTGCCCTTCTTGAGCGTATAGGAGCCCGTCCGCGCGTCGCGCTCGGTCCGGGCGTAATGCCCCGTGGCGATGAGGTCGGCCCCGATCGCCCGCGCCTTATTAAGCAAGAGGCCGAACTTGATGAAGCGATTGCAGCGGATGCAGGGATTGGGGGTCCGGCCCCGCTCATATTCCCCGCAGAAATCCGCGATGACTTTCTGTTCGAACGGAACGCGCATGTCGGCGACGAAATGGGGGATGCCCAGGGCCAAGGCGACCCGGTTGGCGTCCTCGACGGCCAACCGGCCGCAGCAGCTCCTCAGTCCCTCCGAGCGGCAGAATTCAGACGGCAGGTCGACGAGCTTCATCGTGACGCCCGTAACATCGTATCCGGCCTTGACGAGGAGCACCGCCGCGACGGAGGAGTCCACTCCCCCGCTCATCGCGACCACGACCTTGCGCTTCTTTCCAGGCATCGAAATTAGGATATGCTAAAAGCCACTTGCCTGTCCATACGATCGCGCCCCGCAAGCCCTCGAGGACGATCCGGATCTTTTCCTCGGCCGTGAACTCCCCCCTCCCCCCCCCCGGAACGGGGAGGGTTCGTCAAGATCCCTTTTCCAAGCGTTCCAGCTCGGCTTTGGCCTTCCTGATATTGGTTTCGCTCTCGCCCCGGGAATTGTCCAGGTAAAGCTTGAAAACCTTCACCGCTTCTCGATTATTGCCGCTCTTTTCATAAGCTACGGCCAGGTTGAAATAGCCGATCGGCGTCGGTTGAATGGCCAAGCCCCGTTCAAGGAAAGAAATGGCCTGGTCATATTCGCCCAGGTAAGAATACGCGATGCCGGTGTATTGATAGAAGGCCTGTTCTTCAGGAAAATCATCGATCAATTTCTTATAGACTTCGATGGCTTCCCTCAATCGGCCGCCGGATGCCAGGTTCCCCGCATAGCTCATTTTCAGATACCGGCTTTCGGGCTCGACGGCCAGCGCCCGGTCATAATAGGTGCGGGCCTCTTCCTTGCGACCCTCCGTATCCAGGATCCCGGCGCAGACGGTCAGGGCATCGACGTTTCGAGGGTTCAGACTCAGGACCTTATTCATGGTCTCAAAGGCTTCACGGGATCTGCCGGTGACCAGATGTGTATGGCCCAGGCGGACCAGGAGGATCTCGGAATCCGGGATCCTGGCAATGCCCTCGTTCAGGGTTCTTATGGCCTGGTCGAACTTCCTCTGTCTCGCCTGAGCGATCGCCAGATTGACATAGCCGGCCGGAGAATCAGGGACGTCCGCGAGAACCCTAAGATAGACCTGCTCGGCCTCGGCAAATCTTTCCTCGAGCTCATAAGCCTGAGCCTGCTGGATCAGCCTGAGCAAAGGGATCTTTTCCTTCGGGTCAGGCAATGCCGGTCCTCGTCCGGCCGGAGCAAAGTTCAGGTAACCCAGAGACCTGAGTCGTTCCTGGTCCTCGGGCCGGACGCCCGGCCGTTCGCCGGCCGGACTGTCGCCGGCGCTTGAACCGAGAAGCTCCTGTTCCAGCATTTTCTTCAATTCGCCGGCCTTGCCGGCCGAAGAAGCAACCAGGTCTTCCCTTTCCCCAGGGTCATTCATCACGTCGTAAAGCTCAGGCCGCGGGGACTGGATATATTTCCAGCGCCCCGAGACCAGTCCGATGAGCTCCGACCAGCCGAAATTCTCCCGGGGGTAAAAGGTCTCCACGAGGCTGTCGAGGTCCTTCCTGCTCTTGCCCTTGAGCCAGGCGACAAGGCTTTGTCCCGTCATTCCCGCGGCTTCGTTCTTCAAGCCGACGATCTCCAGAATGGTCGGAGCGACATCGATTAGCCTGACCTGGCTTTCGATGACCTGAGAACGAGGGAAGACCGCGGGGTTATAGAGAATGAGAGGGACTCTGATGGTCTCCTCGTATAGGAAGATCCCATGCCCGGTCTCCACCTTATCGCCCAACCCCTCGCCATGGTCTCCGGCAACGACGATAATCGTCCTCTCCAGGATCCCCAGTTCCTTCAGCCGCTCCAGAACGGCGCCCACATATCGATCCATATAAGCGATCTCGCCGTCGTAGGGGTCGTCGTCGAATTCCTCTTTGTACGGCGAGGGCGGATCATAGGGCAGATGCGGGTCATAATAATGGACCCAGCCGAAGAACCTGTCCTTTCCGTTGGCCTCCAGCCATCGGGAGAACCCGGCGAAGGTTTCCTCGGCCCGGCGCTCCGCGTTTTGGGTCTTGAACGGCGAGTCCGATCGGAACGTGTCGTCATACACGTCGAAGCCCCGGTCGATCCCGAATCGGGAATCCACCGAAAAGGCCGAGACGAAAGCCGCGGTGGAGTAGCCCCGCCCCTTCAGGATCTCCGCCAGGGTTCTTATCCCGGAGGGGAGATCGTGGCCATTATTGCGGACCCCGTGCGTCACGGGATAGAGGCCGGTCATGATCGAAGCATGAGAGGGAAGGGTCAGCGGAGCCGGACAATAGGCCCGGGCGAACCGGATCCCCTCCCGGGCCAGCCCGTCGAGATGGGGGGTTCTGGCCGGCTTATAACCATAACAGCCAAGATGGTCGGCCCGTGTGGTGTCAAGGGTTATCAGCAGGATACTATATGAAGGCGTGCCCGGAAGATTGACCTTGCTTCTCCCAGGGCTGATGATTAAAAAATAGACAAGGATACCCAGCCCCGCGGCCATTCCCGCAGCCCACCATAGGATTCTTGGCCGGCTGCGAGGTTTCCGGTTTCTGCCTTTTCGGGCCGCTTTATTTTTGGTGCTCATGAATTCCTGATCCGGCCGGGCGTTCGTCGGAGACGCCGGGTCGTCATGCCGCTCTCATCTTATCACAACCCGCGCGGTCAAGAACGCCGTTCGCCGGCCGTTTTGTTCCCTTCACGCCCCGCGTTCCGGCCTCGGCCGCAGGTCCGGTACGTATCGAACGATAAAAAAAGAGAGCCCGTCCCCCTCTTAGGGGGGCGGGCTCCGTGAGAATCAGATACTGTGCGCTGCGCTTAGAACGAGAACTTGAGACCCAAACGCGCGGACCAGGCACCGAACCGGGTCTCCCACTTGCCGTATGCGGAGTTCACGTCGTTGGCATCCCGGACCATCGCCTTGTAGTCGCGGGCCAGAGTTCCGTCGAGGATCTGGGCATTGTCCGCATAGATACCGTCCAGGTTGAGGGTGTAGATCTTGCTCTGGATCGTCTTGTTGTTGGTAACGTTATTGACCTGGAGGTTGACGGAGGCCCGGTACTTATCGCCGAGCTTGAAGGTGTAGTCCAGATAGAGGTCGGCCCAGAAGGTGAACGGCAGGTGGCCCATGTCGCCGCGGTTCTCGGGGAGCATCCACCTGTTGTTCATTTTGAGCTTGGTCGTCACGGGGAAACCGCTTCGACCATAGCCGACGACGCCCACGGTCAGGCCGAACGGGAAGGAATAGGTCCCGAAAGCCTTGAAGAAATGGGTCCTGTCCTGGGGCAGGGGGCCATCGAGGTTCTTCCCCAAGGCATCGTACATGATGAACCAGTCGTCATAGTACAGCTCGACGTTCGGGCCGACGCGGCCGACGCCGGCATAGTCATACCCCACTTCGTCGGTGCTGACCAGGCCCGAATAATTGCCTGTGATCCGGCTCCAGGTGTAATTGAATCCGCCCTGCCAGTTGTTGCTGAACCTTTTTTCCAGGGCGATGTTCAGGCCGTAGTAATCCCTTTTTGCTTTCGGGGTCGGCCAGTTGTCACCGACGAACTTCCCGCCCTGGGCTTCCGGCAGGGACCAGCCGTAGCCGGGGTTGACGATCCAGAAGTTCTCCGTCAGGCTCCTGACGCCCGAAACGGGGTCGGTCTCCCATGCGAGCGCGCCGACGTCCTCGATCGTCCGGATAAGGTGCTTATTGACGAGACGGACGGAAAGGGAAAGGTCTTCATTGAGCTTCTTCTCGGCGCCGAAAGAGATCTCTCTCTGGGCGGTCGGTTTCAGGTTCGGATCGACGCGGCTGAACGACGGCGGCAGAAAGTCCAGGCTTCCGGCATACGTGCCGCCTGCCTCCTGGCTGGTTCTGTCGTCGAACGCGCCGCTCGCCGCGATCTGCGTCCAGTCCGGATTCTGAAGGGCGTAATAGTCCTGTTTGCGCTTCCAGCCGCCGAAGGTCAGCTCGGCCATGTAGAGCTTCATGACGTCGTAATAGATGCCGAAGCTTCCGAAGACCTTCAGGCTGGAATCCCCGAACACGTCATAGACCACGCCCAGCCGGGGGGCCAGCATATCCGTCATATCGAACTTGACGGGCTTGTCCGTGAAGTTCGCGTATGACGTGTCGGTGGTCATGGAAGGGATGTACTGGCTCTCGGCCCGGAGGCCGAAATTGATGGTCAGCCTGTTCTTGATGGTCCAGGAATCCTGGATGAAGGCCGAGTAGTTATTGGCGTGGATGTTCCATTTGCCGCCGTTGATGGGCTGGGTCCACGAACCCCTGACGTAATAATACCCGTACTTGCCGTAATAGGGGCTGCTCGGGTCGGCATCGACACCGATGGGATTATCCAGACCATAATAAGTCCGCCCGTAGGCCAGGTAGACCCTGGGATGGATGCTGGCTTGATCGTAATTCTCGTGAAGATAGGTATAGCCGAAGCCGGCCTTCAGCGCGTGCTCGCCCATAAAATTGAGGTAGTAGGAGACGTCCAGGTTGTTGCTGATCTTTTCTTCCAGGTTCTTATTCAACACACGGAAGGTGTCAGCATCCGTCCAGCCCGTGGAATGGACGAGCCCTGGATTGGCAATAAAGAAAGGATCATTCGCGTAGCTCGTGTTCCCATAATTGAAATTATGGGTCGATGTATTTGGGGGAACGACCTGGGCGTCGGTGGTATCCGTCTGGTGCCAGCCGCCCCTGTAGCTGATGAGGAGGTTGTTGCCGACGGAATAATCCGCGGTCAGCGCCGCGGTCCAGTTGGGATAGCTATAACCTTCCTTCCCGTATTCATAAAGCTCGTTGGAGGAGCCTTGAATATCGGGGAGGACCCCCCGGTACTTGCTGAAATTGTTGATGTAGCTGGCCGCCACGCGAAAGCCGGCAAACGGGGCGGCCGACAACTTGAGGGACCCGTTGTAATCGTAATTCTTGTTCTTAAAGGTCTGGAAGGGTCCTTCCCGATAATTGAAGTCCCTCTGGGCCGCAGTCTGGTTGTAGATGGGGTTTATGGCCCCGAAAAACCACAGCTTGTCCTTGATGATGTAGCCGCCGATGCTGATGACGCCCTCGTAGCGGTTGTAGCTGTCCCGGTCCTTGCCGCCGTTGAAATAGAGGGTGTCGTTGTTCACATATTCCCAGAGGGTGTAGTCATCCAGGTTCTGCCTGAGGTAGTCCCTGGCGCCACCCCGCATCAACTGCGAGTTGTTCTCGTAGAAGGCGATGAGGTCGCCGTGGAACTCGTTGCCGCCGGCCCTGGTGATGACGTTGATGACACCGCCCATCGAGCCGCCGAACTCGGCGTTGTAGCCCGACGCCGTGACCTTGACCTCGTCCACCAGCTCGAGGACGATGTTCTGGCCCTTGACTCCCAGGTGGAAGTTCGTCACATCCGCGCCGTCGGCGAAGAACACGTTCTCGGCGCCCGTAGCGCCGTCGACCGAGATCCCGGCGGTGGTGTCCTCATTCGTAACACCGGGAATGGTGCTGACGATGGAGTCGAAGGCCCTCCCTCGGGGCATGTTCAGGAAGGTCTCCTTGGTCATGACCTGGCCCTTGGTCGTGCTCTTGACATCGATCATGGGGGCCTGGCCGACGACCGTGACCTGCTCACTGATGGCCGCCTGCTCCAAAGTCGCGTTCAAGGCCAGGGTCTGGGAAAATTGGAGATAGATATCCTTCCTGACCAGAGTATTGAATCCGGCAAGTGTGAATGTAATATCATAGGTCCCGGACGGAAGGGCCATTATCCGGTATACCCCGTTGGCGTCGGAGACCGTGGAGGCCTTGCCGACAAGCTTGGAGCTGGTGGCTTCGACCGTCACTCCGGGAAGAGGGCTCCCCTGGTTGTCAATAACCTTTCCGGTGATCCTTCCTTCCGGCGTGACTTGGGCGAAAGCCGTTCCAGCGGTCATCACACAAACGATCAGGAATAAAAATAACAGCTTCTTTTTCATTCGATTAATCCGCCTTTTCATGCTTTCCTAACCTCTCTCTCCCGGGGTGAATCCGAACAAGACTCCACCCCAACCCTTGGTACCAAATACCCGTCTGCTTTATCGTCATTCACACTCCTTGAAAATTTCCCGTTCCAATGATAGCGGTTTTCTTTTTTCCACAACGCGGCGAATTCCCGCTCCGCACAATGAATCTTCCCGCCTATCCATGCCGGAAGTATATGGCCGGCCGCACGCCGGTGTCAATAGTCAAAAAGAGTCCCCTGTATTAATTAATTGTCTTGACATTTTTATAATTGGGGACACAATACCAATTACCGAATTTCCGAGTTTTCCAGGGGGAAATTTGCCCTGATTTTTAATTAGGAAACAGGAATCGTGTCCCTAATTATTCAGGAGATCATCATGACTTTTAAAGAAGGTCCTTCAACACGTTGCGTTCATTACGGGAGGTCCGTTGATCCGTCTTCGCACACGATGAACGTGCCGATCATGGAGAACGCCGCATTTGCTTACGAGAGCTATGAATCATGGCGAGAAGCCGCCCTTGGTCAAACCTTCGGGGACATCTACAGCCGGAATTCCAATCCCACCGTGCGCGCTTTCAATAAGAAAATGGCCGCGCTGGAAGGCGCGGAAGCCGCCACCGACTTCTCAACCGGAATGGCTGCCATCCATACGACGCTCTTCGCTTTGCTCAGTCCTGGACAGCGCGCCGTCACCATCAAGGATGCTTACGGCGCGACATATTTGCATTTTATGAAGATCCTGCCGCGTTTTGGAATTTCTTGTGATTTATGCGAGACAAATGATGAAAAGGCGATCCTGGCCGCCATCGCTCCTGGCTGCGATATCCTCTATTTGGAAACTCCCACCAATCCTATGCTGAAAGTGGTCGATCTCAAGAAGTTGTTCGCGGCAGCTCATAAGGTCGGCGCCATAACCATTACGGATAATACGTTCGCGACACCGATCAACCAGCATCCGATCTCTTTAGGAGCGGACATCGTGATCCACAGCGCGACAAAGTTCATTGGCGGGCATAACGACCTCCTGGCCGGAGTCGTTTGCGGAAAGTCCGAGCTGGTGAAAAAGATCTATCGCTACCGGGAGCTGACCGGTCCTTCCCTGGATCCTCACCGTGCCGGTTTGCTCCTTCGGAGCTTGAAAACGCTCGCCCTGCGCGTCGAACGCCAAAACAAAAATGCTCTGGCGATGGCCCGGTTCTTGGAAAAGCACCCGAAGGTCCTCAAGGTCAACTATCCTGGCCTGGAAAGCCATCCGATGCACAAAGTCGCCAAAAAACAGATGCCTGGAGGCTATGGAGGCGTGCTCAGTTTTGAGATCGTCGGCGGGTTGAAAGCCGTCGCCCGGGTCTTGCCTCGATTGAAATACGCCTATATGGCGGCCAACCTCGGTCAGGTGGATACCGTTGTGGGTCCTCCTTCCGTAACAAGCCATGTGGAGTGCACGGAAGAGGAGCGCCGGGCCGCCGGGATCCCTGAAGGCTTGATCCGCTATTCCGTGGGAATCGAAGATATCGAAGACCTTATGTCCGACATGGACGAAGCCCTTTCCGTGCTTTTGGGATAAATGTCAGTTTTGGGTTCCAGCTTAAGCTCGATTTTACGACACGAAGGGGGTCCCCCTTTCTTTTTTCTTCAATTTTTGTAAAAATAGGGGCGATGAAAAGAATTGTCGTCCTCCTGGAGAACATCCACTATGGCCGGAAGGACAAGGCGCGGGAAACGTTCGCCAAGTCTCTGAAGATCAAGAGCGATCAACCGCTCGTGACGTCGATCATCGAGCGGATCGACAATTAGGAAAAAATAAGGAGGGAAATGAACATGAAAAAAGCGTTGATGGGGATTTTTATCTGCGCTTTCGCGGTCCTATGCGCCGTTCCCGTGTTCGCCCAAAGGTACGAGTTCGGCCTCACCTGGAACTGGTACGACCCGGGCATGGACGCGAGCTACACGAGCCGGTACGCGCCGCCCTACCTGTCCGGCGGGACCTACAGCAGCCAGGCGGAGCAGACGATCAGGATCAAAGCCAAAGCGATCAGCGGACTGGCCGCGTTCTTCACCTGGTTCCCCGTTTCAAACATCGGGGTCCAGTTCATGGTCGAATACTTCAAGCCGGACTTCGAGGGCGCGAACACGGCGTACGATTACTCCCTGACCTACGAGCGGCCGATGCCCGACGACACGACGCGGACGGTCAGTTACGCGAATTCCACCGCCTGGGGAAACAGCGAAGGGGACGTCCGGGAGATCGTCCTGAGCCTCAACGGCGTGCTCAGGATCCCTCTCACCCGATCGTTCTCAGTGAATGTCTCCGGCGGACCCAGCTATTTCTACTTCGAAGGGAAGGCGGGATTCATCGGTTACACTAAGTTCTGGACGACGGCGGACCGCGTGCTCCACATCCAGAACTTCAAACTGCCCTACGAGTTCGGGCCGCAGAACAGGCTGGGGTTCAACGTGGGGGGCGAGGCGGCGTTCCACCTGTCGGGGACGATCTCGCTCATCGGTGAGTTCCGGTACTTCACCTGTGCCAAGGCCGACACGGCCCTGCACCTCACGCCGAACGACGTCCTGACCGATCCGATCGCGGACGTGGAGAGCGCGCTGGGCCTGGGCTCGATGAAACTCGATCCGTCGTTTACGCGGTTCAGCGCGGGGCTGAAGTTCCGGTTCTAAGGATCCCTACTTCTTTTCGGCTTCTTTCTTCTCGGCTTCCGCCTTCTTCTTCATCGGGCAGGGGGCCGGGTCGCAGGCGGCCTTTTTCTGAGCCCACTTGTCCTGGATCATCTTGACCTTCTCGGCGTCCTTGGCGGTGATCTTGACGACGACGCCGTCCTTGGTGTTCTCGACCGTCGTCTCCACGTCAGCAGACTTCATGGCGCACATCGGGCAGTCCGATGCCGTCCCGTGACCTATGGGCATGCCCATGCGCATACCGTGACGCATGCCCATGGGACCGCGCCTCATCATCGGGCAGCAGGACATCGGCGCATCCTTCATCATGGGACAGCCCGGCTTCATCCCGCCGGGCATGCCGGCCATCGGGGGCATCGGAGCGGCAGGCGGGGCGTTCGGCGCCGGGGGCACCGGCATCTGGCCGTGCATCTTCATCTTGGTCCTCATGCAGCAGCAGCCTTGGCAGAACATCCCGCAGCCTTCTTCCATAGCCCCGGCCTTGGGGGCCTCGGCGGCAGGCACGGCGTACTTAGCCGGGTCCTTGAGAAATTCCTTCTTACAGCCTTCGGAGCAGAAGTAAAGGGTCTTCCCCTGGTATTCCGCGGTCACCTTGGCGTCGGCGATCTTGACGCTCATCCCGCAGATGGGGTCCTTGGCCGTTTCATCGCCCTTCTGCTGGGCGAAAACGGAGAGGACCGCGATAAGCGAAAACACCGCGATGATCGCGAAGAGTTTGTCATGCTTTTTCATAAAGCCTCCTTTAAGATCGGGGACACTAACCAAAGGTCAGTGTCCCAACGCATACTATTTTACACGGTCGAGCGCTTTTTGGCTAGTGGGGCAGTAGGGGTCAAACCTACAATCTTAACAGTTCTGTTAAGATTGTAGGTTTGACCCCTACTTTTTTCTCAACCGGAGCGAGTTTGATACGACCGAAACGGAACTGAAGGCCATCGCTACCGAGGCGATGATGGGGCTGAGGAGGACATGGAAGAACGGGTAGAGGACGCCGGCCGCGACCGGGATGCCGACCGTGTTGTAAATGAACGCCCAGAACAGGTTCTGCTTGATCGTCCGGATCGTGCGACGGCTGAGCTCGATGGCCGAGGCCACCCCGCCCAGGTCGCCCTTGATCAGGGTGATGTCCGAGGCCTCCATGGCCACGTCGGTGCCCGTGCCGATGGCGATCCCGACGTCGGCCTGCGCTAAGGCCGGAGCGTCGTTGATCCCGTCACCCACCATGGCCACCTTCTTCCCGAGGGCCTGGAGCCGCCGGATCTCGTTGACCTTGTCCTGGGGCAGGACCTCGGGGACGACCGTCGTGATCCCGGCCTGGGCCGCGATGGCCTCAGCCGTCCTCCGGTTGTCGCCGGTCAGCATGACGAGCTCCAGCCCGAGCGCCTTCAGCCTGCGCAAGGCCGGGACGGCACTCGGCTTAAGCGTGTCGGCAATGGCCAGGACGCCCGCGGCCTTACCTTCGACGGCGACGAAGACCGCGGTCTTCCCCTCCCCGGAGAAAGCGTCCGCCTTCGCCGCCAACCCTCCGACGTCCACGCCTCGCTCCGTCATGATCCTGGCGCTTCCGATCAGGACGGGTTTGCCTCCTATGGTCGCCGAAATCCCCAATCCTTCGAGCGCCTGGAAGTCCCCCGGATTCTCGAGGGCAACTCCCCTCTCCCCGGCCATCTTGACGACGGCCTCGCCGAGGGGATGCTCGGAGACCTTTTCCGCGCTCGCCGCGTAGAACAGGACATCGCGGTCCGCGAAGGTCGCCGCCGCGGCGATGTCCGTCACGCGCGGTTCCCCCTTGGTCAGCGTTCCCGTCTTATCAAAGACGATGGTGTCAACCTTGTGGGCCGTTTCCAGGCTCTCGCCGCCCTTGATCAAGATGCCTTGCTCGGCGCCCCTCCCCGTCCCGACCATGATCGCCGTCGGCGTCGCCAGCCCGAGGGCGCAGGGACAGGCAATGATCATCACGGCCACGAAGTTGAGCAGGGCGAAGGTCAGCCTGGGGCTTGGCCCGAAGGCATACCAGACGGCGAACGTGACGACGGCAATCCCGATCACGGCAGGGACGAAGGTAGAAGCGATGACGTCCGCCAGCCGTTGAATGGGCGCCTTGGATCCCTGGGCTTCTTCGACGAGCCGGATGATCTGGGCCAGGGCCGTGTCCTTCCCGACCTTAGTCGCCCGGAAACGGAAGCTCCCCGCCTTATTGATCGTGGCCCCGATCGCCTCGTCCCCCGGCTTTTTCTCGACGGGCAGACTCTCGCCGGTGATCATGGACTCATCGACCGCAGACCTCCCTTCCGTCACAACGCCGTCGACCGGGACCTTTTCTCCCGGCCTGACCAGGATGACATCGCCCACCCCGACGTCCTCGACCGGGATGTCGAATTCGCCCCCGTCGCGGATGACCCGCGCCGTCTTAGGCCGGAGGCCCATGAGCTTCTTTATGGCTTCCGAAGTGCGGCCCTTGGCCCGGGCCTCGAGCATCCTCCCGAAAAGGATGAGGACGATGATGAGCGCGGACGTGTCGAAGTAGACCTCGGGCATGACCCCGGCCCCGTGGAAGAACGGGGGGAAGAGGGTCGCCGCGACGCTGTAGATGTAGGCGGCCGACGTGCCGACGGCGACAAGCGTGTTCATATCGGCAGTCCGATGGCGGAGCGCGCCCCAAGCGCCCCGATAGAACTGAAGTCCCAGGACGAACTGGACCGGCGTCGCCAGCGCCCAAAGGACGAAAAAGTTCTGCAGGAAAGGAGGGACCCAGGGGAACCAATGACGCATGCTGCCGAGGAATATGACCACGGCAAGCGCCGCGCCCGCGATGACCTTGGTCCGGAGCGTCTTGTATTCTTTTTCCCGGAGGAGGCGCTCGGCGTCCTCTGCCGCGGGCCCGGCGCCGGCCTCGACCACCTTGTAGCCGGCCGACTCGATGACCTTCGCCAGGTCTCGTCGGTTCGTCTCGTTCGGGAGGTACTCGACGCGGGCCCTCGCCGTCGCCAGGTTCACAGCGGCCTGGAGCACCCCGGGCGAGGCGAGCAGGGCCTTCTCGATCCGGGCGACGCACGACGCGCAGGACATGCCCTCGACGGCGATATCGGCACGCTGGAGATCTTCTTCATCCCTGGATTCGACTTTCCCGGGGTCCTTCTTCATGGGCATCTCCCTTTCCGCTTATTATACCATGAGCGGACCGAAAGGCCGGGCCGGCCCCGGTTGCGTGGACATATCATTTGTGTTAGAATTTATTTGTATTCCACCAAGGAGTTCAGCATGTCCGGACATTCCAAATGGGCTTCCATCAAGCATAAAAAGGCCGCCACGGACGCCAAGCGCGGCAAGGTCTTCACCAAGATCATCCGCGAGCTGAGCATGGCCGCCCGCGATGGGGGCGACACCGAGTCGAACGCCCGGCTGAGGAAGGCCATCCTGGACGCCAAGGCCGTCAACATGCCGGCCGACAACATCAAGCGGGCCATCATGAAGGGGACGGGCCAGCTCGAGGGCTCCACGATCGAAGAGATCATCTACGAGGGCTACGGCCCGGGCGGCGTCGCGCTCTACATCACCGCCCTTTCCGACAACAAGAACCGCACCGTCTCCGAGGTCCGGCACATCTTCGCGAAGAACGGCGGCCGGATCGGCGAGCAGGGCTGCGTCGCCTACCGGTTCAAGAGGCAGGGCTACATCGCGATTGAGAAGTCCAAGGCCACCGAAGAGCAGCTCATGGAGATCGCCCTGACGGCCGGCGCCGAGGACGTCAAGGACGATGGCGCGAACTGGGAGATCGTCACGACACCCGACGCCTACGAGAAGGTCCTCGAGGCTGTGAAGGCGGCCGGATTTGAGATCGCGGACTCCAACGTCGGCTACATCCCCCAGGACTACACCCACGTCGAGGGCAAGCAGGCCGAACAGAACCTGAAGCTCATGGAGGAGCTTGAGGACCAGGACGACGTCCAGACCGTCGCCGCCAATTTCGACATCGACGAAAAGGAAATCGAACGCCTCTCACAGGCCTGAGGGCCGAACCTAATGAGGGTCCTGGGAATCGATCCAAGCCTCCAGTCCACGGGGTTCGGCGTCGTCGAAGAAACCGGGACGGGCTACATCCCCGTCGTCTACGGCATCGTCAAGCCGTCCCCGAAGCTCCCCTTCCCCAGCCGGTTGAACGAGATCCGGACGGAACTCGAGAAGGTCATGACCTCGTTCGCGCCCGACGAAGTCGCCATCGAGAACGCCTTCTACGCTCAGAACATCCGGACTGCCCTGTCGCTGGGCCAGGTCCGGGGCGCGGTCTTGGTCGCCGTGGCGGCGCAGGCGCGGGAGCTTTTCGAATACTCGGCCCTCGAGATCAAGAAGGCCGTGACCGGGTACGGCCAGGCGGACAAGAACCAGGTCCGGGTGATGGTCAAGACGCTCCTCAACCTCGAGGACGACGCCCTCTCCCTGGACGCCTCGGACGCGCTGGCCGCGGCCATCTGCCACCTCAATTCGAGGATCTTTCACAGGAAACTGGAGGAGTCGCTCGGATGATCGCCTACCTCAAGGGAACGCTGATCCGGAAAACGCCCAACCAGGTCGTCATCGACATTGGGGGCGTGGGTTACTGCGCGGCCATCCCCCTGTCCACGTTCTTCATGCTCGGCGAGGTCGACGGCCCCGTGGAGCTTTTCATCCACACCCACCTGACCGATAACGCGCTTTCGCTCTACGGGTTCGCGTCGGCGGAGGAGCGGGACACCTTCCTCAAGCTCATCGGCATCTCGGGGATCGGGCCGAAGCTCGCCATGAACATCCTGTCGGGGATCGGGCCGGCCGAGCTCGAGGACGCCATCCGGCGCGCCGACGTCGCCCGGATCTCGCTCGTCCCGGGGATCGGCAAGAAGACGGCCCTGCGGATCACAATGGAACTGCAGGACGAGCTGGAGAAGAAGGAGAGGGTCCTGGCGGCGAAAGACTCGCCGGAGAAGGAGGACCTCATCTCCGCCCTGATGAACCTCGGCTTCCGGAGAAAGGAGATCGAGCGGACCGTTGATAAGGTGGTGGCGTCGGCAGCCAAGGACGCCGGCTTCGAGAAGATGCTCAGGGACTGCCTGGCCGGGATGGCGAAGGTGTGATGATGCCGGTCCTCCTAAGCCCCGTAAGGACGAAGGAAGACATCCTCTTCGAGGACAGCCTGCGGCCGCGGACCCTCGACGAGTTCGTCGGCCAGGAGACGATCAAGAGTAACCTCAGGATCTTCATGGAGGCCGCGAAGAAAAGGGACGAACACCTCGACCACGTCCTCCTCTACGGGCCGCCGGGGCTGGGCAAGACGAGCCTGGCCTACCTCATCGCCAGGGAAATGGGCGTCGGCATCAAGCCGACGGCGGGGCCGGTCATCGAGCGGACGGGCGACCTCTCGGCCATCCTGACCAACCTCCAGACGAAGGAGGTCCTGTTCATCGACGAGATCCACAGGCTCCACCCCTCGGTCGAGGAGATCCTCTACTCGGCCATGGAGGACTTCAGCCTGGACATCATCATCGGCCAGGGGCCGAGCGCCCGGAGCCACAAGCTCAAGATCAAGAAGTTCACCCTCATCGGCGCGACGACGAGGGCCGGACGGATCACGGCGCCGCTCCGGGGGCGGTTCGGCATCATCCACCGCCTGGATTACTATTTGGACGAGGACCTCAAGAAGGTCATCCTGAGGTCGGCGGCGCTTCTCAAGGTCAAGGTCGACGACAAGGGCGCCGAGCAGATCGCCTTGAGGTCGCGGGGGACGCCGCGGGTGGCCAACCGGCTGCTGCGCCGGGTGAGGGACTACGTCGACGTCAAGGGCAACGGCGTCATCACCGGCAAGGAAGCCCGGCGCGCCCTGGACATGATGGAAGTGGACGCCCTGGGCCTGGACGAGGTGGACCGTAAGATCTTGACGGCGATCATCGAGAATTTCGGCGGCGGGCCGGTCGGGATCAACACGATCGCGGCGGCCATCGACGAGGAAAAAGACACCATCGAGTCCATCTACGAGCCGTTCCTGATGAGGATCGGCTTCCTGGAGCGGACGACCCGGGGCCGGAAACTCACACCCAGAGCCTATGAGCACCTGGGCTTCGAATATCCCCATGAACGCCGCCCGTCGCCGCAGAGAAAGCTATTCGACGACAAGTAGAAGGCGGCGAATTCGGCATGGATCTCAGGGTCGACGATTTCAATTACGACCTCCCCAAGGAGCTCGTCGCCCAACACCCCCTTGACCGCCGCGACGAGTCCCGGATGATGGTCGTCGAAAGAAAAACGGGACGGGTGGCGCATGCGCGGTTCAAGGAATTCCCCGGGTCCCTGCGACCGGGCGACGTCCTTGTCCTCAACGATACGAAGGTCATCCCGGCCAGGGCCTGGGGGCGTGCCGGCGGCAAGGACGCCGAATTCCTGTTCGTCAAGGAGAGGGCCGCGGGTCGATGGGAAGTCCTCTGCCGGCCGGCCAGGCGGGTGCGGACGGGGGGACGTGTCGTCTTCGGTCCCGGGTTCGAAGGGACCGTGGCCGGAGAGAGATCCGAGGGGCTGAGGGTCCTTCGCTTCGAGGTCCCGGATGTCCTCGCCGAGCTTAAAAAGGTCGGTTTCGCTCCCCTTCCACCGTACATCAAGCGGCGGAAAGACCAGGTGGGGCTGAGACCGCTGGACCTCGAACGATACCAGACGGTGTTCGCGCGTCAGGAAGGCGCGATCGCGGCGCCGACGGCCGGGCTCCATTTCACGGAGGCGATCCTGGACGAAATGGCGGGGCGCGGCGTCGAGGTTCAAAGGATCACGCTCGATGTCGGGATCGCGACCTTTCAGCCGGTGAGAGTCGACAGGGTCGAAGACCACCGGATGCTCGAGGAAACGTACGAGATCGCACCTGCGGCCGCCAGGGCGATCGACGCCGCGAAGAGCGGGGGCCGGCCCGTCACGGCGGTCGGCACGACCGTCGTCCGGACGCTCGAGAGCGCCTGGCGGGACGGGGGCGTGCGTCCGGGAAAGGGCGCGACATCTCTCTTTATTTACCCTGGCTATGATTGTAAGGCCGTGGACAGACTGCTGACGAATTTTCACCTGCCCCGGAGCACGCTCCTGATGCTCGTCTCGGCCTTCGCCGGCCGCGACCTTGTCATGCGGGCTTACCGCGAAGCCGTCAAGGAGCGCTACCGGTTCTTCTCCTACGGCGACTGCATGCTCGTCCTATAGGATTTCCTTCCCGGACCATCGAAGGCCATCAGACACGCGAGTTCTGAAGGCGCCGAGAAGGATGGTTCGGAAATGGAAGAGAACCGTCTGCGCTTAATACCGGGCCCCCGCCCGTCAATCCGCGAATTCGACGAACGAGAAGCACTCGGGAATGTGGGAGTCATAGACGCCGTGGCGGTTGAGGGCCCAGCCGGGGTGCGGTTCGGCCTTGACGCCGCAGTATTCCAGCCGCTCGAACCGCGAGAAATCCATCCGCCAGACATCGCCCGGGCGAGGCGGAAGAGAACGACTCCCCGCGAGGGCGGCCATCCCCTTCCAGGGGAAGGCTAACTCGACGGTCCAGCCTTCGTCGATGTCGGAGGGGTCGTTCAGCGTGCCCTGGACCTTGACCGCGCTCCTGAGCCCCGCGAGGTCCCAATCCATGAACGCCCAGCGGGCACCGCGCGGCTGCTTGCCGTGCCTCAGGCCGTCCTGGAACCCGCCGAGGACATCGACCTTGCGGCTGAGGACGTCGAACTCGGGCCTGTCGAAGCGCCCGCCCTTTTTGTAAGCGTCCTGCCAGATATAGAAGACCTCGTAGACCGTGCCCAGGGCGTTGATCTCGAACTCGTAGTAGCAGTCCTCCCCGCCGATGAAGACCTCGACGTCGTTCTCGTTCCAGACCAGAGAATCCCGCCCGGAGAGAAGGGCCTGGACGTTCGGCTCTCCCACCCAAAAGGCGGCGTAAAAATTCTCATCGTCCCAGAGCGCGGCCATCCGTGTCTCCAGGAAGCCGGGGACGCCGCTCACAAGGTCGACGAAGCGGCCGGACTTCGCCGCCCGGCGCCAACAGGGCTTCTTCAGGTCGCCGTCTATCGCGAATTTCTCCCTGACCCTACGGCACACATACCGGGCTAAGTCAGCATCCGCGCATCCATATCCGGGATCCATGTCTTGACCTCCGTCTCTCTTCCTTGGCAAGGATACCCTCCCCCGCCCGCCTTTGTCAATTTTGCGCTCGTGATACGGCAACCATTTGAGGCGATATGAAGTATTACCCTGCGTGACCAAGAAGAACCTCATGATGAGACGAAGGATTCTCATCCTGGCGTCCGGGAGCTGACGCCCCTAATCTCCGTCGTCGTCCGGCTCACGACGCGGAAATAGGGCGAACTATTTTCTGACGAAACGCATGTTGCGGACGCGCCCCCCGTGAGCATGAAGCCCCTCACATTCCCCGCGCTGTCACGTCTGAATTGGACATGTCCGAACCATCAGGGGTTCCCTGAGAACGTGTCCTTTTCAAACGCCCATGTGTTGTAGTATGTTAAAAAGCATGAGACGCATTTTAGCGATCCTCATGACGGTTGTCGGCCTGGGCGCTTATGCCCACCCGATGAACGTTCTGGTCTTTTCCAGGACAACGGGTTTCCGGCATGATTCGATCCCGGCCGGTATCGCGTGCCTGAAGACAATGGCCGAAAAGAACGGCTGGCGGATCACCTGCACCGAGGACCCCGCCGTTTTTTCCGACGGAAGCCTGGCCAAATTTGACGTCACCGTCTGGCTGATGACGACCGGGGACGTCCTCGATCGCGCTCAGCAGGATGCCTTCGCCCGCTTCATCCGGTCCGGGAAAGGGTTTGTCGGCGTCCATTCGGCCACCATCACGGAGAACGACTGGCCCTGGTTTGTCGACCTCGTGGGTGCGAAGTTCATAGGGCATCCGCCCGACCAGAAGGGCCGCCTCATCGTCGAGGACCGGGACCATCCTTCCATCCCGGCGACGATGCCGAAGGAATGGACGCGGGAGGATGAGTGGTATTCCTTCGACCGGAACCCGCGCGGAAAGGCAAAGGTCCTGATCTCGATCGACGAATCGTCGTATGACGTGGACGACAACCAATGGTTCCCGGGCGCCAAGCAGAGGATGGGCGACCACCCGCTGGTCTGGTATCAGGAGTTCGAGGGGGGCCGGGCCTTTCAGACGGCCCTGGGGCATACCGCTGAGAGCTACGCCGATCCGGTCTTTATCGCTCACCTCGAAGGCGCCATCCGATGGGCGGCGGCCGAAGCAAGCCAGGAGATGGTCCAATGAAGCGATTTTCCATAGCGCTGATGGTTGTTTTGTCGTTCTGCCTGCCGGCGCCGGCGGTCCAGGAGGCACGTCCCGAGCCAGCGACCCTGGCGATAGGAGCGAAGGCCCCGGATTTCCAGTTGATGGGGGTAGACGACAAAGCCTGCAGTTTGAAAGATTTCGCGTCCCATAAATACCTCGTCGTGGTCTTCAGTTGCGACCACTGTCCCACGGCCCAGGCCTACGAAGACCGGCTCATCAACATCTTCCATGATTACAAGACCAAAGGCGTGGGGATGGTCATGATCTCGCCCAACAGCCCCAAGGCCCTCAACCTGGCCGAAATGGGCTATACCGACGTGGGCGACACGCTGGCCGAAATGAAGGTCCGGGCCAAGGACAAAAAATTCCCCTTCCCCTATCTCTATGACGGGGACGAGCAGAAGGCGGCGCTGGCCTACGGCCCGGTCGCGACGCCTCACGTCTTTGTCTTCGACGAGGACCGCCGCCTGCAATACGCGGGCAGGGTGGATGAGAAGGAAAAACCCGGCACAGGACAGGCCGAAGACCTGCGGAACGCCCTCGACGCCGTGCTGGCCGGAAGGAAGCCCTCCGTCGCGACGACCAAGGTCTTCGGCTGTTCCGTCAAGTGGGCCTGGAAGGACGACTACACGAAAGAGCTCACCCGCGAATGGGCGGTCCTGCCCGTGGCCCTCGAACCGATCGATGTCGCCGGCGTGAAGGCGCTCCTGACGAACCCATCGGGGAAGCTCCGGCTCATCAATGTCTGGGCCACCTGGTGCGGGCCCTGCACGGCCGAGTTCCCCGATCTCGTCAGGACCGACCGCATGTACCGCGAACGGAACTTCGAATTCATCTCCATCAGCGCCGACAAGATGGAGAAGCGGGGCCCGGCGCTCGAGTTCCTCAAGAAGAACCAAGCCTCCAACAAGAACTACATCTTCAGCGGCGAGACCGTCTATCCGCTCATCGAAGCGATCGATCCCGGCTGGCAGGGGGCCCTCCCCTACACCATCATCGTGGAACCCGGAGGGGAAATGGTCCTTCGCCACCAGGGCATCCTCGATCCTCTCACCCTGCGGAAGTTCATCGTCGAACATCCGCTGGTGGGAAGATATTATTGAGGGCCGCTTTTATTCCTCGCCGCGGACGAGCTTGCCCGGCAGGGTGTACATGCGCCTGAGGTAAACGATCAGCATGAGAATCATGACCGCCAGCGCGGGAAGCATGGTCTCGAAGGAAAGAACGCTCATCTCCCCCGTGATGATCCGCAGCGTCCCCCGGATGAGGAGGTACCAGAGAAGATTGGTCCCGACCGTGAGCCCGACGAGGAATTCCTTGACGAGGTCCCAGTAGGTCGACTGTTTCTCCTCCGGGAGTTTCAGGAATTGTTCCTTGTGGGGAATGTTGAGGGACCGAGGTTTGCGGTTCAAGCGGCGCATATTGTGGGCGAGAAGATAAAAGATAATCGTCATCCCCCAGGCTATGGCCACGAGTCCGATCAATCCCTCCTTACCGTCCCAGCGGTCCGCGTTCCCCGCGAAATTGAAATGGGCGGGGATGCGCGGCGGCAGCTTCGGATAGGCCGTATAGACGGTGTTGCTGATGAGGACCAGCAGGATGAGGTTGGCCAGATCGTAGAGCTTTTTCACGTTCCTATTTCTTCTGGTTCGTTTCGAGGGGCTTGTCCGAGCCCTCGAAGAACATTTTTTGCAGCTCCAGCGTCTTCGTGTCCGCCTTGACGGAGCGGATCATTTCCTCCAGGACGCCGGATTCCAGGTTGAGCATCGTTTCTCCCATCTCTTTGGTCCCGGCGGCTCCATATCCCCTATAGTGGTTCGGCTGGGAGGCATACCACCAGATCCCGGTATAGGCGTGCTTGAGGTTGGCGAGCCGCTTCTGGTCCTCGCCGCTCTGGTCATTAGCCCGGTCCATGTGGACCAGGTCCGGGCGGTGAGCGAGCATGGAGGACGTCTCTTCTTCGCCGGCGTGGCCGTCGAGGGTCGTGTTGCGTATCTTCTCCAGCACTTCGGACACGGTCGTGTCGTCCGACGGGTCGTACAGGTAGACGGCATAGTCTTTTTTAGCGGCGAGCTGGACCTGGCAGAAATATTGGAGGAACTGCTCGTTGCCACCGTGGCCGTTGACCAGGATGATCTTCTTGATGCCGTTGCGGGCGAGTTCGTCGCAGGTCTCCTGGAGCATGTCCAGCATGAGGTGGGTGCTGTAGGCGATCGTCCCAGGCTGGTGCTTGGCCTCGAAGATCTGTCCGAAATAATACTGCGGGAAGACGATCGTGTATTCCTTCGCCGCCGCCCGGAGCGAAAGCTCCCGGCAGTCGAGAAGGTCGGTGCCCAGCGGGAGATGGGGGCCGTGTTTTTCCAAAATGCCGACCGGGATGACACAGGTCCCCCTGGACTTGGCGACGGCCCGGACGAAGTCCGGCGCCGTGAGTTCCTCGTAGCGGACCGAAAGGTCCGCGGCCGGCTTCGCGGCCTCCTGGGCGACGGACATTCCGGTCAGGCCGAGGACAGCGGCGGCTGCGGACAGGATAACCAAGAGTCTTGACAAGCGCCTCATGGGTGCGATCTCCTCATCTATCGAATGATCCTCCCATTTATATACCCGGACAATAAATGAGTCAACCGGGATGAGCGACATAAAATGGCCGATAGGACGAGGGTCGGATGCGGTTTTGCGCGGGCCGGGAAAGCCGGTATAATGGGCCCAGGAGGCAACCGATGGACCGACACGCATGGATCGAAGAGTTCCCGGGGTCCGTGACCGTCTGCGACAAGAAGGGGACGATCATCGAGATGAACGAAAGATCGGCGCGGACCTTCGCCGGGGACGGCGGAGCGGCCCTCATCGGGAAGAACGTCCTCGACTGCCACCCCGAGCCGGCCCGGACGAAGCTCACGGTGATGATGGACGGGCGGCGAACGAACGTCTACACGATCGAAAAGAACGGCGCCAAGAAATTGATCTACCAGGCGCCTTGGTTCCGGGACGGGAAGTACGGGGGGTTCGTCGAGCTTTCGCTCGAGGTCCCTCTCGAAATACCGCATTTCGTGCGAACAGGTAAGTAGGGGTCAAACCTACAATCTTAACAGTTTAGCAATTTGTTAAGATTGTAGGTTTGACCCCTCCTGGTTTGACGTTGACCCGTTCCTATGATATTGATATCAGCTGGACGAAAATCCCCCGGGAAAAACGCGTGCTCATGATCGGCCGGACCCTGAAACAATACAAGGTCGAAAGCGTGCTCGGCAAGGGGGGCATGGGCATCGTCTACCGGGCGCTGGACACCAAGCTCCAGCGGCCCGTGGCCCTGAAACTCCTCAAGCCTGAGCTCGTATCGAACGCGGACCGCAAGGCCAGGTTCCTGCGCGAGGCCCGCTCCGCGGCGGCCGTCTCCCATCCCTCGATTGCCCAGGTCTATGACATCGACGAGGACGATGGGACGACGTTCATCGCCATGGAATATGTGGATGGACGGACCGTCAACCGGCTCGTCGCCGACGGCGAGCTGGACCTCCTCGGCGCGGTGGAGATCGCCCTCCAGGTCGCCGAAGGCCTGGCCAAGGCGCACGAAGCGAACATCATCCACCGGGACATCAAGTCGGACAACATCATGGTCACACGGGAGGGGCACGCCAAGCTCCTTGACTTCGGCCTGGCCAAGCTCCTGGAGTCCGGCCCCGAGGACGCCGGGAAGGACACGGGGGGCCCCGTTCCCCCCGGCAGGACCTTGACGATCGGACAGGCGCAGACCATCGCCGGGGCGGTGATGGGGACGGTCAACTACATGAGCCCCGAACAGGCCCGGGGACAGGACCTGGATCCGCGAAGCGACATCTTCTCGCTCGGGGTCGTCCTCTACGAGATGGCGACGGCGGAGCTCCCCTTTAAAGGGGACACGTTCCTGGACACGATGCACTCGATCGCTTACGAAGAGCCCAGGGCCGTGACCATCGTGCGCAAGAACCTCCCTCCTCAGCTCCACCAGATCGTCTTCCGCTGCCTGAGGAAGCGCCGCGAGGACCGCTATCCGGACGCCCGGGCTTTGGCGGCCGACCTCAAGCATCTGAAACATGATATCGAGTCCGGGGCCCGGCTCTCCCTGCCGCCGGGGCAAAGGTTGCGGGGGTGGCTGGAGGGGTTGCCGACGGCCCTCCCCTTCGGACGGAACGGCATGATCATCCTGGCGGTCGCCGTCGTCGCGGTCGTCATTCTTATCTTCACCAGGATCGAATGGGCCAACCTGATGAGCACCGGCATCATAGCGCTTGTCGCTTATAGGATCGTCCGGAACAGGAAGCGCCGGATGCTCCAGGGATTCACCAAGAAGGTCTCGGCCCTCCCGGAGGTTAAGGCCGTCATCATCAAGGGCGATCGGATGACGGTGGTCATGGACAAGGCCCCCGCCAAGACTTACATCAGGATCACCAGCCTCATCGACGCGATCAACAAGAAGCTTTTCCTGGGCAAGCCGGTCACCGGCGTGATCAAGGACGACCTCGACGACCGGGAATTCCAGAACATGCTTCGGGACACCGGCATCGTCTATGCGCGGGACGACATCATGCTCGAAGCTCCAGGGAAAAACCGGTAGGTCCGCAACCTTGGGCGATCCGGACGCGCGCCCATGCGATCACGCGGCCGCGATTCATGGCTAAGGATTATCGGCGTTTGGGGGCGGTGCCGTTGTCGCAGGGCTCATCTTCTTCGTAATTGCGGGCCTGTTCGGGATCAGGCATGACCCGGCAAAAGGGAAGCGGCCCGATGGATTCCATGGGGTTGCCGCAGCACAGGGGGACCGGCTGACCTTCCTCGACCGTGATCTGCTTCTCGCATTCCCGGCATTGGTATCGTATTTCGCTCATGATCCATCCACCTTAATCTTGTTCGTATCTGAGATACGGTAAGATAGCATTTCCGGGACGCGTAATCAAGTTTTGACATATCGGGGAGTTTCCTCTATCCTGTGAATTCATGATCACGCAACACGTTGCCGATCGTCGCGTTCCGCCGGAGTTCCATGGACGGACCAATCCCCTCCCTTGACCGGGTCGTCAGACCCGTCGTTCTGAAGCGGGACGGGCACTCCATCTCGCGAAGGAACATCGACTCCGACGCCCTCAAGATCCTTTACCGGCTCCACAGGCTCGGATTCACGGCCTTCCTCTGCGGCGGGGCCGTCCGGGACCTGATGCTGGGGAGGACACCCAAGGACTTCGATATCGCGACCGACGCCCGGCCGGGGCAGATCAAAAAACGCTTCGCCAACGTCTTCATCATCGGCAGGCGGTTCCGGCTGGCCCACATCCACTTTCAGGAAGGCAAGATCATCGAAGTGGCCACGTTCCGGAGGGACCCCATACCCGGAGAAGAGACCGCGGCCGGGACCGGCCCCGGGACGGCGTTGGATCCCGCACGGCTCTACGGCACGCCCCAGGAGGATGCCTTCCGGCGGGACATCACGATCAACGCCCTTTACTATGACCCGATCACGTTCTCCGTCATCGACTATGTCGGGGGACTCGAGGACCTGGCCCGCCGGCGGGTCCGGATCATCGGCGATCCGGTGGAGCGCTACACCGAGGACCCCGTCCGCATCTGGCGGGTCCTCAGGCACGCCGCGCGGATGGAATTCGACATCGAAGAGTCCGCCGAGCGGGCGATTTCCACGCACGGCCCTCTTCTCGCGACGGCCCCTGGGGCCCGTCTTTACGAGGAGCTCAACAAGGACCTCGCCTACGAGACCCGGCCGGTCATCGAAGCCCTGCGGCGCTACTGCCTCCTCAGGTATATCCTCGGAAAGGCCGGGGAGGACTATGAAGCCGACTATGGCCTGTTCACGAAGCTCACCTACCTGTTGGACATCGAAAAGCGGGCCCGGCAGGCGGGGTGCCTTCTCTCCCTGGAGGAGACATACGCTTTGTTCTTCTGGCCCTGGATGGAATCGCTGTTCGCCGACAAGGGGGCGGACATGAGCCCCGTCCTGGGAGACGCTTTCGCGGGCGCGAAGATGCAGGCGACCCTTCCCCGGGCCCTGCGGACCGACGTTATCCAGATCCTGATCATCCTCGAGCCTATGCTTCGGGCCTTGAGTTCCGGCCGGATGCGATGGTCGCTGCGGAGAAGGGCCCATTTTCCCCAAGCTTCCCGGCTGTGTTTTTTGATCGATCGGGGCCGGCCGCCGCAGGAAGGAGAGTCGTTCGAGAGCCTCTACCGGCAGGCCTTCCCTTCCGCGCCGCTTTCCAGCCGACGTCGCCGCCGCCGTTAAATCGGGGACACAATACCAATTTCCGTCAGCAAAGGGCTTTCGTGCTATAATCGGAAGGCTTCAACAAGGGGGACGCGCATGTCCATGAAAACGATCGCCATCATCGGCTCCGGGATCGGCGGGCTCACGGCGGGCAACCTGCTGGCGGGCAGGGGCCATCACGTCACGATCTTCGAATCCCACACGTCGCCCGGCGGCTACACGGCCGGGTTCAGGCGGAAGGGGTTCTATTTCGAGAGCGGCACCCTCGCCTTCGAGAGCTCAGGGGTCTTTCTCAAGACGATGGAGGACCTGGGCCTGAAAGATAGGGTTCACCTGGCCAAGGCCCGGAACCGCATGGTCTCGCCCTATTACGATTTTCGGTTCGAAAGCTGCGAAGGCTTCAGGGAGGCGCTCGCCGCCGCCTTCCCGTCGGAGAAGGCCGCCGTCAACGCCTGCTTCGCCGAGATCTCTACCGTTTCCGAAGCCATGCGGCCGTTCTTCAGCAAGCCCTATCCCATGCAATTCTCCGGGCTGGGCGCGATCAAGGCCATGCTCCCCTACCTCACGTCCGGCCCAAAGGTCTTCAAGCTCTTCAAGAGATACAGGGGCCAGTCCGTCAACGACATCGCCGACCGGCATTTCCGGAAGGCGACACCTCCCCACAGGCTGATCACGAACCTCGGCTATCCCCGGATGGGGATCAGCGGATTGGCCGGCTATTTTGCCATGATCTCCGAGGACTATTGGCACGTCGTCGAAGGGATGCAGCATTTGGCCGACGTCCTGGCGGACCGTTTCCGGCGGAACGGCGGCGACCTGAGGCTGGGTGCCCCCGTGGAAAAGATCCTAACGAAGGACGGGGCCGCGGCCGGCGTCGTATCCCGCGGCGTTTCTTACGAAGCCGACGCCGTCATCTCGGCCTGCGATTACAAACGGACCTTCCTCGAGCTCATCGACGACCCGTCGCTCATCCCTCCGGTTCAACTTGAAAGGATCAGGAACGCGGCCGTCTCCGAGGGCGTCTTCACGGTCTACCTCGGCCTCTCCCTTTCGAATGAAGAGCTGAACAAGTCCCTGCGCGCTTATACAGTCGCTTACAGCCCCCTGGCCTACGACCTCGATTTCGAAGGCCCGAACGACCCGGCCCACTTCGGCAAGTGCGGTTTCAGCATGCATTCCCTGTCGCTCATCAACCCGTCCCTCGCGCCGAAAGGCAAGTCCTCGCTCATGATCCAGGCGATCAGTCCGACCCGCTGGCAGGGCAACTGGCACAAGGGCGACCGGGAGAGATACCTGGCCCTAAAGGAACGGGTGAAGGCCGCGCTCATCGAACGGGCCGAAACGATCGTCCCGGACCTCGGGTCGCGGATCGAGTTCGAGGACGCCGCGACGCCCTTGACCTACGAGCGCTACACGGGCAATACGGACGGCGCCACGTCCGCCTGGTCCTGGGACCCGCGCAAGGCATTCTACGAGGGTGGGATGATGTCGGCCGCAGTGGGAACGCCGGTCCGGGGCCTTTTCATCGGCTCGTGCTGGTCCAACCAAATCGGCGGGGTCCCCGGCGCCCTGGCCGCTGCCTACCTCTGCGCGAAAAAGATCAGATAAGCCGGGGGGCTGGAATCACTTCAGCCAGCGGTCGAGCCAGCCGATCACGGTCTCGTGCCAGAGGATGGAGTTGGCCGGCTTGAGGACCCAGTGGTTCTCGTCGGGAAAATAGAGGAACTGGCTCGGGATGCCGCGCCGCTGCAGAGCGTTGAAACTCGAGAGCCCCTGCGTCTCCACGACCCGGAAGTCCTGCCCGCCGTGGACGATAAGCATCGGCGTCTTCCAGTTCTTGACGAAATTCGCCGGGTTGTGTTTCTCGTAGCTCTGGGGATTGTCCCAGGGAGTTCCGACGTGGTCCCATTCCGGGAACCAGAGCTCTTCGGTATCGTAGTAGGCCGCCCGCTCGTCCAGGTTCCCGTCGTGGCTCACCAGACACCTGAACCGGTCAGGCCAGTTCCCGGCGATCCAGTTGACCATGTAGCCGCCGAAGGAGGCGCCCAAGGCCCCGACCTTGTCCACATCCATCCAGGGGCATTTCTTCAGGGCAGCAGCGAGACCTTTCTTCAGGTCCTCGAGAGGCTTCCCTCCCCAGTCGCCGCGGATGGAGTCGCAGAACGCCTGACCATAACCCGTGGAGCCGTGGAAATCGACGGTCACCACGGCATATCCGGCGCCCGCGTAAGCCTGCGGGTTCCAGCGGTAATGGAAATCGTTCCCGAACGACCCCTGGGGCCCGCCGTGGATCAGGAAAGCGACCGGGTATTTCTTCGCCGGATCGAAATCCACAGGCCTGACGATGTAACCGTAGACGGTCTCGTTGTTCCAGCCCTTGAAAGTGAACGGCTCGGCGTCGCCCATGCGGGTCGCGGCGACCTTGGCCTCGTTGAAGCGGGTGATGACCTGTTCGTCGCTTCCGTCCGTCCCGACGGAATAGATCCCGGCCGGCGACTTCAAGGTGTGGCGCTCGAAGACGATCCGCCCGGAGGCCGGGGCGAATCCGTTCACCGTCCCCTGCCCGATGATCGTCCGGACTTTCCCGGTCTTGACGTCGATCGTGAACAGCGCGTTCTGTCCCCGGTCGGGGGCGGTGGCCAAGATGGTCTCCCCGTCGGGAGACCAGGCCATGGAGGCGACCGAATAATCCCAGGCCTCCGTCAAGACGCGCCCGTCGCCGTCAGGCCACGGCTTGAGCACGATCCGAAAACGGTCGGCCTCGTAGCCGGGACGGGCCATGGCCAGGTAGGCCAGCGTCTTTCCATCCGGCGAAAAGACCGGCGTCGTATCCCAGGCCTTGTTGGGTTCGGTCAGGCACCTGGGCGGCCGCAACCCGTCGACCGGGACCTCATAGAGGTCGAAATCCGTGGACCAGGCTTCCTCGCGTCCGGCATCGCGGGCCGTGAAGACGAGTTTCTTGCCGTCGGTCGTGAAGGCAATCTCCTCGCCGCCTCCGAAAGGCTTGCTCGGCGTGTCGACATCCATCGAGAGCATCAGGTCCCTGGCCTCGCCGCCCCGCGTCGGCACGACGAAGAGGTGAGAGCGCCGGCCGTCGGTCCAGGTGTCCCAGTGGCGGACGAAAAGCTTTTCGAAGAGCCGCCCGGTGGCCTTTTGGTTCTGGATGGTCTCGATCTTCCCGGCGGTCGCCTCGACACTTTCACCCGGGAAAACTTCCATGGTGACGGCCAGCGTCGCCCCGTCCGGAGAAACGATCAGGTTGCCTACATCGAGCGGCAGCTTCGTGATCTGCTGGGCCTCTCCCCCGTCGATCTTGATGCGCCAAACCTGGGCGGACCCCGACCTGGTGGAGAGGAAGAAGAGGCACTTGGCGCAGGGCGACCAGCGGGCGTTGAAGTCGGCCGCCGGATGGGACGTCAGGCGGCGGAGACCCGTCCCGTCCGTGCCGACGATCCAGATGTCCGTCCGGCCCCGGTTCCCCTCGAGGTCGGTCTCGCGGACGTTGAAGACGATCCACTTCCCGTCGGGCGAGACCCGGGAGTCCGAGATCCGGTCCATGGCCAGCATGTCATGGACCGAGAAAGGATGTGTTTTTTCAGCCGGGGCCTGGCCTTGAGCAGCGAGGGCCGTTCCGCCCAACAGGAATGCCATGACCAGCCAAATATCTACGAAACGACGCATGACGCCACCTCCAAAGGAATTCGCCCTGCTTATAGCACACGCCCGCCGTTAGGGTCAAACCTACAATCTTAACAAAGCGACAATCCACGCCGGCCGCTTAGCTGATATTGGTGTTTCCCAACGTTTTGTGGGTTGGGGGCTTGGACGGGATGGGCTGAGCGGACCTTGAAGGTTCAGCCTTCCCGGACCGTCCTTTGAGGGAACCCTGCGCCTGAAGATGTCTGAGCTTGCTCAAGAGAACACAGACGCCGCGATGCCAAAATGGGGACCTTATTTAGGCCCCATTTAACAGAATACGAACAGATGATAGATCAGACACGCGAGTTCTGAAGGCGCCGAGAAGGGCGGTTCGGGAACGGCGTTAAAAACCTGAAGGGGAGCGAAGTGCGTCCCGTCCAAGTTATGAACCCAATCCACATAAAACGGAAGAGAGCCAAATTTGTTAAGATTGTAGGTTTGACCCCACCTGTTGACAACCATAACCGCCGGCGATATATTTCCCCTGGCTCCAAGCCTGAAGAGAGGTCACATGCCCACCAAGTCCAAGAACCCTTACCTGCCCTTCGGAGACCAGCAGAACGCGCCCTGGTACGGCAAAGACATCCTGTCGGTCAAGCAGTTCAGCCGCCCCGACCTGGATTATATCTTCGCCGTCGCCCACGAGATGCGCATCATGGTCGAGCGGGTCGGCACTTTCGACCTCCTGAAAGGCAAGATCCTGGCCAACCTCTTCTACGAGCCGTCCACGAGGACGTCCTCGTCGTTCATGTCGGCCATGCAGAGGCTCGGCGGCGCCGTCATCCCGATCAGCGAAGTGAAATACTCGTCTGTGGCCAAGGGCGAAAGCCTGCCCGACACCGTCCGGACCCTTGGCTGCTACGCCGACGTGATCGTCATCCGCCACCCCGAGGTCGGCTCGGCGGCCCTGGCGGCCAAGCATGCCCGGAAACCCGTCATTAACGCCGGTGACGGTGTCGGCGAACACCCGACCCAGGCCCTCCTTGATACGTTCACTATCCGCGAGGAATTGGGAAGGCTCGACAACCTCAACGTGACTATGCTCGGCGACCTGAAATATGGGCGCACCGTCCACTCGCTGGCCCGCCTGCTCACCCGGTTCAAGGGGATCAAGATGAACTACGTTTCGCCGGAGGCCCTGCGCATGCCCAGGGAGGTCATCGAAGAGGTCACCGCGAAGGGATACGCGCAGTCAGAACACGCGACGCTCGAAGAAATCCTTCCCGAAACGGATGTCCTGTACGTCACCCGCGTCCAGCGGGAGCGGTTCGAGGACCCCGCCGAGTATGAAAAGGTCAAGAGCGCCTACGTCATCACTCCCGAAGTGATGAAGCCCGCCAAGGCGGAGATGATCGTCATGCATCCCCTGCCCAGGGTCACAGAGATCAGCATGGATTTCGATGATGATCCGCGCGCGGCCTATTTCCGCCAGATGGAGTATGGCCTGTACGTCCGGATGGCCCTTCTGGCGATGGTCCTCGGAAAGGCCTGAGTCCGGAAGGGGCGTTGGGATGAGGACTCAACCGTCGAGCTTGACCTCCTCGCGGTAATCCACGGAGACCCGGGAGCCCGGCCTCGGCTTCAGGAGCTCCACCACCCGGAGAAAGGTTCGGTTTCGTTTCGTCCATGTCCGGTTGAGCCTGCGGGCGTAGTGGGCGACGGCGACGCTGATCCATTCGCGGGCCAAGAGCTTCCCGACGGTCTGTTTCAGGGAGTAGAAATGCCTGTGGCAGAACATCTGCGCCCTCTGCAGGTCGAAGAGGGAGAACCGCGCCGGCTGGAAGACGACGTGGTGGGCGTCGTAGAGCGCCCAATCGTGGAACTTGAGGCGGTGTTCGGACTCCATCTTCTCGTAGAACTCCGACCCGGGCAGGGGCGTCAGGATGAGGAACTGGGTCGTGGAGAGCTTCGCCTTCTTGGCGAACCGGAGCATTTTCTTGACGCTTTCCCAATCGTCCTCGTCGAACCCCAGGACGAACATCCCGTGGATGTGGATGCCGTTCTTTCTCAGCACCTTCGCGGCCTGAACGAGATCGGCCACGGTTTGCTTCTTCTTCATGGCATCGAGGCTCCGGGGATTGACGGATTCGAAGCCGATGTAGACCGTGTGGCAGCCGGCCTTCTTCATGAGCCTGACGAGCTCGATGTCTCGGGCCACATCGGCCCGGACCTGGGTCGTCCATTGGAACTTGAAGCGTTCCCGGATCATGGCCTGGAGGAGCTCCTTCGTCCGCTCCCGGTTGGCCGTGAAATTGTCGTCGTAGAAGAAGATGGAATTGCCGCGGCGGTCGTAGCGGCGCAGTTCCCCGATGATGTTCTCCGTCGAGCGGAAACGATACTTCTTTCCAAACATGCCGGTCACGGAGCAGAACGAGCAGTCGAAGGGACAACCCCGGGACGTCTGGACGGGGATGGGTGGGTGAAACTTCCGGCGTGTCGGATCGCGCTTGAGGAGCGAGAAATCGGGATAGGGGACCGCGTCAAGGTCCTTCTCCTGGGGAAGCATCGGGCTATGGACGACCTGCCCGTCGACCTTTCGGGACAGATTGGGGATGTCCGCGAAATCCCGGCCGCCCTCCCAGGCATCGATGAAGGCCGTAAGGGCCTTCTCCCCTTCCCCGCGGACGACGTAATCGGCGTGCTCCAGGGCCTCCTCGGCCAGGAAGGTCACATGGGGGCCGCCCATGAGGACGGGGATACCCATGCCGCGGACCCTGTCGGCGATGGCGTAGGCCCGGGGCGCCGTGGACGTGATCGTCGATATGCCGACGAGGTCGGCCTTGGCGATGTCTTCGAAATCGACCTTCCGGATGTCCTCGACGTAGACTTCGACCTCCCAGCCGCGCGCTTTCATCATTGTTCCCAGGATGAGCGCCCCCAGGCGCGGCAGGGGGAACTGGGAAAAGATGTGCAGGTTCGGGGCCTGCGGTTCGATGAATACGATCTTAGGCATCGGATTTCCCTTTCTTAGGCGTGCCGCCCGGTTCCGGCCGCTTCCGGTTCCTGTTCCGGAGGCCCTGGATATCCTTCTTTTTCTTCTTCAGGAGGTCCTCCCAACGTTCGATCCCTTCCTCGAGGAGCTTCATCTTGTCGTAAAGGCCCTGGATTTGGCCGAGCATCGCGGCAAGCTTGGCATCGACGCCGGCTTTGGGAAACACGTCAAGGTCGGCCCGGATCGCCAGGAAGTCCCGCACTTCGTCCGAAACGGCCTTGATCTCTTCGAGCGTGTAGCCGAAGAGCTGGAGGTCGCGGATAAGCTGACACAGGAAGACGTAGGATTCCGAGTAGAGGCGGAACCCGCCCTCGGTCCGCATGTCCGGCTCGATGACGCCCTTGTCCTCCCAGTGCTTGATCGTCCGGGGACTGACGCCGGAGCGGTCGGCCAGGCCCCCGACGGTGAGGTAGGGGTCCTTTTTGAGCGGGGCCTTCCTCTCGTTCTTCCCGGTCGGCAGCCCGAACTTCTTGATGATCTTCTGGATCTCCTCGAGCCCGTAGCCGAGGTCCTCGAGCTTCCGGATGTGAACGATCCGCTCGAGGGCGTCCGCGGTGAAGAGCGGGGTCTTGTCTTCCGCGAAACCCGCCGGACGGACGAGCTTGGCCTTCAGCCATCCGGCTAGGGCCTCTTCCGGAACGACGGCTTTGGTGAGAAGGTCTTCCCGGGTGAACACGTCTTTGTTCATATCGAACCTCTACGTATACTTTGTTTGTTGTTTTTTAGTCTGTGCACGTATAGGATTATATAAATATGGATAGTGGTTGTCAAGCCCAAAAGAAAAGATACTTTTTTGTGGTTCTCTACCGTTTTGTGCGCGCTGAAGGCTTGGACGGGACGGCCCTCGATGGCCGTGATGGGAGGGCATGGGGAAGGGCTGCAGCGCCCATGCGGAGATCAGCCTGAGACGAGTGTCCGACGAGGGAAGCCCCAGGCCTCCGACGGACGGAGACACGTTCAACACTTCTTTCGAATTCCATTAATCCCCCCAACCCCCCTTGGACAATCAAGGGGGCTGAGAGGTCCGTGTCTCCGGCAGAGGTCGGAGGATGGGTTTCCGGGAGCTCATTAGATTAGCCTGGAGTCTTGGGCCTGAGGAGCCGAGAAGGACGCGAGTCTCAGGCGATTCTTTATCGGAGCCGGGAGCACAGTCCTTCCCTATGCCCTCCTCTTGAAATCACGGCCAGCGAGGGCCGTCCCGCACCAAACGTATGAGAACCGTTATTACCCCACCTTCTTCCGGAACCGCAGGACGCTCAGCGCCAGGACCGCGGCCCCGAACGCGAGCAGGGCCAACCCCTGGTCCCACAGCTCGTGGATCCCCACGCCTTTCAGGAAGATCCCCCGGATGATGACGAAAAAATACCGCATGGGGACGACGAAGGTGATCGCCTGAAAGAGCTTCGGCATGTTCTCGATGGGGAAGACGAATCCGGACAGGAGCATCATGGGCATCATGAAGAAGACCGTGGTCATCATGGCCTGCTGCTGTGTCCGCGAGATCGTCGAGATGAAGAGGCCGAGCCCCAGGGTCGTCAGCATGAAGACGAAGCTCATGCCGAAGAGGAGGAACACGCTCCCCCGAAGGGGCACGCGGAACAGGAACGTCGCGACCGCGAGGACAAGGCAGACATCGATCGTCCCGATGATGAGGAACGGCAGGAGTTTGCCCGTGATGAGCTCGAGCGGCCGGATGGGCGTCACGATGAGCTGCTCCATCGTCCCGGCCTCCTTCTCACGGACGACGGCCATGGCGGTCAACATCATGGTCATGACCATCAGGACGAGGCCCAGGACGCCCGGGACCATGAAGTTCCGGCTCTTGAGCTCGGGGTTGTACCAGACCCTAACCTCCGGTTTGACGCGGACCGGCCGGATCCCGAAAGGATCGAGGCGCCCGAGCCTCTCGAGCATGATCTTCTGGGCGTGCCCCGACAGGATCATCGACGCGTAGCCGACTCCGATGGTCGCCGACTGGCTCTCCGATCCGTCCACCAGAAGCTGGACCCGGGCCGGCTCCCCCGCCGCGAGGCTGTCCGCGAAACCGCGCCCGACAATGATGGCCATGGAGGCTTCTCCGTCGTCCAGGTAATGGTCCACGGCCCGCGTGTCCGGGACCCTGGCCTTCAAGCTGAAGGTGCCGGAGTTGAAAAACTCCGCGACCAGCCCCCGGCTGGCCGACGTCCCGTCAAGGTCGCAGACGACGGTCGGGATGTCCCGGACGTCCAGATTGGCGGCATACCCCATGAGCAGCAGCTGGAGGACGGGGGCCACGAAAAGCACGGGAAGGAGCTTGGGGTCCCGTTTGAGCTGGAGGAACTCCTTTGAGATGATCCGTCCGATCGTTCTCATGGCCGCCCTCCTCTTCCCCTCCCGGATTTCGCGATCTTCCCGGTCTCGCCGGCCTTTTTCATCCGAAGGGTGCTCACGCCGAGCATCATCGCGGCGAAAGCGGCCAGGCAAAGGAGCTGGTCCCAGAACGCCCCGAGGCCCGCACCCTTGATGATGATGCTCCTCAAGGCGACAAGGAAGTATTTCGCGGGGACAAGGTAGGTGAGCGCCTGGACGACAGGCGGCATGTTCCTCACCGGAAAGACGAACCCCGACAGGATGAAGGTGGGCAGGAACGTCGAGAGGATGGCCAGTTGGAAGGCCACCTGCTGGGTCCTCGTGACCGTGGAGATGAGGAGGCCCTGGCCCAGCCCTCCGACGAGGAAGAGGGTCATGGTCAGGAGGAGCAGGAGGTAGTTTCCCTTGATCGCAACCCCAAAAAGGACCAAGCCGAGGAGAAGGACCAGGTGAGACGACACGAGGGAGATGAAGATGTAGGGCACGGTCTTTCCGATGATGAGCTCGGCGGGCTTGAGGGGCGAGACCATGATCTGCTCCATCGTTCCCCGCTCCTTCTCCCGGACGACGGAAAAGGCTGTGGTGATGACGAGGATGACCATCAGGATGAAGGCCATGAGGCCCGGGACGAGGAAGATAGCGCTCCGGAGCTCCGGATTGTACCAGACACGCACGTCGCTCGCGAGAGGCGTGCCGAAGCCCGTAATGCCCCGGTCGCGAAGGAGCCTGGTCGTCATCCGGACGGCGTCGTTCTGAACGATCGTGCCGATGGTGCCCACCGCCGTCGAGGCGCCCGAGGCGTTGGCGCCGTCCACAAGGACCTGAACCGCGGGCTCGCGCCCGGCCGCGAGGTCCGCCGTGAAGCCGCGCGGAACGACCAGGACCACCCGGACCTTCTCTTCGCCGAGGAGCCGGTCGACCTCCCTTGGATCGGATAGCTCATATTTGAGATCGAAGTATTCGGTATGGGTGAAGTTGCCCATGAACGCGCGGCTGGCGGCGCTCCCGTCCTCGTCGCATACCGCTAGAGGGACGTGCTTGACGTCAAAGTTGAGGGCGAAGCCGAACATCAGGAGGAGGAACCCCGGCATGGCGATAAGAAAGATGAGCGTCCGGGCGTCCCGGGCTATCTGCCGGAATTCCTTCTTGACGACCGCCCGAAGGCAACAAAAAACGGGGACGCGCTTGGGATTCATGCCGCCCCCCCCGAATCCCGATCCGTCGATTCCTGTTCGATGCGCTGGATGAAGACGTCCTCGAGAGAGGGGACGATCCGGTCCATACGCCTGACCGCGATGCCGTTCGCTTCGAGCAGGCTCCGGACCTTCGCCTTGCCCTCGGTTTCGTCCCCGACGCTCACGTGGAGATAGGTGCCGAAAATCGAGGTCTCGAGGACCCAGTCTTCCTTTTGCAGCATCTCCATGGCGTCCACGACCCTGTCGCACCCGACCTCAAGAATGGGGTTCCGGATGTACGTCCTCTTCATCTCCATTGGGCTCCCGCCCGCGACCAGCCGCCCGGCATGGATGAGCCGGATGTCGTTACAGTACTCGGCCTCGTCGAGGTAATGGGTCGTGACGAAGACCGTGACCCCGCGTCCGGAAAGACGGTTGATGAGCTCCCAGAAGTTCCGCCTCGACACCGGGTCCACCCCGCCCGTCGGCTCGTCGAGAAAGACGATCTCCGGCTCGTGGAGGATGGCGCAGCCCAGGGCCAGCCTCTGCTTCCAGCCGACGGAAAGCTCCCGCGTCAGGCTGCGTTCCCGGCCTCTCAGCCCGGCCATTTCCAGGACCCATGGCATCATTTCCCGGATCCTCTCCTTGGACAGTCCGTAGATCCCTCCGAAGAATGAGATGTTCTCGTCCACAGTGAGGTCCTCATAAAGTGAGAACTTCTGCGACATGTAGCCGATGCGCTCCTTGACCCGGTCCGGCTCGCGCCCGATGTCGAACCCCGCCACGGTCGCCGTGCCGGAGGTCGGGCCGAGCAGGCCGCAGAGCATGCGGATCGTCGTGGACTTTCCCGCGCCGTTCGCACCCAGGAAGCCGAAGATCTTGCCCCTGCTGACGTCGAACGTGACATGGTCGACGGCCATGAATTTGCCGTAGACCCTGGTCAGGTCGCGCACTTCGATCGAATTTCCCGCCATCGCCGGCTTATCCCCTCATTCGCCGATGACCTTGGCAAGCCTGGCCTTGGCCAGCTCGAGGTCCACCAGCGACTGCGTGTGGCCCGTCTTCGCCTGGAGAAGCGCGGTCTCGGCGTCCAGGACGTCGGAGTTGAGGGCGACGCCTTCCTTGAACCGCTCATTCGTGACGCGCAGGTTCTCTTCCGCTTGCGCCACCGCATCCCTGGCAACTCCGATCTTCTCCATGGCCGACTTGAGGGTCAGCCAGCTTTGCCGGACCTCGACGGCGGCGGCGTCCTTAAGCTGGCCGAGCCCGTCCATGGCCTGGGCGAGCTGGGCTTTGGCTTGTTGGGTCTGCCGGAGCGTCGCGTTCCAATTCCAGAGGTCCATGGACACGCTGATGCCGAGGTCCCAAGTCGAAGTGAACTTGTCCTTGGCCGGCATGAGCCTCGGGTTCGGCCTCAGATCGTAAAAGCTGCCGGTCAAGGTGACCTGGGGGTACCAGCCGGACCTGGCAAAGGTGACTCCCGCCTCGCCCGCCTTGACCCGTAGGTCCATGGCTCTGAGTTCCGGCCGTCCACCCAGCGCCTTGTTGACGAGGCCGTCGAGGTCGCTCCACTCCCCGGGTATCTTTCGCGCCCCGGCCTCGAGTTCCCCGGTCGTCGCCGCCGGTTCGATCGGATCGTCAAGCGGGGCGCCGATGAGGCTGTTGAGCCAGACGGCGGCCATCTCGACGCTGTTGGCCGCGTCGAGCCGGGCAAGTTTCACGTTCGAGAGCTGGACTTCGACCTTGAGGACCTCGTTCCTCGTGAGCAGTCCCTGCTCGAAGAAGTTCCGGACGTCGGCGAGATGGGCCTCAACTTGGACCGCGATTTCGTCGACGACTTTCTTGAACTCCCCGGCCTTGAAGAGGTTCCAATAGGCGTTCTTGACCGCGAAGACGACCTGGTTCCTGTCGCCGGAGAGGTCCTGCTCGGCGGCCTGCGCGCCCAGTCGGGCCATCGCGGCGCCACTTTGAATCCGGAATCCGGTGAAGAGCGGCTGTTGAAGGCCCAGCCGGACCGAATAGTTGTCGAAATAACTGGGCGAAACGACGAAAGTGGACGGCACCGGAAAGCCAGTCGGGAACGGCAGGCGGACCTCAAAGGGCGGGACCTCGCTCAGCCGCGTGTAGCCGCCGCTGAGTTTGAGGGACGGCAGGCGCGAGGCGTTGACCTCTTTGGACCTGGCGGTCGACGCTTCAACCCGCGCTTCCGAAGCGTGGAGCGCTTTGCTCGTCCTGAGGCCCATCTCGACGCATTCTTCCAGGGTCACGGCCTTTTTTACCGGTTCCCGGACATCCTGGGCCGCGGCCGAAAAGGCCAACGCGACGGCCAGGACGACAGAGAGGCCGGCTGCGGCCGGCCTCGTCCTGCTCTTTCTTTCGTTCATGATCGTTCTCCGTTATCAAGGTCCCTCGTAACCGAAATGAAAACGTTCTCCAGCGAGGGGGGAATGACCCTCCAGTCCAGGATCTCGATGCCCGCTCCGCGAAGCCGGGCCGCGACGGCCGGGAAGTCCCTCCCGGCGTTATCGACCACGAGGTTCAGCCGGTCGCCGAAGATCTGAACTTCCCCCGCACTGGACCAACGCTTGAGGACGTCGAAGGCTTGGCGGGTCTCACGGCAGACGACCTCGACGACCTCGCCCTTCATCAGGCGCTTGACGGCCTGCGGGGTGTCCGCGGCCACGAGACGCCCGTTGTTCATCAATCCGACCCGCGACGAGCGCTCGGCTTCGTCGAGGTAGGGCGTCGACATGAAGATGGTGATCCCGGTCCTGAGCAGGTTCGAGAGGATCTTCCAGAAGTCCCGGCGCGAAACGGGATCGACCCCCGTCGTCGGCTCGTCGAGAAGGAGGAGGCGCGGCGTGTGGATGAGGGTGCAGGCCAAGGCCAGTTTCTGCTTCATGCCTCCCGACAAACGCTCGGCCAGGCGCTTGCGGAAGGGCGCCAGGCGGGTGAAGTCGAGGAGCTCCCCGCGCCGTTTCTTGTACTCCCTGACCCTGTGGACCTCGGCGAAGAACTCGATGTTCTCGTCGACGGTCAGGTCACCGTACAGGCTGAACCGTTGCGAGAGGTAGCCGATATCATTCTTGATCGCCGCAGCCTCCTCGACCAGGTCACGGCCGAGGACGCGGGCGCTGCCGGCCGTCGGTTTCAGGATGCCGCAAAGCATGCGGATGGTCGTCGTCTTGCCGGCGCCGTCCGGTCCGACGAGGGCGAACATCTCTCCGGCGCCGACGGCGAGGTCGAGGCCGTCCACGGCCCGGATCGGACCGAATTGCCTGGTCAGGCCGGAAGTTTCGATGACCGGGTCCATCGCCGCCGTTCTTTCGAGTCTTTCCCTATGGACTGTCCGTTCGAGCCGCGGCCAGAATGGTGTCGGCCGGCATCCCCGGTTTGAGGAGGCCATCCGGGTTCGGGACCTCGACCTTGACCCCGAAGACGAGCTTGACCCGGTCCTCCCGGGTCTGGACGTTCTTCGGCGTGAACTCGGCCTCCGGCGAGATGTAGGTCACGCGGCCCTTGAACGTCCGGCCCGGGGCGGAGTCGATCGTCACCTCGGCCTCCCGGCCCAAGCCGACGCGGCCGAGCTCCTTCTCGGTGACGTAGATCATGACATGGACGCTGTCGAGCTCGGAAACGGTCAGCACGGTCGCTCCGGGCGAGACGAGCTCGCCGGCCTCGACGGGGCGGCGCGTGACGACACCGTTCACGGGAGAAGTGATCGTGCAATCGGAGATCGTCTTCCTCAGGAGGTCGACCGAGGCCTGGGCCTGGGCGAGGCGCGCCTCGGCGGCCCGTATCTCCTCGGGCCGGGACATCTGCCTGAGCTTCCGAAGCGCCTCCCCGGCCTGGGCTTGTTGAGCTTGGGCCACGATCAGGCGGGCCTCTGCATCGTCTTTCTGTTTAATGGTCACGCTGCCCTTCGCAGCCAGCTCCCGCATCCGTCTGGCATCGTCGCCGGCGACCTTGAGATTGGCATCGGCCTGTTTCAGGGCTTCCTCACCCTGCTTGATGTCCTCGCTGCGGGCGCCTTTGCGGATAAGGTCAAGCTGGGCCCCCGCGAGCGCCGCCCCGGCCTCGGCCTGGCGGAGCTGGATGTCGGCCATGTCGTGCTCGATGAGGGCGAGGACGTCGCCCGTCTTTACCCGGCTCCCCTCGTCGGCCTTGAGCTCCCGGACCTGTCCGCTGACCCTGGAAGCGACGTCGACCTCGCGGGCCTCGATGGTTCCGGAGGCCCGGATGCCTCCTCCGTTCTTCGTTCTCGAACATGAGGCCAGGCCGCCGAGCGCCAGGAGAAGCCCCGCGGAAAAGATGAACGCCGTTAACCGGACGTGCGCTTTCGTGCCCATCAGAGGACCTCCTTGTCGGCATGATAAAACGAGATCTTCCGGTCGGCCAAAGCCTTCCGGGCCCCGTCCGTGAGGATCCCAAGGAAAAAAACCCTGAAAAGGGTTTCAAAGATGTCCGATGCCGAATATGGGGAGTTGAGGAGCATGTCGGGATTGAGAAAATTCTCGACGAGGTTCAAGTACATCCGGAGGACGAGGTCCCGGTCCAAGCGGGCGTTGAAGACGCCTTCCCGGACGCCGCTCTCCAGGATGGAGGAGAAGTTCTTCAGGAGCTTCTCCCTCCGGAACCGTTCGACATCCTCCCAGACCCCGGGCGCGTTCCGCTGCACGTCCGAGGCCAGGACCCGTCCGAGGCGGGAAAGCCAATTCCCCATGAACCTGGTGAGGCGGGCCATTCTCTCCAGGATGTCCGTGTTTCCGTCCGCGAGGATGCCCTCGACGCCGGCCAGGATATCGGCCTTGATCGTTTCCATGGCCGAGGCCAGGATATCTTCCTTGCCCGAGAATTGCCTGTAAAGGGTGGCCTTGCTGATCCCGAGGGCCCCGGCGATCTCATCCATCGTGACCCGAGAGAACCCGGACCTCAGGAAGAGATCACGTGAGGTATCGATGATCCGCCGGCGGCGTGCGGGGTCTTGAACGATATTTTCTGCTGACACTTTGGAAACTCTATTGGTTTTCTCGGTTCTATAATAATCAAGAAATTCATTTTGTCAAGGGCCTTTCGAAAATGAGAGCGCGACAGGGTCCCGGCAGACCCTATAGGAGCGGCTAAGCGCCGATCGTCCCGAGCGGCGGGTTTGTCTTCCACAGGCCTCGGGTGAAGTCCGGGAATGCCTGGGGCTTCCCCTTCTGGGCGACCGAGGCCTCGCTCAGCCCGACGACGGCGCTCCAGGCCGCCGCGTCGTAAACGTCCGCGTCGAGGGGCGCGCCCGTCCTTAAGCATTCGATCAGGCGGTAGTCCTCGATGAAGTCCATGCCGCCGTGCCCCCTCCCCTCGCCTTGGGCCGCGAGCTTCGTCCAGAGCGGGTGTTCGAACTCCGCCGCATAGTTTTCGAAGGGTTCCCACTCGTGCTCCGGGCTCCGGCCTTCGATATAGGCCCGGTCCGGCCACTTCTGGACGATGCCCTTCGTCCCCTGGACGAGGTTGATCCGCGTGTACGGACGCGGCAGGTTGGTGTCGTGGATGAGGATGATGGTCTTCCCGTTCCTCGTCTTGATGAGGCTGGTGTTGACGTCGCCCAGGACGAACCTCTCCTTCCCCTGTGTCGAATCTTTTCCGAACGTCTCGGCCGCGTAGATCTGAAGTCCCCGCGACGGGCTGCTCATCGAGACGAGATAATCGAAAGCGTCGCCGCGGTTGATGTTCATGCACTGGGCGACCGGTCCAAGGCCGTGGGTCGGATAGAGGTTTCCGTTGTGTTTCATGGCGTGCTGACGCCGCCAGAGCCCCTCACCCTCGCTTGAGAACTTGACGTCGCGGAGGTCATGCAGGTAGCCGGCCTCGGCGTGGAGGACCTCGCCAAGCAGGCCCTTGCGGACCATGTTCAAGGTCATGAGCTCGATCCGATCGTAGCAGCAGTTCTCCATCATGACGCAGTGCTTCTTTCTCTTCTCGGCCGTTTCGACGAGCTGCCAGCATTCCTCGAGGCTCGTGGCCGCCGGGACCTCGGTCGCCGCGTGCTTGCCGTTCTTCATGGCCTCGACGCAGACCGGGACGTGCCATTCCCACGGCGTCGCCGTCAGGACGAGATCGAGCTCCTCCTCAGCCATCATCCTCTTGTAATCCAGGGGACCGCGCGAATATCCCGCCGGCTTCGGCTGTCCGGCCTCCTCGACCCACTTCTGGGCCCGGGCGACCTTGGCCTCGACGACGTCGCAAACGGCCTTGATCCGGACGTTGTCGATGTCGAGGAAGTTCTGGACATGGGCCGAGCCCATGCCCCCGACGCCGACGAACCCCATCCGGACCTCCGGGACGGGCGCGACGCGGAAGTCCGACCTGGCGTCTCCGGTCGCGGCGGCCGCCGAGGCGGGCGTGATCTTTATCGTCGAAAAGGCCGCGCCGACGCCGGCCGCCGCTCCGATCTTCAGAAAATCACGTCGTGTGGGATTCATGTTTCCTCCATGCTCGGGGTTTTCATTCCGCTCCCTGCCTCGGGGGAACAGGCGGAACCTCGACCTGTCGGGAAAAATTGCTCTCGATGCCGTCCTGTCCGACCGCCGTGATCACGTAGTACCACCAGACCCCGGTCGCAACGCCGCCGTCGGTGTATTTCAGCTCCATGACAGGCCCGTCGTTGATCTTCTCGAAATAATTATGAGGGATGTCCGTCCGGTAGATGTTGTAGCCAGAGACATCGGGCGACGGGGCCCAGCTAAGATAGATGTTCTTCCGCGTGCCCAGGAGCGAGCTGAAGAACGAGGACTGCGCCTCGAGCCCGACCGGCGGCAGGGGGCCGTACCCGATGGGCTGGGCCAGGACGGACACCGTCGCCAGGGCGGCCTTCGCCGCCTGGGCGCAAAAGTCGAGGTTCAAAGTGTCCAGCGTGTCCCCCGTCTTGTGATAGTAGGGGTTCTGAAGGGGCTCGTCCTCGATCGCGAGGAGCGCCGGGTAGCCGTGGTCCCAAAACGACGCGTGGTCGGAGTAGACCATGGAGGGGTCGAGGCGCGTCCTGACCGTCAGGGCCGCATATTCGGCCGCGTCCTGGAAGAGCCTGTCCCCCATCCAGCTCGAGGCCCCGTTCACGAAGACATCCAGGTCCTCGGGCATGGCGTCGGCGTAGGCGATCATGTCGAGGTTGACGACCCCGACGATGCGCTGGTCCGTCTGCTCCGCGGCAAGCGCGTAAGCGTTGCTGCCGTAGAGCCCTTGCTCTTCGCCCGAGAAAGCGAGGAACCGGACCGTGTAATCCGTCGGATACCGGACCAGGATGCGGGCGGCTTCCATGACCGCCGCGACACCGCTGGCGTTGTCGTCGGCGCCGGGAGCAAGGGTCTCGGGCGCCGTGGAGGTCGAGTCGAAGTGGGCGCAAACGATCACGAAATCGTCGGGAAAGACGCTGCCCCGGAGCTCGCCGACGACCGTCCTCGCGTCTCCGCCGCCGGCAAACTCCCGGATCTCCGCCCCGACGCCGTTCCCTTGGAAATAGTTATGGAGGAACGCCGCGGCCGCGTCGCAGCCGGCCGTGCCCGTGCTCCGGGTCTGGAAATCCTGGAGGGTCTTGATGAACGCCTTCAGGTTGTCCCTGGAAACCTGGCCGACGATCGCCCCGACACGCGGGTCCCGGGGGGCGGGGCGCGCCGCGGCGGGGGCCGGTGGATAGGCCCGGAGGTATCGAACGATCGAGGATACCGGCAGAGGTTTCCTCGGGAGGCCGGAAGGAAGGGCGGCGGAAGGGTCCCCGACTTCGGTCCAGAACAGGAGGGTCCCCGGCTCGAGGGGCACGACCCGGCCCCTCTTCCAGAGATCGGCCGCCGCACGCGCCGATTCGGGCCGGACGAGAAAATAGGTTTTTTCCGCCACGTTCCGGTCGAGGACGGTCACGGCGACGCCGGAAGCCCTCAAGGCCAGGACGTCTTCCCTGTCCAGGCGGCCGACGTAACAGGTCGCGAGCTCCTGAACGACCTCCATGTCCCGGGCCTTGAAGATCTCTTCGAGGCCGGGGGTGCCCTTATCGATCCGGACGAGTTGGACCGGAACAGCCGAGGAATGGAGAAAAGCCAACCCGGCAACGAGGAAAACCATAAGAACGGCTCGCGGGACCTTCATGTGTATTCATTAAACCAAATCCGCGGCACTTCTTCAAGACGCCTTCCGCAAGGATCAGCATTTCCTTTCGTGTGAGAAGGAATTCCAGGCTCGGGGCGCGCCCTCCGTCGGCCGCGGCCTGTCCCGGCGAGCCAGGCCGCTTCGGCTCCGGGCTCCGCTCTCCTCTCCCTCCGGTCGCGGACCCGTGCCCGCTCCGCCCTGCGACCGACAATTCCGGCGACACAGACCTCATCCTGTTACCCATCTCCCCGGTCTATACAATTGGCAAGGGGGGTTGGGGGGATTAATATCTACGGACAAAGTCTTGGGTGTGTCGCCGTGCCCCTGCGCCTTTGTTTTAATACCACACGAAATGAAATGCTTCCTCCGCGATGTCGATGCTTGATCATGTCTCAAAAGGATTGACGATGCGCGGCCGTCATGGCGAAAGTTCCCGGTCGGAAGGGCATGGAACTCGCGGCCCGGGGGCGGAACCCTTTCCTCCAAGATATCGTAGTATAATACGCACGCCCTGGCATCATATGGAGTCCTTACCCAACGCAGGAGGTCCGAATGAATCACAAGAAGAGCGAAGGATTCATGGCCTTTGCGGCCTTTCTTTTCTCGATCCTGGCCATGCCGGCCGTGGCCGCGGCCGCTCCGGCCGGCCCGGCGCAGAAAACGGTTGACGACGCCCTGGCAAAGAAGATCGACGCCGTGATGGCCGAGATCTATAAGCCTGGAGAGCCTGGTGCCGCCATCATCGTCCGGAAGGACGGCAAGACGATCTTCCGGAAAGGCTACGGCATGGCCGACATGGAGCTCGGCATCCCGATAGAGCCCGACATGGTCTTCCGCCTTGGCTCCATCACCAAGCAATTCACCGCCGTTTCCGTCCTCATGCTGGCCGAGCAGGGCAAGCTCTCCCTTCAAGACGAAATCACAAAATTCCTTCCCCACTTCCCGACGCAAGGCCGGACGATCCTCCTCGAACACCTCCTGACCCACACGTCCGGGCTCAAGAGCTACACCAACCTTTCCGAATGGCTGCCCCTGTGGCGTAAGGACATGACCGTCCGGGAGATCATCGATCTCACCAAGGACAAGCCCATGGAATTCGCCCCGGGCGAGCGCTGGAATTACAATAACACCGGCTACGTCCTCCTCGGGGCCGTCATCGAAAAAGTCTCAGGCCTGACCTACGAGGACTACGTGAACAAGAACATCTTCGGGCCTCTCGGCATGAAACACTCGTATTACGGGAACACCGAGCGGATCATCCCCCGCCGGATCCCCGGCTACCAGATGGATAAGGGCGGATTTGTCAACGCCCCCTACCTGAGCATGACCCAGCCTTACTCCGCCGGCTCCCTGCTCTCCTCGGTGGACGACCTGGCCATTTGGAACGACGCCGTCTTTTCCGGAAAGCTCATCAAGAAAGAGTGGCTGGACAAGGCGCTTACGCCTTACCCGCTCAAGAACGGCGAATCCACGGGCTATGGCTATGGCTGGTTCATCGCCGACTATCAGGGCCAACGCATCATCGAGCACGGCGGGGGCATCAACGGCTTCTCGGCCTACGAGATGACCCTCCCCGAGGACCGCGTCTTCCTGGCCATCCTGACGAACAGCGCCGCCGCCGGGCGCGATCCGGAGCCGCGGGCCGTCAAGATCGCGGGCCTCATCCTGGGCAAACCCGAGCCCGAGCGCAAGGCCGTCACCCTCCCGGAAAAGGACATCGAGGCGCTCGTCGGCGTTTACGAGAACGCGGACGGTCAGGCGCGGTATATCACTCGCGAGGGGAACAAGGTCTTCTCCCAGAGAGCCGGCGGCGCCAAGCACGAGATCCTGGCCGCTTCTCCGGATGAGTTCTTCTTCGCGGACACGCCTACCCGCGTCCGGATCGTGAAGAACGCCGAAGGCACGATCACCGCGCTTCGGCTCCAAGCCCGCATCGGGCCGGCCGAGATCTTGACGAAGACGGCGAAGCCCTTCCCCGCGGAGAAGAAAGAAATCGCCGTCGACCCTAAGATTCTTGACCTCTTCGTGGGCGAATACGAGCTCGCCCCGGGCTTTACGATCGTCATCAGGAACGAGGGCGGCCGGCTTGTTTCCGAAGCCACCGGGCAGCCGATCGTCGAGCTTTTCGCCGAGTCAGAGACGACCTTCTTCCTCAAGGACGTCGATGCCCAGGTCGAGTTCATCAGGGATGCCGAGGGCAGGGTCACAAGCCTTGTCCTCAGTCAGGGCGGGCAAAAAATGAACGCCCCAAAAAAGGTCCGCTAGGACGCGAGCGCCCTCAAGCCGCGCCCTCCTGTGGGAGCCCAAGGATGGCCGAGCCCCGGTCCGCCGTCCCACCGGCACATCATCCTGCTTCCAAGGCGGGATGGGTCAGCGGAAGGGCGGCGGAGCTATCAGGAACCAAAACAGGGAACGATTCCTAACGAAATCCGTATATATTCATGGAGGCAGCCAAAATGATGATAAAAACCTTCCCGTTTCTCATAATCACGATCGGGCTCGCCCTGGCCTTCGCGGCCTGCGACGAGGACAGGGAATCCCGGACTGAAACGCGGACCGTCGAGGCCGGAGGGGCCGAGGTCGTGGATGTCGACGTCCGGATGGGCGCCGGCGAGCTCCAGCTCCAGGGCGGCGCTTCCGCTCTCATGGAAGGCCGGTTCGACACGGATTATCCGCGCTGGATACCCGAGGTCGATTACCGCGTCCATGACCGGAAAGGAGAGCTGACGGTCCGGCAGAAGAGGTCGACCGGCATCCACTTAGGCCACAGGCGCAACGAGTGGACGATCAGCCTCAACGGTGGCCTGATCACCGGCCTTAAGGTCCGCCTGGGAGCGGGACAGAGCCGGCTCGACCTCAGGGGGATGGCCCTCGAGGCCCTCGATATACAAATGGGCGTGGGTGAAGCGGACCTCGACCTCGGCGGCCCCCGGACGAAGGCCCTAAAGGCCCGGATCGAAGGCGGCGTCGGCAGCGGGACGATCCGCCTGCCCAAGGACATCGGTGTGCGGGTCGAAATTGACGGAGGGATCGGATCGGTGGACGCCCATGGCTTCGACAAGAAAGGGCACATGTACACGAACGAAGCCTACGGACGGACGCCGGCCTCCATCGACCTGAGCATCCATGCCGGGATCGGCAGCATCGACCTCAGGCTGGAATAATCGGGTCGGCGTCCCCGTCTTGAAAACGTTCGAACTTTAAGTTAGACTCTGTTAATGACCGATCTCGCGGCTGAAGAAAAACTGGCCGACATCCTTCAGTCGACATCACAGGCCCGAAAATTCAAGATCACCGTGGTTTTTGGATACAAAATATCCCCGAACTACGGGAAGGCCGTCGAGCTCGCCCGCCGGAACCCGACATACAATGAAGAAGGGACCGGCGAATGGGTCCGCCACTTCGCCACCTATTCCACGGATGAGGTCAACGACCTTTTCGATCTCTGGAACCTGGTTTACGATTGGGGAGACACCGAGGTTCTGGTGAACCACAAGAACATCCCCTACGGGTCCACGTTCTGGCTTCCGTTGATGTGGTTCTACCGGATCAAGTGATCCGTCCCGGGGCCGGCCTCTGACCGGAGAGCCATCCCAGCCTCATCCAACTAGATCTCTTCCAGCCGGACGGTGAAGTGGCGGAGGAAGGGAGACTCCCGGACGATGCGCATTCCCCTGACCTTGTCCCGGTTCGCGTGGAGTTCGATGAGCGAATCGGCCACATAACGGAGGTGGGAGGCGGTATAGGCCCGGCGCGGGATGGCCAGCCGGACGAGCTCGAGCTCGGGATAGACCTCTTTTCCCGACTTCCCCTCCCTCTTGGCGAACATCACCCCACCGATCTCGACCGCCCGAATCCCGGCTTCCCTGTAAAGGGCAACGGTCAAGGCCCAACCCGGGTATTGGTACCGAGGAATATGCGGCAGGAACCGGTCCGCGAGCACGTAGACCGCGTGCCCGCCCGTGGGCTTGAAGAAGGGCACGCCCCCCGCCGCGAGAAGGTCGCCGAGGAAAGCCACCTGCCCCGTTCTGTGCTCCAGGTAGTCTTCATCCAGGACCTCGCGGAGCCCGCGGGCGACGGCCTCAAGGTCACGCCCGGCCAGCCCGCCGTAGGTCGGGAACCCTTCACTGATGATGAGGAGGTTCTTGAGCTTATCGGAAAGAGCGTCGTCGTCGAGGGTCACGAAGCCGCCGATGTTGGCCAGGGCGTCCTTCTTGGCGCTCATGGTGGCCCCGTCGGCATAAGAGAACATCTCTTGGGCGATCTCAAGGACGGATTTCTCCGCGTAGCCTTTCTCCCGTTTCTTGATGAAGAAGGCGTTCTCCGCGAAGCGGCAGGCGTCGAAGAAGAAGGGCACCTCGTAGTGGCGGCAGACCCGGCTGACCTCCTTGATGTTCTTCAGCGAGACCGGCTGGCCTCCCCCGCTGTTGTTGGTAACCGTCAGCATCACCAGGGGGACCTTCTTCGCGCCTTTGCTTTCGATGAACTTCTTGAGACGGTCGACATCCATGTCCCCCTTGAAGGGATGCGGGGAGTCCGGGTCATAGGCCGCGGGACCGGCCAGGTCCACGGCGTTGGCCCCGAGGACCTCGATGTTGGCCCGGGTCGTGTCGAAGTGAATGTTGCTCGGGACGTGGTCCCCCTTTTTGACCGTCCCTCCGAACAGGATGCGCTCGGCCGCCCGTCCCTGGTGTGTAGGGATGACGTGGGAGAAGCCGAAGATGTCCTTCACGGCGTCCTCGAGGTGGAAGAAGTTCCTAGCCCCCGCGTAGGATTCGTCCCCCGTCATGATCCCGGCCCACTGGTTGTCGCTCATGGCCGAGGTCCCGGAATCCGTGAGGAGGTCGATGGTGATCTTGTCGGCGGCGATCTGGAACACGTTGAATCCCGCCTGGCGCAGGAGCGCGTCGCGCTCCTTCCGCGTCGTCAATGGGATGGGCTCGACGACTTTGATGCGGTACGGTTCCATGGGTTCTTTCATCTCAGCCATCTTCGCCTCCCCCTTCGATATCAATGGCTATCATAGACCGGCCCTTAAAAAGACACAAGTCTTTTAAACTCGCGGAAACGCGCCTCGATCTCTCCGGAAGTGAGCGTCAGGAACCGGTCGATGCCGAAGTCCTCGATGGCGAAGGACGCGACGACGCTCCCGTAGACGGCCGCCCTGCGGACCTCCCGGGGAGTGATCTTTGCGACCTTGTCGAGGTATCCCAGGAACCCGCCCGCGAAGCTGTCGCCCGCGCCCGTCGGGTCGACGACATCTTCACACGGCCGGGCCGGGATGCCGAAGACGAAGTCCTTTCCGAAGACGAGCGCCCCGTGCTCCCCTTTCTTGGCGACGATGAGCGACGGGCCGCATTCGAGGAGCTTTTTCCCGGCCCGGACCAGGTTGTCGTCCCCGGCCAGGAGCTTGACCTCTTCGTCGTTGGCGAAGTAGATGTCCACGCGTCCGAGCTCCCGGAAGACGGCCTTCGGCTTGTTCTCGATCCAGAACCTGATGGTGTCCATGGCCACGAGTTTCGGCTTCCGGACCTGTGCCAGGACCGGGCCATGCAGGTCGGGATCGATGTTGGCCAGATAGAGGATGTCCGCCGACCTGTAGGAGGGCGGAAGTTCGGGCTTAAAATCGGCGAAGACGTTGAGGTCGGTCCGGACCGTGGTCCTCTGGTTGGGATCGGCACCGTAGCGTCCCTCCCAGTGGAACGTCTTCCCGGCCCGCATCGAGACCCCCTTGATGTCGATCTTGTGCGACCGCAGGAGTCTGATCGTCCGTTTCGGAAAGTCCCTCCCCACGACACCGACGACCTTGGGTCTTGTGAAGAAGCTCGCGGCCAGCGCGCAGTAGGTTCCGGAGCCGCCGACGATCCTTTCGCGCCGGTCCAGGGGGGTTTCGATGGTGTCGAAGGCGAGGGAACCGATGATGACCAGGCTCATGGTGACGTCCTCAACAAGGGATGTATTTTTCGATGATGATCCTGAGTTTTTCCCTGGTCCCGGAAGAGATGAGGGCCGGATCGGTGACGATCGCGTTTCTGAGGGCCTCGCCGCAGCCGCAGGCCCCCCTCCCCCCGGGGGGAAGGGCCGCTACGGCCGACTTGATGATGGCCTTGGCGTTTCCGATATTGAGCCTCAGGTTCTCCAGGATGAGTTCCACGCTGACGGATTCCTCTTCGGTGTGCCAGACGTCGTAATCCGTCACCAGGTTGAGGGTGGAATAGCAAATCTCGGCCTCGCGGCAAAGCTTGGCCTCGGTGGCGCCCGTCATGCCGATGACGTCGCAGCCCCAGGAACGGTAGGTCCTGGACTCGGCGACGGTCGAGAAAGCCGGGCCCTCGATACAAATGTAGGTTCCGCCGAGATGCATCCGGAGGCCGAGGCCCTTTCCGGCCTCGTAGAGGACGCGGGAAAGTTCCGGGCAGATCGGATGGGCGAAGCCGATATGGGCGACGATCCCGTCGCCGAAGAAGGTGTTCTGACGGCGCGTCCGATCATAAAACTGATCGGCGAGGACGATATCCTTGGGCCGGATCTCTTCCTTGAGCGAGCCGACCGAGTGAACGGAGATGATCCTCCCGACGCCGAGCGTCTTGAACCCGTAGGTGTTGGCCCGGTAGTTGATCTCGGCGGGCAGGAGGCAATGTCCCCGGCCGTGGCGGCTGAGAAAGGCCACGCGTTTCCCTTCGAGCGTCCCGACGACATAAGGGTCGGACGGACGGCCGAAGGGTGTCTCGAGGGAGATCTCCCGGACGTCCTCGATCCCGTCGATCTCGTATAGCCCCGTGCCGCCGAGGATCCCGATATCCGCGCGGGTCTGCCCCGCCTGACCTGAAAGGGACATATAGCCTCCTTAGACGAGAGTAAGGATATATAATTTATGCAGGGACAAGTCAAGGAGCCTTCGACGACCCAAAATTGCCGATAGGACGTGAGTCGGAATTCCTGGTATCACTAGAAATCGCGTCATGGCTTGAGAAAAAAGAATCTTATCGGCAAATTTGGGCGACGACCGGCGCGGTCAGCGCTGGACAGGTCTGTCGTCTTGAGGTATCCTATTGACAAAAAAAGAACTGCGGAGGGACGTCCAAGAGACTCGGGGCCGAGGTTAAAAATGAAATACGTTTATTTTGACGCTTCGTCGGGACTGAGCGGCGACATGATCCTGGGGGCCCTCCTGGACCTGGGCGTCGAGCCGGCCCTCTTCAAGAAGGCGATGGCCCGCCTCAAGCTGCCGGTCCGCATCGATATCCGTGAGGCCGAGAGGTCCCATCTTCGGGGCCTCAAGGTCGCCGTTATCGTCGAGCGCAAGAAGCCCGTGACAAGGACCTGGATCGACGTGGAAAGGACGATCGGGCGGAGCCCGTTCTCGCCCGGCGTCAAGGCCGACGCCCGGAAGATCTTCAAGCGGCTGTTCGAGGCCGAAGCCCGGGTCCACGGCTGTCCTTTCCGCTCCGCGCACCTCCATGAGGCGGGAGCCGACGACGCGCTGGTGGATGTCCTTGGCGCCTGCTGGCTGGCCGAGGCGCTCCGTATCGGCGCCTTCTTCTGTTCTCCGCTCAATGTGGGCGAGGGCTTCGTCCGGACCTCCCACGGTCTCCTCCCCGTCCCCCCCCCGGCCGTGGCCGAGCTCCTCAAGAACATCCCGGTCTATTCGGCCGGGGCCAAGGAAGAGCTCGTGACGCCCACGGGCGCGGCCGTCGTTTCAACGCTGGTCCGGGAATTTCTTCCCTTCCCCGAGATCACCTACGAAAAGATCGGCTGCGGCGCCGGCAGCCGCGACCTCCACGGCCTGCCCAACATCCTGAGGGCGTTCTACGGGAACATTGGGGATTTCGAACCGCGGAAGAAGGTCTACGTGGTTGAAGCGACGATCGACGACTCCCCCCCCCAGCTCCTGGCCCATTTTCTGGAGCTCGCCCTCAAGCGGGGGGCCCTCGACGCCTTCCTCACCCCCGTCGTCATGAAGAAGAACCGGCTGGCCACGAAATTGACCCTTCTCGCGGAGGCTGATAAAATAGATGGTCTGATCGAGGCCGTCTTCCGGGAAACGAGCTCCATCGGGGTCCGTTTCTTCCCGGTGGAAAGGCGGGTCTTGGAGCGGGAGATCCGGAAGGTCCGGGTCCGGGGAGAGGAGATCGGGATCAAGGTGTCCCGCCTGGGCGGCGAGGCCGTCAACGTCCAACCCGAGTATGCGGACTGTCTGAAGGCTTCGGAGAGAATGGGCCTCCCTCTCAAGGAAGTCACCCGGCTGGCGTTGAGAGAATATTATGGGAAGAAATAGGCGCCGCGGGACGTCGAAGGAGTGACGATGGACCTGAAGCGGATCGAGAGAGGGGTCAAACTCGTTTTGGAAGGCGTGGGCGAGGACCCCGATAGGCCGGGCATAAAACGAACGCCCCAGCGTGTCGCGTCCATGCTCCAGGAAATCCTGGGCGGCTCCATCGAGGAAGCGGCCAAGGGCCTGCGGACGATCGAGGCCGAGAAGCACGACGAGATGGTCCTTGTCAAGTGCATTCCCCTCTACTCGATGTGCGAACACCACCTCCTCCCTTTCGCCGGCGTGGCCCATGTCGCCTACATCCCCAAAGGGGGGCGGATCGTCGGGCTGAGCAAGATCGCCGGAGTCGTGGACACCCTGGCCCGGAGGCTCCAGGTGCAGGAGAGGCTGACCAAGCAGATCGCCGACCTTCTTGAGGCGCGGCTCAAGCCCCTCGGAGTCATGGTCGTCATCGAGGCCGAGCACATGTGCATGTCCATGCGGGGGGCCAAGAAGCCGAAGTCGATCACCGTGACCTCGGCCGTCCGGGGGTCCTTCCGGACGAACGCGGCCACCCGGGCCGAGGCCATGATGCTCATCCGAGGAGGCTTGACCAGTGGAAAAGAAACCTGACGAAAATAAATTCTACGTCACGACGCCGATCTACTACGTGAACGATGTCCCCCACATCGGGCACGCCTATACGACCATCATCGCGGACGTCCTGGCTCGTTTCAACCGGCTCCGGGGGAAAGAGGTCTTCTTCCTGACCGGAACGGACGAGCACGGCCAGAAGATCGAGAAGGCCGCCGCCGAGAAGGGGCTCTCCCCCAAAGAGCACGTCGACCGGGTCGTGGGTCGGTTCCAAGAGCTTTGGAAAGCCATCGACATCTCCTACGACGCCTTCATCCGAACAACCCAGGCCTATCATGAGAAAGGCGTCCAAAAGATCTTCCAAAAGCTCCTGGACAGGGGAGACATCACCAAGGGAACGTACCAGGGATGGTACTGCGTCTCCAACGAGCACTTCCTGGTCGAGGACGTGCCGATGGAAAAGGAAGGATACAAGATCTGCCCCGATTGCGGCGTGAAGACATCGCTCATCGAGGAAGAGACCTATTTCTTCCACCTCTCGGCCTATCAAAAGCCCCTTCTCGATTTCTACGCCGCCCACCCGGATTTCGTCCGGCCGCAAAGCCGGATGAACGAGGTCATGAGCTTCGTCGAAGGCGGACTCAAGGACCTGAGCATCACCCGGACCTCGGTCAAGTGGGGGATCCCCGTCCCGGGAGACCCGAAACACACGATCTATGTCTGGTTCGACGCCCTGAACAACTACCTGACCGGTATCGGCTACGGCTGGAATGAAGAACTTTACAAAAAGTTCTGGCCCGCGACGATCCACCTCATGGCCAAGGACATCCTGCGCTTCCACGCCATCTTCTGGCCGGCTTTCCTCATGGCCGGCGGCTTCCCGCTTCCCGGGACCGTGTACAGCCACGGCTGGTGGCTCAAGGACAATGCCAAAATGTCCAAGTCCAAGGGGAACGTCCTTGACCCGAACATCATCCTCAGGACGTTCGGCGCCGACAGCCTTCGCTACTTTCTCGTCCGCGAGATCCCGATCGGGCTCGACGGTAACTTCTCCCACGAGGCGTTCATCCACCGGGTGAACTCGGACCTGGCCAACGACCTGGGCAACCTCGTCCAGCGCACGCTGACCATGGTCCGGAACTACTTCGGGGGGGTCGTCGGAGAGGCCGGCCCCGAAACGGATGAGGACGTGAAGGTCCGCGCCGGTTTCGACGAACTGAAGGCCCGGACAGAAGAGCTCTTTTCGGACTACGCCATCAACCGGGCCCTGGAGGAGATCTGGGCCTACCTCGGCACGGTCAACAAGTACCTGGCCGACCACGAACCCTGGAAGATGGCCAAGGAACCGGACAAGCGGCCGCGGCTGGCGAGGGTCCTCCTCCAGGCGGCGTCCGCGATCCAGGGCATAAGCTACCTCCTGTACCCCGTCATGCCCGGCTCCTGCGACAAGATCTGGGAATATCTTGGCGAATCGAAAAAGATCCGGGACATGAAATATTCCGAGATAACGTTCGGCGGCTTCCGCACCGGCCGGGCGGTCCAGGAACCGAAGGCCCTCTTCCCCAGGGTCCTGCTCAGGGACTTTTTGACCGAGGAAAAGGCCGGATCCGAATCGAAAACCAAGGCGGCGCCGGAACCGGCGTCGGCCGTCAAGGAGACAACAATGGAAGAGACACCAACCCCCAAAGCCCCCGCGACCAACCTCATCAGCTTCGAGGAATTCATGAAGATGGACCTGCGCGTGGCGAAGATCCTGGCCGCCGAGCGCGTCCCCAGCACCGACAAGCTCTTTAAGCTCGAGGTCGACCTCGGGACGGAAAGGCGGACGATGATCGCCGGCATCGCCGACACGTACACAGCCGAGGACCTCATCGGCAAGAGCCTCATCGTCATCGCCAACCTCAAACCGGCCAGGATCCGGGGCATCGAGTCCCAGGCCATGCTCCTGGCGGCCGTCATCGGCGACAAGGCCGTCGTCCCCTTCTTCGACCGCGACGTGCCCCCGGGAACGAAGGTCAAGTGATCAGCCGCTCATCATCCGAATCCGCGGGTTCAGCAAGACCGTAGCCCTCCCGCTGAGATACAACTCAGGATGAGAGGTGCAGCGGAACAATTGTTGCTTCGCCAAAACGAACGGGTTCAGAGATAACAATCTCAACCCGGTTCTCCTCGACGTGCAACTCATGCCGACGGACGGCTTTGTACGAAAATTGGAAGAGAGAGTACCCCCCTTCAGACGCGTTAACGGTTCCTTTTACCCCAGTTGCAGCAAGATATGGCTCCTATTCTCATTCGCGACCCTGCCGTAACGGGGCGACGGAATACCCTTCGATCAGGCAGCGAAGTGACTCCTCGGTTGGAAAAGCCTTATTGACGGAGTCGATATCCGAATCGAAACGCGCGACGAACGCACGAAAGGCGTGGTGAACGCCCCCTCCGGGCGAGGCATTGGAGACGCCCGCACGAAATGATCTCTATGGATCTCTTAGGCTAATGAATGTAGCCAAGAGTACGTAACTGTTCTATGCTTTTTTTATCGAGCTCAATATCCACATAGGCGGCGTTATAACGTGGACTGTCCTTTTCATAAGTGAAAAGGTTAGTCGCCAGCATCTTGGCTATTTTGCCTTCATGGGCATAGCGGTTCTTTCTTTCGCCCGGATCGTTCTTCAGATAGAACAGCGAATGTCCTTTAGGGAATTTATAGATGTATTTATAATCCTGGTAAAGACAGGCCTCCTGCAACTTGTCTTTGCGGCCGCTCATTTTTACCTGCAGATGGGAAAAGATAAAACGATCGTTGGAAGATTTGGCCGCTCCCTTAAGCTCCGGCTTGAGGTCCTGCCCGGACAGCTTTTTTAGCCGGCGGAAATCCAGAATAGACAGAAGCGTCGGCAGGATATCCATGGTGGAGACATTTGCCGTCAGCCGCTTCCGGGCGAAATGCCCCTCATCAGGATAAGAAAACAATAGGGGCACATGAATGACTGTATTTAGAAGAGACTTTCCATGTCCGAAGACGCCCTTCTCATTCATCTCTTCGCCGTGGTCGGCGGTAACGATCAGCAGAGTATTATGTGACCACCCGAACCTATCATAAAGTTCTTTGATGCATTGATCAACGTGGGCGATCTCCTTATCATAATTCGCTATCATGTCGGTCGTGCGGTCTCCGCTCTTTTCTTCCTCTGCAAGCGGGATCTGGTAGGGCATATGAGGGTCGTTGTAATGCACGTAAAGAAAGTACTTCCCCCCGGCTAGAATCTCTTTTTCCAGCTGGAGAACCTTTTCATTGATGAACCGCCCGCCCCGGTGTGTAAAGCTCAGCAGGCGGTCGAATCCCTGTCCGAATCCCTGTTTATCGGAAATATTGGTGTTGTCCGAGACGCCGAAGGTACGGTAGCCGTTGATGCGCAAAGCTTCCGGCAGCGTGGTCAGGTCTTCAGGAATACGGTTGATCTTGATTCTTGGATCTTTTTTGATCAACTGCATCTGGGCCAACAAACCCATGGTGACGCCGTGTTGAAAGGGATACAGCGAAGTGAAGATCGAGGCTGTGGCGGGCGCTGTCCAAGAGGAAGCCGCATAGGCGTTCTCAAACACGACCCCTTGGGCCGCCAGCTGCGAAAGGAACGGAGTCGTCTCCTTAGGATAGCCGTAAAAAGGAAGATTTTCGGCACGCAGCGTGTCAATGACCACCAGAACGATATTGGGCCCGGCAGGATGCTTGGGAAATAGCCGCCAGAGAAAAAACACAATCGCGACAAGCAACGCCCCAGCTATTAATAAATTTTTCTTCTTCATTCTATACTCTATATTTTAGTATACAGATAAAAACGTCATCTGGCAACAGCATGGGCGTCCCCAAAATTGCCGATAGGATTCTTTCTTTTTGAACGATGACGCCGACTTCCGGACAAACCCGGAATTCCCGCGACACGGCGCCAATTCAAGAGAATTGGTTCATATCCCGGAATTCCGACTCACGTCCTAGGGCAATTTAGGGGCGTCGGTCCTCAATCGCCTGGAGAAAGGCAAAGAGCCCGCCTCGATGATCCCGTAACAACACGCGCCCTAAGATTCATGACATCTCTGATAAATACTGTTCCAACTTACCGGCCGGGACCGCGCCTTCCCGGAGAATACGGGGCGTCGGGCCAGAAATGTCGACGATCGTTGAAGCCTGCCCCCCGGGGGTCGGGCCCCCGTCCACGATGATATCCACTTTATCGTTGAAGATCCGGAGGATCTCGGCCGGGTCCGAGATCTCCCCTTCCCCCGAAGTGTTCGCGCTCGTGGCCGTGATGGGCAGTCCGACCTCGTAGACAAGGCGACGGAGCCACGGGACCGAAGGGATCCGGACGCCGATGGTATGCCCCGGTCCCGCCAGACGGGCCGGGAACGAGGGCGAAGCCTTGAGGACGAGGGTCAGCGGTCCGGGCCAGAACTCGCCGGCCAGGGAGGAAAAGACGGGCGTGGGAACGGCGGCGATTTCCGCGATCATGTCCAGGCCGGAAACGATCAGGGAAAGCGGTTTCCCGGCGTCTCTCGCCTTCAGGCGGTAGATCCGGCGGACGGCCTTCCCGGAGAAAAAGACCGCCCCGAGGCCATAGAACGTCTCGGTCGGATAGGCCATCACCCCGTCCCGGAGCAGGACGCCCGCGATGGTCTCGATCACATCGTCAGGGACACTGTCCGGTTCGATCTTGACAATGAGGGTTTTCACGCGTTCCGCCTTTTCCAGTAACCATCGTAAAGGGACACCGGGGGGGTTGTCAACACGCGCCCCGCTTCGATTTCCGTGATGGGAGGCCATGGGGAAGGGCTGCGGAATTGAGCTTCAGGGGACAGTTGACCTATCCAGGGAACAGCGTCGGGCATCGCCCCCCCTGAAAAAGGGCTGGGGATGTTTGGCACGGTTTTTGCTATAATGTCCGGCATGAGGAGAATGAAAATGAAAAAATCACTCGTCCTGATCGCGACGTTCGTCGTCTTGATACCTGCCCTGGCCTATTCCAACACGATCACCCTGAGGTTGGGGTACTTCTTCCCCCGGGCCCAAGGCGGTCCCGACAGCCTGTGGAACATAGAGTTCCAGCAGATGAGCTTTAAGAAAGCCGATTTCCGGGAGACCATCCTCGGGTTCAGCTATGAATATTTCGTGACCAAGGAGCTCAGCCTGGCCCTTTCCGTCGATACTTACAGCACTTACAGCAAGCGCAAGGCGGGGGGCTATTACATGGATTATGTGGGATATACATTCAATGAGGGCGATTTCGCGTTCCCGGCGAGCGATTATAAAGGCGAATTCAACATTACCCACCGCTTCAACGTCTCGATCACGCCCGTCGAGTTGTCGCTGAAGCTCATGCCCTTGGGAAGGAGGGTGAGACTCATCCCCTACGTCGGGGGCGGGGTTTCGATGCTCTTCTGGAGCGCCGGTATCCGGGGGAGCATGGTCGATTTCTCCGACGAGTGGATCTATGATGACCCGGACATAGGCGACGTGACGATTTACAAGATCTTCCAGACCGACGCCCGGGAAGACAGCCGGATCGCCTTCGGCTATCACGCCTTCGGAGGATTGATGTTCCCGATCGGGAACAGGATCACCTTGGAAGCGGAGTTCCGCTACCGCATCGGGAAGGGGACGTTCAAGGACGCCTTCCTGGACTTCGAGGACTTCGACCTGAGCGGTTTTTCGTTGACGGCGGGGTTCAATTACTGGTTCTAATACGCGGGTTCGGGTTCGCGTCTTTTAAAATCCGGGATTCATCCCGAAGCGGCAAGAACACGAAAGCGGGCGTTCAAAACTTCTCGTAGGAGACGATCTCCTCGAGCGGTTTCCGGCCGCGCTCCCGGGGAGATTCGTCGGGCCGGCCGAGAGGCGTCATAGCCAGGACTCGCGCCTCCTCAGACACACCGAGGGCGGCCTTGACCTCGGCTTCGTCGAAAGCCCCGATCCAACATGTCCCCAGTCCTTCCTCAGCGGCCTGGAGAATGAGGTGTTCGAAGGCGATCGCCACGTCGATGGGCCAGGAGTTCATGTAGCGTCCCTGCCTGGGATAGGCTTTTTCGGGAAACCCGCAGGCCGCGACGACGATGTCCGCGTCGGACATGAAATATTGTTCGAACGATGCCTTGGCCAGCTTCCTCTTCATCGCCCGGTCGCGGACCACGATGAACTTCCAGGGCTGGATGTTCTTGGCCGACGGCGCCAGCCGGGCGGCTTCCAGGACGCGGGCGAGGACGTCCTCGGGCACCGGATCGTCCTTATACTTCCTGACGCTCCGCCTCTTGCGGATGATGTCCAGTACACTCATGAAACCCCCTCCCCGGTCATGGCCCCGGGTTTCCCTCGGGCTTTTTCGCGACGTCCACGGGACCGGTCTTGTCGAAAGTGATGACCAGGCGGCCCCAGACCGAATGGATGGCGATCTCTCCGGAGAACCGGCAGGGCGCGGGCGGCTTCTGGAGGAGGTCGTAGACCTCCTTGCCGACCTCGAAGAAATCCATCAGGAACGGCAGGGAAAGTGTCTTATCCCCTCTGGCCGGAACGCTCTTATCGCCCGGGACCTCACCCTTGAGGACCGTCGTTTCCCCAAACCGGAGGTCATAGGTGATGGTGTCCACGATGAGGTCGTAATTGTTGGGGTTCCCGAACTTGACGTCGAAGACGACGTCCCCCCCGCCCACAGTCAAATCGTTGACCCTGAGCGGCAGGAACTCGACGACGGGGTCCTTGAAGATCGGGAATTCCCCGGAGAAGGCGAACCCGATCTTCTCTTCCCTCTTCTTCTCATCCGCAAAAACGAGGTCGCCGACCATGTCGCATACGGCCTTCTCTTCCACCGGACCGATCGCCTCGAACAACAGGGCGTAGGTGACCTTCAGGGGAATGGCGATGAGGACCTCCTCGCCGGCGCCGACGCGGATGGGCTCGTTGAGGACCACGGGAAGGCGCAAGTATTCCCTCTGGTTGACCGTCACCCGGTAATTGTAGCGGGCAAGAAAGCAGGGCGCCGCCGCGGAGCTGCGGATGCTGACGTGGAAGGCCAACGTCAGGCCGCGGGAGCTCAAGTCGCGGATCCTCTTTTCCTTGAGGCTCACGGTGAGGTCCCTTTTCGAAAGCCCGAGGGCGGGTCCCTGAAATGCGAGCAAAGCGATGATCGTGGCCGCCGCGAATCGCGCTCCCACCGATGTTACCTTCGCGCTCATTTTAAGACTACAGAATACACGAAAGAGCGGATATCGGCAAGGCGCCGGATTGAACTTTCGCAAGCATCTTCATATAATTGAGTTTCGATCATGCAGCCTGAGATTTCGAAAGGAGAATCCATGAAACGCACCGGTATCCTCCTGTCTTTGGCCCTATCTCTCGTTCTCTTCTTCGCTGCGGCCGCCTGCGGCCCGAAAGAGAAGGCCGCGGCGGATTCACGGATCCGCGGACGGGCGCAGGCAACGCCCGCGAAGGACGAAGCGGTCTACGTGACCGAGAAGCGCGGCGACGGCGAGGTCTCCCGTCTCAAGATGGACCTTTCGGCTCTGGACCGGCCGAAGAGCCTTGAGGAGTTCACCCGGCTCCCCCACCTCCCCCCCATCCGCCAATACAATACCGGTATGTGCTGGTGCTTCGGGACCGTTTCCCTGCTCGAATCCGAGCTCAGGCGATTGGGCAAACCGGGGACGAAGCTCTCCGAGGAATTCACGGTCTACTGGGAATACGTGGAGAAGGCACGCCGCTTTATCCGCGAAAAAGGGAACTCGGTCCTCGGCGAAGGTTCGGAGCCCAACTCGGCCATCGCCCGGATGAAGCAATACGGGGTCGTCCGCGGCCCGGATTACACGGGACTTCTCGACGGGAAGGCCGAACACGACCATTCCGCTCTCTTCGGGGAGTTTCGCAGGTTCCTCGAGGCCAACAAAGCCGGGCAGAACTGGGACGAAGAGAAGGCGCTGGCCGGAGTCCGGGCCATTCTGGACAAGCACCTCGGAAAGCCGCCCGACCGGATCGACGTCGACGGAAAGTCCCTCACGCCGAAGGAATATCTCGACTCGCTCGGCCTCAACCTCGACGACTATGTCTGTTTCGTGAGTTTCAAATACCTCCCCTTCCATACCCGGGGCGAATACAAGGTCCCGGACAACTGGTGGCACAGCGCGGACTATTACAACGTGCCCATCGACGAATATGAGGGCGCTGTCCTGGGGGCCCTCAAGAAGGGCTTCACCGTGGTCCTCGCCGCCGACATCTCGGAGCCGGGCAACAGCGGCGAGACGAACGTCGGCGTCATCCCGTCGTTCGATATCCACCGGGATTCCATCGACCAGTCCAGCCGGGAGCTGCGCTTCACGAACGGCGCCTCGACCGACGACCATGTCGTCCATTGCGTTGGGTACAAGGAGTCCGCGCCGGACACCTGGTTCCTGGTCAAGGACTCTTGGGAGACGGCCTACCGGGGCCCGGTCAAGGGCTACTTCTTCTACCGGGCCGATTACCTGAAACTCAAGGTCCTGATGTTCATGACCCACAAGGACGCCGTGGCGGGCCTTCTCGCGAAATTCCCTGCGTCGAACTGAACGGGAGAAGGCGCCCCGCTCCGAGCCGGAAATTCCTTCGTCCTTCCCAACCGGCCCTGAAAACTGGTAAAATAAGGGGATCGTGGAGAAGATCGAGGCGGATTTCCGGGACAAAGGCCTATTCGTCAGGCTCTTCGGGGCGGACGTCTATGCCGTCGGCGGTTATGTCCGGGACCTCATCCTCGGCCGCCCTTCCCCCGAAGTCGACCTTCTCGTCGCCCGACGGTCCCTGGAAGACATCATCCGGAAGCTCGCGCCCCACGGCAAGGTGGACCAGGTGGGCCGGAGCTTCGGAATCATCAAGTTTACCATCCGCGGCACGACCTACGATGTCGCCCTGCCCCGGACGGACGCCCCCAAGGCGGCCGGCGCCAAGGGTCACAAGGACTTCGTCATCTCCGCCGATCCCTCGCTCCCCGTCGAGAAGGACCTCGAGAGGCGGGACTTCCGGGCGAACAGCATGGCCCTCCGGCTCAAGGGCGGGGTCCTCATCGACCCCTTCGACGGCCGGAAGGATACGCGGGCCCGGACGATCCGGGTGACCAATCCCTCCTCCTTTGCCGACGACCCCCTGCGGATCCTGCGTGCCGCCCGGTTCGCCGCGGTCCTGGGGTTCAAGGTCGATCCCGAGATCTACAAAGCCGCCAAGGACATCGACCTTTCCGGGCTGAGCGCCGAAAGGGTGAATGAGGAACTGTTCAAGCTCCTCCTCAACTCCCCCAGGCCCTCGATCGGCCTCGAAGAGCTCTTCAAGGTCGGCGCCCTGGAGCAGCTCTTTCCGGAGCTTTACTCCCTGACCCTGGCCATCCAGGACTCGGTCTTCCACCCCGAAAAGGACGCCTTCGGCCACCACACGGTCTGGCAGCACACCAAGCTGACCGTGGACCAGGCCGCCAACCTGGCCCGGCTGGGCGGTCTCGGACCCGCGAAGAAGCTCTGCCTCCTCCTGGCGGCCCTTTACCACGACGCGGGCAAGCCCGGCGCCGCCCGCTGGGAGTTCAAGCGCGGCCGGATGGCCATCACCAATTGCGGACACGACGTCCTGAGCGAGCGGATCAGCCGGAAGGTCCTCGCCCGGTTCAAGATCTACTCCTGGAACGGCTGCAACCTGCGCCGGATGGTGCCTCTTCTCATCAGAACGCATCACCGCGCCTCCGAGCTGTGGCAGAACAGGGATTCCGTCACCCGGAAGGCCTTCACCCGCCTGGCCGCCGACGTCAACGGCGAGATCGAGCTCGTCGTCTACCTGGACGCCGCCGACAGGGGCGGACGGAGGGACCGGCCCCTCAAGGGCCTCGACCGGGAGGCTCGCTGGCTTTTCAAGAAGTTCGAAGAACTCCATGTCAACATGGAGACGATCAAACCCTTCATCATGGGCCGCGACCTGATCGCCCTGGGAGTGGCGCCGGGACCGGACATGGGGAAGGTCCTCAAGAGGCTGTACAGGATGCAGATCGACAATAAATTTGAAACCAGGGCCCAGGGACTCAAGGCCGCCCAAAAGATCCTCATGGGGAAGAAGAAATGAAGATCCTCGTCGCCGGGGGAGCGGGTTACATCGGTTCCCACACCGTCAAGGCGCTCCTCGGAGAGGGGTTCGACGTCGTCATCTTCGATGATTTTTCGACCGGGAAACGGGACTTCGTCACGGGGGGGGCCGTGATCGAGGGAGACCTCATGGACGCGGCCGCCGTCAGAAAGGCTTTCCGGACCCATGACATCGGGGCGGTCCTCCATTTCGCCTCGCTCATCCAGGTCGGGGAGTCCTACCGGGACCCGCAGAGATATTATCGCCACAACCTCGGCACGTCCATGAACCTTCTGGAAGCCATGCTCGAGGCCGGCGTCCGCCGGTTCATCTTCTCCTCGAGCGCCGCGGTCTACGGCATCCCGCAGCGCCAGCCCATCACCGAAGACCACCCGGTCAACCCCTTTAACCCCTACGGAGTGACCAAGTACATGGTCGAGCGGGTCCTCCAGGACTATGACCGGGCCTACGACCTGCGTTTTATCTCCCTCCGCTATTTCAACGCCGCCGGGGCCGACCCGGACGGCAGGCTCGGCGAGATGCACGACCCAGAAACCCACCTCATCCCAAACATCCTGCTCTCCATCCTGGGGAATAAACCCGCCCTGGGGGTCTTCGGAACGGACTTCCCAACTCCCGACGGCACGGCCGTCAGGGACTACATCCACGTCACGGACCTAGCCGTGGCCCACGTCTTGGCCCTCCGTGCCCTGCTCGGAGACAAGCCCAGCGAGTTCATCAATCTTGGAACGAACCTGGGCACCTCGGTGCTCGAGGTCATCCGGGCGGTGGAGCGGGTCACCGGGAAATCGGTCCCATATAAGACCCTGCCCCGGCGCGAGGGTGACGTCCCGGTCCTCCTGGCTTCCAGGGAAAAAGCCGAGCGCGTCCTGGGCTGGATCCCCCGCCTCTCGGACATCGAGACGATCCTCCGGACGGCCTGGGCCTGGCACAGGAAAAGCGTTTGACGGGAAGTCCCCCTGATGGTATAAAAATGGGTCAAGATCGATCATGAAGAACAGACGATTTATCTCTATTATGGTTTTTTTCGCGGCCTTGGGGCTTCTTGTCGGGAGCTGGGCCTGTTCATCGGGACGGAAAGCCGCGAAGATGACCCCAAAAGCATCGCCCGCAGCCAAGGAAAAGACCTCCGACGGGAAGAATGGGGCTGGCTTCAAGCCTGATACGAAACAATCGGCGACCCCGGCCCGGGCAGCCGCACCGCTCCCCGTCCTTGAGGAGGACGACTTGGACGGCGAGGCCGAACCCGGGAAGAACGGCGCCCAGACGCCGGATAAGGAAGAGGTGGCGGCCCTTCTCGAGGAGGCCCTCACCGCCTATCAGGAAGCCCAAGCCGCCCTGGACCGGGGGGAGACCGACCCCGCCCTGGCCAAGCTCGACGAGGCCTACGGGCTCATTCTCAAGGCGAATACTCCCCCGGATTCCGACCTCTGCCAGGAGAAGAACGACCTGCGCATTCTTATCGCCCAGAGGATCCAGCAGCTCTACGCCTCGCACCTGAAGACGGCGGCCGTCGGCAACGGGACCATCCCCCTCGTCGAAAACAAGTGGGTCCAGGACGAGATCCGGTCGTTTCAGACAAAGGAGAAGCTATACTTCGAAGAAGCCTACAAGCGCTCCGGCCTCTACCGTCCGATGATCATTGAGGAACTCAGGAAAGGGGGCCTCCCCGAGCATCTGTCCTGGGTCCCGATCATCGAGAGCGGCTTCAAGGTGCGGGCCCTGTCCCGGGCGCGGGCCCTGGGGATGTGGCAGTTCATCCGCTCGACGGGATACCGCTATGGCCTGAAGCAGGACAAGTATGTCGACGAACGAATGGATCCGGTCAAGGCGACCCGGGCGGCCGTCAGGTACCTGACCGAGCTCCACGATTTCTTCGGGGACTGGACGACAGCCCTGGCCTCCTATAACTGCGGCGAGCTCAGGGTCCAGAACGTCATCAAGGCCCAGAAGATCGACTACCTGGACAACTTCTGGGACGTCTTCAGCAACCTGCCCTACGAGACGGCCCGCTTCGTCCCCCGTATCATTGCCATCATGCTCATCATCGAGAATCCCGCGAAGTACGGCTTCACCCTGCCGACCCCCGACGCGTCTCTCGCCTGGGAGACGGTGACCATCGGCCAACCGGTGAAGCTGGCCTCGATCTCGGCGACCTTGGGGCTCGATCCCCTGATCCTCTCGTTCTTGAACCCCGAGCTCCGGCACGACTCGACCCCGAACTACGACTACGCCCTCAAGGTCCCCGTCGGCTACGGGGAGAAGGTCCTGGCGGCGCTCCCGGCCCTCCCCCGCTACATCCCGCCCGACTCCGTCTATGGCTGGCACAGCGTCAAGTCCGGGGACACGCTGGGCGCGATCGCCCGCCGCTACAGGACCTCGACGGACGCCATCATGCGGCTCAACGGCATCAAGAACCCGCGGAGCCTCCAGATCGGGCGGAAGCTCAAGATCCCGGGCAAGGGCGATCCGTCGGAGCCCGAGCCGGGCGGCGGTCCGGCGGCCGCGGCGTCGAAGACCCCGAAGGGCGTCGCCTACACGGTGAAGGAAGGAGACACGCTCTTCACTCTGGCCAGACAGTTCAACACGACCGTGGACAGGATCAAAGCGGCCAACGGCCTCGACGGCGACACCCTGAGCGTCGGCCAGAAGCTCGTCATCTCGGCCGGACGATCGTAGAACGGTCGTTCCGGTCCCTTCGCCAAAACCCTCCCATCACGGGTCCGGGCTTTTTAGCCAGCCCACATAAATCCAGCTCGGGGGGATGTCCCCAAGTCCTTCGAAGGCGAAGTTCGGCCTTCATTCGCGGGCGAAGAAAAGGGAAAACGGCGATGAAGACCGCCTGAAGCCCCCCGTAGCGGAGGGGGGACCCGCCGTTCACGGCGGGGGGAACCGCCGGGACTGGTTCCCGGGGGCCGGGGGGAGAGGGGCGACCTTCATCGCCGCACCCCTCACCGCTGGTCCTGAGAAGGCGATCCCTGACCGAACCTATTTCCAGACGTCCCCGGTCACGCCGAGGCCGGGCTCATCGGACAACATCAGCCTGTCCTTGACCGTCCGCGCGCCCCGGAACGGGTCGTTCGTGATGAGAAGATTCCCGTCGAGGTCGGCGTAGTCGAAGAGAGGGGCGATGGCCGCCCCGGCGGTGATGCCAAGGGACGTTTCAACCATGCAGCCCAGCATGAGCTTCAGGTCCAGGGCCCGGGCCATCGCGACCATCCGGACGGCTTCCTGGATGCCGCCGCACTTCATGAGCTTGATGTTCATCCCATGGAAACCCTCGGCGATCTTCGGGATGTCTGTGGCTTTCATCAAGCTTTCGTCGGCGAACAGGGGGAGCTTCGACCTCTCCTTGAGCCACTTATACTCGTCGAACATGCCCGCGGGCATGGGCTGTTCGACCAGCTCGACGTCCCTGCCGGCCAGCCAGTCGATCATGGCCAGCGCTTCTTCCTTCGTCTTCCAGCCCTCGTTCGCGTCGACCCGAAGGGGCTTCGACGTGACCTCACGGATGCCGTCGATGATGGCCTTGTCGTCCTTGGAGCCGAGCTTGATCTTGTAAACTGAGAAGTCCCGGGCTTCCTTGACCTTCTCCTGCATGACCTTCACGTCATCGATCCCGATAGAGTAGGTCGTCGGCGGCGTCTTGTCCTTATCCAGGCCGAGGAACTTGTATACGGGAACGCCGAGCTTCTTCCCGACCCAGTCGAGGATGGCCATGTCCAAGGCCGCCTTGGCGGCATGCTCGCCGGGGACCAGGGCGTCGAGTTCCTGCCATCGCTCGAAGTATTGCCAAAGATCCTTTTCCAGAATGGGTCGGGCCTTCTCGATGAAGGCCAGGCCGCCTTCGGCGTTCTCGTTATAGCGGGCGATGGGGGCCGCCTCCCCCATCCCGGCCGCTCCGTCCTTCTCGATCCGGACAAGAGCGTTCCGGCGGACGTTCCACGTCCCGCGGGAGAGCGTCCAGGCATATTTAAGCTGGACCTCGTAGATGCGGGTGTCGATCCTGGCCGGACCGGCCGCGGCGTCTTTGATCCCCATGAAAACGGGCTTCCCCCCCAGGGCTGACCCGGCCAGCACCATCCCGGAAAGCTCGAGGAATTCCTTGCGTTTCATCATCGTCTCCTTCGCGTCGGATTTGCAGTACCAATTATAAGCCAGAAGCGGGGGTCAAACCTACACAATTAACAATCCTTCGAGGACCGTGATGGGAGGGCATGGGGAAGGGCTGCGGCGATCATACTCCATTGACACCGAAGCCCGGGGATTATATAAAATTATCAGAATCGAATTGGAGGTTTCCATGCTTAAGAAGGCTGCTCTTATGTTGTCGCTGATATCCCTTTCCGTCATGTTCGCGGCCGGCGCCGAAATCCCGGGAACGGCTGTCGTCATCAAGACCGTCGAGAACATGTACAGCGCCTCGAACGACGCCGTGGACGTCGTCAGCCAGGCGCTCCTCGGGGCCAACGTCAAGATTCTGGCCTCTGAAAAGAACGCCAAGGGCGATGAATGGTTCCGGATCGAGACGCCGGACACCTACCAGGGCTGGATGATCGGAACGTCCCTTCGGCCCATAGGCGAGGGCCAGAAAGCCTATGCTTCGGAAGGCAACGTCTTCGAGGTGACGAGCCTCTTGGCCAACATCTACGGAACGGACGACGTCACCGAGCGCAAACCCCTGACCGTCGCGCCCATCGGCGCCGTGCTCGAGGTCGGAAACTGCAGCGAGCGCTGGTGCGAGGTCACGCTCCCCTGTGGGACGACGGCTTGGGTCCAGAAGGGTGACGGGGAGATCAGGGACGCCGCTGCTCCCCGGAAGAAGCTCTTGCCGGACGAAACGGTCGCCCTGGCGAAACGCTTTCTGGGACTTCCTTATCTTTGGAGCGGCGTCACCCCCTATGGCCTGGATTGTTCCGGCTATGCTCAGCTCCTCTACCGGTTCAGCGGCATCGACATCCTCAGGGATGCGGCTATCCAGATGACGAAAAGCGGCCTCGTCGAGGTTCCTGCCGGGCAGGAACGGACCCGCGATCTCATTTTCTTTGGCAAGGTCAAAGACAAGATCACGCACGTGGGGATGATGATCAGCGGAGAGGAATTCATCCACGCCACGACGCACGACAAGCCCGTGGTCCAGATCTCGCGCTTTAAGGACCCCCACTGGCAGGCGATCTACCAGGGCGCGCGGCGGCCGAAAGAATAAATCACCGGCGCTTATTTCTTGGCTTTGGCCAAAGGATTCTTCTTGGCCTTTTTATCCTTTTCGGCCTTTTTCTTCTTGGTCTTTTTCTTGAACTCGGAGCCGATCATCTCCAGCAGGGCCATATCGGCGCCGTCGCCGGCCCGGGGACCCAGCTTCACGATCCGGCAGTAGCCGCCCGGCCGCTCGGTAAAGCGGGGACCGACGACGTCGAAGAGTTTCTTGACGACGGACTCCTGAAAAATGTAGGCGAGGGCCTGACGCCGGGCATGAAGGGTGTTCCTCTTGGCCAGGGTGATCATCTTTTCCGCGATGGGCTTGGCGGCCTTGGCTTTGGCCACGGTCGTCCTGATCCGTTCCTTATCGATGAAGGACGTCACGAGATTGCGCAGCAGAGCTCTCCGGTGGGCCGAGTCCCGCCGTAAATACCGTTTCTTGACTTGGTGCCTCATTCATCCTGCTCCTTCTCTCCGGTCCCTTCCTTGATCTCGGCTTGGATCCTCTCGACGAGCTTGGGGTGAAGTTCCAGACTCAATCCCAGGCCCAGCGTGGCCAGGGTCTCCTTGATCTCGGCCAGCGACTTGCGGCCGAAGTTCTTCGTCTTCAACAGCTCATCCTCGGTCTTTAGGACGAGCTCGTAGATCTTTTCGATGCCGGCGGACTTCAGGCAATTGTTGGACCGGACGGACAGCTCCAGATGCTCAATGGACTTGGAAAGGATATCGATCTGGGAAAAATAGGGGATCTCTTTTTTCGCCGCCAGCGGCTCCTTCTCCAGGGGTTCGTCGACAACGTTCAGGAAGATCACCAGGTGGTCCCTGAGGACTTTGGCCGCCTGCGACAGGGCGTCCGTGGGACGGATCGCGCCGGTTGTCCAGATCTCGAGGGTCAGGCCCTCATAGTCGATCTTCTTGCCCACGCGGGCCGGATCCACCCGGTAGTTGACCTTTTGGACCGGCGAGTGGGAGGAATCGAGGGGGATGAAGTCGACGCTCAGGGTCTCGTCGAAGTTCTGATCGGCCGGGATGTAGCCGCGGCCGTTCTTGACGATCATCTCGATCTCGAGTTTCCCGTCCTTGTCCAGGGCGGCGATATGGACGTCCTTGTTGAGGATCTCAATGTCCCCGTCGTGGGAGAGGTCCGCGGCCGTGGCCGACGCCGGTCCTTCCTTCTTGAGGGTCATGGTCTTCGGTCCGTCCCCCTTGAGCTTGAGAGGGATGCTCTTCAGGTTCAGGAGGATGTCGGTGACGTCCTCAACGACGCCGGGGATGGTCGAGAACTCATGCAGCACCCCCTCGATCCGTACGGCCGTGATGGCCGCCCCGTTGATGGAGGACAGGAGGATCCTCCGGAGGGCGTTCCCGACGGTCACCCCGTAGCCCCGCTCGAAAGGCTGGGCCTGGAAGTGGCCGTATTTTTCCGTCAATGTCTCAAAATCACACTCCAAGCACTTTGGTCTCTGAAATCCTAATTCGTTCATTAGTCCTCCTTTTAGGGATGTCTCCCGCTGAGACACAAACGTTATTTCGAATAAAGCTCGACGATCAGGTGCTCCTCGACGGGCAGGGTGATGTCCGCCCTCTGAGGCAGGGACAGGACGCGCCCCTTCATGCCGTCCCAGTCGACCTCGAGCCAGCCGGGTAGGGTCTTGTTCCTGTTGGAAGCGACGAGCGCTTTCATGTCCTCGCTCTTGGCCGATCTGTCCTTGAACCGGACGACGTCCCCGGCGGAGACCAGGAAGGACGGCACGTTGACCTTCTGGTCATTGACGAAGAAGTGGCCGTGGGTGATGAGCTGGCGGGCATGGGTCCGGGAAGCGGAAAAGCCCATCAGCGTGACGGCGTTGTCCAGGCGCCGCTCAAGCATGGAGAGCAGGTTCTCGCCGGTGACCCCCCTCTGGCGCTCGGCCCTCTTGAAGAAGAGGCGGAACTGCTCTTCGGACATCCCGTAATACCTTTTCATCTTCTGTTTCTCGCGGAGCTGGATGGCGTATCCGAGGATCCGTTTCCTGGCCCTGCCGTGTTCGCCGGGAGGATAGGACCTCCGTTCGACGGGGCACTTATCGGTCAGGCACTTGTGGCCTTTAATGAACAGCTTCGTCTTCTCGACGCGGCAGAGCCGGCAATCCGCTGCTTGAAATCTTCCCATGGTTCTCTCCTTATCTCCTCGTCCCCTCAGACCCTTCTCCTCCGCCGGACGCGGCAGCCGTTGTGCGGGATGGGGGTGACGTCCTTGATCGTCTTGATCTCCAGCCCGGCAGCCTGGAGGGCGCGGATGGAGGACTCGCGTCCCGCCCCAGGCCCGGTGAGCCGGACGTCCACTTGGCGGACGCCGAACTCTTTGGCCTTGACGGCGACGTCCTTGGCCGCCAGCTGGGCGGCGAACGGCGTCCCCTTCCTGGCCCCCTTGAAGCCGGAGGTCCCGGCGCTCGCCCAGCAGACCGTGTTCCCGTGGGGATCGGCGATGGTGATGATCGTATTGTTGAAGGTGGACTGGATATGGGCGATCCCGAAGCTGATCTCTTTGCGGACCTTTTTCTTCTTCGTTTTGGTTTTGGCTTTAGGCATGTGTGCGCTCCCTCACCTTAGCTGGACTTCGTTTCCTTGAGTCTCTTGATCGTGTGCCCGCGGGGGCCCTTGCGCGTCCGGGCGTTCGTCTTCGTCCTCTGTCCGCGGACGGGAAGTTTCCTCTTGTGCCGGAATCCCCGGTAGCAGCCGATGTCGATCAGCCGCTTGATGTTCATCATCACTTCTTTGCGAAGATCGCCCTCGATCTTCTCCCGCTTCTCGATGATCTGCCGGATCTTGTTGACTTCGTCCTCGGTCAGGGCCTTGACCTTCTTGTCCCTGTCGATCTTGGCCTCTTCGAGGATCGTGTTGGACTTGGACCTGCCGATGCCGTAGATGTAGGTCAGGCCGATCTCGATCCTCTTGTCCGGGGGAAGAGTGATACCTGCTATTCTTGCCATTTTAACCTCGTCCTATCCTTGTTTTTGTTTATGTTTCGGATTGGAGCAAATGACCCTGATGATCCCATTCCTTCGAATGATCTTGCAGTTCCTGCAGATCTTCTTGACCGACGCTCTGACTTTCATGGTTTTCGTCCTCTATTTGAATCGATAGGTTATCCGTCCCTTGGTCAGGTCGTAGGGTGACAGTTCCACCAGGACCCTATCGCCGGGAAGGATGCGGATGAAGTGTTTCCTCATCTTGCCTGAGATGTGGGCCAAAATGACGTGCTTATTGGTCAGCTCGACCCGGAACATGGCGTTGGGCAGGGTTTCCAGGACGACGCCTTCGGACTCGAAAACATCTTGTTTAGGCATTCAGACTCTCCTTGTCCATGACGTTCCCGGTGCTGTCCCCAAGCCCTTCCCAAGCGCTCAGGATCTCGACCCCGTTCCCCGTGCAGGCCACGGTGTGCTCGTAGTGGGCCGCGAGACTCCTGTCCTTCGTCACGGCCGTCCAACCGTTGGCCAGGATCTCGATCTCCCAGTCGCCCATGGCGATCATGGGCTCGATGGCCAGAACGAGGCCCCGGCGGATCTTCGGCCCGTGACCGGGGAGTCCGAAGTTCGGGACCTGGGGTTCCTCGTGGAGCGACCGGCCGATGCCATGCCCCACGAACGCCCGGATCACGGAGAAACCGTCGGCTTCCACGCGCGCCTGGACGGCGGCGGAGATGTCCGAGACCCGGTTGCCTTCCTTCATCCGGGAGACCCCCGCGTCAAACGACTCCCGGGCGGCCGCAATGAGGCGGGCGGCCTCCGGGCTGATCTCCCCAACGGGAACGGTGACGCTCGAATCGCCGAAGTACCCCTCGAAGATGACCCCGTAGTCCAGGCTGAGGATGTCCCCGTCCTTGAGTTTCCTCGAGGACGGGATGCCGTGGACGATCTCCTCGTTGACCGAGGCGCAGAGCGAGGCGGGGAAGTCCCGATAGCCCTTGAAGGCCGGGGCGGCGCCCATCTCCCGCGTCCTTTTCTCGGCGTATTCGTCAAGGTCCTTCGTGGTCACCCCCGGCTTCACGAGAGGCACGAGCCCGGCGAGGATACGGGCCACGATCCGGTTCGACCTCTTCATGGCCCGGATCTCGTCATCGGTTTTGTAGATGATCATGGCCTGGCCGCAGCTCCCTTGGACCTCGCCACTTCGATGTCCAGGACCCCCCGGATCTCCCGGAAGGTCTCCTCGATGCCCCGGCTCCCGTCCACCCTGTGGAAGACGCCCTTCGCTTCGTAATGGGCGCGGAGCGGCCCGGTCTGTTCCCGGTAGATCCTGAAGCGCTCCCGGATGACATCCGGCCGGTCGTCCTCCCGAAGAACAAGGGCGGAGCCGCAGACGTCACAAACGCCCTCCCGGGCGGGCTTCCGGGCCCTGAGATTGTAGACCGCTCCGCACTTGAGACAGGCCCGCCGGCCGGCGAGCCTCTCCAGCAGAACGTCCTCGTCGAGAGCGATCTCGAGGACCGACTCGGGACGGTCCGGGTCCAGAGCCTCGAGACTCAGAGCTTGGCTCAGGGTCCTCGGGTATCCGTCCATGATGTAACCGTTCCGGCAGTCGGGCCGGGAGACGCGCTCCCGGACGAGCTCCAGGACAACCCCGTCCCGGACCAGCCCGCCGCGGTTCATTGCCGCTTCGGCTTCCAGGCCCAGGGACGTCCTGTCCTGGACGGCTTTGCGGAGAAGGTCCCCTGTGGAGATCCTCGGGAAGCCGTACAGCTTCCCGATCAGGTCTCCCTGGGTGCCTTTTCCGCCGCCGGGCGGGCCGAGGAGGATGATCCTCATCCCCTTCTCCCCCTGATCCGGCCCCGGCGCATGAAGCCGTCGTAGTGCCGCATCACGAGCTGCGCCTCGATCTGCTGGAGGGTGTCCATGGCCACGCCGACAACGATGAGGATGGACGTGCCTCCGAAGTAGAAGTCGATGTTCATGCCTTGAGTGAACCACTTGGGCAGGTTGGCCTCAAGAAAATTTCCGATCCAAGGCAGTGCCTGGACCTTGAACCCGGTGAGCAGGAACTCGGGCAGGAGGGCGATCGCCGCCAGGTAGATAGCGCCGACCAGTGTGATCCGGGAAAGAATGTCATCGATGTGGTCCGACGTGTTCTTCCCCGGCCGGATGCCCGGGATAAACCCGCCGTACTTCCTGAGGTTCTCGGCGACGTCGGTCGGGTTGAAGATGATGGAAACGTAGAAGTATGTGAAGAAGATGATGGCCGTGATGTAAAAGATATTATACAGGGGCATGCCCAGGCTGAACTGGGCGGCGATCGTCTGGAAGACGGGCACCTTGGAAAGCTGGGCCAGCGTCGACGGGATGGTGATGATGGAAGCGGCGAAAATGATGGGAATGACGCCGCCGGTGTTCACGCGGAGCGGCAGATGGGTGCTCTGGCCGCCATAGACCTTTCGGCCGACCACCCGCTTGGCATAGGACACCGGGATGCGTCGCTGCCCCCTCTCGACAAAGATGATGAAGGCCACGACCGCCAGCATCAGGGCCGCCAGGAAGATGAGCCGCAGGGGGTCCATGCTGCCCGTCCGCAAACCGGAGATGACACCGTTAAGGCCGCGGGGGAAATCGACGACGATCCCGGCGAAGATGATCAGCGAGATGCCGTTGCCGATGCCCCGCTCGGAGATCTGCTCGCCGAGCCACATGACGAAGACCGTGCCGGTGGTCATGGTCAGGATGGTCAGGAGCTTGAAGCCCAGTCCCGGATTGGGGACGATGGGCGCCCCGCCGGGGCTCTTCAGCGCTTCGAGGAAGATGGAGATGCCGAAGGCCTGGATCAGGCAGATGGCGATCGTGCCGTAGCGGGTATACTGGGTGATCTTCTTCCGGCCGAGCTCACCTTCCTTGGACAGCCGCTCGAGGTAGGGCCAGACGACCTGGAGGAGCTGCAAGATGATGGACGAGCTGATGTAAGGCATAATACCCAGGGCGAAGATGGTCATCCGGGACATGTTCCTCCCGGAGAAAAGGTCGATGAACCCCAGGATGGACCCCTTCTGGGCCTGCCAGAACTCGGCCAGGGCCGAGGCGCTGATCCCGGGGTTGGGGATCTGGGCGCCCACCCTGTAGACGGCCAGCAGGAGGAGGGTGAAGATGACCCTCTTCCGAAGTTCCGGAATGCTGAAGATGTTTCTGATACTGTCGAGCATTAGCGTTTCCCGATGATGCGGACTTGGCCGCCCTTCTCTTCGATCTTCGTCTTGGCGGATTCAGAGAATTTATGGGCATGGACGGTCTTGGCGGAGGTCAGGTTCCCCCGGCCGAGGATCTTGACCCGGTCGGAGGCCCTCTTGATCAGGCCCGCTTCGACCAGGTCCTTGGGATGGACCTCGTCCTTCCCGACCTTGTCCAGGCGGTCCAGGTTCACCTCGACGTACTCCACGCGGTGGATGTTCGTGAAACCGCGCTTGGGGATCCTGCGGGCGAGGGGCATCTGGCCGCCCTCGAAGGCCCAGCTGCGGGAGTAGCCCGCGCCCTGGAGCTGTCCCTTGGACCCGGCGCCGGCCGTCTTGCCCGTTCCGGACCCGGGCCCGCGCCCGACCCTTTTCCTGTTCTTCTTCGATCCGGCTGCTGGACGCAAATGGCTGAGGTTCATTTTCCCTCCACGGCATCCACATTCAATACGTGGATGATCTTCTGGACCATGCCCCGGATCTCGGGCGTATTGGGGCGGACGACTTCCGAATTGAGCTTTCTCAGTCCGAGGCCTCGGGCCACGAGACGCTGTTTCGCTGGGTACCCGATCAAGCTTCGGATAAGCTTGACCCTGATGAAGGCCGGGCCTTCGGGCGCCTTCGCGGTTTTCTTCCTTATTGCCATGACACACCCTTCGCTTTCCCTCTCATTTTCGCCACACCGTCGGGGCTTTTGATCATCTTCAAGGCTCCGATCGTGGCGTTAGCCACGCTGATCGGGTTGCTGCTGCGAATGGACTTGGTCAGGATGTCCTTGATCCCCGCCAGCTGCATGATGACCCGGACGGCCCCGCCGGCGATGACGCCGGTCCCCTTGGACGCGGGCCTGAGGACGACAACGCCCGCCCCGTCGATGCCCTTGATCAGGTGCGGGATGGTGGTCTCCGCCAGGGGGACGTCGATCATGTTCTTCTTGGCGTCCTGGACGGCTTTGGCGATGGCCTGGGGGACCTCCCGGGCCTTTCCCTTCCCGATGCCGACCTTCCCGCGCTCGTTGCCTACGGCCACAAGAGCGGAAAAGCTGAGGTTCTTGCCTCCCTTGACGACCTTGGTCACTCGGCGAATCGAGATGACCTGGTCTTTATACTCCGGTTCATCGCCTTGGGCTCCGGCCTTCCTGAACTCGTCTCTGCGCACGCTCATGCCTCCTTGATATGTTCCCGATTAAAAATCGATGCCCTCTTTCCTCATGGCATCGGCCAGGGCTTTGATCCGGCCATGATAGAGATAGGTGCCACGGTCGAAGACGACGCGCCCGATCTTCTTCGCCTTCAGTCTTTTGGCCAGCATCTCGCCCAGGAGGGCGCAAGCGGCCTTGTTCTTGGTGTTCTTGCTCCTGTTCTTGAACTCCTTCTCCTGGCTCGAGGCGGCCGCCAGGACGGCGTGGTCCGTGTCGTTGACGACCTGCGTGTAAACGTAGGTGTTGCTCTTGAAGACGTGGACGCGGGGCCGTTCGACCGTTCCCCGGGACCTTTTCACGATCCTCTTCCTCAGGCGGTCCTTCCTGACCTTCTTGATCGTCGATCGTTCTTTAAGCACCGGTCACCCCTACCTTTCGTTCTTTCTTGATCAGCTTCTCGCCGGCGTACCGGAGCCCCTTCTGCTTGTACGGGTCCGGCTTCCGGAAGCTCTTGATCTCGTAGGCCACGTGGCCCACGAGCTGCTTGTCGATCCCCCGGATCGTGAGGAAGGTCGGCTTTTCGGCGACGATCTCGATGCCTTCCGGGATGTCATAGACGACGGGCTTGGCAAAACCCAGGTTCATCTCCAGCCTGTTCTTTTCGACCTTGGCCCGGTAGCCGACGCCCACGATCTCCAGCTGTTTGGAGAAGCCGGCCGACAGGCCCAGGACCGCGTTCTGGGCCAGGCTGCGGCATAGCCCGTGGAGGGCTTTCTGTTCCTTGCTGTCATCGGCCCTTTTCAGGCTGAGCACGTTTCCCTCCAGGGCGGCCTGGATCCCGGGATAGAGCGGGGATGACAGCTTTCCCTTCTTTCCCTCGAACTCGATACGGTCCGGATGCAGGGCGGCCTTCACCCCATCCGGCAACTTGATCGTTTTCTTTCCCACTCTCGACATTTTCTTCCCTCGCGTTCAGGATCCTACCAGATCGAGCACAGGACCTCGCCGCCGATCCCCGTCTCCTCGCACTTTTGGCCCGACATGAGCCCCTTGGACGTGGAGACGATGGCGAGCCCCAACCCGTCCAGGACCTTGGGGACGGAGTCCTTGGTGCAGTAGATACGGCAGCCGGGGCTGCTGACCCTGCGGATTCCCGTGATCACGTTCTGGTTGTCCTCGGCGTATTTCAGCGTGATGTTCAGGATGCCTTGCTTCTTGTCCTCGATGACCTTGTAATTCCTGATGAACCCCTCTTCCCGGAGGATCTTGGCGATCTCCACCTTGATCCCGGACGAAGGGAGGTTGACCTCTTTCTTTCTCGCCCGGACAGCGTTCCGAATCCGGGTCAACATATCGGCGATTGGATCCGTTTGACTCATGAGCTTATCCTTTCCCCAAATTTACCAGGAGGCCTTGGTGATCCCCGGGATCTCGCCCTTCAGGGCCAGCTCGCGGAAGCAGAGGCGGCACATATCGAACTTGCGATAATAGCCTCTGGAGCGTCCGCAGATCCGGCACCGCTTTCTCGTCCGGATGGCATACTTGGGTTTCCTGAGGTATTTGGCCACACGTGCTGTTGTCGACATTTTGATCCTTCCCTTATCAAGCCTCTCGGAACGGCATGCCCAGTTTCTTCAACAGGGCATGGGCTTCCTTGTTGTTGCGGGCCGAGGTCACGATCGTGATGTTCATCCCCCGGGGCCGCTCCACCTTCGTGTAATCGATCTCCGGGAACACGAGCTGGTCCCTTATGCCCAACGTGTAGTTCCCCCTCCCGTCGAAGGAGCCGGGGGGGACGCCGCGGAAATCGCGGACGCGGGGCAGGACGATGTTCATAAGCCTGTCCAGGAACTCGTACATCCTCCTTCTCCGCAGGGTGACGTAGCAGGCGACGGGCTGCCCTTTGCGCAGCTTGAACGCGGCGATCGACTTCTTGGCCCGGCCGATGGCCGGCATCTGGCCCGTGATGAGACCGAGCTCGGCCTTGGCCGTGTCCAGGAGCTTGATGTTCTGGATGGCGTCCCCGACTCCCACGTTCACGATGATCTTCTCCAGGCGGGGAACGGCCATGACGTTCGTGATGTCCAGCTCCTTCCGGAGTTCCGGAACGACCTCTTTCATGTACTTTTCATAAAGGCGACTCATCGGTTATCCCTCGTTACAGCTTTTCCAGGCTCGACGCGCACTTGACGCAGACCCGGATCCTCGTCCCGTCCTCGAGCGTCTTGATCCTGGCCCTCACGCCCTGTTCGCAGTCGGCGCAGTAAAGCATCAGGTTGGAGGCGGCGATGGGGGCCTCCTTGTCCATGATCCCGCCTTGGACATTCTTGCTCCTGTCCGGTCGGATGAACTCCTTGACGTAGTTGATCTTCTCCACGATCACCCGCCCGGTCTCGGGCTTGATCACCATGACCTTGCCCGTTTTCCCCTTGTCCTTGCCCTTCTTGACGATGACCACGTCGTTCTTTTTCAAACGGATCCTGTCCATCAGAGGACCTCCGGAGCCAAGGAAACGATCTTCATGAACTTCTTCTCCCTCAACTCGCGGCCCACAGGCCCGAAGACGCGGGTCCCGACGGGCTCGCCGGTCTTGTCGATGATGACGGCCGCGTTGTCCTCGAAACGGATGTAGGAGCCATCCTTGCGCCGCAGCTCCTTACGGGTCCGGACGATGACCGCTCGAATGACCTTTCCCTTCGGGATCTTGCTTTCCGGGTCGGCCTCCTTGACCGAGGCCGAAACGATGTCGCCGATCGTGGCGATCCGGCCCACCCCGCCCCCGAGGGGCGTGATGGCCATGATCCTCCGGGCGCCGGAGTTGTCGGCGACCTTGAGCATGGTTCGCATTTGGATCATTTGACTTCCCCATTCTCCAAGGGTTCACTCCCGCGAGAAGACAACCCGACGATCTCCAGGACCCTCCACGTCTTCCTCTTGCTGATCGGCCGCGTCTCGACGATGCGGACGACGTCGCCGACCTTGCACGTGTCGGCCTCGTCGTGGACGAGGAAGTTCTTCCTCCTCCGGATGGTCTTCTTGTACAGCGGGTGACGGACCTGCCTCTCGACCAGGACCGTGACGGTTTTCATCATCTTCTTGCCGATGACGGTCCCCACCTTGGTGGTCTTCCTTTTTTGTTCTTTGGCATCCATTCTTTATTCCGTCCCTTTGCCCGGCCGATTCAATAGAGTTTTGATCCGAGCGATGTCTTTCTTGACGTTCTTGAGCTTCATGGGATTATCCAACTGTCCGAGGGATTTCTGGAAGCGAAGCTTGAAGAGCTGGTCCCGGAGCTCGGCCTCTTTCGCCGTGAGCTCGTCCGCCGATAGTTCCTTGAGTTCGCGCATCTTCATCGGAGTTCTCTCGCTTCTCTGGATACGAAGCGGGTCTTGATGGGCAGCTTGTGGCCGGCCAGCCTCATGGCCTCACGGGCCACGTCCTCGGGGACGCCTTCCAGTTCGAACAGCATCTTGCCGGGCCGGATGACGTCCACCCAGAACTCGGGGTCCCCCTTGCCCTTTCCCATCCTGACCTCCGTCGGCTTCTTGGTGACAGCCTTCCAGGGGAACGTCCGGATCCACAGTTTGCCGCGCCTCTTCATGTGCCGGGTGATCGTGATGCGGCCGGCCTCGATCTGCCGAGCCGTCAGCCAGCACGGCTCCATGGCCTGGAGTCCGTATTCCCCGAAGGACAGGGTCCCGCCCCGGTAGGCCTTGCCCCTCATGCGGCCGCGCTGCTGCTTCCTGAACTTGACTTTACTTGGCATTAACATGGCTAGATCTCCTCAACCTCCGCCATCTGGGACGTCATTTTCGCCTTCTCCACGTCGCCCCTGTAGATCCACACCTTGATGCCGATCTGGCCGTAGGTCGTGAAGGCCTCGGTGAACGCATAATCGATGTCGGCCCTCAGGGTCTGGAGGGGCAGCCGGCCCTTAAGGTACCATTCCGAACGGGCGATCTCGACGCCGCCCAACCGGCCCGCGCACATGACTTTGATGCCCTTGGCGCCCATTTTCATGGCGATGTCCAGCGCCTTCCTCATGGCCCTCCGGTAGGCGATGCGCTTCTCGAGCTGGACCCCGATCCCCTCACCGACGAGGAGGGCATCGAGCTCCGGCTTATCCACTTCCCGGATGTCCACGTAGACGTTCTTCTTGGCGATCCCTTCCAGGAACCCCTTCAGACTCTCGATCTCCTTGCCGCCCCGGCCGATGATGATCCCCGGGCGGGCCGTGTGGATGATGATCCGGATCTTGGGACCCACCCGCTCGACAGCGATCGCGGAGATGCCGGCGTGGTAGTACCTCTCCTTGACGGCCTTCTTCATCAGAAGGTCCTCGTGGATGAGCCGGGCGTATTCGGGCCCCTTGGAGAACCACCGGGAACTCCATTGCTTGTTGAATCCCAACCTGAAACCGAACGGATGCGTCTTCTGTCCCACGGTTTATCTCCCTTTTTTCTCTTCCAAGAATATGCGGACGTGGCTCGTCCTCTTCAACACCCGGTAGGCCCGTCCCATCGGCGCCGGACGGATCCTCTTCATCATCGGCCCGCCGTCGATGGTGATCTTGGAGATGAACAGATTGTCGACGTCGATATTAGAGACCTTCTGTTGGGCGTTGGCGATGGCTGAGCGCAGGACCTTCTCGATGATCCCGCTCAACTTCTTTTTCTCCGCGAAGCGGAGGATGGTCAGCGCTTCGCCGACGGTGCGGTCCCGGATGAGGTCCGCCACCAGGCGGCCCTTCCGTGGGCTCATCCTCACGTGGCGGGCCGCGGCTTGAGAGATGGTGCGTTCGTCTTTCATCTTACTTACCCACTTTGAGCTGCCGGGCGGTCTTGGAGGTGTGCCCCTTGAACGTCCGGGTCGGGGAGAATTCGCCGAGTTTGTGCCCGACCATGTTCTCCGTGATGAAAACGGGGATGAACTTTCTCCCGTTGTGGACGCCGATGGTCATGCCGACCATCTCGGGGATGACCGTGGAACGGCGCGACCAGGTCCTGATGACCTTCCGCTTCTCGTCCTTGGCGTCGGAGGACGCGATCTTTTCCATCAGCTTGGGATCTACGTAGGGACCTTTGCTCAGCGACCTGCCCATGGTTATTTGCTCCTTCGCCTGATGATGAAGACTTGGGTTCTCTTGTTCCGGCGCGTCTTGTAGCCCTTCGTCGGGATCCCCTCGGGGCTGACCGGATGGCGACCGCCCTTGGACTTGCCTTCGCCGCCGCCGTGGGGATGGTCGACGGGGTTCATGGCCGTTCCGCGGACGTGGGGCTTCCGGCCCATCCAGCGGCTGCGGCCGGCCTTGCCGATGGAAATGTTCTGATGGTCCAGGTTGCCGATCTGGCCGATTGTCGCCCGGCAATCCAGATGGATCTTCCGGATCTCGGAGGATGGCAGGCGGACCTGGGCGTAATCCCCTTCCTTGGCCAGGATCTGGGCCCCGGCCCCGGCAGTCTTGGCGATCTGGCCCCCCTTGTCCTTCTTCATTTCGATGTTATGGATGATCGTGCCCGGAGGGATGAACCGGAGGGGCATGGCGTTGCCGGGCAGGATGTCGACCTGTGCGTTGGAGGAAACGACCTCCTGGCCGACCTTGAGGTTCAACGGCGACAGGATGTAGCGGCGCTCGCCGTCCCTGTATTTGACAAGGGAGATGAAGGCCGAGCGGTTCGGGTCGTATTCGACGGTCTCGATCGCGCCCGGGATGTCGATCTTGTCCCTCTTGAAGTCGATGATCCTGTAAAGCCGCTTGTGTCCGCCTCCCCTGTTGCGGATCGAGAGGCGGCCGCGGCTGTCGCGACCCCCGGATTTCGAAAAGGACTTGAGCAAGGACTTGTGGGGACGCTCCGTCGTCAGCTCCTCGAACGTGTGGCCCGTCCTGTGGCGCAGGCCCGCGGTGACCGGTCTGTATGTCTTGGTACCCATGTTAGACAGCCTCGAAATATTCGATCATTTTTTCGCCTTCTTTGAGCTTGACGAAGGCCTTCTTCCAGTCTTTCGTCCTGCCCGAGTTCCGCCCGACCCGCCGGACCTTCCCGGTCTTGTTCTGGGTGCGGACGCTCTCGACCTTGATCTTGAACAATTGTTCGACGGCCTTCTTGATCTCGATCTTGTTGGCGCCCCGGGGGACCTCGAAACAAACCTCCCGGTTCTCTTTTTTGAGCCGGGTGCTCTTTTCCGTGATGACGGGCCTCAGGATGATGGAATGATGGTTCTTCACTTCAATCTCTCCATGACGGATTCAAGGGCCTGTTCGCTGAAAACAAGCCATTTATGGTTTAAAACGTCATAGATGTTGAGCTGCTTGGGGCCCACGGCCTTGATCTTGGGGATGTTCCTCAGGGCGAGGAAAAGGTTCTTGTTCTCAGTGCGGTCGACGACCAGGGCGGAGTCCAGATTCAGGCTCTTGAGCCACTGGACCGCAGCCTTCGTTTTGGCTTCCTGGACGTCGAGCTCCCGGAGGACCAGGATCTGGTTGTCCTTGAACTTTAGGGAGAGGACCGACTTGAGGGCGTTCCTTTTGGCCTTCCTGGGGATCTCGTAAGAATAGTCCTTGGGTTTCGGGCCGAAGGTCGTCGCGCCTTTCCTCCAGAGCGGCGAACGGTTGCTGCCGGCCCGGGCGCGTCCCGTCCCCTTCTGCCGCCAAGGCTTCTTTCCCCCCCCGGCCACCAGGCTCCGCGTCTTGGTGGCTGCCGTGCCGCGGCGCTGGTTGGCTCGGTAATTGATGACCGCCTCGTAGATCAGATGGTCCTTGGTCGGGTAGGCGAAGACACCTTCCGGCACCTCGATCTCGCGGGCCGTCTTTCCGCTCTTGTCCAACACTTGTAGCTTAAGCATGGTTCACTCTTTCCGTCAGGAAGCCTTGCGGTGAAAACTCCCCTTCTTGATCAGTAGATAACCGCCTTTGGCCCCGGGCACCGCCCCTTTGACCACGAGCAGGTTGTTCTCCTTGTCCAACTCGATGACGATGAGGTTCTGGACCGTAACGCGGTCGCTTCCCATGTGGCCACCCATCCGCATGCCCTTGACAACGCGGGACGGATAGGACGAGGCGCCGATGGAGCCCGGCGCGCGGTGGAACATGGAGCCGTGGGAGCCGCCGCCCCCGGCGAAATGGTGCCTCTTAACGACGCCGGCGAAACCCTTGCCCTTGCTCGTCCCGACGATGTGGACCTTTTCGCCTACGGCGAAGATGTCCACCAGGACCTGGTCGCCCTCCTTGATCTCCGAAGGCTCCGAGCAACGCACCTCGCGCAGGGTCTTGAGGACGGGGACGCCCGACTTCTTGAAGTGGCCGAGCTCGGCCTTGTTGGGCTTCTTCCGGCCCTTCCCTTCGACCAGGCCGAGCTGGAGAGAGGAGTAGCCTTCCTTGGCCTTGGTCTTCTTCTGAATGACCGTGCACGGGCCCGCTTGGATGATCGTGACGGGGACGACGTTGCCCTCGTTATCGAAAACCTGGCTCATGCCGATCTTTTTGCCGATGATACCTTCGATCATGATCAGTCTCCCGCATTGCCGAAGGCCTGGATCTCGACGTCGATCCCCGCCGGCAGGTCCAATTTCTGAAGCTCTTCGATCGTCTCGTTGTTGTATTCGCTGATGTCGATCAGGCGCTTGTGGATCCGCATCTCGAAGTGTTCCCGCGACCTCTTGTCCACGTGGGGGGACCGGAGAACGCAGAACCGATGGATGCGCGTCGGCAAGGGTATGGGACCGGCGACGTTGGCGCCCGTCCTCTTGGCCTTGACCACGATATCCTTGACCGACTGGTCCAAAAGCCGATGATCAAATGATTTTAGTCTTATTCTTATCTTTTCCATCTTCGTTCCTCGGTTCTCCGATTTGCTGTTCCCGCTGTTCGACCGCTTCCCGCATCTCCCGCTACTCGAGGATCTCCGTGACCGTTCCGGCGCCCACCGTCCGGCCGCCCTCGCGGATGGCGAACCGCAGCGCTTTCTCCATCGCCACGTCCGCGATCAGCTCGATCTCCAGGTTCGCGTTGTCCCCGGGCATCACCATCTCCACCCCCGCCGGAAGCTTCGCCGTCCCCGTCACGTCCGTCGTCCGAAAGTAGAACTGCGGCCGATACCCCGTGAAGAACGGCGTGTGCCGCCCCCCTTCGTCCTTCGTCAACGAGTACACCTCCGCCTTGAACTTCCGGTGCGGTGTGATCGACCCCGGCTTCGCCAACACCTGCCCTCTCTCCACCTCTTCCTTGCCGACCCCACGCAGCAGCGTCCCAACATTGTCCCCCGCCTGCGCCTGGTCCAACAGCTTCCGGAACATCTCCACCCCGGTCACCACCGTCTTCCGCGTCTCCCCGAGCCCCACGATCTCCACCTCGTCGCCCACCTTCACAACCCCGCGGTCCACCCGCCCCGTCACCACCGTCCCGCGCCCCGTGATCGAAAACACGTCCTCGATCGACATCAGGAACGGCTTGTCCACCTCCCGCAAAGGCTCCGGAATGAACTCGTCCAGCGCCTTCACCAGGTCCCAGATCGGCTTCGCCCCCTCCCCCAACGGGTCCGCCAGCGCCTTCGTCGCGCTCCCCCGGATCACCGGCGTCTTGTCCCCGGGAAAGTTGTACTTCGTCAGAAGCTCCCGAACCTCCAGCTCCACCAAGTCCAGGATCTCCGGATCGTCCGCCAAGTCCACCTTGTTGATGAACACCACGATCTCCGGCACGTTCACCTGCCGCGCCAACAGGATGTGCTCCCGCGTCTGCGGCATCGGCCCGTCCGCCGCCGACACCACCAGCACCGCCCCGTCCATCTGCGCCGCCCCCGAAATCATGTTCTTGATGTAGTCCGCGTGCCCGGGACAGTCGATGTGCGCGTAGTGCCGCTTCTCCGTTTCGTATTCCACGTGGCTCAACGCCACCGTCAATATCTTCGTCGCGTCCCGACGGAACATCTTCGCGTCCGCCTTCGCCACGTCATCATAGCTCCTCGCCTGCGCCAGCCCCTTCGTCGCCAGCACCTTCGTGATCGCCGCCGTCAGCGTCGTCTTCCCGTGATCGATGTGCCCGATCGTCCCCACGTTGACATGCGGCTTCGTCCTCATAAATTTTTCCTTGGCCATGACTTACCTCCTGATGACTATCATCGTGTCCGTGAAATTCACTGCCTCTCGAGGGGCGATCTCCCTTCGATCCGGGCGATGATCTCTTGCTGAACGTTCGCCGGCGCCTTCTCGTACTGGTGGAACTCCATGGAAAAAACGCCGCGGCCCTGGGTGATGGTCCGGAGCACGGTCGCGTACCCGAACATGTCGGACAAGGGCACGAAGATCCTGATGACCCGGGAGCCGCCCCTGAGCTCCATGCCCTCGATGCGGCCGCGCCGGGAGTTGATGTCTCCCGAGATGTCTCCGAGGTAGCCGTCCGGGCTGATGACCTCGAGGTTCATGATGGGTTCCAGAATCACGGGGTTCGCTTTCCGGCCTGCTTCTTTCAGGGCCAGGGAGCCCGCAATCTTGTAGGCGATCGGGCTGGAATCCACCTCGTGGTACGAGCCGTCCAGGAGGGTGGCCCTCAGGTCCGTGACGGGGAAACCCGCCAAGAGGCCGGCTTCCATGGCCTCCCGGATGCCCGTTTCGATGTCGGAGATGAACTCCCGGGGGATGACACCTCCCCTCGTCTTGTCCGCGAACTCGAAGCCCTTGCCCCGGGCGATCGGCTCGATGGATATCCGGCAATGACCGTACAGACCCTTGCCTCCGGCCTGGCGGATATATTTCCCTTCTCCCTCGGCCGGGATCTGGACCGTCTCCTTGTAGGCGACCTGCGGCTTGCCGAGGTTGGCCTGGACCCCGAACTCCCGCTCCATGCGGTCCATGATGATGTCCAGGTGGAGTTCCCCCATGCCCTTGAGGAGGGTCTGCCCGGTCATCGGGTCCCGTATGACCTTGAGGGTCGGGTCTTCCTTGGTGAACTTGGCCAGGGCGTTGGCCAGCCTGGCATGGTCGGTCTTGGACCGGGGTTCGATGGTGGCGGAGATGACGGGCTCCGGAAACCTGATCGATTCGAGGACGATGGGGCGGCTCTTCAGACAGAGCGTGTCCCCGGTGGCCAGGTTCTTCATGGAGCCCATGGCCGCGATGTCGCCCGCGTAAACCTCCTTGATCTCTTTCCTCTTGTTGGCGTGCATCTCCAGGAGGCGGGACAGCTTCTCCTCCTCGTCCTTGGCGGAGTTGTAGATCAGGGAGCCCAGGTGGGCCTTGCCGGAATACACCCGGAAGAAGGCCAGGTTGCCGAGGAACGGATCGTTCATGCTCTTGAAGACGAGCGCCGAGAAAGGCTCGCCGTCCGACGCCGATCTGGTTTCGGGGAGCTGGGTCCGGGGATGGCGCCCGACAACGGGCGGGATGTCCACGGGCGAGGGCAGGTAGTCCACGATGGCGTCCAGGAGGGGGTGGACTCCCTTGTTCCTGAAGGACGCCCCGTAGAGGACCGGAACGAACTTCAGCCCGATCGTTCCCTTGCGGATGGCCCCCTTGATCTCCCGGACGGAGATCTCCTCTCCGTCCACATACTTCTGCATCAAGGAGTCGTCCGTTTCGCTGATCGTTTCGATCATCTCTTGCCTTTTTCCCTCGACGAGGTCCCGTCTCTCTTCGGAGACCTCTCTCACTTCGAAATCCGTCCCGAGGATGTCCTTTCCCCAGTCGATCTCTTTCCTCTCGATGAGGTCGATGACTCCCCGGAAGCCGTCCTCCCGGCCCATCGGTATCTGAACCGGCAACGGACGGGCTGCGACCCTCGTCCGCAGCTGCTCGACCGCCCTCTCGGGGTCGGCGCCCACCCTGTCCATCTTATTGACAAAGACGATCCTAGGGACCCTGTACTTGTCGGCCTGTCTCCAGACGGTCTCGGACTGGGGCTCTACGCCTCCGACGCCGCATAAGATCGCAATCGCTCCGTCGAGAACCCTTAATGAGCGCTCGACTTCAGCGGTAAAATCCACGTGCCCGGGAGTGTCGATGATGTTGATCCGGTGGCCATTCCAATAGCAGGTCGTGGCGGCCGACGTGATGGTGATCCCGCGTTCCTGCTCCTGGACCATCCAATCCATGACCGCCGTTCCCTCGTCCACCTCTCCCATCTTGTAAGTGATTCCCGTGTAAAAGAGGATCCGCTCCGTCGTGGTGGTCTTCCCCGCGTCGATATGGGCCATGATCCCAATGTTCCTCACGTTCTCGACCGGATATGACCGCATGTGTCCTTTTCTCCATCATTCGACGCGCTTCAAGCCTGGATTGCGAATTGGAGACTACCATTTATAATGAGCGAAGGCTCTATTGGCTTCCGCCATCTTGTGGGTGTCTTCCCTCTTTTTAATCGCCCCACCGCGGTTGTTGACGGCATCGATGATCTCCGCGGACAGCTTTTCCGGCATACTCTTCCCGTTCCTCTGCTCGGCGTACTTGATCAGCCACCGGACACCCAGAGAGAACGAACGGCCGGGCGGCACTTCGATGGGCACCTGATAATTGGCCCCGCCGACGCGCCGGGACTTCGTTTCCAGGATGGGCCTGACGTTTTCAATGGCCTTCTCCAGGGCCTTGAGGGGATCTTCCTTGGTCTTCGCCTTGACAATCTCCATCGTGCCGTAAACAACACGTTCGGCGATGCTCTTTTTGCCTTTCTTCAAGAACAGGTTGATGAAGCGGGCGACCAGCGTGCTGTTGTAGAACGAGTCGGGCGGGATTTTTCTTTTCTTGATGATTCCGCGTCTGGGCATATCCGAACTCCCTTAGGACTTGGCCTTCTTCTCTTTCGGCTTCTTCGCTCCGTACCGGGACCTGGCCTTTAATCGGCCCTGGACGCCTTCGCAGTCGAGCGTGCCCCGGACGATGTGATAGCGGACGCCCGGCAGGTCCTTGACACGGCCCCCGCGGACGAGAACGATGGAGTGCTCCTGGAGGTTGTGCCCGACCCCGGGGATGTAGCCGGTCACCTCGATGTTATTGGTGAGCCTCACCCTGGCCACCTTCCGCATGGCCGAGTTCGGCTTTTTGGGCGTCATCGTGAAAACGCGGGTGCAAACGCCCCTCTTTTGGGGGCTCCGGCCCAACGCAGGCGCCTTGCTCTTGTACCTTTTGAGCGTCCTGCCCTTTCTGATAAGCTGGTTTACGGTCGGCAAAACACCTACTCCTCTTATAATAATAATTTGATTTCATTCACCCCAAGGAAAATATCCCGAGACGAATGTGTGGATGATAGCAGAAATATCTATCCCTGTCAAGAAATTTTGAGGAAATTTCAGCGGACCGGCGGCGGTCAGCCTTGGGCCGGAATGTCCTTTTCCTTTTCGCGCTGTTGGGGCTCGAATTCTTCCTTCAGTTCAACATTCCGATAGAACTTGTAGCCGGTCCCCGCGGGGATCAGCCGGCCCATGATGATGTTCTCCTTCAACCTCCTCAAATAATCCACTTTCCCGTAGAGGCTCGCTTCCGTCAGGACCCGTGTCGTCTCCTGGAAGGAGGCAGCCGCGATGAAGCTGTCCGTGCTCAAGGCGCTCTTCGTGATGCCTAGGAGGAGGGGTCTGGCCTTGGCAGGCTTTCCCCCCTTCTTCATCACCTTCTCATTCTCCTCCTGGAAGATGAACTTGTCCACTTGTTCGTCCACCAGGAACTCGGTGTCTCCCACCTCCTCGACCTTGATCCAGCGCAGCATCTGCCGGATGATCGTCTCGATATGTTTGTCGTTGATCGTGACACCCTGGAGCCGGTAGACCTCCTGGACCTCGCGGAGCAGGTATTCGGCCAGCTCCTTCTCGCCCAGGACCTTGAGGATGTCGTGGGGGTTGACGGGCCCGTCCATCAAGGGGTTCCCAGCCCGGACCCGGTCGCCGTCGGCAACGCTCAGGTGGGCACCCTTGGGGATCAGGTACTCCTTTTCGCCGCCGCGCTCGTTACGGACGCTGATCTTACGGTAGCCCCGGATCAGCCCTCCGATCTGGATGGCGCCGTCAATCTCGGAGATGACCGCCGGGTTCTTGGGGCGCCGGGCCTCGAAAAGTTCCTCGGCCCTGGGCAGGCCGCCCGTGATGTCCTTGGTGCGGGACGCCTCCCGGGGGATCTTGGCCAGGACGTCGCCGGCGAACACCCGGCTGGTGTCCTTGATCTCCAGGTTGGCCCCGGAGGGCAGGAAGTACCTCTTGAGGACGACGGGGTTCCCCTTGGCATCCTTCCTCTTCTCGTCGAGGATCTCGATCTGGGGCTGGAATTTCTCGTCCTTGGGGTCGATGATGACCTGGGTGATGAGGCCCGTGAACTCGTCCTGGACCTCTTCCATGCTCACGCCGAGGGCCACGTCATGGAAACGGACGTTCCCCGTTTCCTCAGTCAGGATGTACGTATTGAAAGCGTCCCACTCGGCGAATCCCTGGCGTGCCTTGACCTCATCGCCGTCCTTGACAAGCATCCTCGCCCCATAGGGGACCTGGTAGTGCTCGATCTCGCGGCCCCTGTGGTCGAGGATGGCGATGTTGGCGTTCCGGTTGACGACGACCAGGACGCCCTCCTTGTTGCGGACGGAGAAGAGGTTATTGAACTTGATGACCCCGTCCTTCTTGGCTTCGAGCTTGGACCGCTCGGCGCCCCTCATGGCGATGCCGCCGACGTGGAACGTCCTCATGGTCAGCTGGGTTCCGGGTTCGCCGATCGACTCGGCCGCGGTGATCCCGACAGCCTCGCCGAGCTCGACCTGCCGGCCGCTCGACATGGCCCGGCCGTAGCAGAGCTGGCAGACGCCGCGCTTGGCCTCGCAGGTCAGGACCGAGCGGATCTTGACCCGCTCGATGCCCAGGTTCTGGATCTGCTGGGCCACGATCTCCGTGATCTCATCGTTCATATCCACGATGACCTCGTTCGTGTCGGGGTGGAAGATCCTTTCGAGGGAGGTCCGGCCGACGACGCGCTCGATGAAAGGCTCGATGATCTCGCCGTTCTCGACGATCGCGGTCACGTTGATGCCTTTAAGCGTCCCGCAGTCGTGCTCGTCCACGATGACTTCCTGGGAGACGTCCACGAGCTTGCGCGTCAGGTAGCCGGAATTGGCCGTCTTCAGGGCCGTGTCCGCCAATCCCTTTCGGGCGCCGTGGGTCGAGATGAAGTACTGCAGGACGTTCAGCCCTTCCCTCAGGTTGGAGACGATGGGCGTCTCGAGGATCTCGCCGGAGGGTTTCGACATCAGGCCGCGCATCCCGGCGAGCTGCCGGATCTGCTGCTTGTTGCCGCGGGAGCCGGAGTCCGACATGATGAATAGGGCGTTGAGGCCCTTGCCTTCGAACGAGACCCGCTTCATCTCGGTGATCATGGCGGCGGAAACCTTGTCGGTCACCGTGCCCCAGATCTCAATAACCCGGTTGAACCGCTCACCCGCCGAGATGGTCCCGTCGCGGTAGAGCTTTTCGATGTCCTGGACATCCTTCTGGGCCCTGTCGACGAGGGCGGCCTTCTCCTTGGGAATGACGAAATCATCGATGCCCAGGGAGAACCCGGCCTTCGTGGCATAGGTGAAGCCCAGTTCCTTCAGCTTGTCGAGCATGTCGACCGTGGCCGGGAGCCCGCTCTTGAGGTATCCGAAAAAGACCAGGTTCTCGAGTCCCTTCTTTCGGAATATGCCGTTGATGAACGGGATGCCCTTGGGAAGGACGCTGTTGAAGATGATCCGGCCCGGCGTCGTCTCGATGTGCTCTTTGCAGACGTCGTTCGTCGGGCAGGTCATGACGGCCTGGTCGTCGAAATAGGTCACCAGGTTCATGAGGGGGCCTGAGAACCGCAGCTTGATGACGGCCTGCAGGTCGACCTCTTTGCTCTCCATGGCCAGGAGCACGTCTTCCGCAGAGCCGAAGATCCGCCCCTCCCCCTTCAGGCCCTTCTTTTCCAGCGTCAGGTAATAGCAGCCCAGGACCATGTCCTGGCTGGGAACGGTCAACGGCCGGCCGTGCGCCGGGGACAGGATGTTGTTCGAGGAGAGCATGAGGGTCTGGGCCTCGATCTGGGCCTCGACCGAAAGCGGGATGTGGACGGCCATCTGGTCGCCGTCGAAATCCGCGTTGAAGGCCGCGCAGACGAGCGGATGGATGTGGATGGCCTTGCCCTCGACGAGGATGGGCTCGAACGCCTGGATGCCGAGCCGGTGCAGGGTGGGGGCGCGGTTGAGGAGGATGGGATGCTCCCGGACCACCTCTTCCAGGTAATCCCAGACCTCGGGACGCTCCGCTTCGTGCCATTCGCGGGCGACCTTGACGCTCGGGACGAGCCCTTCCTTCTCCAGCCTGTTGAAGATGAAGGGCTTGAAGAGCTCGAGGGCCATCTTCTTCGGCAGACCGCACTGGTTGAGCTTGAGCTCGGGACCGACCACGATGACCGAACGGCCGGAGTAGTCCACGCGCTTGCCGAGGAGGTTCTGGCGGAACCGCCCCTGTTTGCCGCGCAGGGCCTCGCTCAGGGACTTGAGGGGACGGCGGTTGGCGCCCAGGTGGACCCGGCCCCTCTTGCCATTGTCGAAGAGGGCGTCGACAGCCTCCTGGAGCATCCGCTTTTCGTTTCGGATGATGAGCTCGGGCGCCTTGAGTTCCATGAGCTTTTTCAGCCGGTTGTTCCGGTTGATGACCCTCCGGTAGAGGTCGTTGAGATCGGAGGTGGCGAAACGGCCGCCGTCGAGCCGGACCAGGGGCCTCAGGTCGGGCGGGATGACCGGGAGGACATCCAGGATCATCCACTCGGGCCGGTTCCCCGAACGCTTGAGGGCCTTGAAGACCCGGAGCCGCTTGGCGTAGCGGAGCTTCCTCTGCTGGGAGGTCTCCTTCTTCATCAGCTTCCTCAACCGGTCGGTGTCCTTCGTGATGTTGACCCGCTGGAGGAGGACCTTGATGGCTCCGGCGCCGATCGAGGCGTCGAACTTGTCGCCGTATTTCTCTTGGGCGTCCTTGTGCTCCTCCTCGTTAAGGAGCTGTTTTTCCTTAAGCGGCGTGTCTCCGGGATCGAGGACGATATAGGATTCGAAATAGAGGACCTTCTCCAGGTCCTTGATGGACAGGTCGAGGACGAGGCCGATGCGGCTCGGGGGGCTCTTGAAGAACCAGATGTGGGCGACGGGCGAGGCCAGCTTGATGTGCCCCATGCGCTCGCGGCGGACCTTGGACTTGGTGACCTCGACGCCGCAGCGCTCGCAGATGATGCCTCTGTACTTCATCCTCTTGTACTTGCCGCAGAGGCACTCATAGTCGTTGATGGGGCCGAAGATCTTGGCGCAGAAGAGCCCGTCCTTCTCGGGTTTGAAGGTCCGGTAATTGATGGTCTCAGGCTTCGTCACCTCGCCCCAGGACCAGCTCTTGATCTTGTCCGGGGAAGCGATACTGATCCGCACCCGGTCGAATTCGACCTTCGGTTTGCCGCCCATGATCTGCCTGGCGTCCATCATGATTCTCCTTTGACCGCTTGGGGAACAGCGATCCCCCAGGGCAGTATCTCGTCCTTACCGCCCTTCTCAAGCTCTACGTTCAAACAGAGGCTCTGGAGTTCCCGGATCAGGACGTTCACGGATTCCGGCAGCCCGGGCTGGAAATCCAAATCACCCTTGACGATGCCCTCATAGATCTTGGCCCTGCCCTCGACGTCGTCGGATTTCACGGTCATCATCTCCTGCAGGGTGAAGGCCGCGCCGTAGGCCTCCAGGGCCCAGACCTCCATCTCTCCGAACCGCTGGCCCCCGAACTGGGCCTTGCCTCCCAGCGGCTGCTGGGTGATCAGGGAGTACGGACCCGTCGACCGGGCATGAATCTTGTCGTCCACGAGGTGGTAGAGCTTCATCATGTAGATGTAGCCGACCGTGATCTCCTGGTCGAACGGCTCGCCGGTCATCCCGTCGAAGAGGGAAATCTTTCCGGATTCGGGCAGGCCGGCCTTCTTGAGGAGTTCCTTGATCTCGCGTTCCGACACCCCATCAAAAACCGGGGTCGCGATCCACATGCCCAGGTTCTTGGCGGCCCAGCCGGCGTGGGTCTCGAGGATCTGCCCCACGTTCATACGGGAGGGAACGCCCAAGGGATTCAGGACGATCTCGACGGGCGTCCCGTCGGGGAGCCGCGGCATGTTTTCTTCGGGAACGATCTTGGCTATGATGCCCTTGTTCCCATGCCGGCCGGAGACCTTGTCTCCCACCGAAAGCTTCCGTTTCATGGCGATGAAGACCTTGATGGCCTGGATGACGCCCGGGGCCAGCTCGTCGCCCTTCTTGAGGTTGTCCACCTTTTCCTTGAAGATCGACCGCTCGGCCTCGATCTGCCTCTTGACTTTCCTATCCAAGTCCTTGATCTTCCGGTCGCGTTCCTCGTTCTCGTTGAGCTTGAGCTTGAGGGCTTCGTCCTCAGAGAGCTCGTCCAGGACCTTCTCCGTGAGCTTGGAGCCTTTCTCGAGGGTCAGGGAGCCGGCCTTCTGCGTCTTCTCCACGGCCTCGCCCTTCAAGAGGACCTTGATCTTCCGCCACCTTTCCTCTTCCATGATGGTGATCTCGTCGTCGAGGTTCCGTTTCAGCTTGGTGATCTCGTCCTTCTCGCTGAGCTTCGCCCGGGGCCCCTTCTCGGCCCCCCTCCGGGAAAATATCCTCACGTCGATGATGGTGCCTTCGACGCCCGGAGAGCAGTAGAGGGAGGCGTCCTTGACGTCAAGGGCCTTCTCCCCGAAGATGGCTTTGAGCAGCTTTTCCTCGGGAGACAGCTGGGTCTCTCCCTTCGGGGCCACTTTGCCGACGAGGATGTCGCCGGGCCTGACCTGGGCGCCGATGCGGACGATGCCGTTCTCGTCCAGGTTCCGGAGCAGGTTCTCGGGAACGTTGGGGATATCGCGGGTGATCTCTTCCTGCCCGAGCTTCGTATCCCGGGCCTCGATGGTCTCCTCCACGATATGGATGGAACTGAAGATATCCTCCTTGATGAGCTTCTCGCTGACGATGATCGCGTCCTCGAAGTTGTAGCCCCTCCAGGGCATAAAGGCGCAGAGGACGTTCCGGCCGAGCGAGAGCTCGCCCTTGTCCGTGCAGGAGGAATCGGCGAGGACCTGCCCCTTCTCGACCCTGTCGCCCCGGCGGACGATGGGCCGGTGGTTGATGCAGGTGTTCTGGTTTGTCCGGAGGAACTTGGTCATCTGGTAAAGGTCGGTCCCGACTTCGTAGTCCCGGGAGTTATCCTTCTCGTCGACCCGGATGAGGATGCGCTCGGCGTCCACGAACTCGACCACCCCGGCCCGCTTGCAGACGACGACGTCGCCCGACCCTTTGGCCACGAGGTGTTCAATGCCCGTGCCCACCAGCGGGGCCTCGGGCCTCAGCAGGGGCACGGCCTGGCGCTGCATGTTGGACCCCATCAGGGCCCGGTTGGCGTCATCGTGCTCCAGGAAAGGGATCAGGGCGGCGGACAGGGAAACCAGCTGCTTGGGCGAAACGTCGATATAATGGATACGGTCCTTGGGGATGAGCTTGAAGTTCCCGGCCTCGCGGGCGCTGATGAGGTCCTTCGTGAACCGGCCTTTATCGTCGACGTCCGCGTTGGCCTGGGCGATGTTGAAATTCTCTTCTTCCCAGGCTGTAAGGTAGAAACAATAGGGCTCGAGAAAGGGCATCAGTTTACCCTTCGCACTCTTGAGCGGCTCCAGGGCCTTGAAGATCTCGTCCTGTTCAACGATGTCACCGACCTTGTAAGAGCTGTTCCCCGGGTGGAGGACCTTGACGTAATCGATGATCCGGGCGTTCTTGACCTTGCGGTAGGGGGTCTCGACGAAGCCGTAATCGTTGACGCGGGCGTAGCAGCTGAGGGAGGAGATCAGTCCGATATTGGGACCTTCAGGGGTCTCAACCGGGCAGATCCGGCCGTAGTGCGAGGCCTGAATGTCCCGGACCTCGAATCCCGCCCTTTCGCGGCTCAGACCGCCGGGCCCCAAGGCGCTCAGCCTGCGCTTATGGGTGATCTCGGCCAGGCAGTTGATCTGGTCCATGAACTGGGAGAGCTGGGAGCTTCCGAAGAACTCCTTGAGGGCCGCGATGACCGGCTTGGAGTTGATCAGGTCCTGGGGCATGGCCGCCGCCAGGTCCGCGGTGACCGTCATCTTCTCCTTGATGGTCCGCTCCATGCGGGTCAGGCCGATCCGGAAGGCGTTCTCGACGAGCTCGCCGACCGAACGGACGCGGCGGTTCCCCAGGTGATCGATGTCGTCGACCGAGCCCTCGCCGATCCGGAGGGCGAGCAGGTACTTGATGACCTCGACGTAGTCGAGCGGCGAAAGCGTTTTTTCCTCAAGGGAGGTGTCCAGCTTGAGCTTGATGTTGAACTTTAGGCGGCCGATGCGGGAGAAATTGTACTTCTGCGGATTGAAGAACAGGCTGTGGAAGAGGTTGTGGGCGCTCTCCATGGTGTGCGGCTCGCCGGGCCGAAGTTTCCGGTAGATCTCCCCCAGGGCCTGGCTCGTGTCCTTGCGGAGGTCCTTCTTCAGGGTGTTGACGACGATGATGCCGGCCTTGTCCTCTTCAGGGAAGAAGATCTCGAAGGGCTCGGGACGGCCGGACAGGAGCTCGAGCTGGACCTCGTTGATCTCCTCGTTGACCCGGACGTTCCCCTTGATGGCGACCAAGGAATAGGCGCCCTGGAGTTCCTTCTTGACCAGCGGGACCCTGGTGACCCCGGCGTCCTTGAGGGCCTTGAGGGATTCCAGGGTGATCTTCTTCTTGGCCGGAGCGAGGACCTTCCTCGACTTGAGGTCGGTCACGTCCTCGGCCGCCGTCTTGCCGGCCAGGCGGTCGGAGACTTCCCAGTAAAGCTTGCCGTCTTCGGGGATGACCTTGTAGATCCCGTAGAAGAGCCGGAGGATCTCCTCGTCGGAGCCGAAGCCCAGGGCCCTCAGGAAGACCGTGGCGAGGAACTTTTTTTTGCGGTCCAGCCGGACGAAGAGGTTGTTCTTAGCGTCGTATTCGAACTCGACCCAGGCGCCGCGATACGGGATGATCTTGCCGATGTAGAAGCCCTTCGTCTCACCCTGCCTGAAGAAGACGCCGGGCGACCTCTGGAGCTGACTGACGACGACCCTTTCGATGCCGTTGAAGATGAACGTGCCCTTTTCGGTCATCAGGGGAATGTCCCCGAAGTAGACCTCCTGCTGCTTGATGTGTTTGAGCCGCTTTGTCTTCGTGGCTGCGTCTTTCTCCCAGGAGACGAGCTGCACCTTGAGCTTCAAAGGCACGGAATAGGTATAACCTTTTTGGATGCACTCGTTGGGAGTGTACTTCATCTTGAGCCCGACCCTGTCTCCGCAGTGTTCGCAAAGAGGGATCTCGATCTTTCTCGCGGCGCCGCAGTAGGGACAGATCTCCTTCTCGGTCAGCTCGGTGTCCGCCGGGAGGAGGGTGCCGCAGGCGGTGCACTTCGCCCTGGAGTTCTCGACCCCTTTGAGACGCCCGCATTTGCATTCCCAGTTGCCGATGGAATAGCTGAGGAACTCCAGCTCGGTCGTCTCTTTGAAGTCGGATATCGGGAAGACGTCCTTGAAAGCGGCCTGGAGGCCGATCTCCTTGCGTTCCTCCGGCAGGAGGTCCATCTGGAGGTGTTCGTTGTAGGACGCCACCTGGATATCCAGGAGGTCGGGCATGGCGAAGATCGACTTGATCTTCGAGAAGTCGATCCTCTCAAGGTAAGTGTTTTTCAATTCATTTAGCATGTTAACTCTCAAAGAAAAGAGTTTCGCAGCCGTTTCTCCATGGACCGGTCATTTTTGGAAAAAGAGCTGCCCCATCCGGTTTACTGCAATTCGACGGCGGCTCCCACCTCAGCAAATTTAGCCTTGATGGCCTCAGCCTCTTCCTTGTTGATGCCTTCCTTGAGGGTCTTGGGGGCGCTGTCCACAAGGTCCTTGGCTTCCTTGAGCCCGAGACTGGTGACCTCTCGGACGACCTTGATCACGTTGATCTTTTTGTCGCCGACGCTCTTCAGGACGACGGCGAATTCCGTCTTCTCCTCGGCGGGCTTGGCCTCGGCCTGCTGGGCCCCGACGGCGGCCATGGCGGGAGCGGCGGCGGCGCTGATGCCGTACCTCGTCTCGAACTCCTTGACATAGTCGGCGAGCTCGAGGACGGTCAGGCTGTCCAGGTGAGCGAAGAACTGTTCCTTCGTCAATTTTGTTTCCATGTCTGTCTCTCCTTTACGTGTGCGATGGGGTATTGGATGCATCCAATCCTATTTTTTGTCTTTCAACAGGCTCCACAACCGGCCCATGTCGACCAAGGGCGCCTGCAGCGTCCTCAGGAATTGGCCCAGGGGATGGGCCATCATGTATCCGACCTTGCCCAGGAGCTCCTCCCGCGATCCGAGCCTGACGATCTCGTCGAACCGCTCGGCGGCCATGTATCGTCCCTCGACGACGCCGGCCTTCACGGCCAGGACTTTGCCGCCTCCGGAGAAATCCCTGAGCATCCGGGCCAGGCCGATGGGATCCTTCTCGGCGAAGGCGATGGCCGTGGTCTTCTGGAAGAAGGGTTTCAAGGGCTCGGGGGCCCGGTTCCTAAGCGCCCTCAGGGCGAGCCGGTTCTTGACGACCTTGTAGGAGTAGGAACTCTTCCGGAGGGTCTTCCTCAGCTCGACGGACTGAGAAACGCGCATCCGCTTGAAATCCACCAGGTAGTATGTGCCGTTCGCATCGAAGATCTTTCCCAGGTCTTCGACGATCTTTTCCTTGCTTTCCCGTTTCACTGTGGTCTCTCCTATTTCTCCAGGATGTCCTCGGATATCTTGAAGGACGGGCCCATGGTCGAGGAAATGAACATGCTCCGGACGTACTTCCCCTTGGCGGTGGGGGGCTTGGCGTGCACGACGGCCTGGATGAAAGTCTTGACGTTTTCGAGGAGCTTGTCCTCGGTGAAGGACACCTTGCCCACGGTGGCGTGGACGAGGCTCGTCTTGTCCACGCGGAACTCCACCTTGCCGGCCTTGGTCTCCTCCACAGCCTTCTTGATGTCGAAGGTCACCGTGCCTGACTTGGGGTTGGGCATGAGCCCCTTGGTGCCCAGGATCCGGCCCAATTTGCCCACGCCCCTCATCACGTCCGGGGTGGCGATGACCACGTCGAAGTCGATCCATCCGCCCGAGATCTTCTCGATGATATCGTCTCCGCCGAAGTGATCCGCTCCCGCCTCTTCGGCCTCTTTGATCTTCTCGCCCGCGGCGATGACACAGATCTTCTTGGTCTTTCCGGTCCCGAAGGGAAGGACGACGGTGCCCCGGACCATCTGGTCGGAATACTTGGGGTTGACCCCGAGGCGGATGGACACGTCGACGGATTCGTCGAACTTGGCGTAGTGGGCTTTTTTAACGAGACCGACGGCATCCTCCAGGCTGTAGTCCCGGACATCGGCGCCTTTAAGTTCCTTTGCCTTGAGATACTGTTTGCCGTGTTTACTCACTGACGATCTCCAATCCCATGTTCCTGGCCGTTCCCGCGATGATCTTCTTGGCGGCCTCGACGTCGTAGGCGTTGAGGTCGGGGAGCTTGATCCTGGCGATCTCTTCAATCTGCTTCATGGTCACTTTCCCCACTTTGTCCTTGTTGGGCGCGCCCGAACCCTTGGCGATCCCGGCCGCCTTCTTCAGGAGGTAGGACGCCGGCGGCGTCTTGACCACAAAGCTGAACTTCTTGTCCTTGAAGATGGTGATCAGCACCGGGACCACGGTCCCCTCCTCCATCTTGCCGGTCCTATCATTGAACTGCCGAACAAACTCCATGATGTTGGCGCCGTGCTGGCCGAGTGCGGGGCCGACCGGAGGAGCGGGGCTCGCCTGGCCCGCGACGATCTCGAGTTTGATCTTGGCTACGACTTCTTTGGACATCCCTTCCTCCTAAAGTTTTTCCACCTGCAGGAATTCGAGCTCCACGGGGGTCGACCGGCCGAAGATGGTGACGAGGACCTTCAACGTGCTGCGCTCGTGGTTGACCCCCTCCACGATCCCGCTGAAATTGAAGAAAGGACCGTCGATGATCCGGACCGCCTCCCCTTTCTCGAAGGAATGCTTGGGCTTGGGCTTTTCCGATGTCGTTTCCATGTGTTCGACGATCTGGCCCACCTCATCCTTGTTGAGGGGCGACGGCTTCCGGCCCGAGCCGACGAAGCCCGTGACTTTGGGGGTGTTCCGGATGATCAGCCAATTCTCGTCGGACATCTCCATCTCGACCAGGATATACCCCGGATAGGATCGCTTCGTCGAAACGACCTTTTTCCCGCCCCGGATCTCGACCACGTCCTCGGTGGGGATGATGATCTTCCCGATCTTGTCCTGGACGTTCATATCGATGGCCATCTGCTTGATCGACTCGGCCACGAACTTTTCGAAACCCGAATAGGTATGGACGACATACCAGTTTTTTGCCATCTTCCGATTCCTGTTCAACTCACCAACGATTTAAAATGACTGATCAGCCAGGAGAAGATCACGTCCATGAAAAAGAGATAGAAGCCGAAGAAGACCGTGGCGATGATGACCACGATCGTCGTGCTCGTGACCTCGTTCCGCGATGGCCACGTGACCTTTTTCAGTTCGGCTTTCGTGTCCTTCAGGAAATGGATAAAACGTTTGTACCATCGAATCTTATCATTCATGGACTTTCCTCTTCGTCGCCCATTTCTTCCCGCGGCCCCGGTCGATCTGGGTCTGGCAGGTGAGGCAGGACTCGAACCCGCAACCTGCGGTTTTGGAGACCGCTGCTCTAGCCAGTTGAGCTACTCACCTGCACGATTCTCGTTTCTATGGAAAAGCCCGTTCACTTCGATTCTTTGTGAACGGTGTGTTTGCGGCAGAACGGGCAGAACTTCTTCAGTTCCGTCTTTTCGGTCTTCGTCTTCTTGTTCCGCGTGGTGGAATAATTCCTGCGTTTGCAGTCGGTACAATGAAGGGTCACGATTTCACGCATGGCTGGACTTCCTTATCGGTCTTATCGTCTCCCGCTTCTCCAGGTTCTCCCGCTACTCGAGGATCTCCGTGACCGTTCCGGCGCCCACCGTCCGGCCGCCCTCGCGGATGGCGAACCGCAGCGCTTTCTCCATCGCCACGTCCGCGATCAGCTCGATCTCCAGGTTCGCGTTGTCCCCGGGCATCACCATCTCCACCCCCGCCGGAAGCTTCGCCGTCCCCGTCACGTCCGTCGTCCGAAAGTAGAACTGCGGCCGATACCCCGTGAAGAACGGCGTGTGCCGCCCCCCTTCGTCCTTCGTCAACGAGTACACCTCCGCCTTGAACTTCCGGTGCGGTGTGATCGACCCCGGCTTCGCCAACACCTGCCCTCTCTCCACCTCTTCCTTGCCGACCCCACGCAGCAGCGTCCCAACATTGTCCCCCGCCTGCGCCTGGTCCAACAGCTTCCGGAACATCTCCACCCCGGTCACCACCGTCTTCCGCGTCTCCCCGAGCCCCACGATCTCCACCTCGTCGCCCACCTTCACAACCCCGCGGTCCACCCGCCCCGTCACCACCGTCCCGCGCCCCGTGATCGAAAACACGTCCTCGATCGACATCAGGAACGGCTTGTCCACCTCCCGCAAAGGCTCCGGAATGAACTCGTCCAGCGCCTTCACCAGGTCCCAGATCGGCTTCGCCCCCTCCCCCAACGGGTCCGCCAGCGCCTTCGTCGCGCTCCCCCGGATCACCGGCGTCTTGTCCCCGGGAAAGTTGTACTTCGTCAGAAGCTCCCGAACCTCCAGCTCCACCAAGTCCAGGATCTCCGGATCGTCCGCCAAGTCCACCTTGTTGATGAACACCACGATCTCCGGCACGTTCACCTGCCGCGCCAACAGGATGTGCTCCCGCGTCTGCGGCATCGGCCCGTCCGCCGCCGACACCACCAGCACCGCCCCGTCCATCTGCGCCGCCCCCGAAATCATGTTCTTGATGTAGTCCGCGTGCCCGGGACAGTCGATGTGCGCGTAGTGCCGCTTCTCCGTTTCGTATTCCACGTGGCTCAACGCCACCGTCAATATCTTCGTCGCGTCCCGACGGAACATCTTCGCGTCCGCCTTCGCCACGTCATCATAGCTCCTCGCCTGCGCCAGCCCCTTCGTCGCCAGCACCTTCGTGATCGCCGCCGTCAGCGTCGTCTTCCCGTGATCGATGTGCCCGATCGTCCCCACGTTGACATGCGGCTTCGTCCTCATAAATTTTTCCTTGGCCATGACTTACCTCCTGATTCTCTTACCGGTCATTCATCCAAAGACATCCGTCTATGCGTATAGCCCAAGACCAGAATTGAACTGGTGACCCCGTCCTTACCAAGGACGTGCTCTACCAACTGAGCTACTTGGGCCCGCTAAACTCGAAAAAATGGAGCGGGAAACGGGGCTCGAACCCGCGACATTCAGCTTGGAAGGCTGACGCTCTACCCACTGAGCTATTCCCGCCCAGGAAATGGGCAGGGAAGGATTCGAACCTCCGAAGCGTTTCCGCAGCGGGTTTACAGCCCGCCCCATTTGGCCACTCTGGAACCTGCCCGTCATTTCTAAATTCTCACTCATTAATTTTTTGGGCACCTCGGATAGCCGTCCTTCACTCCCAGCTGCGATGAATGCCTTCCCAAAAAATTAATCGGTCCATCGCCACTGATAAGCCAGCGAAGGGACTCGAACCCCTGACCCGCTGATTACAAATCAGCCGCTCTACCTGCTGAGCTACGCTGGCGTTTCCTCGTTTTCTTCCAGATGAGCGTGAATTCCCGCGAGAAAATGGGGGAAGAGAAAGGGCAAAAAAATGCAGTCCTTCTCTTATTCCAGCTCGAGCTTCTTCTTTCTTCAGACTGATAATCTGAAAAAACGAAAATTTACAAGAATTATACTAATGGATATTTCTCTTTTTGTCAAGAATATATTTTGTGGAAATCCACAGACCAAAATGACGTCCGTGTCTTTCCGGACCGCGGCCAGCTTTTCCCGAGAATGGAGCTTCCTGCTGTCCAGCCTGTTTGGCTTTTCTAGCCTGTCCAGCCCGAAATTGCCGATAGGATGCTTTCTTCTCAACCGATGACGCCGACTTCGGGTGATATCCGGAATTCCAGGGACACGATACCAATTCCAGAGAATTGGTTCATGTCCCGGAATTCCGACACACTTGCCATCGGCAATTTTGGGTCCAGCTTTTAAATTGACACGCCCGGGCCTAATTGATATCATTTTCCATCAACCACGAAGGGACTTTGACATGATCGAACGCTACACCCTGCCCGGGATGGGAGGCATTTGGAGGGACGAGAACCGCTACCGGAAATGGCTGGACGTGGAGCTGGCCGTCTGCGCGGCCTGGGCGAAACTTGGGAAGATCCCGCCCAAGTCTCTCAAGGCCATCCGGGAGAAGGCCGGATTTTCCGTAGAGCGCATTGACGAGATCGAAAAGGTCGTCAAACACGATGTCATCGCTTTCCTGACCTCCGTCAACGAGAAGGTCGGCGAGGATGGCCGGTTCATTCACATCGGCCTGACCTCTTATGACGTTGTGGACACGGCCCTTTCCCTCCTCATGAGAGAGTCCCTGGAAAACATCCGTAAGAAGCTCCTGGACCTCAAGAAGGTCCTTAAAAAGCAGGCCCTCAAATACAAGAAAACGCCGTGCATCGGCCGGACGCACGGCGTTCACGCCGAACCTGTGACCTTCGGTTTCAAACTCCTCGTCTGGTACGAGGAGGTCAAGAGGCACCTGGACCGGTCGGCAAGGGCCCTAGAGGTCATTTCGGTCGGCCGGATTTCGGGGTCCGTCGGCACGTTCATCCACCTCGACCCGCGGGTCGAGGTCCACGCCCTGAAGGCCCTCAAGCTGAAGCCGGCCAGGGTCTCGACCCAGGTCCTGCAGAGGGACCGGCACGCCGAGGTCGTCGCCTGCCTGGCCTTGATCGCCACGTCCCTCGAGAAGTTCGCCATGGAGATCAGGCATCTGCAGAAAACCGAGGTCCTCGAGCTCGAGGAGCCGTTCACCAAGGGCCAGAAGGGCTCCTCTTCCATGCCCCACAAGAAGAACCCTGTCCGCTGCGAAAGGGTCTCCGGACTGGCGCGCCTCGTCCGCTCCAATCTGCAGGTGGCCCTGGAGAACATCCCGCTCTGGCACGAAAGGGACATCTCTCATTCCTCTTCGGAAAGGATCATCTTCCCCGATTGTTTCATCCTGACCGACTTTCTCCTTGCGGACGTGACGGACATCGTTAAAAGCTGGACCGTCCACCCGGACCGGATGAAGGCGAACATCGGGGCGACCCGGGGCCTGATCTTTTCCCAGAGCGTTCTCCTGGCCTTGACCCGGAAGGGGCTCAGCCGCGAGTCGGCCTACCAGATCGTCCAGAGGAACAGCCTGAAGGCCTGGAACGAAAATCTCGACTTCAAGGCCCTGGTCCTGGCCGAACCCAAGGTCGCCGCGGTCCTCACTCCCCGAGAGCTCGACCGGTGCTTCTCCCTGGAGCCCTACCTCGGCAAGATCGACTACATTTTTGAAAGGGTTTTTTCCGATGAAAGTTAGGATCCTGGTCTCGTTCAAGGACAGCGTTCTCGATCCCCAGGGCCAGACCGTCAAGAACGCCCTCCACACGCTGGGTTACCGGTCCGTCAAGGAAGCACGCCAGGGCAAGGTCTTCGAGCTCGAACTGGACAAGGTCTCCGAGGAGGAGGCCCGGAAGCTCGTCCCGGAGATCGCCCGCAAGGTCCTGGCCAATCCCATCATCGAGAAATACACGTGGCAGATCATCCAGGATGAATGAAGAACCCCCCATGAAATTCGGAGTCGTCATGTTCCCGGGGTCGAATTGCGACCACGACACCTTCCATGTCCTGAGGGACGTCATCGGACGGGACACCATCTTCCTCTGGCACAAGGACCATGACCTCCAGGGTGTCGACGTCGTCATCCTTCCGGGAGGCTTTTCCTATGGAGATTACCTGCGTTCCGGAGCGATCGCCAGGTTCTCTCCCCTGATGCAGGAAGTCAAGACCTTCGCCCGCCGCGGCGGGCATGTGCTCGGGATCTGCAACGGGTTCCAGATCCTGCTCGAGCTCGGTCTGCTGCCCGGGGCCATGCTCCGGAATAAGGACCTCAAGTTCCTCTGTCAATTCGTCCATGTCCGCATCGAGAACCACCGGACGGATTTCACCCGGGCCGGGAAAAAGGGCCAGGTCCTCAGGATCCCGGTCGCCCACTTCGACGGGAACTACTACGCTCCGGACAAGGTCCTCGAGGACATCCGGAGGAACGGACAGATCGTCTTTCGCTACTGCGACGCGGACGGCCAGGTCACCGACGGAGCCAACGTCAACGGTTCCATGGACAGCATCGCCGGCCTCATGAACGCGAAGGGGAACGTCATGGGACTGATGCCCCACCCGGAGAGGGCTTCCGAAGCCCTTCTCGGCAGCGAAGACGGACAGATCATCTTCCGGTCCCTGATCGAGGCGATCGAACTCAAGAGCCGCGAGAGAACCCTAAGACGTGCCTAGGATGACCATGATCGACGAAAAAACCATCAAGGACCATGGCCTGACGCTCGAAGAATACGCATCCATCGTCCGGCTCATCGGCAAGGAGCCCAATCTCACCGAACTCGGAATTTTTTCGGTGATGTGGTCCGAGCATTGCGGCTACAAGAGCTCCCGGATCTACCTCAAGGGCCTGCCCACCAAGGGGAAGCACGTCATCCAGGGTCCCGGGGAAAATGCCGGCATCCTCGACATCGGGGACGGCCTGGCCGTGGTCTTCAAGATCGAGTCCCACAACCATCCTTCGTTCATCGAGCCCTACCAGGGCGCGGCGACGGGGGTGGGCGGCATTCTCAGGGATATCTTCACCATGGGCGCCCGGCCCATCGCCGTCCTGGACTCCCTGCGTTTCGGCCCCCTCGACAACCCCAGGAACAGGGCCATCATGGAGGGCGTCGTCTCTGGGATCGCCGGTTACGGCAACTCGATCGGGATCCCGACCGTGGGCGGGGAGATCGCCTTCGAAGAAGGATATTCCCTCAATCCCCTGGTCAACGTCTTTGCCCTTGGCCTCGCCGAAAAGGAAAAGATCTTCTACGCCAGGGCCGAGGGCCAGGGAAACCCTGTCCTTTATGTCGGGGCCAGGACCGGGCGAGACGGGATCCACGGCGCCACCATGGCCTCGGCCGAGTTCGGCAAGGACACGGAGCACAAGAGGCCCAACGTCCAGGTCGGGGACCCGTTCAAGGAGAAGCTCCTTCTCGAGGCCTGCCTGGAGGTGATGTCCGCCGACATGATCGTCGGCATCCAGGATATGGGGGCGGCCGGGCTGACCTGTTCGACGACGGAGATGGCCGCCAAGGCCGGCGCCGGGATGGAGATCGACCTCGACCTCGTCCCGCAGCGGGAAGAAGGCATGACGCCCTACGAGACCATGCTCTCCGAATCCCAGGAGAGGATGCTCATCTGCGCCAAGAAGGATAAGGTCACGGAAGTCCAGGCCATCTTCGCCAAATGGGACCTCGATGCCGTCATCATCGGACACGTCACGGAAGGCGGGAGGCTCAAGGTCAAGTCCAAGGGTGAAGACGTCGTCGACATTCCCGTGGACGCCGTCGTCAATCTCTGCCCGGCTTACCGCAGGCCGATCAGGCCGCCCGCGTTCCTGCGGAAGGTCACGAAGCTCCCCGAGATCCCCATGCCGGCGAACCTCAACGAAGCCTTTATCAAGGTCATTTCCTCCCCCGCCATAGCGGACAAAGAATGGGTCTTCCGCCAATACGACCACATGATCCAGGTCAATACGGCCTTTCTCCCCGGGGCGGACGCGGCGGTCCTGAGGATCAAAGGATCGAAGAAGGCCCTGGCCATGACCCTGGACGGGAACTCGCTCTACGCCTATCTCAACCCCCGGCGGGGCGCCCGGATCGCCGTATCTGAGGCCTGCCGGAACCTGGCCTGCGTGGGGGCAAGGCCCATAGGGGTGACGAATTGCTTGAACTTCGGCAATCCAGAGAAACCGGAGGTCATGTGGCAGTTCAAGGAGGCGGTCCGCGGCATGTCCGAGGCCTGCCGGGCGTTCGAGATCCCGGTGACGGGCGGGAACGTCAGTTTCTATAACGAAACCGAAGGCGTGTCCATCCACCCGACGCCGGTCCTGGGGGTCATCGGGATCATCGAGGACATCGGCAAGGCCGTACGGCCCGGCTTCCGGACGGCCGGTGACGCCGTCATCCTCCTCGGCGAGAACAAGGAAGAGCTCGGCGGATCGGAGTATTTGAAGGTTTGCGTCGGTCTGCAAAAGGGCGTCCCGCCCGGGATCGATCTTGCCGATGAGAGGAAAGTCCAGGAGCTGTGCCTCGAGGCGATCACCGAGGGCCTCCTCAGGTCCGCCCATGACGTTTCGGACGGCGGCCTGGCCGTCTGCCTCGCCGAATGCTCTTTCCACAGTGGAAAGCGGTTGGGATGCTCGATCGACCTCGGAGACCGGATGCGGACCGATGCCCTGCTCTTCGGGGAATCCCAATCCCGGATCGTCGTCACGGCCGGTCCGCGCCAGGCAGGGAAGATTTTCGCCCTGGCCAGGAAGCGGAAGGTCAAAGCGAGGATTATCGGCAGGACCGGAGGCCGCGACATCGTCGTCCGCATCCGCCGGCAGGAGGTTCTTCGTATTCCCGTCGAAGACGCATTTAATGCCTGGAAAGAAAGCATCCCCTCACGTTACAAGGTCAAAAAGTGAGGGCCCCCCGAAAATGAACTGGAAGGCCGGACGAAAACGGATGGCAGGTTTCGGCCTGCTATGTGTCTTCCTCCAGGCGGCGGCCCTCCCCTCCTCCGGGCTCAGCCTCAGCTTCAAGCTCTCCGGAGGCTACAGCTTCCTTGTTTTCAACGAAATCAATCGTTCTCAACAGGGCTGGGTGGGGTTTCATAAAAAGGAAACGGCCTTGATCCCCGACTGGAAGTTCAGCGGCGGCAATGGGGGTGAGGTCAGGGGCGGTTTCGATTTCGAAGGGGAAGTCCTCCTGAACTTGACCCCGCGTTGGGCCGTCGGGATAGGCTCCGGCTACTCTTACAGTGAGGTCACCGAATCGCGCTCCATAATCACGACCGTCCAAAAGTATACCATTCCCTGGATCTATGTGCGTCCGACCAAGGTCGCGGCAACGCCCCTGATCATCTCCGGATACTTTTTCTTGCCCCTGGGTCCAAAGTTCCAGATCTATATCCGGACCGGGATGGGATGGCTCCGGGCCAAGTATGTGAACAGGGAAGCCGGGAAGAGAGAGTCGGATCGGGGCTATACATACACGTCGTTTCAATCCGCCTCCGGGCGGGGCGCCCTCATCCAGGGGGGTCTTGGAGTGAAATATAGCCAGGATCAGAACCTGGGCTTTTTCTGCGAGGCGTCCCTGAGGCGGGCCAAGGCCAACACCTTCAGGGGAGCGAACGGCACGCTCTATTTCTTCGAGGAATACAACTCCTTCCTGGACTTCTGGCAGGCCAAGATCCAGACTTGGGAAATGGCGCCGGCCGGAGAGACCTTCCGGTCCGTCCGGAAAGCTGTCATGGATTTCGGCGGTTTCGTCCTGAAGCTGGGCTTCTTCATAAAATTCTGAACGAAAAGGATGCCGCCATGTCCGAAGAGATCTATCGAAGTCCCCGCAAGACGGGCCGGGTCGCCGTCCTGCTTTCGGGCAGGGGATCGAACTTCAGAGCCATTCATGACGCCGTCCGGGAAGGACGGATCGACGCCGAGATCGTCCTCGTCCTGAGCAATAAGGAGGACGCCCCGGGTCTCCAGGCGGCCCGGGAAAGGGGCCTCGAGACCCTGAGTCTCAACCCCAAACTCTTCGCGACTCGCGAGGATTACGACGCCGAAATCGTCAGCCGGCTCGAAATAAGAAACGTCGATCTCGTATGTCTGGCCGGATACATGCGGATCCTGACTCCGGTCCTCTGCCGGGCGTTCAAGAACCGCATCATGAACATCCACCCCGCCCTGCTGCCTTCGTTCCCCGGACTCCACGTCCAGCAGAAGGCTATCGACTGGGGCGTCCGGTTCTCGGGATGCACGGTCCACTTCGTGGCCGAGGAGGTGGACATGGGGCCCATCATCCTCCAGGCGGCGGTCCCCGTGCTCCAGGACGACACCGAGGAGACGCTCAGCGCCCGGATCCTCGTTGAAGAACATAGGATCTACCCGGAGTCCGTCCGCCTGTTCTTCGAAGGCCGGATCGAGGTCAGGGGACGGCGTGTCTTCATCGATGGATGATCCTGAGGATCGATGGGATCAGGCCGCCCGTCGGTGGCGGCTTGTTGACGGCGTGGACACCCGCCCAATAATAAAGCTCCGCGGCCGTCACTCCGGAACGACGCGGCGGAACTTCTTTTTCCCCGCCTTGAGCACCAAGCCGTCGGCGCCGACGTCCTTGATCGTCAGGAGCCGGTCGAGGCTGTCGATCCTCTCGTCGTTGACGTAGAGCCCTCCCTGCTTGATCAGACGTTTCGCCTCGGCCCGAGACGGGGTCAGCCCGACATCCGTGAAGAGCTCCGCCGGGCTGATCCCGGCTTCCAGCCGGGCACGCGGAACGAATGTTGTGGGTATTCCTGGAATCAGGGTCACATGATCGCTTAGCACTACGTGAGAACTCGACTGGACCTTTAGTGTGGGCCCCGGAACGTCCGTGCGTTTACCAAATAACGCAAGTGCGGCCGCCCGGGACTCATTGGCTGCGGCTTTGCCGTGGGTGAGCTTCGTCGCTTCGTAGGCCAGGACGCGCTTTGCCTCGTTCGTCTCATGGTCCTTGAACGTTTCCAGACGGCAGATCTCATCGAGAGGCAGGAGCGTGTAGAGACGGAGGAACCGGCCGACGTCCCTGTCATCGCAGTTGACCCAGTACTGGTAAAAGTCGTACGGGCTGAAGAGCGCGGGGTCCAGCCATACGGCCCCTTTGGCCGTCTTCCCCATTTTGGCCCCGGCGCTCGTCGTCAGGAGAGGGAACGTCATGGCCTGGGCCTCGGCCCCTTCGACCCGGCGGATGAGATCGACGCCCGCCAGGATATTCCCCCATTGGTCGTCCCCGCCCATCTGGAGCGTACACCCGAAGGTCCGGAAAAGGTGAAGGTAGTCGTAGGCCTGGAGAAGCTGATAGTTGAACTCGACGAAGGACAGGCCTTTCTTGAGCCGGAGCTTGGCGGCCTCGGCGGCCAGCATCCGGTTGACGCTGAAATGCCGGCCGATCTCGCGGAGGAACCGGATGTAGTTCAAGGGAAGAAGCCAGTCCGCGTTGTTGGCCGCGATCGCTCCCGTCCCGTCGAACCGAAGGTACCGGTCGAGCTGATCAAGGATGGACTTTCCGTAGGACCGGATCAGGCTTTCATCCAGCATCCGGCGCATCTCGGTCCGGCCGCTCGGGTCGCCGACCATGGTCGTGCCGCCGCCGACAAGGGCGAGGGCGCGATGGCCCGCCCGCCGGAGGTGCATCATGGCCATGATCGGCACGAGGCTCCCGGCGTGGAGGCTGGCGGCCGTGCTGTCAAAACCGACGTAGAAGGTGATCTTCTTTTCACCGAGCATCTTCCGCACGGCGCTTTCATCGGAGACCTGGGCTATGAACCCGCGCTCTTTCAGTTCATCGAAAGCGTTGCCGCTCAAAGCCGTCTAACTCCTCTTCCGGGGGATCTTCGGCCCCGGGCTCGATCCAAGCCTTTTTATAGCATAGCCCGCCGCCAAAGACAATCGGACGGGATCGGCGTTTCCTTTCGCGCGAGAAGGCATTCCTGGCTCGGAGCGCTCATGTGAGCACGAAGGGCGGGGTCATCCCGGGGGGACGGCCGAAGACACGCCGGTAAATCTCCGGATAGAGGTCCTTGCCGCCGAGCAACAGACATGTCAAGGGCATGACCCTTTTCGCCAGGGACGACATCCGGGTGGCGATGTCGCGGATGTCCCATTGGGCCGTGGCGTCCTCGCGGAGGCGGGAGATATGATAGAGTTCGCGGGCGTTGACCTTGAGCAGGACGCGCCGGCGATGGGCGTTGGTCAGGACATAATCGGCGGCCGGGCCGGTCGCGTTCTTCAGGGCGTCGTAGGTCTCATCCGTTCTTTCGATGATCTCCATGAACTCGGAGCGGGCCCCGATCTCCCTGACGGAAGGCGGCACTTTCACTCCGAGTCCGGGGTCGTAGGATTGAGAGGTCAGGGTGGCCATCCGGTGACGCTTGAGCTGGGCGAAGCACGAGGCCGAAACGACCAGCTCGAAGGTCAGGTCGGCGTATTCGAACTCCCTGGGGGGGAAATCATAGAACTCCATGCGCCCGAGGGCGGCCATAAAGACGGATTTTTTCCGCCCGCCTGTCATCCTTCCGACCCTTGCCCGGCACGTGTCGTAGGATTCTCCCGACGTCGCATGGCCGAGCGCGGCCAGGACCTTGTCGTCGGCGTCACGGGTCCAGTCCACGAGCGCGATGTCAAGGTCCTTTCCGGCCCGGCGGCTTTTCGGTCGAGGCGTCACGGCGCCGGAACGGGCGAACGCGTCTTTGACGTCCCCGAGTGCCTTCGCGTCAAAAGCGCCGGCTTCCGTGAAAAGGATGATGGACGGGGCGGCTTCCTTGGCCAGGCTCCGGATCAGGCTGTTGAACTCCCTGAGCTCGGCCCGCCGTTTGGAAGCGAAGCGGCGGATCAGGAGCTCCAGGTTGCGGGCGTTCAGGGTCATCCCCAGCTGCCCGCAAGTGGCCAGGCTCACGACGTAGCGGGCGTCTTCCTTGGCCCAGCCGTCCAGGACGGAATGGTTTTTCGGGTTCTCCGCAGCGTCTTTGAACTTGTTGAAGATATAAGGTTTGAGCCTCGCGTAGAGCTTGTGATAGAGGGCGTTCTGAGCGCGGACCGTCCCCGTGAAAAGGGCTTCGAGTCCTGCCTCACGGACCTCTTCGGGAATGACGAAATCGTCGCCCAGAGTGATGTAGCGCTGGGATTTTTCGGTATACGAGCCCAGCCGGAACCTCTCGATCTCCTCGATGGCCAGGCGGCTGACGCCGATGACGTCGAAGTTGAAGACGGCGTGTTCGGCCACGGAATGGTGGCCCATCCTGAAGATGATGCTCTGGTTGGAGCGCCGGGCCCGCTCAACCTCGGCCCGGGCGGCGGCCCGCAGCTCATCCACGGGCCTCGCGTCGCGGGAGATCCTGGCATAGGAAGCGGAAAGGGTTTCGGGGGTGA